>Ga0209911_100046_pt1 | contig 177687 bp, 170 predicted proteins | sample FECB21metaG_FD_188301 | JGI IMG/M metagenome (GOLD analysis project Ga0209911, IMG submission 188301) | Cyanobacterial communities from the Joint Genome Institute, California, USA - FECB-21 (SPAdes) (version 2) | ecosystem: Environmental > Aquatic > Thermal springs > Hot (42-90C) > Microbial...
CAGCAAGCCGCCTTGCTGCAAGGCCGCAGCAGCATCACCGCCAGCCAAAAGTTGATCCAGCAAATCAGACGGGATCACAGGTTCTTTGCGTCGAGACATAGTGGGACTCCTTCTCACCCATTATGCCCGCCCACACACGAAATTCCTGACAGTCCTGGTCATCGCCGAGCATGCCTGGCACCTTCGGCCGCGACCGGACATCTATAATCCCTGGCATTACCTGCCAGTGCTGGCGCACAAGCCTGGGGCCTTGCGGAACGGTGCCACCCTTCCAGGGGTGGGAGCTGCCACCGGCACTGACGCGGTTGCGGCGCAAACTGGGCGGCGGTGATGACGCCGACCGCCGCTTCGTGCGCGTGCTGGCATCGGTAATGACCGATGGCCTGGAAGCGGTCGAGGCCGCGATCCGGGAGGCGCTTGATAGCGGTGCCGTCAGCGACGAGGTGATCCTCAACATCCTCGCCCGATACCGGGAGCCACCATCCGAGCGCCCCCTGGATGTGGTCGCCGATCTCAAGCTCAGCCACCCGCCGATCGCGGACTGCGCGCGCTACGATACGGTGCGAGACCTCGATGCAGCGGCATGAGATGATCGAGGCGATGCGCTCGCTCGGCCTCAAGGGCATGGCCAGCGCGTTCGACGAGGCGGTCACCACCGGGTTGCAGCGCAAGCGCACGACCCACGAGATCCTGACCGACCTGCTGCGCGCCGAAGCCGCACATCGTCATGCCGCCTCGATCCGCTACCGCATGACCGCAGCCAAGCTGCCGGTAATCAAGGACCTCGACGCCTTCACGTTCGAGGGCACCCCGATCAACGAAGAGCTGGTGCGCTCCCTGCACCCAGGTTCGTTCCTGCCCGGTCGCCGCAACATCGTGCTCATCGGCGGCACGGGGACGGCCAAGACCCATCTGGCCACCGCGATCACCGCCAGCGTCGTGCGTGCCGGTGCCCGCGGGCGCTACTTCAGCACCGTTGATCTCGTCACCCGGCTCGAGGAAGAGGCCCGCATCGGCAAGGCCGGCGCCATCGCTGCCCAGCTCGGCAGGCTCGATCTCGTGGTGCTCGACGAGCTGGGCTATCTGCCGTTCGCCCGATCCGGTGGGCAGCTCTTGTTCCATCTGATCAACAAGCTCTACTAGCAGACCTCGGTCATCATCATCACCAACCTGGCCTTCGGCGCGTGGCCCACCGTGTTCGGCGATCCCAAGATGACCACCGCGCTTCTCGACCGTATCACCCACCATTGCGATATCATCGAGACCGGCAACGACAGCTGGCGCTTCAAAAACCGTAGCTGACCCAGTCAGAAAACCGACTTCGCGCTGCTGACGCCTCCGGTCGGGCTACGCCCTCCCTACGCCGCCAGCAGCGCAAAACACTCGCCCGGCATCAACCGATCCGCACCACGGCAGAGGGGTCCCTTTTGCGCGCCGATAGGGGGTCCCGATTGAACGCCGATTGACAGGCGTGATCCCGTGACGCGCGAAGAAGCGATGCACGGTGCCGATGCCCACCGGCACACCGCGCTCATTCAGTCGTGCCTGGATCTCCACCAGGGTGATGTCCCCCTGCTCCGCGAGCAGTTCCTTGATAAAGTCACCATGCGCCTCGATCCTGCCAGAGTGGCGGTCGCCCCCGCGAGGCCGAGCAACTGCCCTACCATGCTGAAGAGCAAGGCGTCTCCAGCGGATTGCGCTCGAAATGCTGACATCAAAGTGAGCCGCAGCCACTCGACAACTCATGCCGCCATCAATCGCTGCAACGACCCGATCCCGAAGGTCCTGTGAAAGCGTCCGTGCCATCCATGCTGGCCTCCTGCATCCAGCAAAAAGGACGAATCAGAACCGCGCCCGAATAGGAATCCCCACCGAGTCAGAACGTGGGGAAAACACTCAAGTTGCGCAGGCGTGACCGGTTTGCAACAAGCCACGACCCCCCCTCATGCGGCTGCTCTCGGCTTCCGTCCGCGAGGTGTCGAGCGGCGTTTCACCGCATCGCGAGCCAGGTTGTGTAGCCGGCATAGAGCGCGACCAGCAGCGCCCCTTCGATCCGCGAGAGCCGCCAGCCGCTGCGCAATTGCACGATCAGCAGCGCCGTCACCCCCAGCATCACCCAGACATCGATCCGCGCGATCTCGGCCGGCACCGCGATCGGGTGGATCAGCGCAGTGAGACCAAGGATGCCGCACAGGTTGTAGATGCACGAGCCCACGACATTGCCGAGCGCCACGTCCTCGTGGCGGCGGATCACCGCCACCACGCAGGCGATGAGTTCGGGCAGCGACGTGCCCACCGCCACCACGGTGAGCCCGATCACGGCTTCCGACACCCCGGCCGCGCTTGCCAGCACCACCGCGCCCTCAACCAGCAGCCGCGCGCCATAGATCGCCCCCGCCAGCCCGGCGATGATCATGCCGCCGAGCACCAGCGGGCCGGTATCGGGCGGCACCGGGCGCTCGGCGGCCTCGTGGGCATGGCGCTCGGCCTCGGGGCAGGGGGCGGCGCTTTCCGAGCGGTAGGCCCACCAGATATAGCCGACCAGGCAGGCCGTGAGGACCAGCCCCGCAGGCCATGCGATCGTGCCCAGCAGCACCGCCCCGGTGCACAGCAGCGCGCTGCCGCCCATGGCCAGAGAATCGCGCTGGAACGAGGCGGGGTTGACCGCCAGCGGCAGGATCAGCGCCGAAACCCCGAGGATCAGCAGGATGTTGGCGATGTTCGATCCCACCACATTGCCCAGCGCAATCCCTGGCGCGCCGGCGAGCGCGGCCTGCACGCTGGTGGCAAGTTCGGGGGTGGAGGTGCCGAAGCCGACGATCGTCAGGCCCGCCAGCAGCGGCGAGATGCCGAGCCGCGCCGCCATCCCCACCGCGCCGCGCACCAGCAGCTCCCCACCCAGCGCGAGCAGGACAAGACCGCCAAGGACGAGCAGGATCGATTGGGTCACGCGCGACAAACCTTTCTTGCGGCGGCTTGCGCCTCTCTATCGAAGGTCGCCCGGCAAAAGAAGGGCGCCCCGGCCAAGCCCCAAGCGCAAGGGGCGGAAGGATCGCTCCTCCCGCCCCCCGTGCGTCTCGGCTGAAGACCCTGGTATCAGGCCGAATAATACATGTCGAACTCGACCGGGCAGGGGGTGGTCTCGGTGCGGATCACCTCCTCCCACTTGAGTTCCATGTAGGCCTCGATCTGGTCCTTGGTGAAGACATCGCCCTTCAAGAGGAACTCGTGATCGGCCGCGAGGCTGTCGAGCGCCTCGCGCAGGGAGCCGCACACGGTCGGCACTTCGGCGAGTTCGGCCGGGGGCAGATCGTAGAGGTTCTTGTCCATCGCCTCGCCGGGGTGGATCTTGTTCTCGATCCCGTCGAGACCCGCCATCAGCAGCGCCGAATAGGCAAGGTAGGGGTTGGCCAGCGCATCCGGGAAGCGGAACTCCACCCGCTTGGCCTTCTCGCCCGCGCCATAGGGGATGCGGCACGAGGCCGAACGGTTGCGTGCCGAATAGGCCAGCAGCACCGGCGCCTCGAAGCCCGGCACCAGCCGCTTGTAGCTGTTGGTGGTGGGGTTGGTGAAGGCATTGAGCGCCTTGGCGTGCTTGATCACCCCGCCGATGTAATAGAGGCACATTTCCGACAGGCCGGCATATTCATTGCCGGCAAACATCGGCTTGCCATCCTTCCAGATCGACATGTGGGTGTGCATCCCCGAGCCGTTGTCGTTCTTGATCGGCTTGGGCATGAAGGTCGCGGTCTTGCCATAGGCATGGGCGACCTGGTGCACCACATACTTGTAGATCTGCATCCGGTCGGCGGTCTGCACCAGGGTGCCGAAGGTCAGGCCCAGCTCGTGCTGCGCGGCGGCAACTTCGTGGTGGTGCTTGTCGCAGGGCAGGCCCATTTCGAGCATGGTGGCCACCATCTCGGCGCGGATATCGACCGCGCTGTCGACCGGCGCCACCGGGAAATAGCCGCCCTTGGCGCGCGGACGGTGGCCGAGGTTGCCGCCCTCATATTCCTTGCCGGTGTTGGTCGGCAGCTCGACATCGTCGATGGCAAAGCCCGAACCGGCATAGCCATCGTGGAAGCGCACATCGTCGAACATGAAGAACTCGGCCTCGGGGCCGACATAGACGGTGTCGCCGATCCCGGTGGACTTGAGATAGGCCTCGGCGCGCTTGGCGGTCGAGCGCGGATCGCGCCCATACCAGTCCCCGGTCGAAGGCTCGACGATGTCGCAGTTGATGATCAGCATCGGGGTGGCGCTGAAGGGATCGACCCAGGTTTCATAAAGGTCGGGCTTCAGGATCATGTCGCTCTCGTTGATCGCCTTCCACCCGGCGATCGAGGAGCCGTCGAACATCAGCCCGTCCTCAAGCGCATCCTCGTCCATCACCCCGGCGCACATGGTGAGGTGCTGCCACTTGCCCTTAGGATCGGTGAAGCGCAGATCGACCCATTCGATTTCCTCGTCCTTGATCTTCTTCAGGACGTCCTTTGCTTTCGACATTTTGCTGTTGCCTCCAAGATTGTCCGGCCGGCCCGCTCCAGCAGCGGGCAGGAGAGGGTGGGTGATCAGATGGCGTCGTCGTTGGTCTCGCCGGTACGGATGCGCAGCGCGCTTTCGATGGCGGTGACGAAGATCTTGCCATCGCCGATCCGCCCGGTCTGCGCGGCGGCGGCGATCGCCTCGACCACGCGCTCGGCCTGGTCGTCGGAAACCACCACCTCAAGCTTCACCTTGGGCAGGAAATCGACGACATATTCGGCCCCGCGGTAAAGCTCGGTATGGCCCTTCTGGCGGCCGAACCCCTTGGCCTCGGTGACGGTGATGCCCGAGACGCCGATCTCGTGCAGCGCCTCCTTCACCTCGTCGAGCTTGAAGGGTTTGATGATCGCCTCGATCTTCTTCACTTTGTCCCCATCCGCGCCAGGCTGGAATGCTGACCGATTCCTAACAAGAACCGTGCCAAGCCCCTGATCGGGGCGGTGAACGATCCTTGCCGCAGGCCAAGTGCCGACAGGGAATGTCTTTCGCCCTCGCCGCCCGGTTAGCAAGATTGTGGTGCGCCGCGCAATGGTGCACAGCATCTGATCGGGCTCTGCCCAAATTTTGGGCAGCCGCGCGTCTCACAGGACAAGGCCCGCGGTCTCGGGCAGGCCGCACATCAGGTTGAGGTTCTGGATCGCCGCGCCGCTGGCGCCCTTGCCGAGATTGTCGAGCACAGCGACCAGCCGCGCCTGGGTGCCGTCAGGAGAGGCAAAGACGTGAAGGTCAAGCCCGTCCCAGGGGGCAGCCGATCTGTTCAGCAGCAGTTCGGCTGGCGCAGGGCCGAGCGGGGCGAGGCGCACCACCGGGCTTTGCGCATAGGCCGCGCGCAGGGCGGCGTGGAGCGCGGACGGATCGGGCCGGCCCGGCATCGCCGCCAGCGCCAGCGGCACCTCGACCACCATGCCGCGATGGGCCGGGATCACCGCGGGGGAAAAGACCGGGGGATGGGCAAGGCCGGCATGGGCCTGCATCTCGGGCAGGTGCTTGTGCGCAAGGCCAAGGCCATAGGCGCGAAAGGCGATGTCAGGTTCGGCCTCGAAGCGGGCAATGAGCGCCGTGCCCCCGCCCGAATAGCCGCTCACCGCATGAACCGTGAAGGGCCAGTCGGCCGGGATCAGGCCGGCGCGCACCAGTGGCGCGACAGCTGCGAGAAAGCCGGTGGGATAGCACCCGGGATTGCTCACAAATCGGGCATTGGCGATCGCCTCGCGTCCGACCAGCTCGGCAAAGCCATAGACCCACCCTGGCGCCACCCGATGTGCGGATGAGGCATCGATGATCCGGGTGGCCGCGCCCTGCGCGAGCCGCACCGCCTCCTTTGCTGCCTCGTCGGGCAGGCACAGGATGGCGATATCGGCGGCGTGGAGCGCCGCGCGCCGGGCCGCCTCGTCCTTGCGCCGGGCCTCATCGAGCAGGATGAGTTCGAACTCGCCGCGCCCTTCGAGCCGCGCGCGGATCTCGAGGCCCGTGGTGCCCGCCGCCCCGTCGATGAACACCCGGTGCATCGCGCTCAGCCCTCGGGGGGCGCGTCGGGGGCGGGCGCGCCCTCGGCCGGGGCAAGGTCAGCTGCGGGGCACCAGCCCGCCGGTCCCTGCGGCCCGGGGCAGCCCCATACCCATTCGCCCGCGATATCGAGAAGCTCGAAGCGGCTGCCCGGGGCGAGCGTGGCAAAGACCTCGGCATCGGCGCGCGGGGCAAGGCGCAGGCCCGTGCCCGCCGGGCCGAGCGTGCGGATATCGGGGATGACGTAATGGGCCGCGAGGTGCGATCCGGCGAGCGCGATATGGGCAAGATCGCCGCGCAGCGGCAGCGCGCCGGGCGCAGGGCGCTCGACCGGCCCGGCAAGGCCGATCGCGCCCTCGGGCACGGCATATTCGGATGGATTGCGCCTCGCGCCGCTCATCTGCCTTGTTGTTGCCCTGTCCTTGCGCCCGCTCCCCCGCGGCGGCGTGGCAGGCCCGTTAGCGGCAAGCGCGGCGCGGGGCAAGCGCGCCGCGGCGCCGCGCTCGGACGCTCCCCCCGCTCAGCCACCATAGCGCGCGCGGATGGCGTGCCAGGCCGCGCGCAGCCCCAGCCCGCGCCCGCCGCGCGACCGACCGGGGCGGGGGAAGGGGTTCCAGGCGAAGGTGTCGAAATGCACCCAGTCGATCCCCTCGCCGACAAAGCGGTCGAGGAACAAGGCGGCGACGCTCGCCCCGGCATAGGGGTGGCTCGAGGAATTGGACATGTCGGCCACGTCCGAGGAGAGATATTCGCGATAGGCTTCGGGCAGGGGCAGGCGCCAGGCGGGATCGTCGGCGGCCTTGCCCGCGGCAAGGAAGGCCTCGGCGGTCGCATCGCGCCGGGCGAACAGCGCCGGCAGATCGGGCCCCAGCGCCACCCGCGCCGCCCCGGTGAGGGTGGCAAAATCGACGATGAGATCGGGCCCCTCTTCCGAGGCGCGGGTCAGCGCATCGCCGAGGATCAGCCGCCCCTCGGCATCGGTGTTGTCGATCTCGACCGTCAGCCCCTTGCGGCTTTTGAGGATATCGCCGGGCCGGAAGGCGCCCCCGGAAATGGCGTTTTCGACCGCCGGAACGAGGAGGTGCAGCCGCACCTTCAGCCCCGCGCCCATCACCAGCCCGGCGAGCGCCAGGGCGTGGGCCGCGCCGCCCATGTCCTTCTTCATCAGCCGCATGCCCGAGGCCGGCTTGATGTCGAGCCCGCCCGAATCAAAGCACACCCCCTTGCCCACGATCGCCAGCACCGGATCGGCCGGATTGCCCCAGCAAAGGTGCATCAGCCGCGCCGCATGGTGGCGCGCCGCGGCGCGGCCCACGGCGTGAACCATCGGATATTCCTGCGCGAGCCGCTCGCCGCGCACCACCGCCAGCTCGGCCTTGTGCGCGCGGGCGAGCCTGTCGCACTCGGCCTCGAGCGCGGCCGGGCCCAATTCCTCGGCCGGGGTGTTGACGAGATCGCGCAGGCGACATTCGGCCTCGGCCTCGGCGAGGATCGCGCCGATCTGCCCGACCTGCCCGGTCAGGAGCACGCGCGGGCCGGCGGCCTTGTCTTCGCTCTTGTAGCGGGAAAAGCGGTATTGCCCCGTCACCCAGCCGAACATCGCCGCGCCAGGCTCGGCATTGGCGAGGCGATAGCTGCCCTCGGGCAGTTCCTCGGCCAGCCGGGCGAGGCACCAGCTGGTGAGGCTCGCGCGGTTGGCGACGCCGCCCACGGCAAACCAGCCATCGCCATCGGGCAGGATCGCGACCTCGGCGGGCCTGCCCTCGAACTTCTGCGCGGTAAGGCTGGCGCGCTGGGCGGGATTGAGGCTCTTGGCAAAGGCCTCGCATTCGTCCTTGGTCACAAGGTGGATGGCGATCGCGTCCTCGCCGCGATCGGGCCGGATCAGGCTGGTGGCTTCGTTCATGCCTGCTCCATAAGCCCTGCCGCAGGCTTGTCACCAGCCGATTCGCGGAGCCGCAAAAGGGGGAGGGGCATGAGCGTTCACCAAATGTTTCACGTGAAACATTGGCTGGCAGGGCTGGCGGCCGGGGGCGTGCTGGCCGCCTGCTCCGCGGCCGAGGATATCGCCCGCAAGACCGGGGTGGCGGCCACGCCTGCCGCGGCTGAGGCCAGCCCGAAAGCGCCAGCCGCGGCGCCGGCCAAGGCGGCGGTGTTTGCCGACCGCGCCGAGGACGGCGAAAACAGGGGCCGCACGCGCGAATTTTCCTACCAATGGCCCGCCGCGGTTGCGGCCATCCCGGCGCTGGCCGCGCGGCTCGAACAGGAGCGTGACAGCGCGCTTGCAGAGCAGCAGCAGAACTGGGCCGATCTCCTGTCAGAAGCCGACAACGCGGAGTGCGCCGCCTGCTATAGCCTTGCCTTTTCAAAGGAATGGAAGGTGGTGGCCGATCTGCCGCGGTTCCTTTCGCTGTCGGCGGAGATCTACCTGTTCACCGGCGGGGCGCATGGCAATTCGGGCTTTGATGCGCTGGTGTGGGATCGTAAGGCGCAGGCAGCGCTGGAGCCTGAAGCCCTGTTCCTCTCCCCGGCCGCGTTGCAGGAGGCGCTGGGGCCGCGCTGGTGCCGCGCGCTTGCGGCCGAACGCAAAAGGCGGCTCGGCGCCGATTACAGCGATGATGGCCTGTTCCCCTGCCCGCCGATTGCCGATCTGGCCGTGCTGCTCGGCTCGTCCAATGGCAGGGCCTTCGACCGCATCGGCCTCATCGCGGCGCCCTATGTCGCCGGATCCTACGCCGAAGGTCCCTATGAGGTGACGCTGCCGGTGACCGATGCGGTGGTGAAGGCGGTCAAGCCCCAATACCGCGCCGCCTTTGCCCGCGGGCAATAGCTTTTTGGCCGCAGCATCGCTATGTAAGGCAGATGCACGAATATCAGATCGTCGAAGGCAGCAAGACCGTCTATCGCGACGGGACCATCAAGCTCCACGGGCCGGAAGGCTTTGCCGGAATGCGCAAGGCCGGGCGGCTGGCGGCCGAGATCCTCGATGCCTGCGCCGAGCTGGTCAAGCCCGGGGTGACCACCGGGGCGATCGACGATGCGATCCGCGCGATGATCCTCGATGCCGGGGCGGTGCCCGCGACGATGGGCTACCGCGGCTATGCCCATTCCAGCTGCATCTCGATCAACCATGTGATCTGTCACGGGATTCCGGGCGACAAGGTGCTCAAGGACGGGGATATCCTCAATATCGACGTGACCCCGCTGGTCGATGGCTGGCACGGCGATTCCTCGCGCATGTTCTATGCCGGTGAACCTTCGCTCAAGGCCCGGCGGCTGGTCGAGGTGACCTATGAGTGCCTGATGCTGGGGATCGCCGCCGCCAGGCCCGGGGCGCGGCTCGGCGATATCGGCGCGGCGATCGAGGCCCATGCGGCGAAGCATCGCTACAGCGTGGTGCGCGAGTTCTGCGGGCATGGCCTCGGGCGGCTGTTCCATGATGCCCCCGAGGTGATCCATGCCGCCAAGGCCGGGACGGGCCCGGAATTGAAACCGGGCATGTTCTTCACCATCGAGCCGATGATCAACCTCGGCAAGCCCTGGGCCAAGGTGCTGTCCGACGGCTGGACCGCGGTGACGCGCGACAAGAGCCTTTCGGCCCAGTTCGAGCATTCGATCGGGATCACCGAGGATGGCTGCGAGATCTTCACCAAGAGCCCGATGGGCCGCGATTGCCCGCCCTACCTCTAGCACCGCGCCGCGCCGGGCGGCCTAGAGGAACCACAGGGCGAGCACCCCCACCATCACCCCCACCACGCCGAGCGAGAAGCCCAGCATGATGAGCGTCGGGCGCATCACGCGCCCGTGCAGCGCCCAGTCATAGCCCGCCGCCACCAGCACGGTGATCGGCACCTGCATTGCGATCGCCACCGGATCGGGCAGGCCTGCCACCTGCACCAGCCGGGCATAGGCCGGGGTCATCAGCGCGAGCGTGGCGATCAGCATGGCCTGACGGTGGGCAGCGAGCTCGCGCCGGCGGGCCAGCCACAGGCCGGCAAGGTAGAGCGGCGCGAAGGTGACAAGGGCGGCAAGGTTGACCACCGTCACTTCCGGGCGGCCAAGCTCGGTGCCGATGCGCCAGGAAATCGCCGCGCCGCTCACCAGCATCGCGCCCACCAGCGCGAGGCTCGCGCGCCCGGCGGCGCGGTGGGCGGAAAGGCGAAAGCGCGCGGCAAGCAAACTCTGGCTGGCGAGCAGCGTGAGCCAGGCGATCATGCTGGCGGCGTGGATCACCACGATCGGCGTGTAGCGCAGGCGCACTTCGGGATGGACGATGGCCTTGAGCGCAAAGGCAAAGAGCACGAAGGCGAGGAGCGCGAGCGCGATCCGGCCCATGAGGAGGTGGCCGCGGGTGTGGCTTTCGGGCGCGCGCATCAGCCCTCCCGCGCCGCGCGGATCGCCGCGCCCGCGGCAAAGGGGGCAAGCGCGACGAGCAGGAGGCTGATCGCCCCGACAAAGCCGAGGCTTGCCGCATCCTGCCGGGCGAGCGCGCCGGCGCCGAAGATGAGGATCGGAAGCGCGAGCGGGATCAGCAGCAGGCCCGACAGCGCGGCGCCTGCGCGCAAGCTCGCGGTGATCGCGGCGATGATGAGGCCGATCGCCGCCAGTCCCGGGGTGCCCGCGGCCAGGCCGAGGATGAGCAGATCGAAGGCCGCCCCTTCGAGCTTGAGCAGCGCCGCGGCCGGAAAGGCGGCGAGCAGCAGCGGCGGGCCGAAGCTCAGCCAATGGGCGAAAAGGCGCACCGCCATCATCGCTTCCTCGCTCACGCCGCGCAGGCGCAGCTGATCGAACACCCCGAGCGCGATGTCGCGCGCCACCAGCTTGTCGAGCGGCAGCACCGCGGCGAGCAGCGCCGCGATCCACAAGACCCCGCCGCCGGTGCGGGCGAGCAGGCCCGCATCCGGCCCGACCGCGAAGGGATAGAGCATCGCCACCGCGATGAAGAAGATCACCGGGAGCGCCGCGCCGCTCCCGGTGAAGGGGAAGAACTGGGCCAGGTCGCGGCGCAGGAGGGCGGCGATCATGTCTCTGCCTCCTCCTCGTCAGCGGGCGCAGGGGCGAAATCCTCGAGCGCAAGGCTGCTGAGACCGGGCACATCGAGCGGCTGGTGCGAGGCGATGAGCGCGATCCCGCCGCCTTCGCAATGGGCCCGCACCAGCGCGCTGACCAGCGTCTGGCTCGCGCCATCGAGGCCGCTCAAGGGCTCATCGAGCAGCCAGATCGGCGCCCGCTGGCCGAGCAGGCGGGCAAGCGCGGCGCGCTTGTGCTGGCCGGTCGAAAGATAGCGCACCGGCACCTCGGCGAGCGCCGCGAGCCTCAGGCGCGCCATGATCTGGCGTGCATCTTCCACCCGGTCGATCCCGAACCAGAAGGCGAGCGCCGCAGCAAGCGGCAATTCGGGATCGAGCCCGCTGCGCTCGGCCAGCAAACCCGCAGCGCCCGCGCGCGTGACGCTCCCGGCAAAGGGGCTGGCAAGCCCGGCAAGGGTGCGGATCAGCGTGGTCTTGCCCGCCCCGTTGGCGCCGGTGACGTGACAGGCCGCGCCGCTTTCGAGCCGCAAGGACAGGCCCCGGAACAACAGCCGCGCGCCGCGGCGGCAGGCGAGGCCTTCGGCGGCGAGCAGCGGGGCAGGGTCACGGGGCGCTTGCATTGCGGCGGAGCGTTAGGGAAAAGGCAAGGGCCAAACAAGCCGTGCCGCTTGCCGGCGGCCCTGCGGCGCTTGCCGGTGCGGCGCTTGGCCTTGCGGAGTTGAATCATGCCCGTTCCCGAACTTAGCCCTGATGAGGTGGCCCAGCTGCTCGCCGAACATCCGCAATGGACTCTCACGCGCGAAGGCAAGGCGATCACCCGGAGCTTCCAGTTTGCCGATTTTTCCGAGGCCTGGGGGTTCATGAGCCGGGTGGCCCTGCTCGCAGAGGCGCAGGATCACCACCCCGAATGGTTCAATGTCTATGCCAAGGTCGAGGTGACGCTCACCACCCATGATGCCGGCCCCAGCGGCGGGCTGTCGCAGCGCGATGTGCGGCTTGCCCGCGCGATCGACGCGCTGGTGTGATGCGCGCGCTCGGGGCCCTCGCCGCGTTGGTGCTGGCCGCGCTCGCCCCGGCGGCGGCGCAGGAGGCCGCGCCTGTGCAGGGGCGCATCTGGAAGGGCACCTTGGGCACCCAGGCGATCACCGCCTGCTTTGGTGAGGAATACACCCGCGACGGGCTCTACTACAGCGATGCCGAACGCGTGCCGCTGCGCCTGGTGGCGCGCGCGGACACCCAAACGCCGATCTTCACCGAAATGGCCGGGCGCGAGGATGAGACCGGCGCAGTATGGGTGCTGGAGCCGGGCGCGGGCGAGGCGCTTGCCGGCACCTGGCGCAAGGGCGATAGGGCGCTGCCGATCCGCCTCACGGCGGTTCCCGTGAGGCTGCCCCCCTATGGTTCTGCGTGCGAGACGAGCGCCTTTCTCGAGCCGCTGCTTGGCGGCGGCGTGGTCACGTCTGAGCGCGCCGCGCTTGAGGGCACGGCCTATACCGCGCTCGCCTATCGGGGGCCGGAGCGCGCCGGGCTTGATGGCTACCAGATCGCATCCTTCGCGCTCGATACCTTTCGGCCCGGCGATGCGGCGATCAACCGCGCGCTTGCCGCGGCCCTGCCCGATGGCACGGCGGCGCACGCGATGGGCCAATGCCTCGGCCAGGCGCTGCCGACCGGGATCGGCGGCTCGATCGAGGAGGCGCGGGTGCCGGTGCTGCTCACCGGGCGCTGGCTGACGGTGCGCCATGCGGGATCGGCCTATTGCGGCGGTGCCCACCCCAGCCACATGCGCACGCTCACGGTGTTTGATCGTGACAGCGGGGCCGAGGTCGATCCGGCCAGCTGGTTTTCGCCGGGCGCGCTGCTGTTCTACGAATGGGATCCCGAACCGGGGCAGATCTGCCCGATTTCCGGCCTCTCACAGCCACTGCTGCGCGCCGTGCTGGCCCGCTTTCCCGGTCGGGAGGACAGGGCGGAGTGTCTTGCCATGGCAGGCGCGGGCATGGGCTGGCAGATCGGCCTTGCCCGCGAAGGCCCGGTGTTCGTCCCGCAGTTCCCGCACGTCGCCTTTGCCTGCACCGAAGAGATCGTGCTCCCATGGGCCGCAGCGCGCCCGTTCCTCTCGCGCGAGGGGCTGGGGGTGATGGAGAGCCTGCGCTGAACCGCGGGCTTGTGTGCGCCCGTATCGGCGCGAAGTGCCGCAAGCGCGAACGCGCGGCCGCAGGGCGGGCGGAACAACCTACTGCCCGAGCGGCCTCACGCTGTTTCTGAGCTGCCTGCGCAGCCGGGCGGGCATCCAGCGCTTGGCAAAGGCCATGCGCTTCGCGGTGGCGCCGACGAAATAGTCGAGCTTGTCGCCGTGCACCGCCTCCCACACCGCCTCGGCGACGCGCTCGACGGGCGTGATTTCCAGCCCCGCCGCTTTCACCCGTTCGCGGATCGGCTCGTTCGACTTGCGGTTGCCGGTGCCGTTCAGAAGCGGGGTTTCGATGAAGCCGGGGCAGACCGAGGCGACCTTGATCTTGTCTTCGGCCCATTCGGCATCGAGGCTTTCCGAGACCGCGCGCACCCCGAACTTGGTGGCGCAATAGACGCTCATCCCCGCAGATCCGGCAATCCCCGCGGCGCTGGCGAGGTTGACAAGGGCGGAGCCGGGCGCGCTCGCCTTGAGGTAGGGATAGGCCGCCTGCGCGCCATAGAGCACGCCCTTGAGGTTGATATCGAGGCAGCGGTCGATCTCGTCGGGATCAAGCTCGGCGAGCGCGCCGCCGGTGCCCACCCCGGCATTGTTGAGCAGCACGTCGATCCGCCCGCCGGCGGCTGCGGCGAATTCGGCCAGCACCTTGTCCCAGGCGGCCCGGTCGCGCACGTCGAGCCGGCCGGCCCATTTGGCCTCGCCGGAAATCAGGGCGAGGGTTTCGGCCATCCCGGCCTCGTTGATATCACCCACCCCGACAAACCAGCCGCGCGCGGCAAAATGGAGCGCCGTGGCGCGCCCGATGCCCGATCCCCCGCCGGTGATGAAGATGCTGCGCTGTGCCACTTGTGACCCCTCTCCCGATTGCACCTTGCCGGCCCGTCTAGAGCGGACTGACACGCTTGTCAGCAGCTAGAGCGCAGGGTTTGCGTAAAAGTGCCAGGTGAAGATCGCCATGCTGCCGCGCCGGGGCGACCAGGGTTCGGCGAGCTTGCGGGTGGCCTTTTCCGCCGGGCGTTCGGGAAGGTCGAGGAGGCGCCTCAGCCCCTCCTGCACCGCGAGGTCGCCCGCAGGCCAGATGTCGCGCCGGCCCTCGGCAAAGAGGAGGTAGATCTCCGCCGACCAGCGCCCGATGCCCTTGATCCGGGTGAGCAGCGCGATCGCTTCCTCGTCATCGGCGGGCAGGGCCGCAAAGTCGATCGCGCCGGCTGCCACCAGCGCGCACAGCGAGCGGGCATAGGCCTGTTTCTGGCGCGAAAGGCCGCAGGCGCGCAAGGTCTCGGCATCGCGGGCAAGCAGGCACGCGGGGGTGAAATTGTCGCCCAGTTCAGCCTCGAGCCGGCGCCACATCGAGGCGGCGGCCGCGACCGAGACCTGCTGGCCGACGATGGTGCGCAGCATCGTCGCAAAGCCGCGCGCGCGGATGCGCGGCTCGGGATAGCCGACGCGGGCAAGCGCGGCGGCAAGCCGCGGCTCGTGCGCGGCCAGCGCATCAAGATCGGCCCGCAGACATTCGGCGCTCAAACCCACTGCCACTTTCCTCATCTTGCCATAGGGCGGAGAGTGTCATAGCAGCCAAGCCGCATCCGCACAGCGCAAAGCCTTGCGTCCCATCAGCCAGAGAGGAACCTCTATCAATGCCCAGACTGGTCGTCACCAACCGCGCCGGCACCACCAGCGAGATCGAGGTCGGCGATGGCCTTACCGTGATGGAGGCGATCCGCGACAATGGCTTTGATGAGCTTTTGGCGCTGTGCGGCGGGTGCTGTTCGTGCGCCACCTGCCATGTCCATGTCGATCCGGCCTTCTTCGACCAGCTGCCCAAGATGAGCGAGGACGAGGACGATCTGCTCGAATCTTCCGATCACCGCAGCGCCACCAGCCGCCTGTCGTGCCAGATCCCCTTCACCGCCGATCTCGATGGGCTGCACGTGACGATCGCGCCCGAAGACTGATCCGGTTTGCGCTCGGGGCCGCTCGGGCCTAGATTGGCGCGCATGAACATCACCCGACCTTTCGGCGATACGCTCGCGCTCATCGGCAAGACCCCGCTGGTGCGCCTTGCCGGGCCGAGCCAGGCGGCCGGCTGCGACATCTGGGGCAAGTGCGAATTTGCCAATCCCGGCGGCTCGGTCAAGGATCGCGCGGCCCTGTGGATCATCCGCGATGCCGAGGCGCGCGGGGAGCTCAAACCCGGCGGGATCGTGGTCGAGGGCACCGCCGGCAACACCGGGATCGGCCTCGCGCTGGTGGCCAATGCGCGCGGCTACAAGACGATCATCGTCATGCCCGACAACCAGTCCAAGGAGAAGATGGACACGCTCCGGGCATTGGGGGCGGAGCTGGTGCTGGTGCCGCCGACCAAGTTTGCCGATGCCGGGCACTTCGTCCACACCTCGCGCCGGATCGCGCAGGAAACCCCCGGCGCGGTGTGGGCCAACCAGTTCGACAACATCGCCAACCGCCGCGCCCATATCGAGAGCACCGCGCCCGAGATCTGGGAGCAGCTACAAGGCCGGGTGGATGGCTTCACCTGCGCGGCGGGCACGGGTGGGACGATTGCGGGCGTGGGGCTTGGCCTTAAAGCCTACGACGAGAATGTCCGCATCGCGCTCACCGATCCGCACGGCGCGGCGCTCTACAACTACTATGCCCACGGCGAACTCAAGGCCGAAGGCTCCTCGGTCGCCGAAGGGATCGGGCAGGGGCGCATCACCGCCAATCTCGAAGGCGCGCTGATCGACACCCAATATCGCATCAGCGACGCGGAGGGCCTCCATTGGGTCGGGCGGCTGCTGCGCGAGGAGGGGCTGTGCCTCGGCCTGTCCTCGGGCATCAATGTCGCCGGGGCGGTGATGCTGGGCCGCGAGCTGGTGGCCGCGGGGCGGGCCAACCCGCAGGTCGTCACCATCCTGTGCGACAGCGGCTTTCGCTATCTTTCGACGCTCTACAACCCCGAATGGCTGGCGCTCAAGGGCCTGCCGGTGTTCGACTGGCTGGCGCCGACGGGCGCGGGCGCAGGCGCGGACGGGGCCGGGGCCGCGGCGGAGGCGGTGTGAGCGGCGGCTGGCTGTCCGATCGGCTGCGCGGCGTCAACCAGCGCAGCCTGTTCCATCCTCCGCGCAGCGCCGGGGCAGGGGAGAGCGCGGCGGACAGCGCCGATGAGGCGGCGGGGCCAGCCGGCGCCCGCGCGGCCCGCCACGAGGCGGTGCAACGTCTCCAGATCGGGCTCATCGGCATTGCCATCGTGGTGCTGGTGGTGGGGCTGGCCAGCATCATCGGCGGGCAGGCCGACAAGGTTGACCGGCTGGCGGTGCCCGAGGCGGCGCCGACCACCGAGCCGACCAGCGCCCCGGCGCAGGCCAACCCGCTCGCCGATGCGGGCGTGGTGCCCGACATCGTCGCCGAGCCCGAGGCCGCACCGAGCGCCGCGCCGGGCGCTGCGCCACGCGATCTGGCGGGGCCGGGCCAGCCGGGCGCGGCGGGCAATGGCACCGCGCAGAACTAGGGCGCTCGCCGCCGCCCTGATCGCGCTCCTTCTCGCCGGGTGCGCGCGCGCGCCTGCTGCCCCGCTTGAGCACGCAGAGCGCGCGCGGCTGGGGCTGATGACCAGCCTGCCGATCTATTGGCCGCTCGGCGCGGGGGTGGAACAGATCGCCTCGGGCCGCGCCGCGGTGCCCTGGCAGCGCACCGCGCTCGAAGAGGCCTATGAACTCGCGCCGCTCGACACCCTCGCGCCCATCCCCGGCCTTGCCCCCGATGCGCCCGAGAGCGATCCACTGGCAGGCCTCACCCGGCTGGCGGTGATCCAGCCGCGCGGGCTTTCCCCGGCGGACAATGTCGCCCTCGATGGCTGGGTGCGCGGGGGTGGACGGCTGCTGCTGGTGCTCGATCCGGCGCTCACCGGCGATTATGACCTGCCGCTGGGCGATCCGCGCCGCCCGGTTGACACCGCGCTGATCCCCCCGGTGGTGGCGCGCTGGGGCCTTGCCATCTCGTTCGACGAGCGCGAGGCGCCCGAGCTGCGGCATGCCCGGCTGGGCGAGGCAAGCCTGCCGCTGGCGCTGGCCGGGCGCATCACCCTGGGCAAGGCGGCAAGGGGCTGCACCCTCATCGCCGCGGGCGCGGCGGCGCGCTGCCGGATCGGCAAGGGCCGGGCGGTGCTGCTCGCCGATGCCGCGCTGTTCGAGCATGGCGAACTCGCCGGAGAGGGCGGCGCGGCCCTGCGCGCGCTCATCGCCGAGGCGCTTGAATGAGCGGCATGGGGAAATCGCGGGAACGCCGGGACTCAGACGGGCGCGGCGCCGGGGAAATTGCGGGAAAGGCTGCGCACGTACGGGGCAAGGCGCGGTTTTGCGCCATCATCAGGTGCCAAAGGCGCCCCGGAAGCGAGGAATGAAGTATAAATATATCAATATGATAACGAAGTATCCCCTGTAATCCCGCAAAAATCCCTTCCATCCCCATGCCTTCCCGGATATTACCGGGGTCCATCAGACATGCCTGTATGTCGCGCGTCCGGCTGGTGGGGTCGGCGCACCGGCCGTGCTCGCGCGCGCGCCGGGCGAGGGAGGGCTGTGTCGGGCATCGCGCAGCGCTCGGTGAGGGGCGCTTCGCTACGGGGCGTGAGGGGATTGCAGGCCGGTGTCTGCTTTTGGAGGATACAACGGACAGGCCTATTCGCCCGCGGGCGAAAAGAACCGCTTTGTCCTGCCCTCCACCTTCCGCAAGGCGGTCAAGGAAAGCTCGGGCGGCAGCCGCATCCTGTGCCTTGCGGCCCATGGCCGCTATGATTGCCTGATCGGCTACGGCCTGTCGCACCTGCCCCAGCTCCAGGCCCAGCTCGACCGCGAGGAGGAGCGCGCCATCCGCCTTGGCGATGCGAGCTTCGACCGCGATGCCCGCGCCGGCCAGTTGTTCAGCTATGAGACCTTGGCCTTCGACGAGAGCGGGCGCTTCGTCATGCCCGAGCATCTGCGCGAGCTCGGCAAGGTGGAGGACGGGCTGTTCTTCCAGGCCGCGGGCGATTTCTTCCTCGTCTGGGCGCCCGAGGAGCTGTTTCGCATGGGCCCCGAGTTCAGGAGCGCGCAGATCGCCTGCCGGCGGCTGATGGAGGCCGCGGCGCGCAAGGGGGGCGCGGCATGATCGCCCCCGATGCGCCCCACATCCCGGTGCTGCGCGATGAGGTGCTTGCCGCCATCGCCCCGCGCGAGGGGATGCTGATTGTCGATGCCACCTTCGGCGCCGGGGGCTACAGCGCCGCGCTGCTCGAGGCCGGGGCGCGCGTCCACGCCTTTGACCGCGATCCCGATGCGATCGCCGCCGGGCAGGCGCTCGCGGCGCGCCATGCCGGGCGCCTCACGCTCCATCAGGCGCGCTTTTCGGCGATGCAGCAGGAACTTGCCGCGATCGGGGTGCGCACGGTCGATGCGGTGGTGATGGATATCGGGGTCTCCTCGATGCAGCTCGATCAGCCAAGCCGCGGCTTTGCCTTCATGCATGACGGCCCGCTCGACATGCGCATGAGCCGCCAGGGCCCGAGCGCGGCCGATTTCCTCAACACCGCCGAGGAGGAGGCGATCGCCGAGGTGCTCTATCGCTATGGCGAGGAGCGCCAGGCGCGCCGGGTGGCCCGCGCGATCGTGGCCGCGCGCCCGCTCGCCACCACCGGCGAGCTCGCCCGGGTGGTGCGCCGCGCGCTCGGCCACCGCCCACATGATCGCAAGGACCCGGCCACCCGCACCTTCCAGGCGGTGCGCATCCATGTGAACGACGAGCTTGGCGAGCTCGAGGCCGGCCTGGCCGCGGCCGAGGCGCTGCTCGCCCCCGGCGGGGTGCTGGCGGTGGTGAGCTTCCACAGCCTCGAAGACCGCATCGTCAAGCAGTTCCTGCGCGCGGCCAGCGGCGCCGGCCAGGCGCGCTCGCGCCACCTGCCCGGGGAAATCCCGGGGCCGCCGCCCACCTTCACGCAGGTTTCCCGCGCTATTCGTGCGAGCGAGGCCGAAATCGCCCGCAATCCGCGCGCCCGTTCGTCCACCTTGCGCCACGCGATCCGCACCGGCGCCCCGGCAAGGAGCTTCGCCGCATGTTGAGCCGCACGCAGGCCCGTTCGTGGGGATGGATGGCGGTGCTGGCGCTGTGCGCCGCGCTGGTGGTGGCCTTGAGCCTCAAGGTCCACGCGGTGCGCAGCGAGGTGCTGCTGGCCGAGCGCCAGCTGATTGCCCTCAAGCGCGAGACCATGCTGCTCGAGACCGAGTTCCAGACCCGCGCCAGCCAGGCTCAGCTGGCTGAGTGGAACAGTGTCGAGTTCGGCTATGTCGCGCCGCGCGCGCGCCAGTTCCTCGAGGCCGAGCGCCAGCTTGCGAGCTTCGGCCAGGGCCCGCTGCCCGGCGCGCCGCCGCCGCTGCGTCTGGCAAGCGCCGAAGGTGCAGGCGAGGGTGCCGCCGCGCCCAGCGGGTCGGCGCCGATGCGCTCGCCGGTCTCGGGCGCGCCGGTCACGCTGGTCGCGGCCGAAGCCGAGGCCGGGGCGGGCGCGGTCTTTGGCGAGGCCTTCGGAGCCTTCCTCATAGAGGCCTCGCCGATCCGCCCGGCCCGGGCCGAGCCTCCGCGCGCGGCCAGCCCGGCAGGAGCGGGCGAATGAGCCCCGCCGCGGCGTCTGCCCTCGCCGCCGCGCCGCTTGGTCTGGCCCCGCCGCTGCCCGCCCCGGCGCCGCGTGCGGCGCTGCCCGGCGGGCGGGCGCGCGCCGCGAGCCTGCGCGGCCAGCTGGTCGCCACCGCGCAGCTGCGCCTGCTGTGGATCGGCGCGGGCTTCGTGCTCTTCGCGCTGATCGCGCTGTTGCGCATCGCGGTGCTGGGGGTGAACGGCCAGACACCGCAGCACACCAGCCTTGCCGAGGCGCTGCTGCCCCCGCGCGGCGAGATCACCGATCGCAACGGCGTGCCGCTGGCGCGCGCCTTTCCGGCCTATGCCTTGTGGTTCGATCCCAAGGCCATGGGCGATGGCGGCGCGCCGCTGGTGCGTTCGCCCGCCGAGGTCGCCCGCGCGCTCAAGGCGATCTTCCCCGATATCGATGAGGCGCGCATGGCCCGGCGCCTCGCCTCGGGCAAGGCGGGCTATCTGCGCCGCCGCCTGCTGCCCGAGGAGGCCAACCGCGTCTTTGCCCTGGGCGAGGTGGCGCTGCAGATCCCGCGCGAGACCGATCGCTATTATCCGCAAGGCTCGCTCGCTGCCCATGTGCTGGGCTATGTCGCCGACAGCGCCGAGCGCCAGGGCGGGCAGCTGGGCATGGAGCAGGTGCTCGACAAGGAGCTGACCGATCCCCGGCGTCGCGCCGAGCCGGCGGTGCTTTCGCTCGATGTCCGGGTGCAGGGTGCGCTCGAGGACGAGCTCAAGCGCGGGATGCTCGCCACCAATGCCATCGGCGCGGCGGGCATCGTGCTCGATGTCGATAGCGGCGAGGTGTTGGCGATGGCGAGCCTGCCCGATTTCGATCCCAACACCGCCGGGGCCGGGGGCGCGCGCAATGTCTTCAACCGCGCCACCAACGGGGTTTACGAACTGGGTTCGACCTTCAAGCCGCTCAGCATCGCCGCCGCGATCGATGCCGGGGTGGTGCGCGATCTGGGCCGCCAGTGGAGCGCCGCGCCGGTGCCGGTGGGCAGCCGCATGATCACGGATTCGCACCCCCTGGGGCCGAGCCTCAACGTGCCGCAGGCGCTGGTCCATTCCTCCAACACCGTCACCGCGCGGATTGCCGATGCGCTGGGGCCGGAACGCTTGCGCCGCACCTATATTGACCTTGGCATGGATCGCCCGCCCTTCATCGAGCTTGAGGCCCGCGGCCAGCCGCTCTGGCCGCGCGGCGCGTGGAGCCGGGTGACCAATATGACCGTGGCCTATGGCCATGGTCTCAACGTCACCCCGCTGCACCTTGCCTGCGCCTATGCCGCCCTCGTCAATGGCGGGCTGTGGCGCCCGGCGACGCTGCTCAAGCGCGATCCGGCCGAGGTGCCGCGCGGGCGGCGGGTGTTCAAGGAATCGACCTCGCACCGGATGCGCCAGATGCTGCGGATGATCGCGCTCTATGGCACCGGGCGCAGCGCCAACGCGCCGGGCTACCGCGTCGGCGGCAAGACCGGCTCTGCCGACAAGAACGAGAACGGGGTCTATCACACCAACCGCATCGTCTCCTCCTTCGCCGCCGCCTTTCCGATGGATGCGCCGCGCTATGTGGTGGTGGTGATGATGGACGAGCCCAAGGGCACCATCGCCAGCAGTTTCCAGCGCACCGCCGCCTTCACCGCTGCGCCGGTGGTGGGCCGGCTGGTGCCGCGCATCGGCCCGATGCTGGGGGTGCAGCCCGACGAGCGCCGCGATGTCGATATCTCCGATCTGCGCTACCTGGTGGAGGGGCATTGATGCGGCTGGCCGAGCTTGTGCGCCGCGCAGGGCTGGAGGCGGCGCTGCCCGCTGCCGGGCCGGCGCTCGAGAGGGAAGTGACCGGATTTGCCATCGATCACCGCAAGGTCGCCCCGGGCACGGTGTTCGGTGCCTTTGCCGGCGCGAAGGTCAATGGCGAGGACTTCATCCCCGCGGCCATCGCCGCCGGGGCGATCGCCGTGGTGGCGCGCCCGCAGGCGCAGGTTGAAGGCGCGCTCCATATTGCCGATGCGCTGCCCCGCCGCGCCCTTGCGCGGCTTGCCACCCCCTTCTTCGCGCCCTATCCGGCCACGCTCGTCGCGGTCACCGGCACCAATGGCAAGACCTCCTGTGTCGAGATGACGCGGCAGATCTGGCGCATGGGCGGAGAGCGCGCGGCGAGCATCGGCACGCTCGGGGTGACGACGCCCGATGGCAGCGTGGCGACGGGGCTCACCACCCCCGACATCGTCACCTTCCTTGCCAATCTTGCCGGGCTGGCGCGCGAGGGCGTGACGCACGTTGCCTACGAGGCCTCGAGCCACGGGCTTGACCAGTATCGCAGCGAAGGCCCGGCGCTTGCCGCGGCGGCCTTCACCAATTTCAGCCGCGACCACCTTGATTATCACGGCACGATGGAGGCCTATTTCGCCGCCAAGATGCGCCTCTTTGCCGAGGTGCTGGCGCCGGGGCGCCCGGCGGTGATCCACGATGCGGCGGATGGATCGCAGTGGACCGCGCGCGCCTGCGCTCTGGCCGAGGCGCGCGGGCTTGAGGTGCTCAGCGTGGGCGAAGGCGGGCGCTTCATCCGCCTGTGCGAACGCGTGCCCACCCAGCTCGGCCAGACCCTCATGCTCGAGGCCGGCGGCAGCTCCTTCAAGGTCGATCTGCCGCTGATCGGCGCCTATCAGGCCGCCAATGCGCTGGTGGCGGCGGGCCTTGCGCTGGCGACGGGCGTTCCGGCCTCCGCCGTCTTCGATGCCCTCTGCCGGCTCCAGCCGGTGCGCGGGCGGCTGGAGCGGGCCGCGCTCAACCCCGCCGGGGCGCCGGCCTATGTCGATTATGCCCACACCCCCGATGCGCTCGCCGCCGCGATCACCGCGCTGCGCCCCCATGTGGCGGCAGGCGGGCGGCTGATCGTGGTCTTCGGCGCGGGCGGGGACCGCGATGCCGGCAAGCGCGGCGAGATGGGCGCTATTGCCGCGCGCATGGCCGATGCGGCGATCGTCACCGACGACAATCCGCGCGGCGAGGATCCGGCCGCCATCCGCGCCGCGATAATGGCCGGGGCGGGGGGCAAGGCGCGCGAGATCGGCGATCGGCGCGCCGCGATTGCCGCCGCGATTGGGGAAGCCGGGGCGCGCGATATTGTGCTGATCGCCGGCAAGGGGCACGAGCAGGGACAAATCTTCGGGTCTGGAGAAAACATGCGGATCGAACCCTTCGATGATGTCGAGGTGGCGCGCCAATGCGCCGGGGGGCAGCAGGCATGACCAGCGCTGCCATGCACCCCATGCTGCACGCCTGGCCGGTGCTGCCGAGCGACCGGCTGGGCCTGGCGCTGTGGCGCTCGGACGCGATCGCCGCGGCCACCGGCGGCAGCGCCAGCCACGCCTTCGAGGCCGCCGGCCTCGAAATGGATTCGCGCGATGTGAAACCGGGCGATGTCTTCATTGCCTTGAAGGGCGAGGCGATGGACGGGCACCGCTTCCTTGCCGATGCCTTTGCCCGGGGCGCGGTGGCCGCGATCGTCGATCGGCCGATCGATCGCCCCCACGTGCTGGTGGCAGACACCCGCGCCGCGCTCGTCGCGCTCGCCCATGCCGCGCGCGAACGCGCCCACGAGGCGGTGCGCATCGGTATCACCGGCTCGGTCGGCAAGACCGGGGTGAAGGAGGCGATCTTCGCCTGTCTCGACCGCGCCAGCCGCGGCGCCGCGCACCGCTCGGTGAGGAGCTACAACAACCATGTCGGCGTGCCCTTGAGCCTCGCGCGCATGCCCGCGCGCAGCCGCTTCGGCGTGTTCGAGATGGGCATGAACCACGCCGGCGAGATCGCCCCGCTCGCTGCCCATGTGCGCCCGCACGTGGCGCTCATCACCACCATTGCCCCTGCGCATATCGAGAACCTCGGCAGTCTCGAGGCGATTGCCGATGAAAAGGCGCAGATCTTCACCGGGCTGGTGCCGGGCGGGGTGGCGATCATCCCCGCGGACAGCGAATGGGCCGAACGCCTCGAGGCCCATGCCCGCTCTTGCGGCGCGCAGATCGTGACCTTCGGGCGCGCAGCCGGCGCCGATGTCCGCCTGCTCGATGCGATTCCCGCCAGCAGCGGCGGCGCGCTCGTCACCGCCGATCTCGGCGATCGGCGGGTGTGCTACACCATCGCCGAGCCGGGCGAGCACTGGATCGTCAATTCGCTGGGCGTGCTCGCGGCGGTGCGCGCCGCCGGGGGCGATCTTGGCGCGGCGGGCCTCGCGCTGGCCGAACTGGGCGGGCTCAAGGGCCGCGGCGCGCGCCAGAGCATCCCGGCGCGCGGCGGCAGCGCCCTTATCATCGATGAAAGCTACAACGCCAACCCGGCCTCGATGCGTGCAACCTTGAAGGCGCTCGGCCAGACCCCGGCCAGGCGCCGCATCGCCGTGCTTGGCAGCATGAAGGAGCTGGGCGACTTTGCCGATGCCTTCCACCGCCAGCTGGCCGCCCCGCTCGCCGAGGCGGGGGTGGATCACGCGATCCTGGTGGGGGCCGAGATGGCCGCGCTCGCCGAGGAACTGGGGAAAGCCTCGGCCCTTGCGCTTGGCAAGCCGCTGTCCTTCGCCCATTGCGATGGGCCTGCCGAAGCCATCGCCGCGCTCACGGCCTATGGCCTCGCGGAGGGGGATGCGGTGCTGGTCAAGGGATCGAATTCGGTGGGCCTCGGCAGGCTGGTGTCACACTTTACCGATAACGCGCCGGAAGCGCCCTCGGCCGGCGGCTGAGGCGCCCCACGCGGCGCGTCAAGGGACGATTGCATGCTTTATCTGCTTGCCGAATGGCTGGGCTTCGAGGGCATCCTCAACCTGGTGCGCTACCAGAGCTTCCGCGCCGGGGCGAGCCTGATGACCGCGCTCGTCATCGGCCTTGTCATCGGCCCGCGCTTCATCAACCTGTTGCGCGTGCGCCAGGGCAAGGGCCAGCCGATCCGGCTCGATGGGCCGCAATCGCACCTTGCCAAGCGCGGCACGCCGACCATGGGCGGCCTGATGATCCTCACCGCGCTCAGCCTCTCGCTGCTGTTGTGGATGGATCTCGAAAGCCCCTTCGTCTGGGCCTGCCTTGCCGTGACCATCGGCTTTGGCGTGATCGGCTTTCTCGATGATTATGACAAGGTTGCCAGGAACAGCCATGTCGGGGTGCCGGCCAAGCTGCGCCTGGCGGCCGAATTCGCGGTGGCGGGCCTCGCCAGCTGGCTGATCGTCAGCCAGATCAACACCAATCTCTACCTCCCCTTCACCATGGGCTGGAGCCTGGCGCTGGGCCCGGCCTATTATGTCTTTGCCGCCTTCGTGATCGTCGGGGCGGGCAATGCCGTCAACCTCACCGACGGGCTGGATGGCCTTGCGATCATGCCGGTGATCATCGCCGCGGGCACCTTTGCGATCATCGCCTACCTTGTCGGGCGAGCCGATTTTTCCGCCTATCTCGGCATTCCCCACGTGCCGGGGGCGGGGGAGCTGGCGATCTTCTGCGCCGCGATCATGGGGGCGGGGCTGGCCTTCCTGTGGTTCAACGCTCCGCCCGCGGCGGTGTTCATGGGCGATACCGGCAGCCTCGCGCTCGGCGGGGCGCTGGGGGCGATCGCGGTCGCCTCGCACCATGAACTGGTGCTGGGGATCGTCGGCGGGCTGTTCGTGCTCGAGGCGGTGAGCGTGATGGTGCAGGTGTTCTGGTTCAAGCGCACGGGCCGGCGGGTGTTCCGCATGGCCCCGATCCACCACCATTTCGAGCAGTTGGGCTGGAGCGAGAGCAAGGTGGTGATCCGTTTCTGGATCATCGCCATCGTGCTCGCGCTGATCGGCCTTTCCACCTTGAAGCTGCGCTAGGGGAGGGGCGGGCCGCGTGATCACCTCTCCCGCCTTTGCCGGCCAGCGGTTTGCGGTGCTCGGCCTTGCCCGCTCGGGCGCGGCCGCGGCCGAGGCGCTGCTTGCCAGCGGGGCCGAGGTGATCGCCTGGGACCGCCAGCCCCATGCCCGCGCCCCCTTCGAGGGGCGCTGCCGCCTCATCGACCCGCTCGAGCTTGACCTGACCGGCTTTGCCGGGGTGGTGGTCTCGCCCGGCGTGCCGCTCAACACCCATCCGATCGGCCCGCACACCTGGCAATATGGCCTGCCCGTGATCGGCGATATCGAGCTTTTCGCCCGCGCCCGAGCGCATCTGCCGCCGCACCGCGTGGTGGGGATCACCGGCACCAACGGCAAATCCACCACCACCGCGCTGGTGCACCACATCCTTGCCAGCGCCGGGGTGCCCGCGGTGCTCGGCGGCAATATCGGCGAGCCGATCATGGCCCAGGCCCCGCTCGCGCAAGGCGGGGTCTATGTGCTCGAATTGTCGAGTTTCCAGATCGATCTCACCTTCACCCTCGATTGCGATGTCGCCGCGCTCACCAACATCACCCCCGATCATCTCGATCGCTATGCCGGCTTTGCCGCCTATGCCGCGGCCAAGGAGCGCCTGTTCACCATGCAGCAGCAGGGCACGGCGGTGATCTGCGATGAGGACGCGCCCACCCGCGCCATCGCCGATCGGCTGGCAGCGGCGGGAAGGCCGCCGATCCGGGTCAAGACCGGCGATCTGGCCGCCGCGGGGCTGGCCGAGGGGCGCTCGGCTGCGCTCGCCGGGCCGCACAATGCCCAGAATGCCGCCGTTGCCAGCGCCATCTGCCGCCAGCTTGGCCTCAGCGACGCGGCAATCGCCGCCGGCCTTGCCAGCTATCGCGGCCTGCCGCACCGGATGGAACGGGTGTGCGAGGCGCGCGGGGTGATCTACATCAACGACAGCAAGGCCACCAACACCGCCTCGGCCGCCCCGGCGCTGGCGGCATTTCCGCCCGATGCGGCGATCAACGGCGGCGCGCCGCGCATCCACTGGATCGTTGGCGGCCTGCCCAAGGAGGAAGGCCTTGGCGCCTGCGGCGATCACCTTGCCAACATCGCTGCCGCCTACACCGTGGGCGAGGCCGGGCCGATGTTTGCCGATCATCTCGAAGCCGCCGGTGTCCGGGTCGAGCGCTGCGAGCTCATCAGCGAGGCGGTGCGCCGGGCCGAGGCGGCGGCGCGCCCGGGCGAGGTGGTGCTGCTGAGCCCCGCCTGCGCCTCTTACGACCAGTTCCGCGACTATGAGAAGCGCGGGCAGCATTTCCGCCAGATGGTCGGCGCGCTCACCGGCTGCGCCACCGATGAGGGCGGGCCGAGCATCCTGCCATGAGCGGCCAGGCCTATCGCCCGGCGCGGCGCGGCCCCGGCGCCTACCTGCCCCCGGTGCCGCTGCAGCGCGGCTGGCGCGAGGGCCTGCGCATCTGGTGGCGCGAGATCGACAAGGTGCTGCTCGCGCTGGTGCTGGTGCTGATGGCGATCGGCTTTGTCGCCGTGGCCGCGGCCTCGCCCGCCGGGGCCGAGCAGAACGCGAGCGCCGCGGCGCCGCTTGCGCCCTTTTACTATCTCCAGCGCCACTTCGTCTTCCAGCTCGCGGGCCTTGCGGTGATGATCGGGGTGAGCCTTTCGGGCGCCGATGCCGCGCGGCGCCTTGCCATCCTGGTGGGCGCGGGGATGCTGGCGCTGATGGTGGTGGTGCCCTTCATCGGCGAGGAGAAGAACGGCGCGCGGCGCTGGATCAACCTTGGCTTCTCGCTCCAGCCTTCGGAGTTTCTGAAGCCCGGCTTCGTCGTGACATGCGCCTGGGTGCTCAGCTGGCGGCTGCGCGATCCGGGCCTGCCGGTGATCGGGATCGTCACCGCGCTGCTGGCACTGATCGTCGGCCTGCTGATGCTCCAGCCCAACCTTGGCGATGCGATCCTGTTTGCCGGGATCTGGCTGGTGATGGTGCTGCTTGCCGGCCTGCCGTGGCAGCGCCTCGCGCTCATCGCCGGGGCGGGGCTGGCCGGCATGGTGCTCGCCTACCTGTTCTATGACAATGCCCGCAACCGCATCGAGAGCTTCTTCGGCGGGGGCACGGCCTTCGACCAGGTCGATCTGGCGCGCCGCACGCTCACCGCCGGGGGCTGGACGGGCAGCGGGCTGTGGCTGGGGGTGCGCAAGATGAGCCTGCCCGAGGCCCATACCGACTACATCTTCTCGGTGATCGGCGAGGAGTTCGGGCTTCTTGCCTGTGCCCTTGTCGTGCTGGTGTTCAGCGCGTTGGTGCTGCGGGTCTTGATACGTCTCACCAATGAGGACAATCTTTTTGCCCTCCTCGCCGGAGCGGGGCTGGTCACCCAGCTGGGCGGGCAGGCCTTCATCAACATGCTCGTCAACCTCCAGCTCTTCCCTTCCAAGGGGATGACGCTGCCGCTGATTTCCTATGGCGGCTCATCGACACTGGCGGTGTGCTTCACGCTTGGGCTATTGCTGGCGATCACCCGGCGCAACCCCTTCCTCGCGCGCGAGGGCGGGGGCCTGCGCGCGCTGTTGGAACGCAAGGATGTGAGCGCATGACCGCCGACACCCATTCGCACCGCCCGAGCGGGGCCTCGCGCCATTTCGTGCTGGCCGCGGGCGGCACCGGGGGGCACCTCATCCCCGCCTTTGCCCTTGCCGCCGAGCTCCATGCCCGCGGCCACCATGTCGCGCTCGTCACCGATGCGCGCGGCGCGGCGATCCCGGGCAAGCCCGATTATCTCACCGCCCACGTCCTGCCCGCCGGGCGCTTCGGCAAGAACCCGCTCGGCTGGATCGGCGGGGTGCGCGCGGTGCTCGAGGGCCGGGCGATGGCGCTGCGCCTGTTTGACAGCTTCGCCCCTTCGGCGGTGGTCGGCTTTGGCGGCTATCCGGCGCTGCCGGCGCTGCTTGCGGCCACCGCGGCGGGCCTGCCCAGCATCATCCACGAACAGAACGCCGTGCTCGGCCGGGTCAACCGCCTGCTCGCCCGCCGGGTCGATGCGATCGCCACCTCCTATGCCAGCGTCGATCGCTTGAGCCCGCGCCACGCGGGCAAGGTGCATCTCACCGGCAACCCGGTGCGCGCCGAGGTGCTGGCGCTGCGCGAGCAGGACTATCCCGCCTTCACCAGCGAAGGCCTGCTGCGCATTCTGGTTACCGGCGGCTCGCAGGGGGCGCGGGTGCTTTCCGAGGTGGTGCCCGATGGCCTTGCCATGCTCCCGCCCGCGCTGCGCCAGCGCCTGCAGGTGACCCAGCAGTGCCGCCCCGAGGATCTCGAGGCGGTGCGCGCCCGCTATGCCGCGCATGACATCCCGGCCGAGCTTGGCACCTATTTCGAGGACATGCACGAGCGGCTGGCCGATGCGCACCTGTTCATCGGCCGCGCCGGTGCATCGACCATCGCCGAGCTTGCCGTGGTGGGCCGCCCGGCGATCCTCATTCCTTTGCCCATTGCCACCGATGATCACCAGGCCGCCAACACCCGCGAGATGGTCAAGGCCGGGGGCGCGCGGATGATCCGCCAGGAGGCCTTCACCCCCAAGGAACTGGCCAAGCAGATCCAGGCCATGGCGATGCACCCGCAAAGCCTTGCCAATGCCGCGCACTGCGCCTTCAATTGCGGGCGGCCCGAGGCCACGCGCGATCTTGCCGATCTGGTCGAGAGCATGAGCGGGATCGACCTGATGGACGTGATCCGGGTGGGCGAGGCCGCGCCCCGCCAGGCCCAGGCCGCCGCGAGGCATGCCCGGCCCGCCACCCGCAAGGCCGCGCGCGTGCGCGCCGCCAAGGACGGGGTGGGCGCATGAAGGGCGTCGGCACCGATATCGGCATCATCCACTTCGTCGGCATCGGCGGGATCGGCATGTCGGGCATTGCCGAGGTGATGCACAATCTCGGCTATCAGGTGCAGGGCAGCGACCTTGCCGAGGGGCCGAGCGTCGAGCGGCTGCGCGCGCGCGGCATCAAGGTCCATATCGGCCATGCCGCCGCAAATGTTGCCGGGGCGGCGGTGGTGGTGATCTCCTCGGCGGTGCGGCGCTCCAACCCCGAGGTGGTCGCCGCGCTCGAGGCGCGCGTGCCGGTGGTTCGCCGCGCCGAGATGCTGGCCGAGCTGATGCGCCTCAAATCCACCATCGCGGTGGCCGGCACCCACGGCAAGACCACCACCACCAGCATGATCGCCAGCCTGCTCGATGCCGGGGGCATCGATCCCACCGTGATCAACGGCGGGATCATCGAGCAATATGGCTCGAACGCGCGGCTGGGCGATTCCGACTGGATGGTGGTCGAGGCCGATGAGAGCGACGGCTCCTTCCTCAGGCTCGATGGCACCATCGCGGTGGTCACCAACATCGATCCCGAACACCTCGATCACTATGGCGATTTCGAGGGGGTGAAGCGCGCCTTTGTCGAGTTCATCCACAATGTCCCCTTCTACGGCGCGGCGGTGCTGTGCATCGATCACCCCGAGGTGCAGGCGGTGATCGGCCAGGTGCGCGATCGCAAGGTCGTCACCTATGGCTTCTCGCTCCAGGCAGATGTCTGCGGGGTCAATGTCCGCGCCGAGGACGGGGGCAACCGCTTCGATGTCATCGTGCGCCAGCGCGGGCCGCAGGACAGCGCGCGCGACCGGCGGATCGAGGGGGTCTATCTGCCCATGCCGGGGCGCCACAATGTCCAGAACGCGCTCGCCGCGATCGCCGTGGCGATCGAGATGGGTTGCAGCGACGAGGTGATCCGCACCGGCTTTGCCCGCTTCGGCGGGGTGCGGCGGCGCTTCACCCGGGTGGGCACGATCGCGCTTCCCGGCGGCAGCGCCGCGGTGATCGACGATTATGCCCACCACCCGGTGGAAATTCGCGCGGTGCTGGCCGCGGCGCGCGAGGCGGTGGGCGCCGCGGGCGGACGGGTGATCGCGGTGGCCCAGCCGCACCGCTTCACCCGGCTGCGCGATCTGATGGACGCCTTCCAGTCGTGTTTCGACGATGCCGATATTGCCTATGTTGCCCCGGTCTATCCGGCGGGTGAGGAGCCGATCGCAGGGATCGATCATGCCGCGCTGGTGGCGGGGATGAAGGCCCGCGGCCACCGCGCCGCGCGCGCGATCGCCGGGCCCGAGGCGCTGGCCGAGGCGCTGGCGGGTGAACTTGCGCCCGGCGACATGGTGGTGTGCCTCGGTGCGGGCGACATCACCCGCTGGGCCGCGGGGCTTGCCCCGGCAATCGCGGCGCGCAAGCAAGGGGTGGCGGCATGACCCAGCCGGGTGACAGCTTCATCTGGGATGATGGCGCCGCGCCCACCTGCGCGGTCGAGGGCGCTATTGCCGCGCCGGTGCCGCTCGAGGGCATCCGCGGCAAGATCACCTGCAAGGCGCCGCTGGCGCCCTACACCTGGTTCAAGACCGGCGGGCCGGCCGACTGGCTGTTCGAGCCGGCCGACCTTGCGGATCTCAAGGCCTTTCTCGAGCGGCTGGGCGGAGAGATCCCGGTGATGGCGCTGGGGCTCGGCTCCAACCTCATCGTGCGCGACGGCGGGGTGCCGGGCGTGGTGGTGCGACTCGGCAAGGCCTTTGCCGGGGTGGAGCAAACCGGCGCGTGTGAACTCACCTGCGGCGGCGGGGCGAGCGGGATCCTCGTCGCCTCGACCGCGCGCGACAAGGGCATTGCGGGCCTCGAATTCCTGCGCGGCATCCCCGGCACGGTGGGGGGCTTCGTGCGGATGAACGGCGGGGCCTATGGCCGCGAGGTCGCCGATGTGCTCGTCGATTGCGCGGTGGTCCTGCACGATGGCAGCTTCATCACCCTCACCGCGGCCGAGCTTGATTATGGCTATCGCCATTCCGCCCTGCCGGAGGGCGCGATCGTGGTTTCGGCGCGGTTTCGCGGCCATCCCGGCGATCCGGAAGCGATCGGCGCGGAGATGGAGCGCATCGCCGCCGCGCGCGAAGCCTCGCAGCCGCTGCGCACCAAGACGGGGGGATCGACCTTCAAGAACCCGCCCGGGCACAAGGCCTGGCAACTGGTTGACCGCGCGGGCTGCCGCGGCCTCACGCTGGGCGGCGCGCAGGTTTCGGAAAAGCACACCAATTTCCTCATCAACACCGGCACCGCCACCAGCGCCGATATCGAGGGGCTGGGCGAGCTGGTGCGCGACAAGGTCTATGCCGCCACCGGCATCAGCCTTGAATGGGAAATCCAGCGGGTGGGCCGGCCATGATCCTCGATCGGCCCTTGCATGTGGCGGTGCTGATGGGCGGCTGGGCGAGTGAGCGCGAGGTCTCGCTCACCAGCGGTGCGGGCGTGGCCGAGGCGCTCGAAAGCCGCGGCCACCAGGTGACGCGGATCGACATGGGCCGCGATGTCGCCCTGCGGCTTCACGCAGCGCGGCCCGATGTCGTCTTCAACGCGCTCCACGGCGTGCCCGGCGAGGATGGCAGCGTGCAGGGGATGCTCGATCTCATGGGCCTGCCCTATACGCATTCGGGCCTTGCCACCTCGGTGATCGCGATCGACAAGCAGCTCACCAAGCAGGCGCTGGTGCCCCACGGCATCCCCATGCCGGGCGGGCGGATCGTCACGCGCGAGGAGCTGTTCAAGGGCGATCCGCTGCCGCGTCCCTATGTCTTGAAACCCGTCAACGAAGGCTCCTCGGTGGGGGTTGCCATCGTCACCGATGACAGCAATATCGGCAGCCCGATCCGCCCGGACGCCAAAGGCCCGTGGCAGGAATTTGCCCAATTGCTCGCCGAACCCTTCATCAAGGGCCGCGAACTCACCGCCGCGGTGCTCGATGGCCCCGATGGCCCGCGCGCGCTGGGGGTGACCGAGCTGGTGGTGGCAAACGGCTTTTATGATTACGAGAACAAATATACCGCCGGGCGCACCGCGCACATCTTCCCCGCGCGCCTGCCGCCGGAGATCACCGCGCTGTGCCAGCACTATGCCGTCAAGGCCCACCAGGTGCTCGGCTGCCGCGGCACCAGCCGCACCGATTTGCGCTGGGACGAGGAGGCCGGCGCGGAGGGCCTGTTCGTGCTCGAGACCAACACCCAGCCGGGCATGACGCCCTTGAGCCTGGTGCCCGAACAGGCGGCGGGCTGCGGCATATCCTATGCCGACCTCGTTGAGATGCTGGTGGCCGAGGCGCTGCGGGTGCATGGGCAGCGGCAGGCACAGGGAGGCAGGCATGGCCCAGCAGATCCGGCGTAGTGCGGCCACCGGAGTGCGCCGCGCGGCCCGGGCGCAGGGCCGGGCGGCGAGCGCCCGGCGCGCCCGCGGCCAGGCCTTGGGGCTGATCGACCGGGCGATGGGGCTCATGCCCTTCACCGAGGCGCAGTGGAGCCGCATCTGGCTGGCCATGATCATCGGCGGGACGGTGGGGATTGCCTTTGTCATCGCCAATCTTGCCGGCCTGCCGGCGCTGGCCGAGGCGCAGGTGGCGCGCATCGCCGCCGATGCCGGCTTCGTGGTGCGCCATGTGCGCATCACCGGCACACAGCGCATGGACGAGCAGGAGGTCTATGCCCGCGCGCTTGCCAGCCGCGATCTGGCCATGCCCGCGGTCGATATCCACGCCTTGCGCGCCGAGCTCAAGACCCTGCCGTGGGTCAAGGACGCGCGGGTCTCGCTCCAGCTGCCGCACACGCTGGTGATCGACATCGTCGAGCGCACCCCCCACGCGGTGCTCGCGCGGCCCGACCGGCTGATGCTGATCGATGCCAGCGGGGTCGAGCTCGAACCGATAAGCCCTGAGAGGGCCAAGGGGATGCTGCGCCTCTCCGGCCCGGGCGCTGCGCGCCAGGCGCGCCAGCTTGATCTGCTGCTGGCCGCCGCGCCCGCGCTCCAGCCCCAGGTCGCCGCGGCCGAATGGGTCGGCAACCGCCGCTGGAACCTGGTGTTCAAGACCGGGCAGGTGCTCGCCCTGCCCGAGGGCGATGAGGAAGCGGCGAGCGCGCTCGTCAAGTTCGCCCGGCTCGATGGGCAGAACCGGCTGATCGGGGGCAAGGTGCTCTCCTTCGACATGCGCACGCCCCCGCGGCTCTACATGCGCCTGCCCGAGGCGCTCGCCGCGCCCGAGCCGGCCGGCGAAGGCAAGGGGGAGGGCGCCTGATGGCCTCGCGCAGCGCCCCCTCGCGCCGCCTGGTGCGCACCTATGCCGCGATCAATATCGGCTCGTTCCGCATCTCGGCGATGATCATGGGCGAGACCGAGAACGGCGATCTCGAGGTGCTCGGCAGCGGCCACCGCGCCAGCGCCGGGATCAGGCGTGGCTATGTCACCGACATGGCCGCGGCCAGCTTTGCCATCCGCGATGCGCTCGAGCGCGCCGAGAAGGCCGCGGGCACCACCGTGCGCAGCGTCTGGATCGCCTGCGCCGGGGCGGGGCTGACCAGCCAGGTCGCCTCGGTCGATATCGAGATCGGCGGACGGCGGATCGAGGAGGAGGATGTCGAGCACCTGCTGCTCCTGGCGCGCGAGGCGATCGAGCCTGACGGGCGCACCGTGCTCCACGCCCAGCCGGCGCATTACACGCTCGACGGCGCCCACGGGGTGGCCAATCCGCGCGGGCTTCATGCCGAGCGGCTCGGGGTCGATATCCACGTGGTGCTGGCCGATGGCGCGCCGCTCAGAAACCTCACCGAGGCGGTGCAAAGCGCCCATCTCGAGGTCGAAGGCGTGATCGCCGCGCCGCTCGCAGCGGGCCATGCCTGCCTTTCACCCGAGGAGCGCGAGCTCGGGGTGGCGCTGGTCGAGATCGGGGCCGAAGTCACCAATGTCGCGGTGTTCGCCGGGGGGATGCTGGTGGGGCTCAAGGCGGTGTCGATGGGCTCGGCGAGCATCACCGATGCGATCGCGGGCAGCTTCGGCATCCGTCGCAGCCAGGCCGAGCGGCTCAAATGCGTCGCCGGCTCGGCGATCGCCTCGCGCTCGGATCACAGCGAGCTGGTGCCGGTCAACGGCCCGGAGGAGGCGATCGATGGCGCGCCCGCAGGGCCGCTGGCGCGCGGGGCCGATGACAAGAACCGGATCGTGCGCGCCGAACTGGTGGCGGTGGTGATGCAGCAGCTCGGCATTCTCACCAGCGAGATCGGCAAGGCGCTCAAGGCCATGGGCTTCTTCGGGCCGCGCGCGGGGCAGGTGGTGATCACCGGGGGCGGGGCGGAACTGGCGGGAATGCCCGAATTCATGCAGGCCGCGCTGGGCCAGCCGGTGCGGCTCGAGCGCCCGCCGCAGCTTCCCGGACTGCCCGAAGCCCACCTTGCCCCGGGCTTTGCCACGCTTGTGGGCCTGTGCCTCTACGCCGCCGAGGATCCGGTCGATATCCGCGCGCTCGCCGCGCCGCGCGCCGGGGCCTATCGCGCCCTCTCGCGCGAGAACGGGCTGATGGCGCTGATTGCGCGCCTGTGGCGGGCGATGCGGGAGCAGTTCTAGCCGTGCCCTGGGCCGCTTGCCGTAGGGTCCTGTGCGGGCTTACAGGTCAGTGCGTGCTGTGGATAAGGGTGTCGATACTATAAACCATGCAAGACAAATGTGTCACAGCGCAAGGACAGTGGTTTAAATTGTTGCAAGGCCCCTGCCGCGCGCCTGGAGGATAGACTGATGAGCATCAATATCGGACCTGCGGCCAGCGACGATCTGCGCCCGCGCATCACCGTGATCGGCATCGGCGGGGCCGGCGGCAACGCGATTGCCAACATGATCGAGGCCGGGATCGAGGGGGTCGATTTCATCGTCGCCAACACCGATGCCCAGGCGCTCAGCCAGTCCCCGGCGGAACGGCGCATCCAGCTTGGCCCGGCGATCACCGGGGGGCTGGGCGCCGGGGCGCGGCCCGAGGTCGGCAAGGCCGCGGCCGAGGAGACCGTGGCCGAGATCGAAAAGGCGCTCGAAGGGGTCAACATGTGCTTCATCGCCGCCGGGATGGGCGGCGGCACCGGCACTGGTGCCGCTCCGGTGATCGCCGAGGCCGCGCGGCGCATGGGGGTGCTCACCGTGGGCGTCGTCACCAAGCCCTTCCTGTTCGAGGGCACCCGGCGGATGCGCGCGGCCGAGGCGGGGATTGCCGAGCTGCAGCAGCATGTCGATACGCTGATCGTCATTCCCAACCAGAACCTGTTCCTCGTCGCCAAGGCCGAGACCACCTTCAAGGAGGCCTTCCAGCTCGCCGACGAGGTGCTCCAGCAGGGGGTGCGCTCGATCACCGACCTCATGGTCATGCCGGGCCTCATCAACCTCGACTTTGCCGACGTGCGCTCGGTGATGAGCGAGATGGGCAAGGCGATGATGGGCACCGGCGAGGCCGAGGGCGAGAACCGCGCGCTCGAGGCCGCCGAGCAGGCGATCTCCAACCCGCTGCTCGACGGGGTGAGCATGGCCGGGGCCAAGGGGGTGATCATCTCGATCATCGGCGGCGAGGACATGCGCCTGCTCGAGGTGGACGAGGCCGCCAACCACATCCGCGAGTTGGTGGACGAGGATGCCAACATCATCTGGGGCAGCGCCTTCAACCCTGACCTCAAGGGCAAGATCCGCGTCTCGGTGGTCGCCACCGGGATCGATCAGGGGGCGAGCGGCGCCGTGGCGCGGCCGCAGCCGACCTCTCTTTCCGCCCCGCGCGCGCCCAAGCGCCCGGTGCTCGAACTGTCCGAGGATGCGGGGCTTGCCGAAGCGCCGGCGCCCGCCGCTGAACCTGCGCCTGTGGCCGCGCCGCCGCTCGCGGCTGCCGGCCCAGTCGCCGGCTTCGATCCTGCCCCGCCGGTCGTGCCCGCAAGCGCGCCTGAGCTTGACGAGGAGGAGCCGCTCGATCTTGGCGACCCGCTCGATCTTGGCGACCCGCTCGATCTTGGCGAGGAGATCGAGGACGAGGAGGATGCAGGGCCCCAGCCGCGCCCCTTCAGCCTCAGCGCGATGCAGCCCGGGGATGATTATGGCGAGGAATATGAAGACGATGTCGACGGGATCGTCGATCCGCTCGCCGGGCTGCGCGGGGTCGAGGACGAGGCCTATGGCTTCGATCCCGGCAGCGCCAGCGGCACCGGGCGCGGCAGCGCGGGCGGCGGCGATCTGCTCGATCTCGCCGATGCCGGCTATGATCCTTACGAGGAGGAGACACCGCCGGCTGCCGGCGAGGATGATCTTCTCTCCCGCGCTGATGCGCTTGGCGCCGCCGATCGCCCGGTCGCGCCGCGCGGGATGCGCGAGCGGCGCCGGCCCGTGCTCGGCGGGGCGGCGGCAGAGGATCCCGGCGCCGGATCGACGCTGTTCCAGCGCATGGCCAACCTCTCGCGCAGCACCGCCCGCGCTGATGAGGACGAGGAGGATGATGGCGAGGATGGCCCGGCGCTCAGCATCCCGCGCTTTCTCGGGCGGCAGAACAACCAGTAGCGCGGCGATCCTTCCCGGCGCGCGTCCTGCCGCGCCGGCAGTGCCGCTCGCCGCGCCGGGCGCTGGCCTTGGCGCGGCGCTGCGCTAGATGAGCGGGCGATGACGACCCCCCGGTTTCCCGTTTACGCCGCGGCCCCCGCGCTGGCTCTCACCTTGGCTCTTGCTGCCACACCCGGCCCGGCGCGCGCGCAGGAGGTGGTGGCCCAGCCGGTGGTGCAGCCGCTGCCCTCGGCCGAGGTGCAGCGCCTCAACCGCGCGCTGGTGGCGCTGGCCAAGGCCCCGCGCGACCGCGAGGCGCTGATCGAGGCCGGGCAGGCCGCGCTCGGGGTGGACGATCTCGAGGCGGCGATCGGCTTCTTCGGCCGCGCTGCCGAGGTCGATCCCGGCCATCCGGCGGTGGCGCAGGGGCTGGCCGGGGTCTATCTGCGTTCCGGCCGCGCGGCCGAGGCGCTCAGGCAATATGAGCTCGCGCTCGCCGGCGGCGCGCCCGAGCGCGAGGTGCTGGCCGATCAGGCGCTCGCCTTCGATCTCGTCGGCGATCAGGCCGCGGCCCAGGCGGCCTATGCCCGCGCGCTGGCGCTCGATCCGGGGCACGACGAGGCCCGGCGGCGGCTGGCGGTGAGCCATGCGATCGCGGGGAGCCGCGCGCGCTTCGAGGAGACGCTGCGCCCGCTGCTCGACCGGCGCGATGTCGCCGCGCAGCGGGCGCGGGCCTTCGGCCTTGCCATCCTCGGCGATCAGGCGCGCGCCGCGGCGATCGTCGAACAGGTGATGCCGCGCGATCTGGCGCTGCGGCTGGTGCCCTACCTTGCCTATATGCCGCGGCTGACCAAGGGCCAGCAGGCGGCAGCGGCCAATCTCGGCATCTTTCCGCGCGCCGCCGATATCGGCAGGGACGATCCGCGCCTTGCCCGCTTTGCCGAGGAGGAGCGCGCCGACAGCCGATTGGCACCCTCGGGCGCGCCGCTCGATGCGAGGGACGCCGCGGCACCAAGGCCTGCGGCCTCAACGCCAACGCGCGGCACGGGGCAGACGCGCACCCCCGCGGCGATGCCCGCACCAGCACCGGCAGCGCGAACCGCAGCCGCGCCGACGACACCAGCGCCAGCGCCAGCGCCAGCCTCGGCCTCGGCGTCTCAGGCAAGTTCGCGGGTGGTGGTGCTCGGCCCGGCGCAGGCGCTCGCCGAGGCCGCCGCGCCTCCGGCTGCCGCCCCGGTTGCAACTGCGCCAGCTCCGGCGCCGGCGCTGGCCCAGGCTGCGCCCACCCCGGTGCCGCCGCCACCAGCCGCCCAGCCACCCGTGCCCGCCACGCCCTCTGCGCCCGCGTCCGAGGCGCCGCCGCTGCGCGTCGCCGATGCCTTTGCCGATCTTCTCGGCGCGCCGCTCCCCGATGCGCGCGCCCCTGCCGGGGCGGTCGATTTGTCGCGCATCGCCATCCGCCGCGAGCCGCCGCCCGAGAAGCCCAAGCCCAAGCCCAAGGAGCCGCCAAAGCCGCTGCACCCCAGCCGCGTCTGGGTGCAGGTGGCCACCGGCAAGGACCTGAAGGCGCTCGGCTTTGACTGGAAGCGCATTTCCCGCGCCGGCGGGGCGGCGCTCGCCCCGCTCAAGCCCCACACGGTGCGCTGGGGCGCTGCCAACCGCCTGCTCGCCGGCCCGCTCGAGAGCCGCGACAAGGCCGAGGCGCTGGTGCGCACGCTCAAGGGCAAGGGGCTTGACTGCTTCCTCTATGTCAGCCCCGAAGGCGAGCAAATCCAGCCGCTTGAATAGCACGGGTGCGGCACCCCCGGCGATCTGTGCACAGGCTTTGCACAGCTCTGTCCGGTTCTCCCCAGCCGCTCGCACAATGCGCATTGCCAAGCATGGCACCCCCGGTTCAAAGCGCGTCGGGGCTGGCGGCAAAGCGTCATCCCGCCCGCGAAAGAGAGCCGATGAGAGTGCGCGCCATGGACTATGCCGCCGAGGACGATGCCGCCCCCGTCGAAAGGTTGCTCAGCCTGTTCGCGGCGCGCGGCTGGCCTTGCGAGCTGGTTAGCGAGGACGAGATGAGCGGCGAGATCCAGGGCAGCTGGGCCAATTACCAGCTGCGCGCGATCTGGCGGGCCGAGGACCGGGTGCTGCAGTTCCTGTGCCTGCCCGATATCCGCGTCACCGAGGAGCGGCGCGCGGCGGCCTATGAGCTGCTGTGCCTCGTCAACGAACAGATGTGGCTCGGCCATTTCGACATCTGGTCGAACGGCGATGTGCTGCTCTATCGCCACGGGGCGCTGCTGGGCGAGGACGGGCAGCTCAGCCTCGAGATGGCGCAGGCGCTGGTCGAATGCGCGATCGACGAATGTGACCGCTTCTACCCCGCCTTCCAGTTCGTGCTGTGGGGCGGCAAATCCCCACGCGCCGCGCTCGCGGCGGCGATGGTCGATGCGGCGGGCGAGGCCTGAGGCGCGCGGGGCTTCGATCATGGCGGGCGGGCTGCTGATCATCGGCTGCGGCAACATGGGCGGGGCGATGCTCGCTGGCTGGCTTGCCGCCGGGGCCGATCCGGCCCAATTCGCGGTGCTCGACCCGGCGCTGGCCGAGGCGCCCGCCGGAGTGGCGCTCCACCGCCAGCCCGAGGACGTGCCCGGCACCCACGCGGCGGTGCTGCTCGGCTTCAAGCCGCAGCAACTCAATGGCCTGGCGCCGGCGCTGGCGCCGCTCACCGCAGGGCGCCGCCTGTTCTCGCTGCTTGCCGGAATCACGCTGGCGCAGCTTGCGGCAGCCTTTCCCGGCTCGGCGGCGCAGGTGCGGGTGATGCCCAATCTTGCCGCGCGCATCAACAAGTCGCCGGTGATCCTTGCCGAGCGCGGCCTCGGCGCACAGGGGCGCGCGGAGGTCTTTGCCCTGTTCGACCGGCTCGGCAGTGCGCTGTGGCTCGAGGACGAGGCGCAGTTCGATCTCGTCACCGCGCTGGCAGGCTCGGGGCCGGGCTTCGTCTATCGCTTCATCGATGCGCTCGCCGGGGCCGCGGTCGATCTCGGGCTCGCCGCGCCGCTCGCCGCGCGCCTGGCGCTGGCAACGGTCGAGGGCGCCGCCGCGCTCGCCGCCGCGGCCGATGCCAGCCCGGCGGTGCTGGCCGATCGGGTCGCCAGCCCGGGGGGCATGACCCGCGCCGGGCTCGACGTGCTCGACGAGGGCGATGCGCTGCGCCGCCTGCTCACCGAGACGCTGCGCGCCACCAGCGCGCGCGGCGCCGCCCTCTCGCGCGGCGGTTAAGATTAACAGTGGTTGATCTGAACGAATTGCGCCGATTGCAAGCCGGTTTCGCTTGAAAAGCGTGCCCCGAAGCCCGATATTCGCCCCATCAGGGGTGCAGGGCTGGTCCTGCGCCCGGGCACGAAAGGCTTGAGGTTAGGCAATGGCTGACTGGAACAATACCTCGCGCAATGCGCAGCGACTGGGCGCGGTCCCCCGCGCGGGGGGCGATGTTGCCGGCCGGGTGAGCTATGATGCGGGCCTGCGGCGGCACATGCTGTCAATCTACAATTACATGGCCTCGGGCGTGCTGCTGACCGGCATCGTCGCGCTGCTGTTCGTCAACTCGCCGCTGTTTGCGCTCGCCTTCACCGCCACGCCCACCGCGGCGGGCACCGTGGTGCAGCCGACCGTGCTGGGCTGGTTGATCACGCTCTCGCCGCTGGCGGTGATGCTGTTCTGGTGGTTTGGCGCTGCGCGCGCCAGCCTCGGGGCGCTGCAGGCCGCCTTCTGGGCCTTCGCGGTGCTCTTCGGCCTGTCGCTCTCGACGCTGTTCGTCACCTACACCGGCACCTCGATCGCCACCGCCTTCTTCGCCACCGCGGCGGCCTTTGCCGGCCTGTCGCTGTGGGGCTACACCACCAGGAAGGACATTTCGGGCTGGGGCAGCTTCCTCGTCATGGGCCTTGTCGGCCTCATCGTCGCAAGCCTGCTCAACCTGTTCTTCCAGTCGGGCCCGCTGGCACTGGTGACGAGCATCATCGGCGTGCTGATCTTCGCCGGGCTCACCGCCTATGACACGCAGCGGCTCAAGAACGAGTATGTCCTCGTCCGCGGCACCGAGATGGCGGGCCGGGCGGTGATCTTCGGGGCGCTCAGCCTCTACCTCGATTTCATCAACCTGTTCCTCTATCTGCTGCGCTTCCTCGGCAACCGCGAGTAAGCGCGCGCGCCGCGCCGGCAGGCCTGGTGCGCAGGTGTTGAAATGTCAGGTGCCCGGGGGGCCATGCGCCTTCCCGGGCATTTGCTTTACCCGGGCAAGCAGCTATGGCCCGCGTCAGCCTTGCGAAAGGCGTGCCCATGCATAGGGTATCCTCGTGCGCAAGGCGCGCCGATGATGCGGCAGGAGAGGGAACGTGATGAGCGTGTTCGCGCAAAGCTTTTCGTCGGAACCGCGGCGCCTCCGGCGGCGCCGGCTTGCCGCCGTGGCGGCGCTGGCGCTGGGCGCCACTCTTGCCGGGGGCTGCACCAAGAAGGCGCCGCCCCCGGTGGTCGCCGCCCCGCCGCCGCCGCCGGCGGTGGAACCGGTGCCCTATCGCCCGCTGCCCCCCGGCGGCGCGCAATATGTGATGGACATTCCCCCGCGCGGGCCCGATGGGCGGCGGATCACGGTCAATTCCAATCTCAGCGATGATCAGCTGGTGTGGAACCTGCGCTCGGCCTGGAACGTGGCGGCGCTCAATTGCCTTGCGCCCGAATATGATCCGATCCTCCAGGGCTACCGCGCCTTCCTCACCCGTCACCAGCGCGCGCTCAAGGCGGTCAATGATCGGATCGAACGCAAGTTCATGAGCGCGCACCGCACCCGCCGCGATGCCATCGTCGCGCGCGATGGCTACACCACGCAGGTCTATAATTTCTTCGCCCAGCCGCCGGCGCGCGCCGGGTTCTGCCGCGCCGCGCTCGACATGGCGAATCGCGCGCTCGCCGCCCCGCCGGCCGATCCGCTGAGCTTTGCCCGCGCCAATTTCGAGGGGCTGCTGGTGCCTTTCGAGGAGTTCTTCACCGCCTATGAGGCCTATCAGCAGGCCTCGGCCGAATGGGATGCCAAGTGGGGCGCGCTCTATGGCCCCTCGCAGCCCGGCTGGGTGGCGGTGCAGGAGGCGCGCCTCAATGGCATCAAGGTGCCCGAGGTGGCGGTGCGCACCGTGATCGATCCCGAAACCGGGGTGGCGGTGCCGGTGATTCCGGTCAATGAAGGGGTGATCTCGCAGCCGGTTGTCGAGCCGATCGCCACCCCGCCGCCGCGCCAGCCGGGCCAATAGCCGGGCCGTCGGCACAGGCGCGGGCGGCGCGGCGCAAGCGGCACGCAAAATCGCCGTTGCAAGGCCGCGCGCTTGCCGCTAAGGCGCGCGCTCGCCCGGCCCCATCGGGGGGCACAGGGCGCAAACAAACTGGGAACGGGGCCGTAGCTCAGCTGGGAGAGCGCGTCGTTCGCAATGACGAGGTCAGGGGTTCGATCCCCCTCGGCTCCACCAGTTTCACAAGACCCGGGAATGTCCACCCGGCATTCACGGCCCCCCAACCGCCGCGGCGCTTGCGCTCCTCTCGTTCCTTGATGCTGCGCCCGGTTGCCGCGCGCATCGCCCCCTTGATTGACACCGCTTGCCGACAGCAGCGCCTGACGCTATTGACCCCCTCGCGTTTCGGTAACGGGAATGCGGTGCAAATCCGCAGCTGTCCCTGCAACTGTAAGCGGTGAGCATGGCGCGCGCGCACCCGCTACGGGTGCAGCCACTGGGGGCCTTCGGGGCCCTGGGAAGGTGAGCGTTCCATGTGCCGACCCGCAAGCCAAGAGACCGACCGGGGCGTGTCGCTCTATGCCCAGGTTCAGGGGTTGGCCGGGCGCGGAACATGACTGCCGTTATGAGCGACACCGCCGGGCCGTGGGGGCATCCCCCGCGCGCCCATGTTGTTGCTTGTGACGGGAGGAATCCGTGAAACATTTCGCATTGTGGACAAGCGTTGCTGCGGCGGCGCTGGGCGCGGCTGTGCCTGCGTGGGCGCAGGAGGCAGCAGACCAGGAAGCCGCGCGCGAAGCCGAGGGGGCGCGTGCGGCTGAGGCCGAGGATATTCTGGTTTCGGCCAGCCGCCTTCCTGCCCTGCCGCTCGCCCGCTTCACCGGCTCGGCGCTCGTCATCACCGCCGATCAGCTCGAAGACCGCCAGACCCGCGAGATTGCCGACATCCTGCGCGATGTGCCCGGCGTGGCGGTGGCGGGCGTGCCGGGGCAGACCCAGATCCGCCTGCGCGGCAGCGAGGGCAACCATGTGCTGGTGCTGGTCGATGGGATCGAGGTCTCCGATCCCTTCGCCGGCGAGTTCGACATCGGCACGCTGCAGGCCGAGCCGGGCGCGCGGCTGGAAGTGCTGCGCGGGCAGCAATCGGCGCTCTATGGCCCGGATGCGATCGGCGGGGTGGTCGCCTATCACAGCGCCAGCGGGCGCGATCTGCCCGGCCTTGCCGCAAGGCTCGAGGGCGGAACGCAAGGCACCATCAACGGCGCACTGCGCTACGGCGCTCACGGTGACAGTTGGGACGCGGCGCTCTCTGCCGTCCTCGTCAGCACCGATGGCCAGCCCAATGCCCGCGGCGGCACGCGCGACATTGGCCGCGACAGCTACACGTTTGCGGGCAAGGGCAGCGTGAACCTCGGCGAAACCGTTACCCTGCGCGCGGCGGCGCGCTTCATCCGCACCGAGGGCCAATTCAACGACCAGGATTTCAATCCCGCCAGCCCCAGCTTCGGCCTCGTCATCGACAGCCCCGGCACGCGCTATACCAACGAGGCGATCTATGCCCTCGTCGGCCTCAGGGCCGAGGCGCTCGGCGGGCGCTGGACGCATGATCTGTCCGCGCAGATCGCCGATGTCAGCCGCGACACCTTCACCCGCTTCGGGCGCGCCAGCGGCAGCGAGGGGGATCGCTTCAAGGCCTCCTATGTCAGCGCCTTGGCTCTGGCGGACGGGCACGACCTCACCTTCGCCGCCGATTACGAGGTCGAGGGCTTCCGCAACACCACGCCGGGCGGCTTTGCCTTCACCGGGCGGCGCGAGATCGAGCAGGTGGGGCTGGTGGGCGAATATCGCCACACGGGCGAGACCATCGATTTCTCCGCCGCGATCCGCCACGATTTCAACGACCTGTTCCAGGACGCCACCACCTTTCGCGTGGGCGCCGGATACCGCCTCACCGACACCACCCGGCTGCGCGCCGCGGCCGGATCGGGGGTGAAGAACCCGGGCTTCTTCGAGCTTTACGGCTTTGTCGATGGGCGCTTCATCGGCAATCCCGCGCTGCGCCCGGAAAAATCGACCGGCTGGGAAGTGGGGATCGATCAGCAGCTTGGCGACGGCGCGAGCCTGGCGCTGACCTGGTTCGACAGCACGCTCGAGGGCGAGATCTTCACCACCTTTCCCCCGCCCGATTTCACCGCCACCCCGGCCAATCGCACCACCGAGAGCCGCCAGCGCGGGATCGAGCTGTCGCTGGCCGCGCGCCTCGGGGCGGGCTGGAGCCTCGATGGTGCCTACACCTATCTCGATGCCGAGGAGAACGGCGTCGAGGAAGTGCGCCGGCCCGAGCATATCGCCAGCGCCGCGCTGACCTGGCAGGCCCCGGGCGATGCCGCTTCGGTGAGCCTGGTGGTGCGCCACAATGGCGCAACGCCGGACGTCGCCTTCACCGATCCGAGCTTCGTGCCGGTGCGGGTGCGGCTCGATGACTATACCCTCGTCAATCTCAACGCGCGGGCAAGGCTCGCGCAGAATCTCGACGCCTTTGCCCGGATCGAGAACCTGCTGGGCGAGGACTATGAGCAGGTCTTCAGCTTCGTCTCCCCCGGCCGCAGCGCGGTTGTGGGGATCGCGGCGCGGTTCTGAAGGAGGGGGCACACCGTGACCATGATCGACAAGGCGCCTGGCCCCGCGGCGCTCCCGGCGATCCTTGCCGCAACCACGCTCAGCGGCACGCTGGTGCTCTCCTGCATGATGCCCTTTGCCGCGATCGCCGCGCTGTGCGCGCTGGCCCTGCCGCCGCGCCGGGCGCTGGTGAGCATCGCGGGGTGCTGGCTTGGCAACCAGGTGCTCGGCTTTGGCCTCATGGACTATCCCTGGGACGGGCCGACGGTGGCGGCGGGGTTTTCGCTCCTCGGCGCAAGCCTTGTCGCCCATGCCGCGGCGCGCGCCGTGGTGGGGCGCAGCGCCAATCCCCTCAGCGCCTTCCTCGCCGCTTTTGCCGCCTATGAGGGGCTCCTCTTCGCCTATGCCCTGGGGTTTGGCGATCCGGCGCTGTTTGCCCCCGGGATCGTCGCGCTCGTCGGCCTCAACGAGGCGCTGTGGTTTGCCGGGCTGTGGCTCGGCTGGCAGGTGCTCAGCCGCCTTGCCTCCCAGGCCTTGCGGCACCAGCCCGAATGAGCCTACGCCCGCGGATCGTCTCGCTCCTGCCCAGCGCCACCGAGATCGCGGTGGCGCTGGGTCTGGGCGATTGCCTTGTCGGGCGTTCGCACGAATGCGATTTTCCGCCCGAGGTGAGCGCCTTGCCGGTGTGCACCGCGACCAAGCTCGAAAAAGGCCTTGGCTCGCGCGCGATCGAGGAGAGGGTGAAGGCGATCGTCGAGAAGGGCCTGTCGGTCTATGATGTCGATGCCGCGCTGCTCAAGGCCCTCAAGCCCGACGTGATCCTCACCCAGGCGCAATGCGCGGTCTGCGCGGTCACCCCGGCCGATCTCGAGGAGGCGCTCGCCAGCTGGGTGGGAACCCCGCCGAGGCTCGTCTCGCTCGCGCCCGACGATCTTGCCGATGTGCGCGGCGATTTCGCCCGCGTGGCCGAGGCCGCCGGCGTGCCCGAGCGCGCCGCGGCGGCGGTGCAGCGGTTCGAGGCCGCTCTTGCCGCCCTGCCGCCCGCCCCGGCTGAGCGCCCGCGGCTCCTGGCGATCGAATGGCTCGATCCGCTGATGGTGGCGGGCAATTGGGTGCCCGAACTCATCAGCGCCGCCGGGGGCGAGCCGCTGCTCGCCCGGCCCGGGGTCCATTCGCACACCATCGACTTTGCGGCAGCGGCCGCGGCCGATCCTGATATCGTCGCGCTGATGCCCTGCGGCTATCAGCTTGGCCAGACCCTGCCCGAGGCGCGCGCGCTGCTGGCAACGCCCCAATGGCAGGCGCTGCGGGCGGTGCGCGAGGGCCGCGTGTTTGCGGTGGATGGCCACCACCTGTTCAACCGCCCGGGCCCGCGGCTGGTGGAAAGCGCGGCGGTGCTCGCCTGGCTCATCCACGGCCCCGAGGCGGTGCCGGCGCCGCTTTCCGGCTTCATCGCGCGGGTCTAGGCAGCCAATCTGCTCGCATTCCTCGCGCGAATTGCGTAAGCGCGCGGCCATGCATTTTCTCGATCAGGCCAAGATCTATGTGCGATCGGGCGCGGGCGGCCCCGGGGCGGTGAGCTTCCGGCGCGAGAAATATATCGAGTTCGGCGGGCCAGATGGCGGCGATGGCGGGCGCGGCGGGGATATCGTGTTCGAGGCCGTGGCCGGGCTCAACACCCTCATCGACTTCCGCTACACCCAGCATTTCAAGGCCGCGCGCGGCGGGCATGGCATGGGCAAGGACCGCACGGGGGCGAGCGCCAGGCCGCTGGTGATCAAGGTGCCGGTGGGAACGCAGATCCTTTCCGAGGACAAGCAGGAGGTGCTTGCCGATTTCACCGAGGTCGGCCAGCGCATCGTCTTTCTCGAAGGCGGCATGGGCGGGCGCGGCAATGCCAGCTACAAGAGCGCCACCAACCGCGCCCCGCGCCAGCACCAGCCGGGGATGCCGGGCAAGGAGGCCTGGGTGTGGCTGCGCCTGAAGCTGCTTGCCGATGTCGGCCTCGTCGGCCTGCCCAATGCCGGCAAATCGACCTTCATCAACGCCGTTTCCAACGCGCGCGCCAAGGTGGGGGACTATGCCTTCACCACGCTGGTGCCCAAGCTCGGGGTGGTGCGCCACCGCGGGCGCGAATTCGTGCTCGCGGACATACCTGGCCTCATCGCGGGCGCGGCCGAAGGGGCGGGGATTGGCGATCGCTTCCTCGGCCATATCGAGCGCTGCCGGGTGCTCATCCACCTCATCGACATCACCGGCACCGGTGATGCCGATCCGGCCGAGGCGCTGCGCATCGTCACGCAGGAACTGGCTGCCTATGGCGCGGGCCTGGCTGAAAAGCCGCGCCTCGTGGCGCTCAACAAGTGCGACCTTGCCGATGCCGAACTCGTCGCGGCCTATCGCGCCGAATTGCGCGCGGCGGGCGCTGAGGAGGTCTTTGCCGTCTCGGGCGCGACGCGCGCGGGCATGGACGCATTGCTCGATGCCGTGCTGGCCTATCTGCCCGATCGCGCGCCCGGCGCAAGTGAGGCGGGCGCAGGGGCGGGTGCCGACGGGGGCGAGGGCGATGCGCCGCAATGGTCGCCGCTCTGAGGGGTGATCATGCTGAAAGGTCTGGCTGACATTCCCGCCGCACGGCGGATAGTGGTCAAGATCGGCTCGGCGCTGCTGGTGGGCGGCGGGGCGCCGCGCAGCCAGTGGCTCTCCCGGCTTGCCGGCGATCTCGCGCGCCTGCGCCAGGGCGGCGCGCAGGTGATCGTGGTCAGCTCCGGGGCGATCGCGCTGGGGGCGGCGCGGCTCTCGCTGCCCAAGGGCGGGCGCGGCAGCCTCGCCGATGCCCAGGCCGCCGCCGCGGTCGGCCAGATCGCGCTTGCCGACCTGTGGAGCCGCGCGCTCGGCGGCGAGGGGATCATGGCCGCGCAGATGCTGCTCACGCTCGGCGATCTTGAGGATCGGCGGCGCTATCTCAATGCCTCGGCCACGCTCGACCGCCTGCTCGAGGCCGGGGTCATCCCGGTGATCAACGAGAACGATTCGGTCGCCACCGAGGAAATCCGCTTCGGCGACAATGATCGCCTCGCCGCGCGGGTGGCGCAGGCGGCGGCGGCCGATCTGGTGCTGCTCTTGTCAGACGTCGATGGGCTTTTTGACCGCGATCCGCGCGCCGAGGGGGCGCGGCTCATCCCGCTGGTCGAGGCGGTGACACCTGAGGTGATGGCGATGGCGAGCGGGGCCTCCTCCTCGGGCCTCGGCTCGGGCGGCATGGTCTCCAAGCTCCAGGCCGCGCAGATCGCCACCCGCGCCGGGATTGCGCTGGCGATCCTCAATGGCACCCACGAGGCCCCGATCAGCCGCGCGCTGGCCAGCGGCACCGGCACCCTGTTCCTGCCGGTGAGCGCCGCCTCGGCGCGCAAGGCCTGGCTGGGCGGGCGGCTCGCCCCGGCGGGCGAGCTGCGCGTCGATGCCGGCTGCGCCGCCGCGCTCAAGGGCGGGGCGAGCCTGCTGGCTGCCGGGATCGTCGGGGTGGCGGGCAATTTCCGCCGCGGCGATCTCGTCAGCATCCTCAGCTTGAAAGGCGAGAAGCTGGCGCAGGGCCTGGCCGAATATGATGCCGCCGAGATCAAGCTGATCGCCGGCAAGCGCGCCGAGGAGCAGGCCGAAAGGCTCGGCTATGCCCCGCGCTCCTGCGTGGTGCACCGCGATCACCTGGTGCTGCTGTGAGCCTTGCCCGCCTGCCTGTCCTGGCGATCACCGGCGCCAGCGGCTTTGTCGGCAGCCACACGCTCGCGGCCGCGCTGGCTGCGGGCCACGCGGTGCGCGCGCTCACCCGGCGCGATCAGCCGCCGCAAGCGGGCGTCACCTGGCTGCGCGGCGATCTCGGCGATCGGGCGGCGCTTGGCGCGCTGGTGCAGGGCGCCGATGCGGTGATCCACATTGCCGGGCTCACCAACACCCCCGATCCGGCGCAGTTCGAGGCCGCCAATGTTACCGGCACCGCCCAGGTGATCGCCGCCATGGGCGCGGCAGGGGTGCGGCGGCTGGTGTTCGTCTCCTCGCTCGCGGCGCGCCGGCCCGAGCTATCGGCCTATGGCGCCTCCAAGGCGCGGGCCGAGGCGCTGGTCGAAGCCTCTGCGCTCGACTGGATCACGGTGCGCCCCCCGGCGGTCTATGGCCCGCGCGACACCGACATGCTCGAGCTGTTCCGCGCGGCCCGCTGGGGGCTGGTGCCGCTGCCGCCGGGCGGGGCGACCTCGATCATCCATGCGGCGGACCTTGCCGCGCTGCTGGTTGCCCTTGCCGCGTCCTCAAGCAGCGAAGCGGTAGGGCCGGCAAGCAGGAAAGTCTATGAGCCCGATGATGGGCGCGAGGGCGGCTGGAGCCACAAGGAGCTGGCCCAGGCGATCGGCCGGGCGGTGGGGCGGCGGCGCGTGCTGGCCCCGCATCTGCCGCGCGCCGTGCTCGCAGCCGCCGCTGCCGCCGACCGGCTGGCGCGCGGTGACAGGGCCAAGCTCACCCCCGACCGGGTGGGCTACATGTGCCATCCCAATTGGGTGGTGCGCTCCGACCGCCGCCCGCCGCTGGCCCTGTGGCGCCCCCGCATCGCCGGCGAGGAGGGGCTGAAGGCCACCGCCCAGTGGTATCGGCAGATGGGCTGGCTCTAGAGGAAGGGTTCCTCGCCGGGGCGATGGATGCCGCACTCGGTCTTGTCCCAGCCCTTCCAGCGGCCCGAGCGCGGGTCTTCCCCGGGCGCGACCTGGCTGGTGCAGGGCGAACAGCCGATCGAGGGATAGCCCTGGGCCACCAGCGGGTGGCGCGGCAGATCGTGGGCCTCGAAATAGGCGGCAATATCCGCGGCTGACCAGTCGATCAGCGGATTGATCTTGAGCCGCCCCTGCGCATCGGACGTGTCGATCTCGAAGCGCGGCAGATGGGCGCGGGTCGCCGCCTGGAAGGCCTTGCGCCCGGTGAAGCTCGCATCATAGGCAGACAGCGCGCGTTCCAGCGGGCGCACCTTCCTGATCTCGCAGCAGCCATCCGGATCGTAGGACCACCTGAGGCCGGTGGCATCGCGGCTCTCAAGCTCTTGCGGATCGGGGGTGAGCACCACGAGGTTGAGACCGAGCCGCGCGACCAGCAGGTCGCGATAGGCGAGGGTCTCGGCAAAATGCTTTTGCGTGTCGAGGAACAGCACCGGCAGGCGCGCATCGACGCTGGCGACCAGGTGCAGCAGCACCGCGCTTTCCGCGCCAAAGCTCGAGACCACCGCCAGCTCGCCCGCCAGCCCATCGCGGATCACCGCTTCGAGCATTTCCTGCGTGCTGCTGCCGCGGAACATGCGGTTCAACCGCAAGGCATCATGCGCGGTGAAGCGCGGGGCAAGGTCGAGCCGGTCGCGGGCACGATCGCCGCCGGCCCCGGCGGAAGTGGCAGAAGCGGGGGAGGGGGTTTCAGCCGTCATGGCGCAGCTCGGCAATGGTGCGCCGGTCGGACATGATCCGGTCGGCAGCGGGTTGATAGACATGGGCCCAGGTGGCGAGCGCCCGGCGCGCATCGGCCTCGTCGAGCCGGCGGTCGGGGGCGAAGCTGTCAAAGCCGCAGCGCACCAGGTGCGAAAGCTGATCGACCCCGAAATCGCCCACCGCGCGCAGCTCGCCCTTGTAGCCCGCCTCGCGCAGGATGCGCGCGGCCGAATAGCCGCGCCCATCGGTGAAGGCGGGAAAGTTGATCTCGATCAGCGCGAGGCGCTCCAGCACCGGCAAGAGCAGCCGCGCATCATCGCCCGGCTCGATCCGCACCGCGGTGGCATTGCTCTGCTCGATCGCGGCATCCACCGTCACCGCGGCGTGATCAACCGGCTCGTCGCTGCGAAAGCGCAGCTGCACCACATCGGGCGAGGCGCCAAGGTCATCCGCCATAGATCGCCTCCTTGAACGGCTCCATGCCGATGCGGCGATAGGTATCGAGGAAACGCTCGCCCTCCTTGCGCTCGGCGAGATAGACCTCGGTGGCCTTTTCGACCGCGGCGATCACCCCGTCCTCGTCAAAGCCGGGGCCGGTGATCCGGGCGAGGCTCACATCCTCGGCCTCGCTGCCGCCGAGCGAGAGCTGGTAGTTCTCGCGCCCCTTCCTGTCGACGCCGAGGATGCCGATGTGCCCGGCATGGTGGTGGCCGCAGGCATTGATGCAGCCCGAGATCTTGAGCTTGAGCTCGCCCAGCGCCGCGCTGCGCCCGCTCGCGGCAAAGCGCGCGGAAATGCGCTGGGCGAGCGGGATCGAGCGGGCATTGGCAAGGCTGCAATAATCAAGCCCCGGGCAGGCGATGATGTCCTCGATCGTGTCGATATTGGCGCTGGCAAGCCCTGCTTGCGCGAGCGCCTGCCACAGCGCCGGCAGATCGGCCTTGGCGACATGGGGAAGGAGCAAGTTCTGGGTGTGCGTTACCCTGATCTCGTCAAAGCCGTATTGGCGTGCGAGCTCGGCCACGAGGCGCATCTGCGCCGCGCTGGCATCGCCGGGAATGCCGCCCGCGGGCTTCAAACTGATGATCGCCGAGACATAGGCCGGGTGCCTGTGCGCATGGGTGTTGCGTTCGACCCAGCGGGCAAAGGCGGGATCGTCAGCCGTGATCGTGGTTGGCCCCTCGGCAAAGGGCGGATCGGCAAAATGGGCCTTGATCCGATCGAGCTCGGCGCGCGGCGGCTCCACCCCCACGCCCAGCAGGTGGGCAAACTCGGCCTCGACCTCGCGGCGGAAGGCTTCGGCCCCAAGCTCATGGACGAGGATCTTGATGCGCGCCTTGTACTTGTTGTCGCGCCGGCCATAGCGGTTGTAGACCCGCAGCACCGCCTCGGCATAGGTGATGAACTGATCGATCGGCACGAACGCGCGGATCAGGGGCGCGATCATCGGGGTGCGGCCCATGCCCCCGCCGACATGGAATTGCGCGCCGAGCGCGCCATCGCGTTCAACGAGGCGGATGCCGATATCATGCAGGCGCATCGCCGCACGGTCCTTTTCGGAGGCGATCACGGCGATCTTGAACTTGCGCGGCAGGTAGCTGAACTCGGGGTGGAAGCTCGACCACTGGCGCAAAAGCTCGGCATAGGGGCGCGGATCGGCGATTTCGTCCGCCGCTGCCCCGGCGAAGTGATCGCAGGAGATGTTGCGGATGCAATTGCCGCTGGTCTGGATCGCGTGCATCTCCACCGTGGCGAGGTCAGCCAGGGCATCGGGCGCATCTTCGAGACGGATCCAGTTGAACTGGATGTTCTGCCGGGTGGTGAAATGGCCATAGCCGCGATCATACTTGTCGGCGATGGTGGCGAGCATCTCGAGCTGGCGGCTGGACAGCGTGCCATAGGGAATGGCGACGCGCAGCATGTAGGCGTGGAGCTGGAGGTAAAGCCCGTTCATCAGCCGCAGCGGCTTGAACTGCTCCTCGGAAAGCTTGCCCTCGAGCCGGCGGCGGGTCTGGTCGCGGAACTCGGCGACCCGCGCCTCGACCATGGCCTGGTCATAATGGTCATAGCGATACATGTCAGATCACCCAGTCCCATCCGGTCCTGGCCGCCGTGGGCACGGCGAGATCGCGTCGCACCGTCGGCCCCAGCGCGCGCACCCGGTCCTTGATATGCGCGGGGCGCACATGGCCCTGCGCATCGCGGCTCGCCTCGCAGACATAGGGCACGTTGACCCGGCGCGCGGCTTCCTCGCGCGCCATGATCTCCTCGGCCCGCTCACCCGCATCGATGGCATCATCGACGAAGCGCGACCAACCGCTCCCCGTCCACCACACCACCGCCCCGGTGCGCAGATCGTTGCCGGTGATGATCCTCATGCCGCCGCCTCCCGGGCGAGCGCGCCGAGCGCGGCTTCATCGCGCGCGGCGACCTCGCCGATGATGATGAGCGCGGGGCTCTTGACCGCTTCGCCGGCGACGAGCTCGGGCAGGCCGGCGAGCAGCCCGCGCAGCACGCGCATCTCGGGCCGGGCGGCGTTCTCGACGATGGCGATCGGCATGTCGGGGGCGAGCCCATCGGCGATCAGCTTCTCGGCGATCTGCGGCGCGGTGGCGATGCCCATGTAGATGACGAGCGTGCGCCCCTTGCCGGCAAGGCCCGACCAGTCCTGCTCGGAAAGGCCCTTGCACTGCCCGGCCACGAAGCTGACGATGCTCGCCGCCTCGCGGTGGGTGAGCGCGATCCTGGCGGCGGCGGCCGCGCCATTGGCGGCGCTGATGCCGGGCACGATCTCGACCGCAAGCCCGGCGGCGCGGGCGGCCTCGGCCTCCTCGCCCCCGCGCCCGAAGATCAGGGGATCGCCGCCCTTGAGGCGCACCACCATGCGCCCGGCAAGCGCCTCGCGCACCAGGAGGGCGTTGATCTCCTCCTGCGGCAGGGTGTGGCGGGCGCGGCGCTTGGCCACCGAGATCAGCCGTGCGTCAGGACGGGCAAGCCCGAGGATGTCGGGGCCGATGAGGCCATCATGGACGATCACCTCGGCCGCGGCGATGAGGCGCGCGGCGCGTAAGGTGAGCAGGTCCACCGGGCCCGGCCCGGCGCCGACGAGATAGAGGGTGCGCGGCTCTTGCATGAAAGCCGAGATGGGCGAGGCCGCGCGCGCGTGCCAGCGAGAAAGGATTGGCAGGGATGAAGCCCAGCTATTGCCCGGCGGGCGGGCTGCGGCGCTCGAGCGCGGCGATGAGCGCAGCGAGCGGCGCGCCCGGCTTGAGGTGCACATCGCGCTGCGGATAGGGCAGGCCGATCCCGTGCTCGTGGAACAGCGTCCACAGCCGCCGCAGCACGTCGCTGCGGACATTGCCCACCCCCTGTTCGGGATCGTTGATCCAGCAATGGATGGTGAACTCCACCGCATTGTCGCCAAAGCCGTTCCACCACACCGCCGGCGGCGGATCGGCAAGCACCCGCGGCGCGGCGGCGGCGGCTTCCAGCATCAGCCGCTCGGCCAGCGCCATGTCGGCCTCGTAGCTCACCCCCACGGGCACCTGCACCCGCACGTTGCGCGAGGAATAGGACCAGTTTTCCACCTGATTGATCATCAGGTTCTCGTTGGGGATGAGGTATTCGCGCTCGTCCCTCGTGGTGACCGAGACCGCGCGAATGCCGATCTTGCGGATCTGGCCGAAGGTGTGCTGCCCGCCCTGATCGGCCACGGCAATCACGTCGCCGGGCTTGATCGACTTGTCGAGCAGCAGGATGATCCCGGCGATGAGATTGCCGAAGGTCTTTTGCAGGCCAAAGCCGATGGCCAGCCCGAAGGCGCCCGAAAACACGGTGAGTGCGGTGAGATCGATGCCGATGAGATCGACCCCGACGAGAAAGGCGATCACCCAGATGAGGATGGTGGCGAGCTTTTCGGCGAGCGCCTGCTGGGTGCCATCGAGCGCGGGCAGGCGCCGCAGCAGCGCGCGGGTGAGCCGGGTTGCCCCCCAGGCGAGCGCCAGCAGAATGCCGATCGCGGCAAGGCCATAGAGCACATCGAAGGCCGAGAGGCGAAAGCTGCCGAGTTCGATCGCCACGGCATCGAGCCGCGCCACCACCTCGCCCAGCGTCCCGCCGCGCGCGGCCAGTTCCTCGCCGAAGGGGGTGGCAAGCGGCAGGGGGGATGGGGCGGGGCCGGGGGGGGCGGCGGGGGCGGGGCTGGCGGCGATCATGCCCGCTCCAGCGCCTGGGAAAGATCGGCAATGAGATCCTCCGGATCCTCCAGCCCGATGGCGAGGCGGATCGCCGGGCCGCCCGGCCCCGGCATCACGCTGCGGTGCTCCTCGGGCCGGATGGCAAGGGCCAGGCTCTCATACCCGCCCCAGGAATAGCCGATGCCGAACAGCGCGAGCGCATCGACCACCCGCGCGGCCGCCGCGGGATCGTCGCTCGCCAGCACGAAGGCAAACAGCCCGCAGCCCCCGGCAAAGTCGCGCCGCCACAGCGCGTGGCCGGGATCGGACGCGAGCATCGGGCACAGCACCCGCGCCACCGCCGGGTGCTGATCGAGAAAGGTGGCAATCCGCGTCGCCGCGCGGGTCTGCGCCTCCAGCCTCAGGCCCATGGTTCTCAGGCCCCGCGCGGCGAGCGCGGCATCATCGGGCGAGACCACCTGCCCCAGCTCCTGCGCGGTGCGGCGCAGCGCCCCATACCAGCGGGCGCCTGCGCTGGCCGATCCCATCATCACATCGGAATGGCCGCCGACATGCTTCGACAGGCTCATCATCGCGATATCGCAGCCATGGGCGAGCGCGGGAAAGCCGAGCGGGCTTGCCCAGGTGTTGTCGATGAGGCTCACCGCCCCGCGGCTGCGGGCGATGGCGGCAAGCGCGGGCACATCGCACACCTCGAAGGTGAGGCTGCCGGGGCTTTCGAGCCACACCGCGCGCACCGGCTCGGCAAACAGCGCCTCATAGGCGGCAAGATCGCGCGGATCGAAGAAGCGGGTCGTCACCCCGATGCGCGCAAGCAGCCCGCTCGCCATGGAGCGTGAAGGATCATAGGCATTGTCGGCCATCAGCAGGCGATCGCCGGGCCGCAGCACCGCCAGCAGGCACCCGGCAATCGCGGCCACGCCGCTGGGATAGAGCACCGTGCCCGCCGCCCCCGGCTCGATTTGGGTGAGCGCCTCGGCCAGCGCCCATTGGGTCGGCCCGCCGCGCCGGCCATAGAAGAACTGCCCATCGGCATTGGTCTTGCTCGCTGCGGCGCGGGCGGCCTCGCTCTCGTAGAGATGGGTCGAGCCGCGGCACACCGGCACATTGACGAGCGGCCCGGTCCACTCCTTGCGCCGTCCGCCGCGCACCAGCCGGGTGGCGGGCCGCAGCGCCTTGTCCTCACCCGCGCCACTCACCCTTCAGCCCCTTGCGCCTTGGGGGTGGCCGGATCGGCGCCCCATTCGCTCCAGCTGCCATCATAGAGCGCGGCGTCCTTCACCCCGGCAAGATGGAGCGCAAACAGGAGCACGCTGGCCGTCACCCCGCTGCCGCAGGTGGCGATGATCGGGCGGGCAAGATCAACCCCGGCACGGGCAAAGGCCGCGCGGATCGCCTCGGGGGCAAGATAGGTGCCATCGGGGTTGAACAGCGCCGCGTGGGGGAGGTTGCGGCTTTCCGGGATGCGGCCCATCGGCACGCCGTGCACCGGATCGGTGCCGGTGCCATAGACCCGATCGGCCCCGCGCGCATCGACCACCTGGGCTGCGCGGCTGGCAAGATTGGCGAGCATCTCGGCCTTGCTGTGCACCCGCGCGGGCGGGTGCAGGCGGGCCGGGGCGGCGGGCGCGATCTGCGGCGTTCCGGCCTCGCGCGGGCGGCCCTCGGCCCGCCACTTGGCGAGCCCCCCATCGAGGATCGCCACCTTCTCCCACCCGCTCGATGTGAGCATGAACCAGGCGCGCGCCGCGCTCCTCAGCGCGCTGTCATCGTAAAGCACGATCCGCGCCCCTGCCGGGACACCGAGCGCGGCAAGGTGCGCGGCGAGCTGCGCCGCGGTCGGCAAGGCATAGGGCACGGGCGAGGCGGGATCGTAAAGCGTGCCGAGCGCGAGGAAGCGCGCGCCGGGCAGGTGGGCCGCGGCAAATTCGCCCGCGGCATCGCGCCCGGCAGCGGGCAGGTGGTGCGAGGCATCGAGCACCACGAGATCGGGCTCGGCAAGCCGCGCGGCGAGCCACTCGGTGCTCACGAGCGGGGGCAGATCGTCGGTCATGGCACCCCCCCTAGCGCGCCCGGGGTGCGGGCGAAAGTGCTGGTGCGCGCGTCAGGCCGCCGCGGCGGGCGGGATCGCCAGCGCCTGGGCGGCAAGGCCGGGGAGCGATCCGGGCGGCTGGTCGAGCGCGATCGGGTGGAGCCGCCCGCTGCCGCTGGCGCTGGGGGTGCCGATCACGAAGCTGCGGCTGGTGGCGGGCAGGCCCAGCCCCTCGAGCGTGAGGTGGACGAGCGGGATGAACAGCGCCCGGCGGCCTTGCCTGAGCGGCGCGATCGCCGCGAGCGGAAGCTGGAGCGAGCCGGTGAGGCTGTGCGCCTGATGCGGGCCGAGCCGCGCGATCTGCGCCAGCTGCTGGGCCGCACCGGGCGAGGCGCCGCTCGGCGCGCCGGCGCGCGCGCAGGCGAGCTGGAGCGCGAGGGCAAGCTCGCGCGCCGCCACCGGGCTGCGGTTGGCAAGGGTAAGACGGTAGTCGAGCGTGAACATCATCAGCGAGCGGGTGGCGCCGGTGACTTCGAGCAGGGTCTCGATCCGCGGTGGCTCGGGCACGGCGCGCGCGGCGGCGGGGCGCGGCGCAGCGGGGGCGGGCAGGCGCAGCACCCGCGCGCGGCGGCGCCGCCACAGCCACGCGGCCAGCCCGATGAGGCCAAGCGCCCCGGCCCCACCCGCGGCCCACGGCGTCCATGCGGGCAGCGACGGCGCCGCGCGCGCGGGCGGGGCCAGAGCCGGGCCGGGCGCCGCCTCGCGGGCGGGCGTGGCGAGGGCGGCGCTGGCGGGAGGGGAAGCGGTGGGCCTCGCGCCGGGCGCGGCGGGGCTGGCGGCGCTGGAAGCGGGCGTTGCCGCGCGCGCCGGGGCAGGCGCAGCGGCAGGAGCAATCGGCGCCGTCTGGGTGCTTGCCGCGGGAGCAGGGCCGGGCGCCGGGGCGGGGGGCGGCGCAGGGGTGGGTAAGGCCGTGGGCGCCGGGTTGGGTGCGGCGATCACCCGCGGCGGGATGGCGATGCCGGCCCGCTCATCCGCCGGCCCCGCAGGCGCCGGGCTGGGGCTGGGGCTGGGCGGGGGCAGGCTGAAGCCCGTGGGCGGGGCCGCAGCGCTCAGCGCGCCCGCTGCCAGCATCACCCCCAGCGCCCGTCTTGTGCGCCCGGCGCGGGGCAGGGGCGCGGCGCAGGATCGGGGCGGGGCGGGCAGGCGGCTGGTCATGGCGGCGGGCTCGGGCGGCACGGCGATGAGGGGCTTGGGGGAGGATGGCGGTTCGGGCTGAACCGGGGCTGACCCATAGGCCCGCACGCCTTGCCAAGTCCAGCACGGCGCTTGCGCTTCGCCGGTGTTCGCGGCAACAGCGCGGCATGGATACCAGACCCTCCGCCCCGCGCTTTCTTGGCCAGGCAACGCCGCTTCCCGCATCGCCCGCCGAGGCGGTGCTCGACTATGTCCCCAATCCGCGCCCCGGCCTGGTTTACCTCGTGCGCTTCGTCGCGCCCGAGTTCACCTCGCTCTGCCCGGTCACCGGCCAGCCCGATTTTGCCCATCTGGTGATCGACTATGTGCCGGGCGAGACCATCGTCGAGAGCAAGAGCCTCAAGCTCTTTCTCGGCTCCTTCCGCAACCACAGCGGCTTTCACGAGGATGTGACCGTGGGGATCGGCGTGCGCCTCCATGAGGAGATGCGCGCGCAATGGCTGCGCATCGGCGGCTACTGGTATCCGCGCGGGGGCATTCCGATCGACGTGTTCTGGCAATCAGGCCCGCCGCCGCAAGGCCTGTGGCTGCCCGATCAGGGGGTGCCGGGTTATCGCGGCCGCGGCTAGGCCGAAGGGCGCGCCGCGCTTTGCCTTGGCCGGTGCTCTGACGCTGCTTTGGCGCTGCTTTGCGCGCGCTTTGGCGTTCGGGCAATGTTCCACGAGAAACATGGCCGCTGCCGAATGGGCGTCAGGCGCCCGGCGCGCCCAAATCGAGCTGGATGAAGCGCGGCGGCGACTTGTGCGCCTCGCGCCACTTGGCCAGCGGAAAGGCGCCGTGCCCCAACGCCGCCAGCGGGATCCCCGCCTCGGCGAGGGTATAGGGCGAAATCCGGTGCCGGGTCATGAACCCGCCACTGCCGTCGCTGATCAATGGGGTTTCGAACTTCAGCCCCTGGCTCGCCTCGGTGGCATTGACCACCTTGCTCACCACCAGCTGGCCATGGCCGAGATCGAGCACCACATCGGTGCCCACCGGCACCCCGGCAAGGCCGGTGATGCGTGCGCCGGTCTTGGAAAGATTGCGCAGGATCACCTCGTAATAGTGATCCTCGTGGATCAGCCCGATCTTCCTGAAGATCGAGATGCGTTCCGAGCGGTGGCGCGGCGGGCCGCTGGGGCGGAACAGGCCCGCGCCCTCGGCAAAGCAGGCCAGCACCTCATCCTGGGTCATGGGCTTGGAATAGATATAGCCCTGCACCAGATCGGCGCCGCGCTGGCGCACCAGCTCGAGCTCGTCCATCGCCTCGACCCCCTCGGCCACGGTCTCCATCCCCAGCGCCTTGGCCAGCGCCACGATCGCGGTGATGATCGCCGGGTTGGTATCACCGTTCTCGGTGCAGCCGCGCACGAAGCTCTGGTCGATCTTGATCTTGTGGAAATGCCCGTGCTTGAGATAGCCCAATGAGGAATAGCCCGTGCCGAAATCATCGAGCGCAAGGCGCACGCCGAGCTTTTTCAGATCGCGGAAGATGGCATCGACCGCTTCCAGGTCGCCCACGAACACGCTCTCGGTGATCTCGAGCTCGAGCCGCGAAGGCGGCAGGCCCGAGGCGGCGAGCGCCGCGGCCACCGCCTTGCGATAGCCGGGGCGCACGAACTGCTTGGCCGAGACATTGACCGCCACCCGGATATGCTCGGGCCAGGCCAGCGCATCGCTGCAGGCCTGCCTGAGCGCCGCCTCGCCGATCCGCAAGATGAGATCGTCGTTCTCGGCCACCGGGATGAACTGGGCCGGGCTGATGTCGCCTTCTTCCGCATCGTGCCAGCGCAGCAGCGCCTCGAAGCCCTTGACCACGTTGGTTTCAGGATCGACCAGCGGCTGATAGACGAGCTTCAGCTCGCCCTTGTCCACCGCGTCGCGCAGCCGATCGCCCAGCACCGCCGAGCGGGTGGCGGCATCGCGCAGCTCGCTGGTGAAGAAGCAGAAGGTGCCGCCGCGGGTCTCCTTGGCGCTGTAGAGCGCCATGTCGGCGGCGCGGGTGAGCTCGTCGGCCTCGACCCCGTCATAGGGTGCGATCGCGATCCCCACCGAAGTGCCGATGATCGCCCGGCGGCCGTTGACCTGATAGGGCTGCGATATTGATTGCACGATGCGGTTGGCCAGCTCGCCCAAGGTGCCGCGATCATCCATGTCGGGCAGCAGCACCTGGAACTCATCGCCGCCCAGGCGCCCGACTTCGCCGTGATCGCCGACGATCGCGGTGAGGCGCTGCGCCACCTGCTTGAGCAGCTCGTCGCCCGCCAGGTGCCCCATGGTGTCGTTGACCTGCTTGAAGCGATCCAGATCGAGCATCATCAGCGCGCAGGAGCGCTGGCTCACCCGGAAGGCGGCGAGCATGGCGGAGAGCCGTTCACCCAGCTTGCGGCGGTTGGCAAGGCCGGTGAGCTCGTCAACCTGCGAGGCGCGCGCCACCTGCATCTCATGGGCGAACTGCGTGGTGATATCGAGCGCGGTGCCGCGATAGCCGCAAAAGGCGCCGCCCTCGCCAAACAGCGGGCGGACGCTGAGGCGCCACCAGCGCGTCGCACCGCGGCCATCGCGCACGGCCACCACCTGGTCCTCGAGCTTCGATTTGGCCTTGAGCTTGAAGCCGAGGCTGCGCTGCACCGGGGCGCCGCTCTCGCTCTCGGCATCGAAGAACACCTGGGTCAGCGGGCGGCCGATCAGGCTGTCGCCGTCCTGCCCCAGCTCCTCGAGCGCGCGGCGCGAGAGGAAGGAAAGATTGCCCTCGGCATCGGAGGCCCAGAACAGGCCGACGCCCAGCTCCTCGACCTCGCCAAGCACGGCCACCCGTTCCGGCCGCGCCGCGCCGGAGGAACCGGCATTGCCCGGTGCCGATCGGCCCGGATCGCGCCCGTTCCTCAAAAAGCCCAATGCCATGCCTCGTCCCTTGTCTGCGTCCCTTGTCTGCGCTGCGGGCAGCGCCAGAGGCGCATCGCGAAAGAACCGCAGGCGTGAGGCGATAGCCTGCGCCCCGTTGAGAAAGGGTTACGCACGAGCCGGGCCGGTGCAGGGGGGCGCGGCGCGGCGGAACCCTTTGCGGTTGCAGGCGTTGCAACGGGGCGCTGGTCTTGCGGCATTTTCTTGCCGCGTGATTGGCCAAAGCGAAATTATGCTGCAAGATTGCCCGGCGTCAGGGATCGCGCGCCGCTGCCATGTTGCGATTTTTTGGGGGAGCGAGCCATTTCTGATCCTGCCCTGCTTGCCGAGCCGCCGGTTACGCCCGGCCCGCTGATTCCCACCCGCGCCGCGTGGGAGGAGATGCGCGCTGCCGCGCTTGCCGATCCCGGCGCCTTCCACGGCGCGATCGCGGCGCGCAACCTGCACTGGTTCGTCCCCCGATGCGGGCCCGCGGGCGCCTGGCTGGCGCGGGGCGCGGACGGGCGCTGGCACGGCTGGGATGCAGCCAGCGCCGCGCCGGTCAGCCCCGATCTGCCTGATGATTTCACCCCCTGGCACAGCGCCTTTGATGCCAGCGATCCGCCGCACTGGCGCTGGTTCGTCGGCGGGCGCACCAATGCCGCCTTCAGCGAGCTTGATCGCCACGTGCTCGCCGGGCACGGGGATGAGACCGCGCTGATCTTCGAGGGTGATCGCTGGGACATGTCGGCCGGCGGCGGCAAGGGCGCGCCGATCGATTGCTTCGCCATCAGCCGCAAGCGCCTGTTGCTCGAGGTGGCCAAGTGCGCGGTCGCGCTCGAGGCGCTGGGGTTGAAGCCGGGTGATCGCATCGCGCTCAACATGCCCAGCATCGTGCCGCAGATCTACTGGACCGAGGCGGCCAAGCGCCTGGGCGTGGTCTATACTGCGGTGTTCGGCGGCTTTTCCGACAAGACGCTGTCGGATCGCATTGCCGATACGGGCGCGCGGGTGATCGTCACTTCGGATGGCAGCTATCGCAACGCCCAGCTGGCCCATTTCAAGAACGCCTATACCGATCCGGCGCTCGACAATTTCGTGCCGGTGGCCACCGCGCTTCGGATCATCGCCGGGCTCGATCTGGGGATCGATGCGGCGGATCGCGCGCTCATCTGCGAGTCGGTGGCAAGCGCGCTGGCGGGCGAGATCACGGTTGAACGCTCGGACGTGATGCGCGGGGTCGGCCGGGCGCTCATTCGGCTCGGCAACGAGGGGCGCATCACCAGCGCCGATGCCGCGCGGGTGCGGATCGCGATTGCCTCGAGCCTCGTCACCCTGCCGCCGCGGGTCGAGGCGGTGATCGTGGTGCGCCACACCCATCAGGCCGACATGATCTGGCGCGAGGAGCGCGACCGCTGGAGCCACGAGCTGACCGCGGCGGCGCTGGCCACCATTCTGGAAAAGGCGCGCGCCGCCGGCTTTGCGGTGCAATCGGAAGCGCAGCTCATGGCGCTGCCCGATGCCGATTTCGTGCGCGCGATCTGGGCCTCCTCGCGGCCGCTTCCGCTCGAGGCCGATTACCCGATGTTCTTCATCTACACCTCGGGTTCGACCGGCAAGCCCAAGGGCATCGTCCATGGCCATGCCTATGCCGCGGGCGTGGCCGAGACCATGCGGGCAAGCTTCGATGCCCGCCCCGGCGACACGCTGTTCGTGGTCGCCGATCCGGGCTGGATCACCGGGCAGAGCTATCTCATCTCGGCCCCGCTGATGACCAGGGTGACGAGCCTCGTTTCCGAAGGCTCGCCGGTGTTCCCGCACGCGGGCCGCTTTGCCTCGATGATCGAGCGGCACCGGGTGACGATCTTCAAGGCCGGGGTGACCTTCCTGAAATCGGTGATGGCCGATCCGGCCAATCTTGCCGAGCTTTCTCGCTATGACACCAGCTCGCTGCGGGTGGCGACCTTCTGCGCCGAGCCGGTCAGCCCCAGCGTCCAGGCCTTCGGGATGGCGCATGTCTGCCCGCGCTACATCAATTCCTACTGGGCCACCGAGCACGGCGGGATCGCCTGGACGCACATGTTCGGCAATGCGGATTTCCCGCTGCGCGCCGATGCCCATGCCTATCCGCTGCCCTGGATCATGGGCGAGGTGTGGGTGGAGGACGAGGCGGGCACCGGCGGGCCGGTGCCGTTCCCGCGCTCTGGCAGCGATGGCACCCACTGGCGCCGGGCCGAGCTGGGCGAGAAGGGCGAGATCGTCATCACCGCGCCCTATCCCTATCTCGCCCGCACCATCTGGGGCGATATTGCCGGTTTCAAGGTCAAGGACGGCGCGGTCGATCCGGCCTGGCGCGGCGATGCGCGGCGCTGGGAGGAAGGCTATTGGCGGCGCTGGAAGGGCGCCTGGGCCTATACCCAGGGCGATTTTGCCATTGCCCACGAAGATGGCTCCTTCTCCTTCCACGGGCGCAGCGATGATGTGATCAATGTCTCGGGCCACCGCATGGGCACCGAGGAGATCGAGGGCGCGGTGCTGCGCGACAAGGCGCTCCATCCCGACAGCCCGGTGGGCAATGTGCTGGTGGTGGGCGCCCCCCACCGCGAGAAGGGGCTGACCCCGCTCGCCTTCGTGGTGCCGGCAGCCGGGCGGCGCCTGACGCGCGAGGACAAGCGCCGCCTCGCCGAACTGGTGCGCAGCGAGAAGGGCGCGGTGGCGGTGCCGGCCGATTTTCTCGAGGTTTCGGCCTTCCCCGAAACCCGCAGCGGCAAATACATGCGCCGGATGGTGCGCGCGCTGGTGGTGGGCGAGGACGTGGGCGATGTCACCACCCTCAAGAACCCCGAGGCGCTCGCGGAACTGCGCCGCGTGATCGACGAATGGCAGCGCCGCCAGCGGATGAGCGATGAGCAGGCGCTGTTCGATCGCCACCGCTATTTCCTGGTGCAATACAACCGCGTGGCGCCGGGCAAGCGGGTCGCCACGGTGACGGTCACCAACCCGCCGGTCAATGCCCTGAACGAACGCGCGATCGACGAGCTGGTGCTGGTCACCGCCACGCTCGCGCGCGATGACAGCGTGGTGGCGGTGGTGTTCACCGGCGAGGGCACCAGCTCCTTCGTCGCCGGGGCGGATATCCGCCAGATGCTCGAGGAGATCCACACGCGCGAGGAAGCCATGGTGCTGCCCAACAACGCGCACCTCGCCTTCCGCACGATCGAGCAGATGGGCAAGCCCTGCATCGCCGCGGTGCAGGGGGTGGCGCTGGGGGGCGGCATGGAGTTTGCGCTCGCTTGCCACTACCGCGTGGCCGAGCCGGTGGCGCGTTTCGGCCAGCCCGAGATCCGCCTGCGCCTGCTCCCCGGCTATGGCGGCACCCAGCGCCTGCCGCGCCTGCTTCTCGACGCGCGCGGGGATGAAGGGCTGCGCGATGCGCTCGATCTCATCCTCGGCGGGCGCAGCATCACCGCCGGGAAGGCCGCGGCGATCGGCCTGGTCGATGAACTGGTCGAAGGGGCAAAGGATGCCCTGTCGCAGGCGCACGCGGCGGTGCGCGCCTTTCTTGCCGAGGGCGCGCAAAGCCCCTTGGGCCGTGCCTTTGCCGCGCGCCAGGCGGCGCTCGCCCGTTGGGAGAGCGCGGCCGCGGTCAGCCTCGATGCGGTGCTGGGGGACGGCTTTCTCCAGCGCATCCTCAGGCAACTCGAATGGGCGGGCCGGGCGCAGGCCGGGGCGCGCGCGCTCGAGGCGGTGCGGGTGGGGCTCGAGCAGGGCCTTTCTGCGGGCCTCGCGCGCGAGGCCGCGCTGTTTGCCGAGGCGATCGTCGATCCCGCAGGCGGCAAGACCGGCATTCGCGAATTTCTGGACAAGGTGGCCCCGCCGCTCCCCGTGCGGCGCGACGGGGTGTGGGACCATGGCGAGCACGCAGCGCGTGCCCGCGCGCTCGAGGCCGCGGGCCAGCTCCTCCCGGTGGGCGCGCCCTTCTATCCCGGCGTCACGCCGATCCCGCCCTTCCAATATGCCTTCGGCATCGCCCGCGATCCCGATACCGGCCAGCCGCGCTTTGGCCCCCCGGCGAGCCACGAGCAGGAGCTGATCGTTCCCGTGCCCGAGCCGGGGCCGAACGAGGCGCTGCTCTACATGCTGACGAGCGAGGTCAACTTCAACGACATCTGGGCGCTCACCGGCATCCCGGTCTCGCCCTTCGATGCGCATGAGGAGGACGTGCAGATCACCGGATCGGGCGGGATCGCGCTGGTCGCCGCGCTCGGCAGCGAGGCCCGCGCCGAAGGGCGGATCAAGGTGGGCGATCTCGTCACCGTCTATTCGGGCACCAATGACCTGTTGAGCCCGATGGTCGGCAATGATCCGATGTATGCCGATTTTGCCATCCAGGGCTACGAGACCGCAACCGGCAGCCACGCCCAGTTCCTCACCGTGCAGGCGCCGCAGATGCACAAGGTGCCGCCCGATCTCACGCTCGAGGCGGCGGGCAGCTACGTGCTCAACCTCGGCACCATCGCGCGCTGCCTGTTCACCACCTTGCAGATTGCCCCGGGGCGCACGCTGTTTGTCGAAGGCGCGGCGACGGGGACGGGGCTTGACGCGCTGCGCTCGGCGGTGCGCACCGGGCTTCAGGTCACAGGGCTGGTCTCCTCGGCTGAGCGTGCCCGCTTCATCACCCAAGGGCAGGGGGCCGTGGGCGCGATCAACCGCAAGGATCCGCGCCTTGCCGCGCTGTTCACCCCCGTGCCCGAGCAGCCGGAGGATGCGCGCGCGTGGGAGGCGGCGGGCGCGGTGCTGGTGGAGGAATACCGGCGCCTCAACGGCGGGCGGCTCGCCGATTACGTCGTCAGCCATGCCGGGGAGACGGCCTTTGCGCGCTCGTTCCAGCTGCTCGCCGAGGGCGGCACGCTCGCCTTCTATGGCGCCTCCTCGGGCTATCATTTCAGCTTCATGGGCAAGCCCGGCACGGCCAGCCCCGAGGAGATGCTGCGCCGCGCGGCGCTGCGCGGGGGCGAGGCGGTGCTGATCTTCTACGGGCCCGGTTCATCGGAGCTGCTCGACGAGACGGGCCTTGAAATGATCGAGGCGGCCCGGCGCTTCAATGCGAGGAGCGTGATCGCCACCACCACCGATGGCCAGCGCGAGTTCCTGCAATCGCTGGGGCTCGACGAGGCGATCGCCGGGATCGTCAGCCTCGAGACCATCAAGCGGCGCGAGGGCGAGAACTTCCACTGGCCCCGCACCATGCCGCGCCTGCCCGATGCCAAGGCCGATATCGAGGTGTTCAAGGCGGCGGTGCGCGACTATCAGGACCGGGTGATGAAGCCTTTCGGCAATGCCGTGGGGCGCATCCTGCGCTCGCCCGACAACCCGCGCGGCAGCCCCGATCTCATCATCGAGCGCGCCGGCCAGGACACGCTGGGCATCTCCACCGCGCTGGTCAAGCCCTTCACCGGGCGGGTGGTCTATGCCGAGGATCTCTCGGGCTGCCGCTTCACCTTCTACGCCCCCCAGGTGTGGACTCGCCAGCGGCGCATCTACATGCCCAGCGCCAACATCTTCGGCACGCACCTGTGCAACGCCTACGAGGTGGCGCGGATGAACGACATGATCACCGCCGGGCTGCTCGAGGTGAGCCCGCCCCAAGTAGTGCCGTGGGCGGGCCTGCCCGAGGCGCACCAGGCGATGTGGGAGAACCGCCACACCGGCGCCACCTATGTGGTCAACCACGCCCTGCCCGAACTCGGGCTGATGAGCCGCGAGGCGCTGCTCGAGGCCTGGGCCGCAGCCGAGGCGGCGGCTGAGGCGCGCGCAGAGATGGGCGCCGATGCTGGGGAGGGAGCGGCCTTGTCTGCAAGTCTCGGGGAACCGGAAGGCTAAGCCATGCGTTGGCCTGCTTGAAACGTTTGTGCCTCTCCTCCCCAGGGTCGTGAACGAAAGCTGCAGCGAAGCCGGGCTTCGCGGCAATAATCTGTGAGGAGAGAGCTGATGGCCAAATCCAAAGCCGCCGCCGCGCCTGCCCTCAAGAGCGCGCTTGCCGGGCGCCTTGCCGGCAAGATCGCGCTGGTCACCGGGGCGGCGGGCAATATCGGCGGGCATATCTGCGCGCACTACCTTGCCGAAGGCGCCACGGTGGTGATGACGGGGCGCACGCCCGCGCGCACCAAAGCCGCGGCCGAGGCGCTGCGCGCCCGCACCGGCGCCGATCCCGCGCGCATCGCCACGGTCACGCTCGACGGGGGCGATATCGCCTCGGTGCGCGCCGCGATTGCCGAGGTGGTGGGGCAGTTCGGGCGGATCGACATCCTCGTCAACAATGCCGGGAGCGCCGGGCCCAAGCAGCCGATCGAGAACCTGCCGCTTTCGGCCGAGGAGCTGGCCGCGCTGCAGAAACTGGGGAGCAATGACAGCGAGACCGTGGCCCAGGCGCTGCGCAACATCTTTGCCGTGGCCTGGAACCTCGCCCGCGCCGCCGCCCCGCACATGCCCGAGGGCGGCGCGATCATCAATGTCTCGACCATCTTCAGCCGCACGCCCTATTACGCGCGCGCGGCCTATGTCGTGCCCAAGGCGGCGATGAATGCCTGGAGCCGCGAGCTGAGCCTCGAGCTTGGGCCGCGGGGCATCCGCGTCAACCTCGTCTATCCCGGCCCGATCGAGAGCGAGCGCATCCGCAGCGTCTTTGCCGCGATGGACAAGGCCCGCGGCGATGCGCCGGGCACCACGGCGGAGCAGTTCTTCGCGATGATGAGCCTCGCGCGCGCCACCGGCGGCAATCCCAGGGCCAAGTGCTTCCCCCTGCCCGAGGACATCGCCGCCACCTGCGTGTTCCTCGGTTCTGACGAGAGCGCGGCCTATAATGGCCATGATTTCGAGGTCACCCACGGGATGAGCGTGCGCAAGGAGCAGCGCTCGACCTACCTTGCGCGCCCGACCATGCGCTCGATGGACGGCACGGGCCTCGCTGTGCTGATCGCCGCAGGCGAGGACTGGGAAGAAGCGCTCGAGATCGCCCAGGTGCAGCTTGGCTGCGGGGCCGAGGTGGTGCTCGGCCTGCCGCGCGCTGCAGATGTCGCGATCGCGCAGAAGCGGGTCAAGGCCCTCGGCCTGTCGGACAAGCTTTCGATCATCCGCTTCAACCGCAAGGAGCCGGCGGCGATGGAAGCCGCGCTCGAGGACTACACCAGGGCCGGCACACCGATCAGCGGGGCGCTGTTCCTCCCCGCGCTCGGGGCCGGCGAGCTTGCGGGCGCGCTCACCGAGGCCGATGATGCCATGGTCGAGGCGCTGATGGATGCCGAACTGGCCGGCAACCTTGCCCTCGCGCGCACCATGAGCCGCTACTGGAAGCGCCACGACAACCTCTTGCAGCCGCCGCGCTTCGTGTTCGTCAGCCACAAGGATGACGGCAAGGGCAATGTCTATGGCCACATCCTGCGCGCCGCGACCGAGCAGCTGATCCGCATCTGGCGTGATGAAAGCGCGATCGACACCGCCCATGGCCGCCGCCGCCAGGCCGAATGGGGCAACCAGATCGTGCGCTTCACCAATGCCGAGGCGGAGAACATCCGCTTCACCGCGGGCCATGCCGCGCGCATCTTGCTCAAGGAAAGCAAGCTCGGCGAGATCACGCTCTATGTCCCCACCAATATCGGCGAGGCGACCGGCGCCCGGAAGGCCATGCCCGGCTTTTCCGAGAACATCACCGGCCTTCACCTTGGCAAGGTGGCGCTGATCACCGGCGGTTCGGCCGGGATCGGCGGACAGGTGGCGCGGCTCCTGGCGCTTGCCGGGGCCAAGGTGATGATGGTCGCCCGGCGCGAGAGCGAACTCGCCGTGGCGCGCGCGCGGATCGTCTCGGAGCTTGAGGACATCGGCTTTGCCGGGGTCGAGCGCCGGGTGCAGACGCTCGCCAATGTCGATGTCGGCAATTTCGAAAGCCTGAAAGGTGCCTTCGATGCCACGCTCAAGGCCTTCGGGCGGATCGACTATCTCATCAACAATGCCGGGGTGGCCGGGGCCGAGGACATGGTGGTGGACATGAGCCTTGAGGCCTGGAACCACACGCTCGATGCCAATCTCGTCTCCAACTATTTCCTCATGCACCACGCGGTGCCGCTGATGAAGGCGCAAGGTGCCGGCTATGTGCTCAATGTCTCGTCCTATTTCGGGGGCGAGAAATATCTCGCGGTCGCCTATCCCAACCGGGCGGACTATGCCGTTTCCAAGGCCGGGCAGCGCGCGATGGTGGAAACCATGGCGCGCTATCTCGGCCCCGAGGTGCAGTTCAACGCCATCGCCCCCGGCCCGGTCGATGGCGATCGGCTTTCGGGCACCGGGGGCAAGCCCGGCCTGTTCGAGCGGCGCGGCAAGCTCATCCTCGAGAACAAGCGCCTGAACGCGGTCCATGCCGCCGCGATCAGGGCAATCCGCCGCGGGGTCAGGGTTGAGGCGGTGCTGGCGCGGCTGGCACGCAACGACACCGTGAAGATGAGCCACGATACCAACAATCCGCACGAGCTGCGCGAGCTGGCGCTCGCCTGCGCGCGCGAGGGCGATGGCACCTGCACCTGGGACAAGTATCTGCTCACCCCCGAAATCGCCGCCGCGCTGGTGCGAAGGCTGCGGCAGGGCGGCTATTTCCTCGACGCGCCCGAATGGGCCGAGCGCCCCACTGCCGAAGATGGCAACTGGCTGCTGCGCCTGCCGCCCGAGGACGCGCCCTTCCTGCCGGCCGAGCGCATCGCTGCCGAGGCGAAGAAGGTGGGCACGGGCGTGCTCTCCAAGCTCTATCTCGGCAAGATGCCGACCGAGCACGATGTCGCCCAGGCCACGGTGTTCTTCCTTGCCGACCGGGCGGTGAGCGGCGAGACCTTCATGCCCTCGGGCGGGCTTTCGGTCGAGCGCTCGACCACCGAGCGCGAGCTGTTCGGCAGCCCCAAGCAGGAGCGGCTCGACCAGATGCGCGGGCGCACGGTGTGGCTCATCGGCGAGCACCTTGCCGATTACCTGGCCGAGACCGCGCGCACCCTGATCGAGGATTGCCATGTCGCCCGGGTGGTGCTGATCACCCGCAGCGCCGAAGGCTTCGCCGCGATCCGGGCCCAGCTCGAGGAGCAGGTGGCCGAGGCGCTCACCTCGCTGGTGGCAGCGGATGATATCGAGGCGGCGATGGACGAGGCGCTGATGAGGTGGGGGCGGCCGACCACGATCCTTTCCACCCCCTTCACGCCGCTGCCTGGCAAGCTGTTCGACAGCAATGATCCGCTCAGCCCCGAGGCGTTCCGCGCGGTGGTGGCCGACAATCTCACCCACCATTTCCGCGTCAGCCGCCGCGCCTCGCTCTATGATGATTGCCAGCTGGTGCTCACCAGCCCCGATGTGCCGATGGGTGACCGCTCCCCGGCCTTTGCCCTTGCCAACTTCATCAAGACCACGCTCCACGCCTTCACCGCCACCCTCGCGGTGGAAAACGAGCGGCTGGTGCATGATGTGCCGGTCAACCAGATCAACCTCACCCGCCGGGTGCAGTCGGAAGAGCCGCGCGACCTTGACGAGCACCTCGAGGAAGTGCGCCGCTTTGCCCGCGCGGTGCTGCTGCTCGGCGCGCCGCTGCCCGATGCCGAGGATTCGCGCTATCGGGCGCGGATCTATCGCGGCATGTCGATGACGGTGTGAGCCGCCGCGCGGGGGGATGGCCGACTATCTGCCCTTCGAGAAGCCGATCGCCGCGCTCGAGCAGCGCGCGCGCGAACTGGCCGCCCAGCCCGGCGCCGGGGCCGAAGAGGCGGCGATGCTGGCCGCGCGGGCCGAGGCCCTGCGCGCCGATACCTATGCCCGGCTTTCGCCCTGGCAGCGCACGCTCGTTGCCCGCCACCCGCAGCGCCCGCGCTTTGAACGGCTGGTGGCCGGGTTGTTCACCGATTTCCTGCCCATCGCAGGCGACCGGGTGTTCGGCGAGGATCAGGCGATCATCGGCGGGTTTGCCCGGTTCGAAGGGCGCCGGGTGATGGTGATCGGCCACGTCAAGGGCGAGGACACACCCGGGCGGCTCAAGCACAATTTCGGCATGGCCCGGCCCGAGGGCTATCGCAAGGCGATCCGGCTGATGGGCCTCGCTGACCGGTTCGGCCTGCCGGTGATCACGCTGGTCGATACGCCCGGGGCCTTTCCCGGGGTGGATGCCGAGGCGCGCGGCCAGGCCGAAGCCATCGCCCGCGCGACCGAGGCCTGCCTTGCGCTTCGCGTGCCGCTGGTGGCGGTGATCGTGGGCGAAGGCGGATCGGGCGGGGCGGTGGCGCTCGCCGCGGCCAACCGGGTGCTGATGTGCGAGCACGCGGTCTATTCGGTGATCAGCCCGGAAGGCTGCGCCTCGATCCTGTGGCGCAGCGCTGCACGCGCCCCCGAGGCGGCCGAGGCGATGCGCCTGACCGCGGCCGAGCTGCTGCGATTGGGGGTGATCCACCGCATCGTCTATGAGCCGACCGGCGGGGCGCACCGCGATCCCGAAGCGTTGGTGCGGCGCCTTGCCCTCGCGCTCGGCGCCGAGCTCGATGCGCTCGGCGCGATGTCGCCCGAGGCGCTGCGGGCTGAGCGCGAGGCCTTCTTCCTGCGGCTGGGTTGAAAGGGGTCAGGGGCGTTGGCCCTGCGCTTGCGCTCGGGAGTTTCGACCGAAAACCATCCCCCGGATGGTTTTCTGTGGTCAAAACTGGTGCCGGCTGCAGGAATCGAACCCGCGACCTGATGATTACAAATCAACTGCTCTACCAACTGAGCTAAGCCGGCACTTGGCCCGGCGCCGCGCCCTAGCTCCAATCCTGCCCGCCCTCAAGTGGCAAGGCGGTAGGGCAACCATAACGCCCTCAAGCAGCAAGGCGGTAGGGCAACTATAGCGCGCCGAAAGTCCACCCCTCGGTGCGCGCCACGGGCGCGGTGAGGCCCGGCGGGTGCCACAGGTCGCGCTGGCTGTGCGCCTGCCTCAGCCAGGCCGCGCTCAGCAGCGCATCGGCGCTGTGATCATCGATGCCTCCCGCCCCCGCCACCGGCGGGCTGCCAAGCCTGTCGAGCGCGTCATTGAGCGCGGCAAGGCTGCGCAGCTTGGTCGCCGGGCCGCTGACCCCGGCGGCGCGCGCGGCCAGCGCGGTGTAGATCTCGCTCACCACCGAGCCCTGCGCGGGCAGGGGGTCGATCGGCCAGATCGCGAGCCGGCCTGAAAGGCGGTGGAGCATCCGCATGCCGGTGAGGCTCGATTTGCCCACCTGCGCCGCGCCGACGAGGTTGAAGTTGCTCACCGGCCGCACTCCGGCGGTACGCTGGGCCAGTTCGGTCACGCGCATCCGCCCCTCGCGGCTCTGGGCACCGGGCAAAAGGAAGCGATCGCCCGTTGCGCCCTTGCCATGGCGGAAATAGCGCGCCGCCTCGCCATGGGTAAGAAAGCTGGTCGCCTCGAGATGGGGATCGGCGGCGCACAGATGGTCGATCAGCGCCCACAGCGCAGGGGCATCGCGCGGCGAGGCGTTCCAGCCGGGGAAGAAGGCGCCCGCATCGATGAAGGGCAGGCTGATGCCGAGATCGAGCCCCACCAGCGTCGGCGCCTCAAGGCGCAGCAGCAGCGCCAGCACCTCGGCGCGCGCCCAGCCCCTGGGGTGGGGCGGGGGGACGAGCTGCGGCGGCCCGCCCTCGCCCATGGCCCGCGCCACGGCAATCCCGCGCTGGCGCGGCCCCCGGGCGCCCGACCAGTCCACCGCAAGGAACTGGGCAAAGCGTCTCATCCCCCGCCGCGCTCGGCGCGCAGCCGCTCCCAATAGGCAAGGCGCCGGGCGATCTCGCGCTCGAACCCGCGCTCGAGAGGGGTGTAGAACACCTGCCGCGCCATGCCCTCGGGCCAGTAATCGGCGCCCGAAAAGCCTTCCGGTGCATCATGGTCATAGGCATAGCCCTTCCCGTAGCCGATGTCCTTCATCAGCTTGGTCGGGGCGTTGAGGATATGGGGCGGCGGCATCAGGCTCCCCGTCTCCTTGGCCGCCTTCCAGGCCGCCTTCTGCGCAAGGTAGGCCGCGTTCGACTTGGGGGCGCATGCAAGGTAGAGGCAGGCCTGCACCAGCGCCAGCTCGCCCTCGGGGCTGCCGAGGAAGCGATAGGCCTCCATCGCCGCCATCGCCTGGGGCAGGGCCTGGGGATCGGCAAGGCCGATATCCTCCACCGCCATGCGCACCAGCCGCCGGGCGATGAACAGCGGCTCCTCCCCCGCCACCAGCATCCGCGCGAGCCAGTAGAGCGCGGCCTGCGGATCGCTGCCGCGCACCGCCTTGTGCAGCGCGCTGATGAGGTTGTAGTGCCCGTCGCGGTCCTTGTCATAGGCGGCCACGCGGCGGTGCAGGAACTGGCCGAGGCTGGCCGGGTCGAGCGGCTGGGTGAGCCTTGCGGCAAGGAGCGTCTCGGCCTGGCCGAGCAGGAAGCGCCCATCGCCATCGGCCCCGGCGATGAGCGCGTCGCGGGCCTCGGGCGTGAGCGGGAGCGGGCCTTCCAGCGCCTCGGCCCGGGCGAGCAGCGCTTCAAGCGCGGTCGCATCGAGGCGCCTTAGCACCAGCACCTGCGCGCGGCTCAGGAGCGCGGCATTGAGCGCAAAGCTGGGGTTCTCGGTGGTTGCCCCCACCAGCGTCACCACCCCGCGCTCGACATAGGGCAGGAAGCCATCCTGCTGGGCGCGGTTGAAGCGGTGGATCTCGTCCACGAACAGCAGCGTCTTGCGCCCGGCAGCGGCCATGCGCTCGGCCTCGGTGAAGGCCTGCTTCAAGTCGGCCACGCCCGAGAACACCGCGCTGATCGCGGCAAAGCGCATCCCCACCGCATCGGCGAGCAGGCGGGCGATCGAGGTCTTGCCGGTGCCGGGCGGGCCCCACAGGATCATGCTCGAAAGCCGCCCGGCCGCCACCATCCGCCCGATCGCGCCCGCGGGGCCGGTGAGGTGCTCCTGCCCCACCACCTCGGCCAGCGCGCGCGGGCGCAGCCGATCGGCGAGCGGCGCATCGGGCGCGGGTGCATCGGCGCGCGGCGGCTCTGGGGGCGCTTGTCCGAACAGGTCAGCCATTCGTCGGCACTGATAGGCGATATGTCGGAAAAGGGAACCTTCCGGCGCGAGACCCCTTGCAGCGATAGGTCTGCGATATATCTTGATGCTATCGAAACTGCTATCGGAAGGATCATGCCATGACCTGGAACCGCTATGGCCGCTCCAGCGGCTGGGACAAGCTCGGCGAAGCGATCGCGATGCTGGCAACCTCGGGCAGCGCCGGGTTCGGCGGCCCGGGCGTCAACATGCGCTGGCGCTGGGACAACGGGCGCGACGAGGAGGCGCGCGGCGAGGGTGACGAGGAGGCCCGCGGGCCCGCTCGGCGCGCTCGCCGCGGGCGGATGTTCGCCCAGGGCGAGCTGCGCCTCGCGCTGTTGGCGCTGATCGCCGAGAACCCCAGCCACGGCTATGAACTGATCAAGGCGATCGAGGAGATGACCGGCGGTGCCTATGCCCCCAGCCCCGGCGCGGTCTATCCCACGCTCCAGCTGCTCGAGGATGAGGGCGCGATCGAACAGGCCGAGGCCGAAGGGGCCAAGAAGCCTTTTGCCGTGACCGCGCAAGGTCGGGCCGAACTCGAGGCGCGCAAGGACGAGGTCGAGGCGCTGATGCGCCGGCTCGGCCGTCACGGCGAACGCACCACCACGGTGCGCTCGCACGATCTGTTCCGCGCCATGGGCAATCTCGGCTCGGTGCTCAAGAACCGCGCCCGCGCGGGCAAGCTCGACGAGGCGACGATCAACGAGATCGTCGACATGATTGACGAAATGGCCAAGCGCATCGAGCGGCTGTAAGCAGCAACGATTGCGGCGCCCACGGCAACGGCCTGTGCCCGCTCCATCCGTCTTGCAGCGGATGGGGAGGGAAAGGCCATGAACACACCTCGCGCGGCGCGTGGCGCGCCCCCGTGGCACCTGTGGCTGGTGGGGGTGGCCACGCTGCTGTTCAACGCCATGGGCATCATCAGCTACACCGCCACGAGGCTGGGGATGCTGGCCGAGCTGGGCCTGTCCCCCGATCAGATCGCCTTCATGAACAGCTATCCGGCCTGGATCAGCGGCTTCTGGGCGCTGGGGGTGTGGGGCGCCTTTGCCGGATCGGTGCTGCTCCTGCTGCGATCGCGCTGGGCGGTGGCGGCAATGGCGCTGGCGCTGATCGGCCTGATTGGCACGACCACGGGCAATTACCTCGTGCTGGACGTGCCGCCGGCGATGCAGGCGCCGCTGCTCGATGCGGCGATCTGGGCGGTGACGCTGTTCACCCTCGCCTATACCCGGCGCATGGCGGCGATCGGCGTGCTGCGCTAGGGCCTTTCGGCGCGGCGCCGGGCGACGAGGCGCAGATAGGTGTCGGCCACCACCTGGTTGATCGCTTCCCAGCTGTAGTCGCAGGCGCGGGTCTCACCTGCTGCCCCATGTGCCCGGCGCAGCGCCGGATCGGCGCAATAGGGCGCAAGCGCAGCGGCAAAGGCGGCGGCGTCCGCAGCGCGGTTGCCACTCGGCGCCACCAGCCGCCCGGTGATGCCATCGGCCACCAGGCTCGCGCTTCCCGTCGCCCCGGCGGCCACCACCGGCAGCCCGCTGGCCATCGCCTCGAGCGTGACATTGCCGAAGGTCTCGGTGACGGAAGGGTTGAAGAACACATCGCCGCTGGCCAGCGCCTGGCCCAGCGCCTCGCCGGTTTTGAAGCCGACGAACAGCCCGCCGGGCAGGTGGGCCTCGAACCAGCCGCGCGCCGGCCCGTCGCCGATCACCAGCACCCGGTGCGCGACGCCCTTCTCGCGCAGGTGGGCGATGGTCTCGGCAAAGACCTCCAGCCCCTTTTCCATCACCAGCCGCCCGAGGAAGACGATCGCCACATCCTCATCGCCAAGCCCGATACTGCGCCGCCACTCGGGATCGCGCCGGGCCGAGGAAAAGATCGTGCGGTCAACCCCGCGGCTCCACAGCCCGATATCGTGGTGCATTCCCATCGCCAGCAATTCATCGATCATCGATTGCGACGGGGCGACGAGCGCATCGCAGCGGGTGTAGAAGCGCCGCAGCAGCCGCACCACCAACGGCTCGAGAAAGGCCGCGCCATAGTAGCGCGGATAGGTCTCGAAGCGGGTGTGGACGCTGGCGAGCACCGGCAGCCCCCGCGTCCTCGCCCAGCGCAGCGCCGCGTGCCCGGCCGGATCGGGCGAGGACAGGTGGATGATATCGGGGCCGAAGGCCTCTAAGTCGCGCCTGACCTTCGCCCCGAGGCCGAGCGGCAGGCGGTATTCGCCCCGGCCCTTCACCGGCATCGGCACATTGGGCAGGCCAACCAGATCGCCGGTCGGCGGAAAATCGGGATTGGCGACCTTGGGCGAATAGACGCGCACCGCCGCACCCTTGGCCAGCAGCGAGCCGACCAGGCGGTTGAGCGCCTGGTTGGCGCCATCGCGCGTGTAATTGTAATTGCCGCTGAACAAGGCAATGCGCAGGTCGCTGATCTCCATGGGGCGGGCCTGTTAATCGCATTTTGCGCCGCTGGCGAGGGGGCGATGGCGCCTCGGCGCGGCAAGGGGCCTTGGCGCTTTCGTCATTGACTTGGCGCGCATCGCCACTAAGGCGGCCCGCGGGCCACGCGGTCCCAACGCCGCGCGTGCTCTCTGGAAGGAGAGATGACATGACCGAGTATGTTCGCGGGCTCGCGCACGAGCCTGTCCTCAAGCCTGAGCGCCCCTTTTTTTCCTCGGGCCCCACGGCAAAGTTTCCCGGCTGGTCGCTGGATAGGCTCAAGACCGAATCGCTTGGCCGCTCGCACCGCTCGAGCCTCGGCAAGGCGCGGCTCAAATATGCCATCGACCTCTCGCGCGAACTGCTCGGAATCCCCGATGACTATCTGATCGGCATCATGCCCGCCTCGGACACCGGGGCGATCGAGGCGGCGATGTGGTCCATGCTCGATCCGGCGCGCCCGGCCACCGTGGCGGCGTGGGAGAGCTTCGGCAATGTCTGGATCCAGGATGCGGTCAAGCAATTGAAGCTGCCCAACCTGCAGATCCTCACCGCCGATTATGGCGAGATCCCCGATCTTTCCACCATTCCGCAGCGCAACGACGTGGTCTTCACCTGGAACGGCACCACCTCGGGCGCGCGCATCCCCGATACCGACTGGCTCGAACCCGGCCGCGAGGGGGTGACGATCAACGATGCCACCAGCGCCATCTTCGCGATGGAGATGGACTGGCCCAAGCTCGATGCCACCACCTATTCGTGGCAGAAGGTGATGGGCAGCGAGGCCCAGCACGGGATGCTGATCCTGAGCCCCAAGGCGGTTGCGCGGATCGAGAGCTACGATCCGCCCTGGCCGCTGCCCAAGCTGTTCCGCATGAAGAAGAACGGCAAGATCAACCGCGGCATCTTCGAAGGCGAGACGATCAACACCCCCTCGATGCTGGCGACCGAGGACTATATCGCCGCGCTCGAATGGGCAAAGAGCATCGGCGGGCGCAAGGCGCTGATCGAACGCGCCGATGCCAATGCCAAAATCGTCAAGGACTGGATCGAGGCCACCCCGTGGCTCAGGAACATGGTGGCCGATCCGGCCAAGCAAACCAACACCGGGGTGTGCATGGCCTTCCAGGGCGATTGGTATGAGAGCCTTTCGGCCGAAGAACAGGCCGCGGTGCCCAAGAAAATCGTCAAGCTGCTCGAAGAGCGCAATGTCGCCTTCGATTTCAACGGCTACCGCGATGCCCCGCCGTCCTTGCGCATCTGGTGCGGTGCGACCGTGGAGCAGGAGGATTTGAAGCGCCTCTTGCCGTGGATCGAATGGGCCTACGAGAAGGTCAAGAACGGCTGATTTTCTGCCGGCACCCCATCCCAGCGTTTCCCCGGCCATCGCGCCGGGGGCCCCGCTTTCCTTTTCCCAAGCCCGCGCGTGAAGCGGGACCCCGGATCAAGTCCGGGGCGACAAGTGGAAGGTATTCCAAATGACCCGTCCCAAGGTTCTCATTTCCGACAAGATGGACCCCAATGCCGCGCGCATCTTTGCGGAGCGCGGCTGCGATGTCGATGTCATCACCGGGGAAACCCCCGAACAGCTGATCGCGCGGATCGGAGAATATGATGGCCTTGCCATCCGCTCCTCGACCAAGGTCACCCGCGCGGTGCTCGATGCCGCCACCAACCTCAAGGTGATCGGCCGGGCCGGCATCGGGGTCGATAATGTCGATATCCCCTATGCCAGCGCCAAGGGCGTGGTGGTGATGAACACCCCCTTCGGCAATTCGATCACCACCGCCGAACACGCGATCGCGCTGATGTTCGCGCTCGCCCGCCAGATCCCCGAGGCCAATGCCCAGACCCAGGCGGGCCAGTGGCCCAAGAGCGGCTTCATGGGAGTGGAGCTTACCAACAAGACCCTCGGCCTCATCGGTGCGGGCAATATCGGCTCGATCGTCGCTGCCCGCGCGCTCGGCCTTAAGATGAAGGTGATCGCCTATGATCCCTTCCTCACCGAGGAGCGCGCGGTGGAACTCGGGGTGGAGAAGGTCGATCTCGACAGCCTGCTCGCGCGCGCCGATTTCGTCACCTTGCACACCCCTCTGACCGACGAGACCCGCAACATTTTGAGCCGCGAGCGGCTCGAGAGCGCCAAGAAGGGCATCCGCATCATCAACTGCGCCCGCGGCGGGCTGATCGATGAGGCCGCGCTCAAGGACCTGCTCGACAGCGGCCACATCGCCGGGGCGGCGCTCGACGTGTTCGAGACCGAACCGCCCGCGCCCGATCACCCGCTGTTCGGCACCAGGAACTTCATCTGCACGCCGCACCTTGGCGCCTCGACCACCGAGGCGCAGGTCAATGTGGCGTTGCAGGTGGCCGAGCAGATGGCCGACTATCTCGTCAATGGCGGGGTCACCAACGCGCTCAACATGCCCTCGCTCTCGGCCGAGGAGGCGCCCAAGCTCAAGCCCTATATGGCGCTTGCCGAGAAGCTCGGCAGCCTGGTGGGCCAGCTTGCCCATGGCAACCTCACCCGCATCAGCATCGAGCGCGAGGGCGCTGCGGCCGAACTCAACGGCAAGCCGATCACCGCGGCGGTGCTGGCCGGGCTGATGCGCTGCTATTCGGACACGGTGAACATGGTCAACGCCCCCTTCCTCGCCAAGGAGCGCGGGCTTGACGTGAGCGAGATCCGCCATGATCGCGAGGGCGCCTTCAACACCCTGGTGCGGGTGACGGTGGAAACCGCGGCGGGCCCGCGGTCGGTGGCGGGCACGCTGTTCGGCACCGAGGCGCCGCGGCTGGTCGAGATCTTCGGCATCGGCATCGAGGCCGAGCTTGCCGGTCACATGCTCTACATCGTCAACGACGACAAGCCGGGCTTCATCGGCCGCATCGGCACGCTGCTGGGCGCGCGCGGCATCAATATCGGCACCTTCAACCTCGGCCGGCGCGCGCCGGGGGGCGAGGCGGTGCTGCTCTTGAGCCTCGACGATCCGCTCAGCCCCGCGGTGGTGGCCGAGGCCGAGCGGCTCGAGGGGGTCAAGCTGGTCAAGGCGCTGAGCTTCTGAGCGCGGGGCTTGCAATTGCCCTTGGCCCCGGCGAAGGCCGGGTTTGCGTGCGGGCCGGGGAATGCCTCGGCCCGCCCCGGGATGATGAGCACGCGCCAATGACCAAGCCCAACGATCTCTTGCCCGAAGGCCTCGAGGATCGCCTGCCGCAGGAGGCGGCGCGGATCAGCGCGATGATGCGCGCCTGCCTCGATGTGCTCGATGCCCATGGCTATGACCGGGTGCGCCCGCCGCTGCTCGAGTTCGAGGCCTCGCTCGCCGGGCGCATGGCCGGCGTCGAGGTGGGCGAGAAGAGCAGCATGTTCCGCTTCGTCGATCCGGCGTCGCTGCGCACCCTCGCGCTGCGCAGCGACATCACCCCGCAGATCGGACGGATCGCCGCCACGCGCCTTGCCGCCGCGCCGCGCCCGCTGCGCCTTGCCTATTGCGGCGACACGGTGCTCATCAAGGCGAGCCAGCTCGATCCCGCGCGCGAGCGCCTGCAGCTTGGCGGCGAGCTGATCGGCAGCGACAGCGTGGCCGCGGCCAGCGAGGTGGTGATGCTCGCCGTCGAGGCCCTGAAGGCCGCGGGCCTCGGTGGCATTGCGGTGGATTTCACCCTCCCCGATCTCGTCGATACCCTTGCCGAAAAGACCTTTCCGCTCGCCCCCGAGGCGCGCGAGGCGGTGCGGCGCGAGCTTGATGCCAAGGATGCCGGGGGCCTCAAGGCGGTGGGCGGGGCGGCCTATCTGCCGCTGCTCTATGCCGCCGGGCCGTTCGACCAGGCGCTCGCCAGCTTGCGCGCGGTCGATGCCGGCGGGGCGCTCAAGTCCCGGCTCGACGGGCTCGAGGCGATCGCCGCGGCCGTGGGCGATGCGGCGCGGATCACCCTCGATCCCACCGAGCGGCACGGGTTTGAATACCAGTCGTGGTTTGGCTTTACCCTCTATGCGGACGGGCTGCGCCGCGCTGCGGGGCGGGGCGGCACCTACCGCATCGCGGGAAGCGAAGAGCCGGCGACCGGCTTTACCCTCTATCTTGATCGGCTGGCCGAGATCACCCCGCAGCCCGAGCGGTTACGCACCTGCTATCTCCCGCTCGGCCACGACCGCGCGGCGGCGGCGCGGCTGAGGGCCGAGGGCTGGCGCACCCGCGCCCAGCTTGCCCCGGGCGAGGATCCGCGCGCGCTGGGGTGCAGCCACATGCTCGAAGGCGAGACGCCGCGCCCGCTCTAGCGGCCTGCGTGCGCGGCGGCGCCTCTCCTAGCCGAACAGGGCCTTGAGCCAGGCATCGACCTTGGCGGTGGCGGGATAGTCCGCTTCGCCAAGGCGCCGGTTGATCTCCATGTGGCCTTTCAGCCCCTCGCCGGGAAAGCCTGCCACCTCGGCCCTTGTGCCGGCCCGTTGCAGCGCCTCGGCCAGAGCCTTGGCCTGCGCCGCGCCGTCGGGGCGCTCAACGTGAAGCAGCAGGAAGGCCGGGGCGTTGGGAGCGGCGGCATGGTGGATGGGCGAAAGCGCCTTCTGGCGCGCCGGATCGCTGCCGAAGGCGGCAAGATAGGTCTCGCGCATCCGCGGCCCGGCGGCGCTGATCTGGCGCGCCACGTCATAGGCCGCCCCGTCATTGGGCATCACCCCGTCGATATCGGCAAAGGAAAGCCCGGCAGCCTTGAGATAGCGCTCATCCGTCCCCACCAGCGCGACGAGATGCGCGCCGGCGCTGTGGCCGGTGATGACGACGCGGCTGCGATCGATCCCGAGGCGCTCGGCCCGCGCCAGCAGGAAGGCGAGCGCGGCGGCGACATCGGCGGCCTGATCTTCCACCTTGGCCTTGGGCAGGAGGCGATAGTCGATCGATGCGAAGGCATAGCCTTGCCCCAGCATGTGCCCGGGCAGCGCGCGGCCCAGCGCATTGCTCCTCGAGCCGCGCTGCCACCCGCCGCCATGGACGAACAGCACCAGCGGCGCCTTTTTCGCCCCTTGCGGCACCCACAGATCGAGCGCCTGGAGCGGATCGCTGCCATAGGCGAGGGTCTGCTGCGGCGCCGGGGCGCGCATCGGCGCGCGGCCGGCGGCGCCGGACGCCCTGGCGCGCTCCTCCACCCTCTGGCGCAGTTCGGCCCGGCAGCCATCGGAAAGTTCGGCAGCCTTTTCGCGCAGGCAGGCGCGCATGGCGCCGGGCTGGCCGCGCACGCCGGCGCAGAGCTTCGCAATCTCGGCCCGGCATGCGGGCGCCAGCCGCGCGCCGGGGCCGGCCTGTTGGCGGGCAAGGATCGGGCTGGCAAGCAGCGCCAGGCTGGCGGCGGCAAGCAGGGCTTTGGCGGTGGTCGTCATCGTGGCTCCTTGGGGCAGTGGGGGTGTTCTGCCCCCTTCAACGGGCAAAACCTTGTCGCCCTTCGCCACAGCCCTGTGCCTTAGGCCCCGCCAAGCGCTTGCCAGCATGGCCCCCAGCGCCTAGGGCCGCGCGCGGTTTTTGCTGCCACGCGAAGGAACAGAATGGCCAACGTCACCGTGATCGGCGCCCAGTGGGGCGATGAGGGCAAGGGCAAGATCGTCGACTGGCTGGCGAGCCGTGCCGATGTGGTGGTGCGCTTCCAGGGCGGGCACAATGCCGGCCACACCCTGGTGGTGGATGGCAAGACCTACAAGCTCTCGCTCCTGCCTTCGGGGATCGTCTCGGGCACGCTCTCGGTGATCGGCAACGGGGTGGTGCTCGATCCCTGGGCGCTGCGCGAGGAAGTCGCCCGGATCGAGGCGCAAGGCGTGCGCATCACCGATGAAAACCTTGCCATTGCCGACAATTGCCCGCTGATCCTGCCGCTCCACCGCGATCTGGATGCCCTGCGCGAAACCGCGGCGGGCAAGGGCAAGATCGGCACCACCGGGCGCGGGATCGGCCCGGCCTATGAGGACAAGGTCGGCAGGCGTGCGATCCGCGTGTGCGACCTTGCCCATCTCGATGCGCTCGAGGCCCAGCTTGATCGGCTGTGCGCCCATCACGATGCGCTGCGCGCCGGGTTTGGCCAGCCGCCGGTTGATCGCGCGGCGCTGCTTGCGGCACTGAGCGAGGTGGCCCCCTTCGTGCTGCGCTTTGCCCAGCCGGTGTGGAAGCGCCTCAAAAAGGTGCGCCGCGCCGGCGCGCGCATCCTGTTTGAAGGTGCGCAAGGGGTGCTGCTCGATGTCGATCACGGCACCTATCCCTTCGTCACCTCCTCGAACACGGTGAGCGGCACCGCGGCGGCCGGATCGGGCCTTGGCCCATCGGCCACCGGCTTCGTGCTGGGGATCGTCAAGGCCTATACCACCCGCGTCGGCTCGGGCCCCTTCCCGACGGAATTGGATGACGAGATCGGCCAGCGCCTCGGCGAACGCGGGCATGAATTCGGCACGGTGACGGGGCGCAAGCGCCGCGTCGGCTGGTTCGATGCGGTGCTGGTGCGCCAGTCCTGCGCGATTTCCGGCGTCACCGGCATCGCGCTCACCAAGATCGACGTGCTCGACGGGCTGGAGAAGGTGAAGATCTGCACCGGCTACCGCCTGCGCGGCAAGGTCTATGATTACCTGCCCAGCCATGCGGCTGACCAGGCCCAGTGCGAGCCGATCTACGAGGAAATGGACGGCTGGAGCCAGAGCACCGCGGGCGCGCGCTCCTATGCCGATCTGCCCGCCAATGCGATCAAGTACATCCAGCGCATCCAGGAGCTGATCGAATGCCCGGTGGCGCTGGTTTCGACCTCGCCCGAGCGTGACGACACCATCCTGATGCGCGATCCCTTCGTGGATTGATTGCAGGCCCGCGCGCGGGGTAACCTGCGGCGCGATGCGGGGCTTCATTCTCCTTGCGCTCTTGGCGCTGGCCGCCTGCGGCCGATCTCTGCCCGAACCGGCAGGAAGGCCTTCGGCGCAGCCGCCGCTCGCGCGCGAGGCGGCGCGGATCGTGCCGCAGCGCGGCCTTGCCCGCGTCGATTACCTCATCGTCGACAAGTCCGAGCGGCTGATGGTCGCCTATGCCGCGGGCCAGCCGGTCAGGGCCTGGCGGGGCCTGCAATTCGGCGCTCAGCCGCAAGGCCACAAGCGCTTTGAAGGGGATGAGCGCACGCCCGAGGGGCGCTATGTGATCGAGGGGCGCAATCCCAAGAGCGCCTATCACCTCAGCCTCAGGATCTCCTATCCCAATCCGGCCGATCGCGCCTATGCCCGCGCCCATGGCCGTTCGCCCGGGGGCGATATCTTCATTCACGGCCAGCCCAACGCCCTTGCCTTCGGGCGGGTGCCGGGGGACTGGACCGATGGCTGCATCGCGCTTGCCAATTCCGAGATCGAGGAGCTCTGGCGCATCGTGCCCGATGGCACGGTGATCGAAATCCGCCCCTGATCGCCCGATGTGCTTGACCCGATCTGTTTTTGTTCTATTCTCGTTCCAAACCTGTTGGAGTCGAGTCGATGTTTGCTCCTGCATCAGAAACGGGCGATTTCAATTATGATCTGGCCAGCGATGGGGCGGGGCTCGCCGCAAGGGTGGCGATCTTCGCGGGCGCGCAGGCGCTGCGCGCGCAGATTGCCGCCGATCTTGCCGGAGCGGGTTTTCGCACCATTGATGGCGGCGGGCTTGAGGCGCTGATCGAAGGGCCGGTGGCGCTGCTTGGCGATGTGGTGGTGGTCGATTGCCCATCGCGCGCGCCGGGCGGGCTTGATGCTATGGCGCTTGCCGGGCTTGCCCGGCTGGACACGCGGGTGGCCCGCGCCGGCGCGCGGCTGATCGTGTCGACCGATCTTGACGGGCTCGACGATGTCTTTGCCGTGCTCGATCAATCCGCCCCGCAGATCCTCGTGGCGCCAAGCCGCGCCGAAAGGGTGATCGCGGTGGGCCGGGCAATGGGCGAGGTGGGGGCGGCGCGCCTGCGCGAAATGGGCGAGGAGGATCGGATTGCGCTCCTGCGCCTGTCGCAGCAGGTCGAGGCCTTGGCCCGTTCGCTCGATCGGCTCGGCTCTGGCGGCCTGCTGGCGGGCACCTCCATGGGCACGTCAACCGCCGTTGGCGCTGGCAGCGGTGCCGGGCTGATGTTTGGAGAGGGTGCGCCTGCGCACCACGGGGCGCCGGGCGAGGCGCTGGCCGGCAAATTCGGCAGTTCCGGCCCGGTGGCAGCGCTGCCCGATCCGCGGATGGTGCGCCGGATCATCGCCAACCGCCAGGCCCGCGCGCGCTTCTTCGATCCCGAACTCTTTGGCGAGCCGGCCTGGGACATGCTGCTCGATCTCACCGCGGCCGAGGGAGAAGGCAAGCGCGTCTCGGTCACTTCGCTGTGCATCGCCGCGGGCGTCCCGGCCACCACCGCGCTGCGCTGGATTGCGCAGATGGTGGATTGCGGCCTGTTCGTGCGGATGCCCGATCCGGGTGATCGGCGCCGAGCCTTCATCGGCCTCAGCGACAAGGCAAGGGCGGCGATGGCGGCCTATTTCGCCAGCCTGCACGCTCCGGTGCGCGAAGCGGCCTGACAGCCGCCCGCGGCCTGCCTGGCTTGCGGGGGGGCAGACGCGCGATCTGCCGCGGCCCCATGCGGTCTATGAAAGGGGCCGGTGCTGCTTGGCGATGAGGGCGGGGAGGAGCGATCCGCTACAGCGCCTTGGCGTGCCGGGGGCGGTGCAGGGTCAGCGATGGAGCGGCGCGGCTGGCGCGCTGTGCCCTGGCTTTCGGTCTGCGGCCTTCAGGCCGCTCCCTCGTCTCGGTTAGCGCCCGGCGCCGGGCGCCAGCGCAGCACCAGCGTGAGTCCCTGCCCGGCGGCCCCGGCGGGTGGGTCTTCGTCGGGCCCGAGCGCAAGGCGCCGGGCATCGGCGCGCGCCCGGGCGAGCAGCGCCGCGGGCACGGCGCCATCGAGCAGCAGGCAATCGGCCATGCCCAGCAGCCGTGCCTGGCGCAGCGTCAAGTCTTCCGGGTCGGCGCTGGTGAGGGTGAGCGTGACCCTTTCCCCGGGCAGCGGCGCCAGGCCCGGCACGCCATCCGCGCCCCCCAGGGCGCCTTCGGCCCAGGCGAGAGCGCGCTCATGCGCGCGCGGATCGAGCGGATCGAGCGCGCCGCCTTCGCCGAGCGCCAGATCGAGCGCGCGCCGCCGTGCCGCCGCATCGGGCAGGCGTGCGGCGAGCACCGGGCGCGCCGCCGCGAGCGCGCGCGCCAGCGCCCCGAGGCTGGCGGGCAGCACCCGCTCGAGCCGCAGGCGCAGCTGCTTGGCAAGGCCGGCCGAGGCCCCGCCGGTGCCGATCGCCACCAGCACCGGATCGCGATCGACGATCGCGGGCGTGGTGAAGTCGCACAATTCGGGCCGATCAACGACATTGACCAGCATCCCCGCGCAGCGCGCATTGATCGCCGCCACCTCGCAGGCCCGCTGGTCCTCATAGGCGATGAATGCGAGCCGCACGCCTTCATCGATGGCACGGGGCAGATCCTCCGCCACCACGCCCCCTGCGCGCCTCACCAGCCGCCGCTTGGCCTCGGCCGCCGGGCCATCGCCCAGCACCAGCACCTGCTGGCCGGCGATGCGGTGGAACAGCGGCAGGCTGTGGGCCGTGCGCATGCCCGCCTTACCGCCCGCCTATCCGAGCCATTCGGGCACCCGTTCGGCCGCCATGATCGCCCCGGCCTCGATGCGGTCGGCCACCACGGCAAAGCGGTTCCCATCGACCAGCACCTCGGCGACAAAGCCGCGCGAATTGTAGGACGAGGCCATGGTCGCACCATAGGCCCCGGCGGTGCGGAACACGGCCAGATCGCCCGCCGCCAGCACATCACATTCGCGCCCCATGGCAAAGGTATCGCCGGTCTCGCAGATCGGCCCGACGATATTGGCCACCATCTTCCCGCCTCGCGGCGTCACCGCCTCGAAATGGTGATAGGCGCCGTAAAGCGCCGGGCGAGCAAGATCGTTCATCGCCGCATCGACGATCACGAAGGGATCCCTGATCCCGCGCTTGATCCGGATCACCCGGGTCAGCAGCACCCCGGCATTGCCGGCGATCACCCGGCCCGGCTCGAAGATCAGCCGCGTGCCCCAATCCTTCGTCACCCCCGCCACCATGGCGCCATATTCGGCCGGCTCCGGCAATTGCTCACCGCGGCGATAGGGGACGCCAAGGCCCCCGCCCAGATCGACATGGGTGATGGCATGGCCCGCGCCCCTCAGCGCCGTGACGAGGGCGCCGAGCTTGCCAAAGGCGGTCTCGAGCGGGGCAAGGTCAGCCAGCTGGCTGCCGATATGCACCGCCACCCCGCGCAGGTGAATGCCCGGCAGGCGCGCCAGCTTGGTGAAGATCTGCCCGGCCGCGCTGATCGGCACGCCGAACTTGTTGTCGGCCTTGCCGGTCGAGATCTTGTCGTGGGTGCCGGCATCGACATCGGGATTGACCCGGAGCGCGCATTGCGCGGTCAGGCCCATGCCGGCCGCGATTGCCGCCAGCTCTGCGCCTTCCTCCTCGCTCTCGATGTTGAACTGGCCGATCCCCGCCTCGAGCGCGGCGCGCATCTCGGCAGCGGTCTTGCCCACCCCGGAAAACACGATCATCTCTGGCGCGATCCCCGCCGCGAGCGCGCGGCGCATCTCGCCCACCGAGACCACATCGGCGCCGAGCCCCATGCCCTGGAGCACCTTGAGCACGGCAAGGTTGGGATTGGCCTTGACGGCAAAGGCAATGAGCTTGTCCGGCACGCCCGCGAGCGCCTCGCGGAACACCCGGGCGTGGCGCTCGAGCGTGGCGCGCGAATAGACATAGACGGGCGTTCCCACCGCCTCGGCAATGCGCGGCAGGGGCACATCCTCGGCGTGGAGCACGCCGTCCTTGAGCGTGAAGTGATCCATGCGTGTGGTCTGCTTGGCGTCCTGGTCGCGGGCCTATTCGGGGGGCAGGTCAAAGGGATCGTCGGCGCGTTCCTCCGAGCGGCGGCGCAGCTCGACGCTGCGTTCGGGCGCGGCCAGGGCATCGCGGCGCAGCAGCGCATCGGCCCCGGGCTGCTCCTGCGCGCCATAGGGGGCGGGCGGCAGGCTTGCGCCTTCGGGCGGGGTGAGGGCGGTGCGCGAGCCGCAGGCAGCGAGCGCGGCCGCGCCGCCAAGAGCAAGGCCGAAGCGCAGGGCGCGGGGCAGGGCAGGGCTGTCTTGCATCACTCCTCCATTCCCAGCGCCCGGCGCGCCGCGGCCACCTGGCGGCGCACCTCGTCGGGGGCGGTGCCGCCATAGGAGGCGCGCGCCGCCACCGAGGCATCGACCGAAAGCGCCTGATAGACCCTTGCATCGATCCGCGCATCGATCTTTTGCAGCTCGGCAAGCGAAAGCTGATCGAGCGCCACCCCGCGTGCCTCGGCGAGCTTGACCGCCGCCCCGGTGATGTGGTGCGCCTCGCGGAAGGGCACGCCCGCCTCGCGCACCAGCCAATCAGCGAGATCGGTGGCGGTGGCATAGCCCAGCTCGGCCGCGGCGCGCATCCTCTCGGTGTTGAAGCTGCTGCCGGCGATCATCCCGGTCATCGCCGCGATCGACAGGCCCATCAGCGCGGCAGCCTCGAACACCGGCGGCTTGTCGTCCTGCATGTCCTTGGAATAGGCGAGCGGCAGGCCCTTCATGGTGATCATCAGGCTGGTGAGCGCCCCGATCACCCGGCCCGTATGGCCGCGCACCAGCTCGGCCGCGTCGGGGTTCTTCTTCTGCGGCATGATCGAGGAGCCGGTCGAAAGGCTGTCGGGCAGGCGGATGAAGCCGAAGGGCTGGCTGGCCCACAGGATCACCTCCTCGGCAAGGCGCGAAAGGTGGAGCGCGCTCGTCGCGCAGCAATAGAGAAAATCGAGCGCGAAATCACGGTCCGAGACCGCATCGAGCGAATTGGCGGTGGGCCGGGCAAAGCCGAGCGCGGCGGCGGTTGCCGCGCGGTCGATGGGAAAGCCGGTGCCGGCGAGCGCCGCCGAGCCGAGCGGACATTCATTGAGCCGCTCGGCCGCCTCGGCGATGCGCGCGCGATCGCGGCGGAACATCTCGTAATAGGCCATGAGGTGATGGCCGAGCGTCACCGGCTGGGCGGTCTGCAGGTGGGTGAAGCCGGGCATGATCGCAGCGGCATGTTCGCCCGCGCGGGTGACGAGCGCGCGTTGCAGTTCGGCCAGGCCTGCGTCCATCTCGGCCAAGGCCTCGCGCACCCACAGGCGAAAATCGGTCGCCACCTGATCATTGCGGCTGCGCGCGGTGTGGAGCCGCCCGGCGACCGGGCCGATGAGTTCGGCAAGGCGCGCCTCGGTGGTCATGTGGATGTCCTCGCGGTCCCAGTCCTCGGGCACGCCGTCGCGTTCATACTCCGCCGCCACCTGATCGAGCCCGGCGCTGATCGTGGCGGCGTCCTCGGCGGCGATGATCCCCTGCGCGCCCAGCATCGCCACATGGGCCTTGCTCGCGGCGATGTCCTGGCGCCAGAGCGCCTTGTCGAAGGGGATCGAGGCGTTGATTTCGCGCATGATCGCGCTAGGGCCATCGGCGAAGCGCCCGCCCCACATGGCGTTGGTGTCCGCGCCTGGCCTTGACCCGGAGCCTGTGATGTCCCGCTCTTTGCTCATTGCTGCCTTGGTGCTGGTGCTGCTGGGGGGCTGCGATAGGCTTGGCAAGGCCCCGGCGCAACCGGCTGCGAACGATGTCGCCGCAGCGACGGCGGGGGGCGCGCCCGATCGCCGCATGGCCGGAACCGCGCTGCCCGCACTGGTGCTCAGCGATCCGGCCGGGCGCAGCCTTGATCTTGGCGCGCTTGACGGGCCGGTGCTCCTCAACCTCTGGGCCACCTGGTGCGCGCCCTGCGTCAAGGAAATGCCGCAGCTTGATCGGCTCGCCGCCGTGCTTGCGGGCGAGGTAAGGGTGATCGCGGTGAGCCAGGATGTGCGCGGGGCCGAGGTGGTGGTGCCCTTCTTCGCCAAGGGCGGCTACAGCGCGCTTGAGCCCTGGCTCGACCCCGAGGCCCGGCTTTCGGGCGCCTTGAGCCCCGAGGGCCAATTGCCGCTCACCATCCTCTTCGATGCCCGCGGACAGGAAGTCTGGCGCCTTGCCGGGGGCCATGATTGGGACAGCCCGGCGGCAATCGCGCTGGTGCGCGATGCGCTGTCAGCGCCGGGGGCAGCGAAGGAGTGACATGGCGAGCGATCCCGAAACTTTCCGCCTCTTGCTGCGTGAACGGCTGGCGGCGCTTGACGAGCAGGATCGCATCAGCGCCGAGGGGCGCCAGCCGGTCATGCTCGAACAGGACAGCGTCGGGCGCCTTTCGCGCATGGACGCGATGCAGATGCAGGCCATGGCGCTGGCGCAGGAGCGGCGCCGCAAGGTCGAGCGGGCGGCGATCGGCGCGGCGCTGGCGCGCATCGATTCGGGCGAGTTCGGCTATTGCCTCGTCTGCGGCGAGGAGATTGCCGAGGCGCGGCTGCGCACCGATCCGACGCTCGCCAAGTGCCGCGATTGCGCTGCCGGAGCCGCTTGAGGCTCAGGCGGTGGGGTTGATCGCGGCGAGAATGGCATCGGCCGCGCCGACCGGGCGATCGGCCTCGATCCGCTCGGAATAGCGATCGACGAGCTTGTCGGTGTGGGGGCGCAGCAGCACGGTGAAGCGCACCAGTTCCTCCATCACATCGACGATCCGCTCGTAAAAGGGCGAGGGGCGCATCCGCCCGGCTTCGTCGAATTCCTGATAGGCCTTGGCCACCGATGACTGGTTGGGGATGGTGAACATCCGCATCCAGCGCCCGAGCAGGCGCAGGGTGTTGACCGCGTTGAAGCTCTGCGATCCGCCGCTCACCTGCATCACCGCGAGGGTGCGGCCCTGCGTGGGGCGCAGGCCCTTGTAGGCGAGCGGCAGGTGATCGATCTGCGCCTTCATGATCCCGGTGATGGTGCCGTGGCGCTCGGGGCTGCACCACACCTGCGCCTTGGACCACAGGGCATGCTCGCGCAGCGCGTGCACCGCCGGGTGATCATCGCCTTTCACCTGGTCGGGCAGCGGCAGATCGGAAGGATCGAAAATGCGCGTCTCGCAGCCGAAGAATTCGAGCAGCCGCGCCGCTTCCTCGACCGCGAGGCGCGAAAAGGAGCGCTCCCTCAGCGAGCCATAGAGCAGCAGCACCCGCACCGGCGGGTCGAGCGGGCCGAGGCCTGCCGCGGGGCGCGCATGGACGTATTCGCGCCGCAAGGCCGGCAGATGCGCCGGATCGGGCAGGGGGCGCAGGCGGGTGTTTTCACTCATGCCGGGTCTCCGGGAAAGCGGGCACGGGTGCGGTTGGCGAGGGCGACGAGCGAGAGCATCACCGGCACCTCGACCAGCACCCCCACCACCGTGGCGAGCGCCGCCCCGCTGGCAAGGCCGAACAGGCCGATCGCCACCGCCACGGCAAGCTCGAAGAAATTGGAGGTGCCGATGAGCGCGCAGGGCGCGGCGATCGCGTGGGGCACGCGCCAAGCCCAGGCCCAGGCATAGGCGGCGGCAAAGATGGCATAGGACTGGATGATGATCGGCACCGCAACAAGCGCGATGAGCAGCGGATTGGCAAGGATCGTGCCGGCCTGGAAGGCAAAGAGCAGCACCACGGTCAAGAGCAGACCGATCACCGACCAGGGCTTCAAACGCGCGGTGAAGGCCGCGACCGCCGCCGCATCGCCGCCATGGGTGGCGATCACGCGCGAACGGGTGATGGCGCCGGCGACCAGCGGGATCACCACATAGAGCACGACCGAGAGCAGCAGCGTCTCCCATGGCACGGCGATCTCGGTCACGCCCAAGAGCAGCGCGACGATCGGGGCAAAGGCGATGATCATCACCAGATCGTTCACCGCCACCTGGACCAGCGTGTAGGCCGGGTCCCCGCGGGTCATCTGCGACCAGACGAACACCATCGCGGTGCAGGGCGCCGCGCCGAGCAGGATCAGCCCGGCGATATAGGATTCGGCATCGGCGCGCGGCAGGATGCCGGCATAGAGGTGGTTGAAGAACAGCACCCCAAGGCCCGCCATGGTGAAGGGCTTGACCAGCCAGTTGATCACCAGCGTGATCACCAGGCCCTTGGGCTTGGTGCCGATATGCCTGATGCTGGCAAAATCCACCCCCACCATCATCGGGAAGATCATCGCCCAGATCAGCACCGCGACCACGAGGTTGACCGAGGCATATTCGAGCCGCGCCAGCACGCCGACGGCCTGAGGCGCGATCACGCCGAGGCCCAGCCCGGCAACGATGGCGAGCAGCACCCAGAGCGAAAGATAGCGCTCGAACAGCCCGAGAGGGGAGGCCGGCGCGTCCATCACGCCGCCCCTTCCATCGCGCCGATTTCGGCCAGAGCGGCTTGCAGTGTCGCCTTATCCATCGTCCCTCGGTCAAGCGCGAGGAACGCCCGGACCCGCATTTCCAGCAGGCGCCAGGTCTCCTCGAAGGCGGCATCGACTTCGGCCTCGGTGCCGGTGACATCGGCAGGATCGGGCAGGCCCCAGTGGGCTTTCAGCGGGCTGCCGAGGAACACCGGGCACTCCTCACCCGCGGCATTGCCGCACACCGTGATGGCAAGGTCTATCGCCGGCGCGCCCGGGCGGCTGAACTCGTCCCAGCTTTTCGAGCGGAACGAGGTTGGATCGATCCCGCGCCGCGCCAGCAGCCGCAGGGCGCCGGGGTGGGGCGCGCCCTTGGGCCTGCTCCCGGCACTGAAGGCGCGCACGCGGCCTTGCCCCAGATGGTTGAACAGCGCCTCGCCGAGGATCGAGCGGGCCGAATTGCCGGTGCACAGCACCAGCACGGTGAAGGGGGTGTCAGTCATGACAGGCAAGATCTCCCAGAAGATCGCCGCACATCTCGGGCGCGCCGGCGCAGCAATCGGCAATCAGGAAGGCGAGCAGGCGGCGCATCGCGGCATAGTCAGCGCGGTAGCGGATCAGGCGGCTCTCGCGCTGCGAGACCACCAGCCCGGCGCGCTCGAGCGTGGCGAGGTGGTGCGACATGGTCGAGGGCGGTACACCGCAGCGCGCGGCGATGGCGCCGGCCACAAGGCCATCAGGCCCGGCCTGCACCAGCAGGCGGAACACCGCGAGGCGGGTCTCGTGGGCAAGCGCGGCGAGGGCCTCGACGGCGCGGATTGGTGTCATGACTGCGCCCATTCTTCCGACTTTTCGAGAAGGATGGAAATAAGGGCGCGGCGCGCAGCGTCAAGCGGTGATCGGCACGGGCGGGGGAGTAATTGCGACAGGTCAGGATGCGGCGTGGTGGGCGGTGACGGGCTCGAACCGCCGACCCTCTCGGTGTAAACGAGATGCTCTACCAGCTGAGCTAACCGCCCGGTGCCGCGCGGCGCGGCTTTAGCGGGGATCACCGCAGGGTCAAGCCGCGCTTGCCAGGCGCGGCGCGCGCGGCCGTGGGCGCGGGTTGCCTGCCGCGACCGCCCTGCTTCCACTGCGCCTGATGTGCCTGCCTCATGCGCCTGCCTGCTTTCACCCTGCCTGCGCGGCCGAGGCGCGCGCGGGCGGATCGATGTCGATCTGCTCGCGGGGCACCGGATCGATGGCAGCCGGGCGGATTTTCTCACGCTAGGGGTGACGATCCGGCGCTGAGCGGTGGCTGGCGCGCGCGCGGGCCTGCGGCTAGAGGCCTCGCCATGACCACTCCCCGGCTTCTCGTTCTTGGCACCGGCGGCACCATTGCCGGCGCGGGCAGCAAGGCCACCGCGGCGGCCTATCGCCCGGGCGATCTGGCGCTGGCCGACCTCATCGCCGCGGCCGGGGCGCTCGATCTTGGCGCCGAGCTGATCGGGCAGGACATCGCCCGCATCGGCTCGCAGGATATCGGCTTTGCCGAGTGGCGCGCGCTCCATGCCGCTTGCACCGCGGCGCTGGCCGATCCGGCGATCAGCGGCGTCATCATCACCCACGGCACAGATACCGCCGAGGAAACCGGCTTCCTGCTCGATCTCACCCTGCCCACCGCCAAGCCGGTGGTGCTGGTGGGGGCGATGCGCCCGGCCGATGCGGTGGGGGCAGACGGGATGCGCAATTTTGCCAATGCGGTGAAGGTGGCCAGCGATCCGGCGGCCGCGGGCAGGGGCGTGATGCTGGTGATGGGCGATGCAGTGCTCGCCGCGAGCGACGCGCGCAAGGCGGCGACCAGCAGCATCGATGCCTTCCGCAGCTTTCCGCGCGCAGCCCTGGCGCGCGTCACCCCGGCGCGGCTCGACTGGTTTGGCCCTGCGCACCGCGTGGGAGAGGGCGCGCACTATCCCTTCCCGGCGGAATTGCCGCGCGTCGCCATCCTCACCGCCGGGGCGGGGATGGACGCAAGGCCGGTCGAGGCCCTGCTCGGCATCGGCGCGAGGGGCATCGTGCTGGCCGGCATGGGTCAGGGCAACGCGCCGCGCGTGGTGCTCGAAGCGCTCGCCAAGGCTGCGGCCGCCGGGGTGCCGGTGGTGCGATCGAGCCGCGTCGATGAGGGCCTCATTGATCGCAACATCGAGGTGGATGATGATGCCTTTGGCTTCATCGCCGCCCGCGCGCTCGGCCCGGCCAGGGCGCGGGTGCTGCTGATGGTGCTGATTGCCTGCGGGATCACCGCTGCGGATGCGGTGCAGGCGGCGTTCGATCGGGCATGACAGCTCAGGCAGCGGGCGGCGGGGCAAGCCCGATGGCCTGCATCAGCGCGGCCTCGCCCACCATCGCCAGCAGCCAATAGAGCATCGCCAGCCCGGCGCGGCGCGCTGGCAGGCCATAGGCGGCAAAGCTGACCCACAGCACCGGGACGACAAAGCCGATCCAGATCACCACCGCGCTGCCGATCGCCATCACCCAGGCGCCCGCCTCACGCGGGGCGAGGATCAGCGCCCCGGCAAGGATGGCGGCAAGCCAGAACTGCGCGAGCGCCACGCCGGCAATGGTTGACAACCCCGGTAGCGCGAGGCGCGCCGCAGCCAGCACCCCAAGGCCGATGCCAAGGCCAAGCAGGGTGGCAGCAAGGATCGGCCAGAGGTTGATGAGGATATAGATCACTGCCTTGCTGTCCCTTGCTGTCCCTTGCTCTGCCCGCGCTGCCCTTCGCCCTGCCTCAACCCCAGGGTGTGACGAGATATTTCTCGCCGGTCTTCATCTGGCGATAGTCGAGGATGGCCTCCTTCTCCAGCATCCCTTCCAGCGTCACGCGCGCCTTGTAATGGCTGGCAAAGGTGGTGGTGAGGCCCGCCTGCACCCGCGCGCGCATACGCATCACGGTTTCCATGCCGGCGCGCTGGAGGAAGGGGGTGAGCAGCCAGCCGGCGACGCACCATTGCAGGCCATAGGAGGGGGTGAGGATCGTGGGCGAAAGGTCGAGCCGGCCATAGATGTACATCTTCTTCATCTGGTTCGAGCCATAGCGCGAATATTCGCCCATGCGCGCGGCGGCGACCTGTTCCATCGCCTTCAGAACGCTGTCGCTCGCCTGCCCGCCGCCGATCGGATCAAAGCCGAGGAAGGCGCCGGTCGCCTCGATCGCGGCGCGCAGATCGGCCATGTAGCTGGGGGCCGAGGAATTGACGACAAACTCGGCCCCTTGCGCCTTGAGCAGCGCCACGTGTTCCTCCTTGCGCACGATGTTGACGAGTTTGATCCCGTCCTCGATGCAGATGCGACCCAGCATCTGCCCGAGGTTCGAGGCGGCGGCGAGGTGGACGATGGCGGTGTGGCCTTCCATCCGTGCGGTCTCGACAAAGCCGAGCGCGGTCATCGGGTTGACGAAGCTCGAGGCGCCCTCCTCGGCGCTGTGATCGCCCAGGGGCAGGCACATCGTCGCATCGGCGAGGGCATATTGGCTGAAGGCATGGCCGGGCACGCAGGCCACCCGCTGGCCCATCAGCGCCCGCGCCATGTCCGCCTCGCCGGTGGCGATCACCGTGCCCGCGCCCTCGTTGCCCGCAGGCAGGCGCTGGCCGTGGCGGCCCTTCTGGCCCGAAAGGAAGGGCTCGGGCATCTGCGCCACCACCTTGCCGGGGCTGTACTGGGCATTCTCGAAATCCGCCGCGCTGGTGAGGATCGCCAGATCGGAAGGGTTGATCGGCGCGGCTTCCATTTTCACCAGCACCTGGTTGCCGGTGGGCTCAGGGAAGGTGCTCTGCGCCACCTCCAGCGTCAGCTTGCCGTCCGCCGAAAGGGTGGTGAAGAGTTGCTTTCCGGTGATGCTCATTGCGGTTCCTCTTTCTCTCCAGGATAGATCGCTTCGACAAAGTAGAGCCCATGCGGCGGGGCGTTGAGGCCGAGTGCGGCGCGATCGCGTGCCGCCAGCGCCTCGGCCATGCGGCTTTCCGGCCAGGTGCCGGCGCCCACCAGCTTGAGACAGCCGACCATGCTGCGCACCTGGTGGTGCAGGAAGCTGCGCGCCGCGGCATGGACGCGGATCTCCTCGCCCACCCGCTCGACATCGAGCCGGTCGAGCGTCTTGACCGGATCGGCAGCCTGGCACTGGGCCGAACGGAAGGTGGTGAAATCGTGCCGCCCGACCAGTGCTTGTGCGGCGCGGTGCATGGCCTCGGCGTCCAGGGGCTGGGGCACGTGCCAGGCGCGGTGGGCCTCGAGCGTCAAGGGCGCGCGGCGGTTGATGATGCGGTAGAGATAGCGCCGCCCGATGCAGGAAAAGCGCGCGTGCCAATCATCTGCCACCGCAGCGCAGGCGATCACCGCGATCGGGGCCGGGCGCAGCTGGGCATTGAGCGCCGCCATCAGCCGAAAGGGCGTGAAGGGCCGGGCAATATCGACATGGGCACGCATCGCCAGCGCATGAACCCCGGTGTCGGTGCGCCCGGCGGCGTGGAGCGTGGCGGCCTCGCCGGTGATGCGCGCGATCGCTTCTTCCACCGCCTGCTGCACGCTTGGCCCGTGGCTCTGGCGTTGCAGGCCGAAGAAGGGGGTGCCGTCGAACTCGAGGGTGAGGGCAAAGCGGGTCACGCCAGCACGCTTCCCCTGGCGACCGGGCGCCCACGCAGGAACTCCGCTCGCGCCAGCACCGGGCGCCCGGCGCGCTGGAGCCGCAAGGGGCGGATCGCGCCTTCGCCGCAGGCGATGGTGAAATCCTCATCAAGCACCGTGCCCGGCGCGCCCGCGCCTTGCGCCACTTCGGCCAGCAGCAGCTTCACCCGTTCCGGCCCATGCGCGCCCTCCATCTCGAACCAGGCGCCGGGAAAGGGCGCAAGGCCGCGCACCCTGCGCTCGATCACCGCGGCGCTTTCGGCCCAGTCGATCCGCGCCTCGGCCTTGTCGATCTTGGGGGCATAAGTGGCCAGCGCCTCGTCCTGCGGCACGCTGGGGAAAGCGGCAAGGTTGGCCAGCACCTCCGTGATCGCCGCAGCGCCCAGACGCGCGAGTTCCTCGGTCAGCTCGCCCGTGGTCTTGCGCCCCACCGGCACGCGCAGCTTGTGGAGCATCGGGCCGGTATCGAGCCCCGCCTCCATCTGCATGATGGTGATGCCGGTCTCCTCATCGCCCGCCATCACCGCGCGGTGGATCGGCGCCGCGCCGCGCCAGCGCGGCAGCAGGCTCGCGTGGATGTTGAGACAGCCGCGCCGCGGGGCAGAAAGCACCGCGCGCGGCAGGATCAGCCCATAGGCCGCCACCACTGCGACATCGGCGCCATGCGCGGCGAAGGCGGCCTTCTCGGCCTCGTCCCGCAGCGAGACCGGGCAACGCACCGGCACCCCCAGCTGCTCGGCCGCGCGCTGGACGGGGGAGGGCTGGGGCTGCTTGCCCCGCCCGGCCGGGCGCGGCGGCTGGGTGTAGGCGCACACCACCTCATGCCCTGCGGCATGCAGCGCCATGAGCGCGGGCACCGCGAAATCGGGCGTTCCCATGAAGATGATGCGCATAAGCGGTGCTGCATGCCTTTGCGGATTGCGGCTCATGCCCCTATCTGCCCGGTCATGGCATCGCAAGAGATCGAAGCCTTGAGCGCGGCGCTCGCCCGCCTGCCCGGCCTTGGCCCACGCTCGGCGCGGCGCGCGGTGCTGTGGCTGGTCAAGCACCGCGACAGCGCCCTGCCGGCGCTGCTCGAGGCCCTGGCGGGCGTCGCCGAAACCCTCGTCGAATGTCCGCAATGCGGCAATGTCGACACCCGCGCGCCCTGCGGCATCTGTGTTGATCCGCGCCGCGATGCGCGGTCCTTGTGCGTGGTCGAGGAGGTCTCTGACGTCTGGGCGCTCGATCGCGCGCGGCTGTTTCCCGGGCGCTACCACGTGCTCGGCGGGAGGCTCTCGGCGCTCGACGGGGTGGGGCCGGAAGATCTCAACATCGCCAGCCTTATCGCCCGGATCGAGGCCGGGGGGATCGACGAGGTGGTGCTGGCGATGAACGCCACATTGGAAGGCCAGACCACCGCGCATTACCTTGCCGAACGGCTCGAGGCTTATCCCCTGCGCGTCACCCAGCTTGCCCACGGCCTGCCGGTCGGCGGCGAGCTTGACTATCTCGACGAGGGCACGCTCGCCCAGGCGCTGCGGGCAAGACGGCCGGTCGGCTGAGCCGATCTGCGGTGAGCCGATCCGATCAGTGTGATCGCAGCATCCGGCTTGCCGCGGGGCGCGGGCGCGCCTATCTTTGGCGCATGGCCATTCGCGAAATTCTCGAAGTGCCGGACCCCCGGCTCAAGACCGTCTCCAGCCCGGTTGAACCGCACGAGTTCAACGAGGAGCTGCGCACCCTCGTCGCCGACATGTTCGAGACGATGTATGATGCCCCGGGCATCGGGCTTGCCGCGATCCAGGTGGGCGTGCCCAAGCGCGTGCTGGTGATCGATCTCCAGCCCGAAGACCCGGACGCGCCACCGGTGGAATGCACCCACAACGGCCACAAGCACACGCACCCGGCGACGAAAAAGGAGCCGCGGGTGTTCATCAACCCGGTGATCCTCGATCCGGCAGAGGAAATGTCGACCTATCAGGAAGGCTGCCTCTCGGTGCCCGAGATCTATGCCGAGGTCGAGCGCCCGGCCCATTGCACCGTGCGCTATCAGGACCTTGACGGCAATGTCCACGAGGAGCGGCTCGAAGGGCTGATGGCGACCTGCCTGCAGCACGAGATGGACCATCTCGAGGGCATCCTGTTCATCGACCACCTCTCGCGCCTCAAGCGGGCGATGGCGCTCAAGAAGCTCGAGAAGATCCGCCGCGCGGCATAGCTTGTATTTCGCACCCGCCTCGGCGGGTTCGTCCTCGGCGCGTCTTCGTTGCCCTATCGGTTCAGCCTGCGGCTGTGCTTCGCAACCGCTGCTTGAGGGCGGAGGCCCTCCGCGTCGCTGCGGGGCCTTTGCGGGCGGCGCTTCGGCCTTGCGGTGCTGCGCGCCGATCGCCCCCGGTTCCACCGCGCTCGCTCTCTCGTCGCCCCGGACTTGATCCGGGGCCAAGCTTTCTTGTTGGAAAGCGCGTCGCGGGTCTGGCGTTCTTGATACGTTCCGTATAGGCACAGGCCATGGACCCTGCGATTCTCTCGATCATTGCCCTTGTTGCCGGCCTTGCCATCGGCTGGTTCATCGCCTCGCGCCCGCTTGCCGATCTGCGCGCGCGTCTGGCGGCGGCAGAGGATGAGGCAAAGGCGGTGGGGGAGAAGTTCCGCACCGCCGTGACCGAGCTTGCCACCATGTCCGAGCGCGCCGGACAGGCGGAAGGGTTGCAGACCCGGCTTGAGAGCGTTGCGGCTGAACGCACCGCTCTGGCCCAGCGCCTTGCCGCGCTCGAGAGCGCTTCTGCCGAGCGCGAGAAGGCCTTTGCCGAGCAGAAGGCGGCGCTGCTCGCCGCGCAGGAGAGCCTCAGGAAGGAGTTCGAGGCCGCCGGCAGCAAGGTGCTCGAAGCGGCGCAGAAGGCCTTTCTCGAGCGGGCCGAGGCGCGCTTTCGCCAGTCCGAGGAAGCCGGCGAGGCCCGGATCAAGGCGCTGCTCGCCCCGGTGGGTGAGCGGCTGAAAAGCTACGAGGAGCAGGTGCAGAGCCTCGAGAGGCAGCGCGTCGATGCCTTCGGCCAGCTTGCCGGGGTGATCGAGGAGATGCGCAAGGGCCAGGAGGAGGTGCGGCGCGAGGCCCAGCGGCTCGGCAATGCGCTCACCAATGCCCCCAAGGCGCGCGGGCGCTGGGGCGAGAAGGCGTTGCAGAACCTGCTCGAACAATGCGGCCTGGCGCCGCACACCGATTTTCTGATGGAACACTCGGTCGATACGGATGAGGGGCGGCTGCGCCCCGATGCGATCGTGCGCATCCCCGGCGGCAAGATGCTGGTGATCGATTCCAAGGTCGCGCTCAACGCCTATCAGGCCGCCTTCGAGGCCGATGATGAGGCTGCACGCGCGCGGTTTCTGACCGAACACGTCAAGTCGATGCGCAGCCACATCCAGACGCTCGGGGCCAAGAGCTACCAGTCGCAGTTCGCCGAAGCGCCCGATTATGTGGTGATGTTCGTGCCCGGCGAGCATTTCGTCGCCGCCGCGCTCGAACAGGATCCCGATCTGTGGAACTTCGCCTTCGATCGGCGGGTGCTGCTCGCCACCCCCACCAATCTCGTCGCCATCGCCCGAACCGTGGCGCAGGTGTGGCGGCAGGACGCGCTGGCCAAGGAGGCGCAGGAGATCGGGCGGATGGGCGCCGAGCTTTACGAGCGCCTCGCGGTCGCGGCTGAACACTTGAAGCGCGTCGGCAGCGGGCTCGACAGTGCGGTCAACAATTACAACAAGTTCGTTGGCTCGTTTGAACGCAACGTGCTTTCGGCCGGGCGGCGGCTGGCGGACAAGGGGGTCGAGATCGGCAAGCGCGAGATCGAGGAAGTGCTCCCCGTGGCGAGCAGCCCGCGCTACAATGCCGAGGATGCCGCCGGCATCACCGCCGAATATCCCGCCCTGCCGGACGGCGTTGCTGCGGCCGAATAGTCAGGGGGCAAGCGCGGCCAATACCTCGTAGGCGAGCACCGCGCCCGCCACCGCGGCGTTGAGCGAATCGGCCCGGCCGCGCATCGGGATCGTCACCCTGAGGTCGCAGGCCGCCTCGTAATCGGCGGGCAGGCCCTGCGATTCGTTGCCCACCAGCACGAAGCACGGTGCCTGATAGGGCGCGCCGCGATAGGGCACCGCCGCGCGCAGGCTCGCTGCGACCAGCTGGCCGTCGCCGCTGCGCAGCCAGGCGAGGAAATCCTCCCAACGCGCCTGGGCAAGGCCGACGGTGAAGAGCGCGCCCATGCTCGCGCGCACCGCCTCGGTGCTGAAGGGATCAGCACAATCATCGATGAGGATGAGGCCGCCCGCGCCCACTGCATCGCAGGTGCGCAGCATGGTGCCCAGATTGCCCGGATCGCGCAGCGCCTGGGCCACCAGCCAGATCGGCGCCGCGGTGCGATCGAGCCGTTCAAGGCGCGTGTCCCACGCATCGAACACCGCGGCAACCGCCTGGGGATTGTCCTTGCCGGTAACCTTTGAAAGGATCTCGGGGGTGGTGGTGATCACCTCGCCCCCGGCAGCGGTAACCTCGGCCTCGAGCCTTGCGATCAGGTTGTGGCTGCGCCCCTCGGCCATCACCAGGGTGCGCGGCAGACGGCCCGAGGCGCGCGCGTCCTCGATGAGGCGCAGCCCCTCGACCAGGAATTGCCCTGCGCGCCTACGGTGCTTCTTGTCGCGCAGCGCGCGCAGATGCTTGACCGTGGGGTTGGAAAAGCCGGTGATGTGCCTGTGCATGGGCGAGAAGGCGTGGCGCGCCCGGCGGGCGGCGTCAATCCTCGCCGAACCCGTCGGCCACCAGCGCGATGAGGTCGGCCAGCACCGCCTCGGCCCCTTCGCCCTCGACCGCCACCTCGATGGTGTCACCGCGCGCTGCGCCCAGCATCATGAGCCCGAGGATCGATCCCCCCGAGGCGCTGTGCGGCGGCTTGCTCACGGTGACCTTGACGCCCTCGGGCAGGGCCGCAACCGCACCCACGAACTTCGCGCTCGCCCGGGCGTGGAGACCGCGGCGGTTGACGATCGTGACGCTTTGCCGAGCCTCGCCCACGCGCGCACCCTGAGCCATGTCCGATCGCAGCCGCGCCCGCTCAGGCCTTGGCGTGGGCCGGGGTGGGGGCGTGGTCCTGCCCCAGCAATTCGCTGGCGATGGTGATGTAGTTGCGCCCGGCGGCCTGTGCGGCGTGCACCGCGGCGGTCACATCCATCGCCTTGCGCGCGCCGGCGAGGCGAATCAGCATCGGCAGGTTGATCCCGGCGATCACCTCGACATGCCCGGCCTCGAGCAACGAGATCGCCAGGTTGGAGGGCGTGCCGCCGAACAGATCGGTCAGGATGATCACGCCCTGGCCCGAATCGACCGCATCGATCGCCGCGGCGATTTCCGCCCGGCGCTGCTCCATGTCATCATTGGGCCCGATGCAGACCGTGGCAATGCCTTCCTGCGGGCCGACAACATGCTCCATCGCCTCGACAAACTGCACTGCGAGGCGGCCATGGGTAACCAGGATCAAGCCGATCATGCGCGAAGATAGGTCCGTTATCTGCCAGCCCGGAGCGCGAGCCTTACGCGTTTCCACCGGGAGCGACAATCCATCCCTGCACCGCAGCGCCAAGTTTTTGCAACGCAGCTAGGGCTGGTCGCCCTCGATCGCATCGCTCGGGCGCGCGGCGAGGTTGCGGTGGCGCAGGGTCGGGGCAAAGCCCGCCTCGCTCAGCGCTGCGGCCATGCGCTCGGCGGTGAAGACCGAGCGGTGCCGCCCGCCGGTGCAGCCGAAGGCGATATGGACATGGGGCTTGCCCTGGGCCTGGTAGCGCGGCAGCAGCACCAGCAGCAGATCGCGGATGCGCGTAAAGGCATCGGCAAAGGCGGGATCGGCCTCGATATGCGCGCCCACCTGCGGATCGCGGCCGGTAAGTTCGCGCAAGCCCGGCACCCAGTGCGGATTGTCGAGAAAGCGCATGTCGAACACCAGATCGGCAAGCGGCGGCATGCCCCGGGCAAAGCCGAAGCTCGAGATCGTCAGCGTCATCGCCGCGGTCTCGGCCTTGGGGGCGAACAGCCGGCGCACCTTGCCCTGCAGGTCGTTGCTGGTAAGCGCGGTGGTGTCGATCATCACCTCGGCCCAGCGGCGCAGCGGCTCGAGCAGCTCGCGCTCGGCGGCGATGCCCTCCTGCACCGGGCGATCGGCGGCCATCGGGTGGCGGCGGCGGGTCTCGTTGTAGCGGCGTTCAAGCTCGTGCCCGGCACAGTCGAGGAACACGAAGGTGAGCGCGATGTCATCGCGCGCACTCAATTTCTTGACGAGGGCAATGATCTCGCTCGGAACGAAGCCGCGGGTGCGCGCATCAAAGCCGATCGCCAGCGGCCCGCGCGGTTCATCGGGCATCGCCACCAGCCGCTTGAGCAGGCGCACCGGGAAATTGTCGATCGTCTCCCAGCCCAGATCCTCGAGCGCGGCAAGCGCGGTCGATTTGCCTGCGCCGAGCAGCCCGGTGACCAGCAGCAGCGGCTGGCGCGTTGGGGTTGCGGGGGCGGGGGCGGAGGAGGGGGCGGTCATGGCGCCCTATCTGGCGCTTCGGAGGGCGAATGAAAAGCCGGGGCGATTGCCAGGCCATGGAGCTGCAGCGCCCACTGTGCCCGCGCGGCCGGGGCGATGGCGCCGGGATCGAAGGCGAGCACCGGCACGCTGACGCCCGCGATCACCCGCCGCGGCAGGGGCGTATCGGGCAGGCGGGAAGGCGGCGGGCTGCCCAGCGTCAGGATCAGCGCGGCCGGGGTGGGCGGGGCGAGCGGCAGCCTTGCAAGGCCGATCCCGCGCAGCTCGATGAGCCCGGCAATGTTGGGCGGCGGATGGGCGATGAGCGCTTCGCCGGCGCGCACCAGGCTTACCGCATCGTCTCCGATCAGCTCCGCCCCGCGATCGATCAGCGCCAGCGCCAGGCTCGATTTGCCGCTGCCCGGCGGCCCCTCGATCAGCAATGCGCGCCCGGCGATCGCCACCGCGCTCATCGGCAGCACCAGCGGCTGCCCGGGGGGCTCATGCGCGCTCATGCAGAGGCCGCGGGCAGGCGCAGCCTGAGGCAGGCGCCATCGCGGCCATCGGGGCGCGCATCGGCGGTGAGCGTGCCGTCATGCGCCTCGGCGATGGCACGGGCGATTGCCAGACCAAGGCCCGAATGGTTGCCGAAGCTCTCTCCTTCCGGCCGGTCGGAATGGAAGCGCCGGAACACGTCCTCGCGCCGCTCGGGGGGAATGCCTGGGCCTTCGTCGCAGATCTCGACGATGATCTGGCGCTGCGCCCTTGCGATCCGCACCGTCACGAGGCCCTCGGGCGGGGAGAAGGACACGGCATTGTCGATGAGGTTCTCCGCGACGCGCTCGAGCTGGGTCGGCACCCCCATCACCAGGTGGCCGCCGCGTTCGCCTTCGAGCACCAGCCGCCGACCGCCGTTGAGGCCGCGCTCCTCGCGGCTGCGGATGAGGTTGGCGAAGAGCTCATCGAGATCGACCCGCTCGAAGGTCGCCCGGCTGATCTCGGCATCGACCCGGCTGGCGGCGGCGATTTCGGTCACCAGCCGGTCGATCCGGCGCACGTCATGCGCGGCGATCCGGATGAGCTCGGCGCGCAGGGCCGGATCCTCGACCCGCTCCAGCGTGTCGATCGCGCTGCGCAGCGAGGCGAGCGGGTTCTTGATCTCGTGCGCGACATCGGCGGCGAAGCTGTCCACCGCGTCGATCCGCTGGCGCAGCGCCGCGGTCATGTCCGAGACCGCGCGGGCGAGCAGCCCGATCTCGTCGCGGCGCTGGGGCAGGCGCGGCACCTCGACCTCGCGCTCGCGCCCCTGGCGCACCCGCATCGCCGCGCGGGCAAGCTGGCTCAGCGGGGTGACGATGGTGCGCGCGAGGAACAGCGAGAGCGCGGCCGAGGCGGTCATCACCAGCAGCATCGCCGCAAACAGCATGGTGCGCGCGGCGCGCACACTTTCGGTGATGTCCACGGCATTGCGCACCGTCAGCAAGGTGGCGCCGCGCAGGCCCACCGGGGCCGCGGCGGTGATCACCGGGGTGCCATCGCGCCAGTCATAGAGCCGCACCTGGCTGATGCCGAGTTCGCGGGCGCGGGCCAGTTCAGGCCAGGCGTCGGCATCCTGGGCTTCGGGCTCGACATAATCGGGCACCGGTTCGGCGCTGACGATGGTGTCAACCGTGCGGTCGAGCCAGCGGGCAAAGCGCTGGTTCCAGTCATCATCGCTGATGTCGTTGAAGCGGAACGAGGGTTCGGCCAAGGCAAAGCTGTCGGCGGTGAGCTTGCCTTGCGCATCGAACATCCTCAGGCGCATGCGCTGTTCCTTGCCGATCTGCACCAGCAGCGCCTCCTGCCGTTCGCGCGTTGCCCCGGCGAGCGCCTCGGCGGTGATCTGCGCCTCGATCCGCGCCAGCTTGAAGCGCTCGTTGATGAGCTGGGTGCGGTAGGAATCGAGGTAGAACAGCCCGCCCCCGAGGATCAGCAGCGGCAGGATGTTGACCGCGAGGATCCGCCCGGTGAGCGCAAACCGCCCGGTGGCGCTCAGCTGCTCGCCATTGCCGCCGGGCGGGCGCCGGTCTGCCGCCTTCGACGCTTCAGCCATCGTTGAAGCTGTAGCCCGCGCCATAGAGCGTCTCGATCGCCTCGAAAGAGGGATCGACCTGCTTGAACTTGCGCCGCATCCGCTTGATGTGGCTGTCAACCGTGCGGTCATCGACGAAGACATCATCGGGATAGGCCGCGTCCATCAGCTGGTTGCGGCTCTTGATCACCCCGGGGCGCAGCGCCAGAGCCTCGAGGATCAGGAACTCGGTGACGGTCAGGCTCACCGGCTCGCCGGCCCAGGTCACGAGGTGACGCGCCGGGTCCATGAACAGCCGCCCGCGGCTGAGGCTGGCGGGCAGAGGTTCCTCGGCGGCCGCGGCCCGGGCGGGGCTGTCAAGCGGTTCGGCGCGCCGCAGGATGGCGCGGATGCGGGCGATCAGGAGGCGCAGCGAGAAGGGCTTGGCGATATAGTCATCCGCGCCCTGTTCAAGACCAGCTTCCTCGTCGCTCTCGTCATCCTTGCTGGTGAGGAAAATGACCGGCAGGCGCGAATGGGCGCGCAGGCGGCGCAGCAGCTCCATCCCGTCCATCTTGGGCATCTTGATGTCGAAGACGGCCAGATCGGGCGGGTTGTCGAGCAACGCCTTGAGCGCGGTTTCGCCATCGGTGTAGAGCCGGGTGACGAAGCCTTCGGCCTGCAGGGCGATCGCCACGGTGGTGAGGATGTTGCGATCATCATCGACGAGCGCGATCTGCAGCTTGCGCGGCGCGGCGCCGGGGCCGTCGGCGGCGGGCGTGGCAGGATCGGGGATGGTCTCGGACATGGCTCTCACCTTTCGTGCCGGCGCCAGCGCATCGCGTGGAAGCGCCTAGCGCCAATGCCCGGGCGAGACAATTGCCGGGCACGGGGGCTTGCGGCTGTGCCCAATGTGGGACGGCGCGGCGCGCTCGCAAGCAGGCGGTTTGACGCCGCGGCAAAGCCCAATTATGCCTGCATCGCAGGGGTCGGGAAGCTGGACGGGCAAAGCAATCCGCTGGCAAATCCGCCGGCAGTTGCATACGTATGCTTAGATGCTACGGAGCAGCTTGGACCGGCCAGAGGATTCGCCCAGTCACGCTGGTCCCTGCGCCCTTGCCCACGGCCTTCGCGCCATGCTCAGGAGACCTGACTTGACCTCGCTTGCTACTCCGCTGGCCGCCCAGAACCTTGTCACCCGCGCGCGCCTTCAGGCCAATCTCGGCACCCCGGCGTTGGTTGAACACGCGATCAGGCGGGGCGAGGGCAAGCTGACGCGCCACGGGGCGCTGCTGGTGGAAACCGGCAAGTTCACCGGGCGCAGCGTCAAGGACAAGTTCATCGTCCGCGATGCCGAGACCGAGCACACGATCAACTGGGGCGCGATCAACCAGCCGATGAGCGAAGCTCATTTCGCCGCGCTCAAGGCCGATTTCCTCGCGCACCTTGCCGAACAGGACGAGCTGTTCGTGGCCGACCTGTTCGGCGGCTCGCAGCCCGAATACCGCGTCAACGTGCGGGTGATCACGCAGCTCGCCTGGCACAGCCTGTTTGCCCGCACCCTGCTGGTGCGCCCCACGGCGGAAGAACTGGCGCGCTTCGTTCCCGAATACACCATCATCAACCTGCCGAGCTTCAAGGCCGATCCGCAGCGCCACTGCTGCCGCAGCGACACGGTGATCGCAGTGAGCTTCACCGAAAAGCTGATCCTCATCGGCAACACCGAATATTCGGGCGAGATGAAGAAGGGCGTGTTCGGCCTCCTCAATTACCTCCTGCCCGCGCAGGGGGTGATGCCGATGCATTGCTCGGCCAATATCGGCAAGGATGGGAGGAGCGCGATCTTCTTCGGCCTGTCGGGCACCGGCAAGACCACGCTTTCGGCCGATTCCAGCCGCACCCTCATCGGCGATGACGAGCACGGCTGGTCGGACACTGCCGTCTTCAACTTCGAGGGCGGCTGCTATGCCAAGATGATCAACCTCTCGCCCGAGGGTGAGCCCGAGATCTACGCCACCACGAAGATGTTCGGCACCATCCTTGAAAACGTGGCGATGGACGAGGAGACCCGCGAGCTCGACTTTGCCGATGCCAGCAAGACCGAGAACACCCGCGGCGCCTATCCGATCGAGTTCATCCCCAACCATTCGGAGAAGAACCTCGGGCCCGCCCCGTCGAACGTGGTGATGCTCACCGCCGATGCCTTCGGGGTGCTGCCACCGATCGCGCGGCTGACCCCCGATCAGGCGATGTATTACTTCCTGTCGGGCTACACCGCCAAGGTCGCCGGCACCGAGATCGGCGTGACCGAGCCCGAGGCGACCTTCTCGACCTGCTTTGGCGCTGCCTTCATGCCGCGCCATCCGAGCGTCTATGGCAACCTCCTCAAGGAGCGCATCGCCAAGGGCGGGGCGCAGTGCTGGCTGGTCAATACCGGCTGGACCGGGGGCAAGTATGGCACCGGGCACCGCATGCCGATCAAGGCCACGCGGGCGCTGCTCAATGCCGTGCTCGATGGCAAGATGGACGATGTCGAGTTTCGCAAGGATCCCCATTTCGGCTTTGACGTGCCGGTGTTCGTGCCGGCGCTGGCCGAGGCGGGGATCGACCAGACCATCCTCGATCCGCGCACCACCTGGGCCGACAAGGCCGAGTATGACGCCACGGCGCGCAAGCTGGTGCAGCTGTTCATCGACAATTTCTCCCAGTTCGAGGCCCATGTCGACGAGGCCGTGCGCCAGGCCGCGCCCGCCCCGGCGAGCGTTGCGGCCTGAGCCGTTATTTCACCGGTTGGAGAGGGGAGCCCCGCCCGGTCTGCGCCGGCGCGGGGCTTTTTCCTTGTCTTGTCGCACGCTTGCGCCAGACTGAGGGCTGTCCACGAATCAAGGGGGTTAAGCCATGAGCATTCTCGACGGAATCCTGAAGAACATCGGCGGCGCGCCGGATGACGTTGCCAATTTGGCCAAGCAGGTCGGGCTTGATCCCCAGATGGTGGAAATGGCAATCGCCGCGCTCGGCAAGACCCATGTGATGGAGGGCGACACCGTGTCGCTTGCGGCAGAGAAGACCGGGATCAGCCCCGCTGTCCTCACCCAGATCGTCAGCGCCATCGGCGGCGAGGGCTCGCTCGGGCACTTCGCGCAGATGCTCGATGCCGACAAGGACGGCAATCCGCTCGATGATATCCTCGGCATGGCGGGCAAGCTGTTCGGCAAGAGCTGAGCCTTGCCGGGCGGTCAGCCGCCGGGGCGCGTCTCATCGAGAGAGTGCCAGATGCGGCTGACCACCACCGAGCCGTCGCCCATCGCGCTCGCCACGCGCTTGACCGAGCCGGCGCGCACGTCGCCCACGGCGAAGATGCCCCTCGCGCTGCTGGCGTAGCCGTCTTCCACCCCCGCCGCGGCGCCGGGGAGGACGAAGCCATTGGCATCGCAGGCCACGAGGCCCGAAAGCCAGCCGGTATTGGGCGCCGCGCCGATCATGATGAAGAGCGCGCGGGTGTCGATCCGCCGGGTGCTCTTGCCGGCCTTGAGCGTCACCTCTTCGAGCCAGGTCTCGCCATGGAGCGCGCTGACCTCGGCATGGTAATGGATCGTCACCCGCGGATCGGCTTCGAGCCGCTCGGTCAGATAGCGCGACATCGAGGCGGCAAGGCTGCCTGAGCGCACCACCAGATGCACATGCGCCGCCGCGCGGCAAAGACGGTGATGACATGGTCGGACAGTTCGGGCACCCGGCGCATCGGCGCCAGCATCGCGGCGCGCGGGGCCTCGATCACCCGGGTGTCCACCGCCGCGCGCATCCGCAGGTAATTGGTTGCGCGGTTGCGAAAGCCGATCTCGCCCATGAACTTCGTCGGCCCCAGGGCATGGGTGAAGAGGCGCGCGGGTGAGGGAGTTGACCACCTCGATCTCGCCCTCGAGCACATGGACGAAGCGGTCGAGCGGCTCGCCAATGTCCATGACGATGCTGCCGGCGGGATAGTGCCTCTCGCCCCCGATCGCGCAGATCGCCGCGACATGCTCGGGCGCGAGGGCACCCGGCGCATGGTTTCCAGATCCTGCCCCAGGCTTTCCATGCGCGCGCTCCAGCGGCCCGTTCGGCAAGATGGGGAGGCCCTCGCAGATGGCAAACCCGCCGCGCCGGATTGCGCCGGGCGCAACCACCGGGGCTGGGCTAGGCGGGCAGCACCCCGGCGGCGACCAGCGCCTCATCGACCGCGCGCTTGGCCTCGTCCGAACATTCGACCAGCGGCAGGCGCACCTCGGGGGTGATCCAGTCATGCACCCGCGAGAGCGCATATTTGACCGGGGCGGGCGAGGCATCGGAGAACATCGCATAGTGCAGCGGGAACAGCCGGTCGTTGAGCTGGCGCGCCTTCTTGAGCTCGTTGGCGGCGATCGCTTCGTGGAACTCGGCGCACAGCCTGGGCGCGACATTGGCGGTGACCGAGATGCACCCGCGTCCCCCGGCGGCGGCGTGGGGTAGCCACAGCTCGTCATTGCCCGAAAGCTGGCAGAAATCGCGCCCGATCCCCATGCGGTGATCGGCCACGCGCGACAGATCGCCCGAGGCATCCTTGATGGCGATGATCTTGTCCGGATATTTGCGCACCAGTTCGACCACGGTGTCATCGAGAATGTCGGTCACGGTGCGCGAGGGCACGTTGTAGAGCACGATCGGCAGGTCGCAGTTTTCCGCCAGATAGCTGAAATGGGCGATCAGCCCGCGCTGGCTCGGGCGGTTGTAATAGGGCGCCACGCACAGCCCCGCCGCGGCCCCCGCCTTCTTGGCGAAGTTCATGTGCAGCGCGGCGTTGCGGGTGTCGTTCGAGCCGCAGCCGGCGATCACCGGCACGCGCCCGGCGGCCTGCTCGATACACACCTCGATCACGCGGTGGTGCTCGGCGTTGGAGAGGGTCGAGGCCTCGCCGGTGGTGCCGCAGGGCACCAGCGCGGCGCTGCCGTTCTCGATCTGCCAATCGACCAGCCGCCGGAAGGCCGCCTCGTCAAACGCGCCGCCGCGAAAAGGTGTCACCAGAGCGGGGATGGAACCGCTGAACATTGCCATTTTCCTGCCAAAAGCCCTAGGTAGGGTGCAGGAAGCGGCATCCCCCGCCGCCTGCACCCCTCTCTTGTTCAGCGCCTGATAAGGAGCCGATCGGCACTATGTCCAGCATGGTCCGCAAGTTGATGAAATCTGGGCGGATTGGTGCGGTGCTCGGGCTGCTGGCGGGGCTGGGGGCGGCGGCGCCGGCACAAGCGCAGACCCTTGGCGCGCCTTCGCCCGACAATCTCGTGGCCCGCGCTCCGGCGGCGATCGATGCGGCAATCGCGCGCTGGGAGGTGCTCCAGGCCAGCCGCGAACATGGCTTTGCCGATTATGCCGGCTTCGTGCTCGCCTGGCCCGATTTCCCGCGCAGCGAGATCTTGCGCCTGCGGGCCGAGGCCGCGCTCGATCGGGATGCGCCCACCCAGGCCGAGCTGGTGCGCTTCTTCGATGCCCACCCGCCGCTCACCAATCCGGCGCGGGCGCGCTATGCGCTGGCGCTGGCCGCGCTCGGGCGGGGCGAAGCCATGGACGAGGCGCGGCGCGCCTGGCGCGGCGGGCGCATGAGCGATGCGGTCGAGGTCTATCTTGCCGGGCTTTATGGCAGCGCCTTCACCGCAGAGGATCACGCCGCGCGGATCGATGCGCTGCTGTGGCAGGGCGAGGCCGAGGCCGCCTCGCGCCAGGTGATGAACCTTGCCGAGGCCGATCGCCCGATTTTCCTTGCCCGCCTCGCGCTCCTGCGCGGGGCCCGGCCCGAGGCCGCCGGGCTTTCCCTGCCCGCCGGGGCCGAGGCCGATCCGGGCTATGTCTTCAATCTCATCCGCTTCCTGCGCACAAGCGGGCAGAGCGCCGAGGCGGCGCGCATCTTTGCCGAGCGGCCCGATTTTGCCCGCCCGGCGCGCGATCCGGAAGCCTTTGTCGGCGAGCTGCTCGCCATCGCCAGGGCGGTGCCGGCGCGCGCGGCGGTGCGCCTTGCCGCGCGCAGCGACGATATCTTTGCCCCCGGCACCGAGCTTTCGGCGATGGGCTTCACTTTGCGCGATCGCTACACCGATCTGATGTGGCTCGCCGGCACCCGGGCGCTGTGGGAGCTTGGCGATGGCGCGGCCGCCGCGCTGCTGTTCCAGCGCTATGGCGATGCCGCCCGCACCCCGCTGACCAAGGCCAAGGGCTATTACTGGGCCGGGCGCGCCGCGCGCCAGGCGGGCAACGAGGCGGCGGCGCGGGCCTATTTCGACATGGCCGCGCGCTGGCCCGACTATTACTACGGCCAGCTCGCGCTGACCGCGCTCGGCCGGCCCATGCCCGCCTTTGCCCCCCTGCCGCAGGTGACGATCGATGCCGCCACCCGCGCCGCCTTCGAGGCCCGCCCGCTGGTGCGCGCGATCCGTGCGCTTGCCGCCAAGCGCCGTGACTGGCGCACCGAGCGGCGCTTCTTCGAGGCGCTCGGCGATGAGGCCGCCACCCCCACCGAGATGCTGATGGCAGCAATGCTGGCGCGCGAGACCGGGCTTGATGAAATGGCCGTGGTGCTGGGGATGAAGGCGGGCGAGAACGGGCTTGCCGGGCTGGAGCGGATCGGCTTTCCCACCGTGCCCACCCCACCGGGTGTGAACGACTGGGTGATGGTGCACGCCATCGCCCGGCAGGAAAGCGAGTTCGATCGCACCCGGGTGAGCCACGCCGGCGCGCGCGGGATGATGCAGCTGATGCCCGGCACCGCGCGCGAACAGGCCGGCAAGCTCGGGATCAACTATCTCGCCGCCGATCTCACCGCTGCGCCGCAATACAACATCCAGCTTGGCGATGCCTTCTTCGCCCGGATGATGCGCTATTACGACGGTGCCTATCCGCTGGCGGTGGGGGCCTATAATGCCGGGCCGGGGCGGGTGAACGAATGGCTGCGGATGAACGGCGATCCCCGCCGGGGCGAGATCGACTGGGTGACCTGGATCGAGAAGATCCCGGCCAATTTCGAGACCCGCTATTACATCATGCGGGTGATCGGCAATGCCGTGACCTATTCGCACATGTATCCGGCCGAGGCCGGGCTGCCGCGCCCGATCGAGGCCTTCCTTGGCTGACGCCATGAAGCCGCAAGGATCGCCGATCACCCCTGCGGGCTTTGCCGCGCTCAAGGCGCGCTATGATCACCTCTTTGCGGTCGAACGCCCGGCTGTGGTCGAGATCGTCAGCTGGGCCGCGGGCAATGGCGATCGCAGCGAGAACGGCGACTATATCTATGGCCGCAAGAAGCTGCGCGAGATCGACCGCGAGCTTGCCCACCTCGCCCGGCGGATGAAGGCGGTGCGGGTGATCGATCCGGCCACGCCGGTGGATCGCAGCCGGGTGTTCTTCGGCGCCCGGGTCGAGATTGCCGACGAGGACGACAAGCGCCTGGTGGTGCAGCTGGTGGGCGATGACGAGGCCGATGCCGCCGCGGGCCGGATCGGCTGGAACGCGCCGCTCGCCCGGGCGCTGCGCGGGGCAAGGGTGGGCGATCTGCGGGCCGTCACCCTGCCTGCGGGCACGCGCGAATGGGAGGTGATCGCGATTGCCTATGAGTAGGCTTGCGCCGCTGCCGCTGCTGCTGCTGGTGATCGCTTCACCCCTCGCCGCGCGCGAGAGCCTTGGCGTCTATGACGGCTGGGCCGCCTTCCGCGACGCAAGGCCCCTGCGCTGCTATGCCATCGCCAAGGCCGAAGGCGCGCCGCGCAAGGCCGATGGGGCCGCTCTGCCCGCCTATGCCACCGTCTCCACCTGGCCCGAGCGCAGGGTGCGCGGCAGCCTGCACCTGGTGCTCTCGCGCGCCGTGGCGGACAAGGCCGCGCTGCGCCTTGATATCGGCGACAAGCGCTTTGCGCTTATCGCCAAGGGCCGCAACGCCTGGGCACCGGGGCCGCGCGAGGATGCCGCGATCATCGCCGCGCTGCGCGCGGGCAGCCGGATGCGCGTTTCGGGCGGGGGCTTTACCGATCGCTATGCCCTTGCCGGGGCGGCGAGCGCGATCGATGCGGCCACGCTCGGCTGCGCCCGGCGCGGCTGACTGGTCAAACCCGCCAATCGCGCCTATATGGCCGCCCATCCATGGCCGACACCGCTCTCATGACCATTCCGGGCCTCGTTGACCCGGTGCCCGCCGCGCGCGACATCACCCCGCGCGCCGATGGGCGCATCGATCTGGTCGGCCTGCCGCGCGCGCGCATCGCCACCCTGTTCGAAGAGGCCGGGCTCGATCCGCGCCAGGCCCGGCTGCGGGCCAAGCAGGTGTTCCACTGGATCTATCACCGCGGCGCCACCGATTTTGCCGGGATGACCGACATCGCCAAGCCGATGCGGCCCTGGCTGGCAGAGCGCTTCGTGATCGGTCGTCCGCAGGTGATCGAAGCCCAGCATTCGATCGACGGCACGCGCAAGTGGCTGCTGCGCACCGATGACGGGCACGATTTCGAGATGGTCTTCATCCCCGATGAGACCCGCGGGACGCTGTGCGTGTCGAGCCAGGTGGGCTGCACGCTCAATTGCAGCTTCTGCCACACCGGCACCATGCGGCTGGTGCGCAACCTCACCCCGGGCGAGATCGTCGGCCAGGTGATGCTGGCGCGCGATGCGCTGGGCGAATGGCCGCGCGGCACCATGGCGAGCGCCGCCGATGATGCGGACGAGGACGACGAGGCCGGCCATTACACCGCCGATGGGCGCCTGCTCACCAATATCGTGATGATGGGCATGGGCGAGCCGCTCTACAATTTCGAGCATGTGCGCGATGCCCTGCGGCTGGTGATGGATGGTGATGGCCTGGCCCTTTCCAAGCGCCGCATCACGCTTTCGACCAGCGGGGTGATCCCGATGATGGAGCGCTGCGGCAAGGAGATCGGGGTCAACCTTGCGGTCTCGCTCCATGGGGTGCGCAAGGAGGTGCGCGACGAGCTGGTGCCGCTCAACCGCAAATACGGGATCGAGGCGCTCTTGGCCGCCTGCGCGGCCTATCCGGGGGCGAGCAATGCCCGGCGCATCACCTTTGAATATGTGATGATCAAGGACAAGAACGATTCGGACGCGGACGCGCGCGAGCTGGTGCGCTTGCTCAAGGCCCATGATCTGCCGGCCAAGGTCAACCTCATCCCCTTCAACCCCTGGCCCGGCTCGGGCTATGAATGTTCGAGCCCCGAGCGCATCCGCCGCTTTTCCGAGATCGTGTTCGAAGGCGGCTTTTCCGCGCCGGTGCGCACCCCGCGCGGGCGCGACATCGATGCGGCCTGCGGACAGCTCAAGACCGCCGCCGAGAAGAAGAGCCGTGCGGCGCGCGACCGTGAGGCGGCGACCGGTGCCGGCGGCGATTGACCGGGTGCGCGCCGGGGCGTAGCTTGGGCCCTCTTGGGGAGGATTGCCTTGGCCGGTCTCGTTTCGCGGCTCGCTCTCACGCTTGGCTGCGCTGCCTTGGCGCTTGGCGCCATGCCGGCGAGCGCGCAGTTCAGTGGCATCCTCGGCAGTGCCAAGCGCGGGGCTGACAAGGCCGATGCTTGCGGCAAGGGCAAGAAGGGTGACAAGGGCCGCGGCGTGATCGGCGGGCTGCTCGGCGGGGTGGTGGACGAAACCCTGCGCGGCGCGCGCCTGCCCTCCTTCGTGCCGGTGCCCGCCTTTTCCGACCAGCTGACCGAGAGCATCGCCTGCCGGCTTGACCCTGAGGAGCAGAAGCAGGCCGCCGAGGCGACGCTCACCGCCACCCGCAGCGGCGCGGATGGGGAGCGCCCGGAGGTGGGATCGAGCGCTTCGTGGACCTCCAACAGCCGGCAGGACGTGCGCGGCAGTTCCACTGTCACCGCGCGCGAAGCTTCCGCCAGCGAGCTTGACTGCATCACCGTCACCGACGTGGTGATCATCTCGGGCGAGGAGACCCGCGCCGAGAAGCGCATGTGCAGGGCGCCGGGATCGGCGCGCTATGCGATCGTGGCCTGATGCGCGCGCGGCGGATCGTCCTTGGCCTTGCCGCGCTGGGGCTGCTCACGGGCGCGGGCAAGATGGATCCGGAAAATCCCACCTGCCCGGCCAATCCCGATTTCGGCCCGGCAAGCGCGATGACGCTGACCCCGGCAATGCGCGGCGGCAAGAAGGTGCTGCTGGCCGAGGGCATGATCGATGCCGGCCTGCCCGCGCGGCTCAAGGCGGCGATCGAGGCCGATGACCAGATCGAGGAGATCTGGCTGCGCTCGCGCGGGGGCAATGCCCGGGCCGGCAACGAGGCGGGCAAGATCATCCGTTCCTATCGCGGGATGCTCACCCGCATCCCTTCCGGCTGGGCGTGCTTTTCGGCCTGCAACTTCGTGTTCATGGGCGGGGATCGCCGGGTGGTGGACGAGGGCGGCATCTTCATGGTGCACATGTTCACCCACACCACCGACCGCGCGGCGATCGACGAAGTGGTGATCGAGGGCAGCAAGGCGACCACCGAATACATCGCCAGCATCGAGCAATCCTCGGCGCTGCTCGCCAGCGAGGACAATGATTTCCTCATCCGCATGGGGATCAGCCGCAAGCTCCTCACCGACATCATGTATCGCCAGCAGGCGGTGAAAAGCGCGGAGAACCCTTCCACCCGCTATTGCCTCTCGCAGGACGAGGTGCGCGCATACAACGTCATGCCGATCGAAAAGCGCGTGCCGTGAGCGACCCGGAAGCGCTGGCCAGCGATCCGGCCACCATCGCCTTCTATGAGGCGCGCGCGCCGCATTATGTGCTCCATTTCGGCGAGCGCCACAGCCACCGGCTCGATGCCTTTCTCGATCGCCTGCCCGAGGGCGCGGCGGTGCTCGAGCTGGGCTGCGGCGGCGGGCGCGATGCGGCGCGGATCAAGGCGCGCGGCTTTGCCCTCGATGCCACCGATGCGGCCGCGGCGATGGTGGCCAAGGCCAACGAGCGCTGGGGGGTGGGAGCAAGGGTGATGGCCTTCCACGAGCTTGATGCCGAAGCTGCCTATGCGGGGGTGTGGGCCCATGCCAGCCTGCTCCACGTCCCGCGCGCGGGCCTTGCGGCGATCCTCGCGCGGATCGCGCGGGCGCTTGCTCCGGGCGGCTGGTTCTTTGCCAGCTACAAGCTTGGCCGCGGCGAGGGGCGCGATGCGCTCGGGCGGCTTTACAACTTTCCGGACGAGGCCTGGCTGCGCGCGCAATATGCCGCGGTGCCGGGCTGGACGATCCGCGAGGCCGAGCGCTTTGCGGCCGGCGGGTTCGACGGGGTGGCCCGCGACTGGATCGCGCTTACCGTGAGGAAGGCATGAGCCGCTGGGTGATCGAGGCGGTGTGCACCGGCACCGCCCGCCCGTTCCACGGCGCGCAGCTGAGCGCCTTTGCCAAGCGCCCGCGCGGAGGGGCGGTGCAGATCCTGCCCGACGGACTTGCGCACGACGAGCAGGCCGACCGGCGCGTGCATGGCGGGCCGGAAATGGCGCTCCATCTCTACCCGCTCGATCACCACGCCTGGTGGCGCGGTCAGATCGGCGATCATCCGCTGCTGGCCGAGCCGGGCGGCTTTGCCTCGAACCTCGCGGTTTGCGGCCTCACCGAGGAGATGGTCCATATCGGCGATCGCTTCCGCTGCGGCACCGCGCTGATCGAGGTCAGCCGCCCGCGCGCGCCGTGCTGGAAGATCGAGCACCGCTTCGCCCGCCCCGGCATGGTCGCCAAGATCCTCGCAAGTGGGCGCTGCGGCTGGTATTTCCGGGTGATCGAAACCGGCGAGGTCAAGGCGGGCGACGGGCTCGAGCGGGTCGCGCTTGGGCCAGGCGAATGGAGCGTGGCGCGGGTGTTCCGCGCGCTGGTGGCGGGCGAGGGGAGCGCTGCGGACCATGCCGCCCTCGCCGCGCTCGAGGCGCTCAGCCCCGCCCTGCGCGCCAAGGCGGCAGCCAAACGCGCCTGAGCCACGGTTCATCGCGAAGCGGCCCAAGCTGAACGAATCCTGCTGTTCCCTGACCGCGCTGTTCAGCCAGCGTTCGCATGAGCTGAACGATAAGCGAGGTGCTCCAACGGGGAGCCGCTGGATAAGGAACAGACCATGAAGCACCTTGCCCTTCTTGCCGCCGCCGGGTCGCTGGCGCTTGCTGGTGCGCCGGCCGCGGCCGCCGCGCTTGCCCCGGCCGCTCCGCCGGTCACCGCCGCCGCCTTTGCCGGCCATGCCCCGGGCCAGGCGATCCTTGACCCTGTCGCCGCCTATGGCCCGCGCTGGGATGACCGGCGCTGGGACGATCGTCGCTGGGACGATCGCCGCTGGGGCGACCGGCGTTGGGATGACCGCCGCTGGGACCGTGGCCGCCGCCTCGGCTATCGTGACCGGGTGTGGCGCGGTGATGACGGGCGCTGGCGCTGCCGCCGCGACGATGGCACCGTGGGCCTGGTGATCGGCGCGGGCGTGGGCGCGCTGATCGGGCGCGAGGTTGACCGCCGCGGCGATCGCACGCTCGGCACCATTCTCGGCGCGGTCGGCGGCGGGCTACTCGGCCGCGAGATCGACCGGGGCGAGGTGCGCTGCCGCTGAGCGGGGCGCTGCCCTGCAGGCGACCAGGCGCCGTCAGCCACCCGGCTGGCGGCGTCAGGGCGTGATGGCGCCGCCGCGGCTCCCCGATTGCCCCGCAGGCGCGCGGCTGTTAGCCATGGTGGCCATGCCCGCCTGCGCCCGCCCAATGCCATGACCCGCCCCGCCGTGCTCGTCACCGGCGGGGCCACCCGCATCGGCGCGGCGATCGTGCGCCGCTTTGCCGCGGCGGGCTGGCACGTCGTCATCCATTACCGTTCCTCCGCCAGCGCGGCCGCCGCGCTCGCCGCCAGGGTGCCCTCGGCCGAGACCATCGGCTTCGACCTTGCCGATGACGAGGCCGCCTGCGCCGCGATCCGCAGGCTCGCGCGGCGCCTGCCCGACTGGCGCTGCCTCATCAATTCTGCCTCGGTGTTCCGCTATGATGATGTAACCGAACTCGATCCGGCAACGTATCGGGAGGCGATGCAGGTCAATGCCCTCGCGCCGGCCCGGATGGCCCAGGCCTTCCTTGCCCATGCCGCAAGCCCGGCGCCGCGCGTGGTGATCGCGGTCACCGACATGAAGATCGAGAACACCAATCCCGATTTCTTCAGTTACACCATGTCCAAGCACGCGCTTGCCGCCACTATCGGGATGATGGCCAAGAGCGCGGCCTTCAGGCAGAGCCGCGTCTATGGCCTCGCGCCCGGCGCGGTGCTGGCGAGCCACGACCAGCGCGAGGAGGAGACCGAGATTTCGCACCGCATGAACCTGCTCGCCCGCAAGACCGGGGCTGACGAGATCGCCGCGGCGGCGCTGTTCCTTGCCGGCGGCGCGCTGGCGAGCGGGCAGAGCCTGTTCATCGACAGCGGCCAGCACCTGCTCGATCAGCCGCGCGACGTGATCTGGCTGGCGCGGGCGGGCACGGCGTGACAAAGCACGCGCTCTCCACCCGGCTGTGGCACTGGATCAACGCCGGTGCGATCATCGTGCTGTTCATGAGCGGGCTCAACATCTCCAACGCCCACCCCTATCTCTACTGGGGCGATTATGGCTTTGCCCCAAGCGATGCCTGGCTCAAGGTGGTGAAGTTCCCGGGCTGGGCCACCATCCCCGGCCACTACAACCTTGCCGCGGCGCGCGACTGGCACATCCTTGCCGCCTGGCCCTTCGGGCTTGGGCTTGCCTTCATCTGGGCGGCGATGTTGCTGAACGGCCATTTCCGCCGCGACCTTACCACCCGCCCGAGCGACTGGACCTTGGCGGCGCTGCGCGCCTCGCTTCAGGCCCACGGCGCGGGCGGGCACGCGGCGGGCGCGGGCTACAACCCGGTGCAGAAGATCCTCTATGGCCTCGTGCTTGGCGTTTTGCTGCCGCTGATGCTGATGACGGGCCTGGCGATCAGCCCCGGGTTCGAGCCGGTCGCCCCCTGGCTCGTCGATCTGCTCGGCGGGCGGCAGAGCGCGCGTTCGCTGCATTTCCTCACCGCCTGGGCGATCTTCGGCTTTTTTGTCATCCACATCCTGCTGGCGCTCGCCAATGGGCGGCTGATCCTCGAGATGGTCACCGGCGGCCGGCGCGCCGCCGCGCCGCCCGCGGGCGCGGCCATTGCCGCCGCCGCGCCGCCCCTTGAAGGAGCGCCCCATGGTTGATCTGCCGCGCCGCACCCTCATCGCCGGGATCGCCGCGCTCGGCGCCGGGGCCTGCGCGCGCATCGCCGAGAGCGAGACCGGGCGCAGCCTGATGCGCGCGGCCGAGGAGGGGCACCGCGCGCTCCACCGCGCGCTTGCCGCCCGCCAGGCGCTGGTGCGCGAATATGCCCCTTCCGAGCGCTCGCCCACGTTCCGCGGCAATGGCTCGGTGACAGTGGCCGATCCCTTCTATCAGGACCAGCTCGCCCGCGGCTTTCCCGATTGGAAGCTCGACGTGCGCGGGCTGGTGGAAACCCCGCTGGCGCTCAGCCTTGCCGAGCTCAAGGCCCTGCCGCAGCGCCGCCAGATCACCCGGCACGATTGCGTCGAGGGCTGGAGCGCGATCGGCGAATGGACCGGGCCGCAGCTCTCCCACCTGCTCGATGCCGCCCGGCTCAAGCCCGCGGCGCGTTTCATCGTGTTGCGCTGCGCCGACACGCTCTATGGCCGCCCCTATTACGAGAGCATCGATCTGGTCGATGCCTATCACCCGCAGACCATCATCGCCCACAGCCTCAACGGCGCGCCCCTGCCCGAGAAGAACGGCGCGCCGCTCAGGCTGCGGGTCGAGCGGCAATTGGGCTACAAGCACGCCAAGTATCTCACCGCGATCGAGGCGGTCGCCAGCCTCGATGCGATCGGCGAGGGCAGGGGCGGCTTCTGGGAGGATGTCGCCGGCTACCAGTGGTATGCCGGGATCTGACAGCGGGTGGGCGCAAGGCGTTGGCCAAGCCGCCCGCTTGCGCTAGGCCGTGAAGGCCAGAGCCTTCCCACCAGAGGTCGCAGCAAACGAACCATGAGCAAGGCCCTTCTCGATCGCTATCTCGCCCGCGCGGTCCGGCATGGGCGGCTCGGCGTCGTCTATGCCGATGGCAGCGCCACCACCCACGGCGTGGAAACCCCGGGCTTTCCCGATATCGTCATCCGCTTCACCGATGCGCGGGTGCCGCGCGACATCCTCACCGATCCGCGCCTTGGTGCGGCCGAAGCCTTCATCGACGGGCGGCTGGTGATCGAGGAGGGCGACGTGATGGGCCTTGTCAGCCTGCTGCGCGCCAACAACCCCTGGGACAAGGGCGGGGAGATCGGCCCGCCGCGGCGCTTCAAGCGCCTCGTCAACCGCGCCGCCTTTGCCGCCGAACAGATCAACAGCCGCCTGGCCGCGCGCCGCAACGTTGCCCATCACTACGACATCGGCAACGATCTCTACGCATTGATGCTCGATGGCGAGCATTGGCAATATTCCTGCGCCTATTGGGGCGAGGGTGTGACCACGCTGGGCGAGGCCCAGGCCGCCAAGCTGGCCCATATCGCCCGCAAGCTGCACCTTGCGCCGGGGCAGGAGGTGCTCGACATCGGCTGCGGCTGGGGCGGCATGGCGATCCATCTGGCCAGGCACCACGATGTCCGCGTCACCGGCATCACCCTGTCCGAGCAACAGGCCGCGCTGGCGCGCGCGCGGGTGCGCGATGCCGGGTTGGCCGACAAGGTTACCATCCTGATCGAGGACTATCGCGACACCGCCGCCGCAGGCCGCCGGTTTGACCGGATCGTTTCGGTCGGCATGTTCGAGCATGTCGGGCGCGCGCAGTTCGACACCTTCTTTGCCGCCTGCGCGCGGATGCTCGCCGATGACGGGGTGATGCTGCTCCACACCATCGGGCGGCTGGGCGGGCCGGGCACCACCGACGCCTTCACCCGCAAATATATCTTCCCCGGCGGCTATATCCCGGCGCTCTCCGAGATCGTTACGGCAAGCGAGAAGGTGCGCCTCATCGCCGCCGATATCGAGACCCTGCGGCTCCACTACGCCAAGACGATCCGCTGCTGGTATGCCAATTGCCTGGCCAGCCGCGAGAAGATCATCGCCCTGTTCGACGAGCGCTTCTTTCGCATGTGGACCTTCTATCTCGCCGGGGCGGCGACGGTGTTCGAGCATGGCGGCATGGGCAATTACCAGATCCAGTATGTGCGCAACCGCCACGCGCTTCCCTTGACGCGCGACTACCTCTACCGCTGAGCGGCAGCCTGCTTGACAAGCCGCGGGCAGGGCGGCAACCGGCGCCCCCGCAACCGCAGCCGAGGGAACCCGCGCGCCATGGCCACCCCCCAGAAAGTCGTCCTTGCCTATTCGGGCGGTCTTGACACCAGCGTCATCGCCAAGTGGCTGAGTGTGGAGCGCGGGCTCGAGGTCGTCACCTTCACCGCTGACCTCGGCCAGGGCGAGGAGATCGCGCCGGCCCGGGCCAAGGCCCGCGCCATGGGCATTCCCGATCACCACATCTTCATCGAGGACTTGCGCGAGGAATTCGTGCGTGATTTCGTCTTTCCGATGATGCGTGCCAATGCCCGCTACGAGGGCGACTATCTGCTTGGCACCTCGATCGCCCGGCCGCTGATTGCCAAGCGCCTGGTCGAGATCGCCCGAAAAGTGGGCGCCGATTTCATCGCCCACGGCGCCACCGGCAAGGGCAATGACCAGGTGCGCTTTGAACTGTCGGCCTATGCGCTCGATCCCGATATCAGGGTGATCGCCCCCTGGCGCGAATGGGACCTCACCAGCCGCAGCGCGCTCATCGCCTGGGCCGAGGCGCACCAGATCGCCGTGCCACGCGACAAACGCGGCGAAAGCCCGTTTTCGACCGACGCCAACCTGCTCCACACCTCCTCGGAAGGAAAGGTGCTCGAAGATCCGTGGGAGGAAACCCCGGACTATGTCTATTCGCGCACCGTCAACCCCGAGGATGCGCCCGATCAGCCTGAATATATCACCATCGATTTTGAACGCGGCGATGGCGTGGCGCTCAATGGCGAGGCCATGAGCCCTGCCAACCTGCTCGCCGCGCTCAACGAGCTGGGCCGCAAGCACGGCATCGGGCGGCTCGATCTGGTCGAGAACCGCTTTGTCGGGATGAAGAGCCGCGGCATGTATGAAACCCCGGGCGGCGAGATCTATGCCCGCGCCCATCGCGGGATCGAGCAGATCACTCTGGATCGCGGCGCGGCGCACCTCAAGGACGAGCTGATGCCGCGCTATGCCGAGCTGATCTACAACGGCTTCTGGTTCGCGCCCGAGCGCGAGATGCTCCAGGCCGCGATCGACCATTCGCAGGCCAGGGTGACCGGCACGGTGCGGCTCAAGCTCTACAAGGGGCTGGCAAGCGTGGTGGGCAGGAAGTCGCCCCACTCGCTCTATTCGGAACGCCACGTCACCTTCGAGGATGATGCCGGGGCCTATGACCAGAAGGATGCCGAGGGCTTCATCAAGCTCAATGGCCTGCGCCTGAGGCTGCTGGCGCGGCGCGACCGCGGGGATTGAGCGCGAGTCGCCCCGCCGGGGGCGAAGGGCACCGGCCCGCAATCATGACAATTTGAAGACGCTTGCGTTCCCCGCCGGCGGATGCGCCGCGGCAGATGCGACGAAGCGTTGACTTATCCACCAATGTCCACAGGCAAGATCGGGCAAAGTGGATAAGCCTGCCCCGCCATGCTTGCCAGAAGCCGCGATGAGGCGCACCTTTGGCTTGTCTTCGGGAGGACAAACCATCACGAGGCAGGGCGGCAACGCCTTGATCTTGCGAAGGTTTTCAACCCAAGGATGGCGGTGGCATCTGTCCACGCGCCGATCTGGAGCCCTCTTGCAGGAGGCCTTGGCCAAAGGCAAGCGGGCTCACTCCAAGGATCGGAGCGACGCGGTGCCGCCGGACGGGCCAAGAACCTGGCCGGACAGGAACCGGGCACAGCGGCGCGAGCCGGGCTGGCGCGGGGAAAGCCGGTAAAGGGACGCGGCCTCGGCCCAGCCCCCTTGCGGGGCCGCGCGCGCCGGAGCCCCACGGGCAAGGGCAGGGCGGCAGGAAGGGAGCGAAAGCCGGATGCCGGCGCGAGCGCCGGTGACAAATCCCCCGCCCGGGTGCCGAACGGCGCGAGGTGGCGGGGGGCGAGACATCGGGCGCCAAGCATGGCTCCGCGCAAGCAGCGGCTGAAGGTTCGCCGGAAGCCAGGCAAGCAAGGGCTGTCCACGCGCCGGTGAGAGTGGGGTCGGCAGCAATGCCGGCCCCATTTGCTTTGACGGGTCCCATGGGCGCCCCGTGCTGTCGGCGCCCCGTGCTGTTGGCGCCCCGTGCTGTTGGGCCATGCCTTGTCCGCAATCCGCTGCGGCGCCCCTTCGCGCAAGGGGGCGTTGCCGGCCTGATACCCGCGCGCCCGATCCTCCCGCACCCGCACCCGCACCCGCACCCGCACCCGCAGCCCGGCGCAGCGCCCGCCAGCCGCGGCTGCAAGCGACTCGTCTCCCGGAAAATCCCTCAGGCGGCGGGGATCGGCGCCCGGGTCTTGGCATCATTTCGTCGCATTTCGCGCCCGGCTCGTGCCGCTGCGGCGCCGCAGCAGCGATGAACCGCCGCGCCGGTTTGGTGCCATGCTGGCCAAGGCGCTAAGGGCCGCCGCCATGCGGACGGGACAGCGCCCCATCATCTCCACGCCTCGCCTTGCGCCGCAGCGCGCGCGGCGCGGCCTTGCCAGCCTCAGAGCCGCGCTCGTCGCGCTCGGGCTTGGCCTTGCCCCGCTTGCCGCCTCCTCGGCTGCGGCGCCCGAAGGCGCGCCGGTGCCCCTGGAGACGGCGAGCAGCGCCGCGGTGATCGAGCTGGTGCCGCTGCCCGCCGAGACGGACGTCACCGCCGGAACTGCTGGAAACGCCGCGCCGCGCGCCGCGCCGGACCTCGCCGCGCCCCCGGCCCCCGCGGCCCCTCAGGAAACCCTGCTCGGGCGCGGGACGGCCTCCTACTATGCCGCCAGGTTCCACGGCCGCCGCACCGCCAGCGGCGAAATCTTCGACAACCGCGCGATGACCGCCGCGCACCGCACCCTGCCTTTCGGCGCGCTGGTGCGTGTCACCAATCCCGCCAACGGCGCCAGCGTGGTGGTGCGGATCACCGACCGCGGCCCCTTCAGCCGCGGGCGGATGATCGATGTCAGCCGCGCCGCGGCCGAAGAGCTCGGCCTTGTCGCGCGCGGCCATGGCACGGTGGAACTCGCGCTGATCGCCGACTGATCCGGCCCCGCCGGCTCTGGGGCCGCTTAACCGCGCCTCTTGCACCCTGCGCCCTTGCGGCTAGTTATCGCGCCTTGGCAATCAGGGGCCGGCTTGCGGCGGCCCGTGGCAAGGGGGCACGGCCATCACCATCACCCTCATCCTCGTCTATGTCGCGGCCCAGATTGCCCTTGCGGTATGGGCCGGGCGCGGGGCGCGCTCGGATGCCGACTATCTCGTCGCCGGGCGCCGGCTCGGGACCTTTGCCGTGGCGATGTCGGTGTTTGCCACCTGGTTCGCCTCGGAAAGCCTGATCGCCACCTCGGGCGAGGTGGCACGCGCTGGCCTTGCCGGGGCGCGGGCCGAGCCCTTTGCCTATGCCCTGGGGCTGTTTGCCATCGGCGTGTTTCTTGCCGCGCGCCTGCGCGCCGGGGCCTTCATCACCATCGCCGATTTCCTCAAGGACCGCTTCGGCAGCAGCACCGAGGGGCTTGCCGCGCTGGTGATCGCGCTCAGCGCCACCACCTGGTCGGCCGCGCAGCTCTATGCCTTCGCGGTGATCCTTGCAGGGGCAACCGGGCTTGATTTCACCGCCGCGCTGCTCGGCGCCACCCTCATGGTGATGACCTATACCCTCTTCGGCGGGCTGGCCGGGGATGTCGTCACCGACATCGTCCAGGGCCTCATCATCCTCGCCGCGATCACCATTCTGCTGGTGCTGCTGGTGGACGCGGCGGGCGGGCTGCAGGCGCTCTGGCAGGCCGCGCCGGCGGCACGGATCGGCTTGGCCGTGCCCGGTGAAAGCTGGGTTGATCGGGTCGAGCTGTGGCTGATCCCGATCATCGGCACGATGGTGAGCCAGGAGGCGCTCGCCCGTTCGCTCGGTGCGCGTTCGCCCGCGGTGGCGCGGCGCGGGGCGATGATCGGGGCCATGGTCTATCTCATCGCCGGGCTGATCCCGGTGGCGCTCGGCCTGTTCGGCCCGGTGCTGGCGCCGCGGCTGGGGGTGGCGCTGGGCGAGGGCGAGGCCTTCCTGCCCGCCCTTGCCGCGGCGCTGCTGCCGCCCTGGCTTTATGTCGTCTTCACCGGGGCGCTGATCTCGGCGATCCTCTCCTCGGTCGATTCGGCGCTGCTCGCGGTCTCGGCGGTGGCGACCGAGAGCGGCTATCGACGCCTCAGGCCCGAGGCCTCGCCGCTGGCACTGCTGCGCGCCGCGCGCGCCGCCACCGTGGGCGCGGCGGCGCTGGCCGCCTGGCTTGCCGCGCAGGGGGAATCGCTGCGCGATCTGGTGCTCGATGCCAGCGCGATTGCCGCGGTGCTGGCGGTGCCGATCGTGATGGGGCTTGCCCGCATCGGCAGCGGCACCCGGGCCGGCTTGGCCGCGATCGCGGTGCAGGTGGCGGTGCTCGCGCTTGCCAATTGGGGGCTGGGGGCCCCGGGCGCCTTCCTGTGGATGCTCGCCAGCGGGTTAGGCGCCTTCGCCCTCGTGGCCGCGTGGGAGCGCCGCCGCGCCGCCGCCCCGGCGCCGGGCCTCTCCTAGCCGCGCGCCGCGGCGATATAGCGGCTCACGGTGCTCTCCACCACGCTCAAGGGCGCATTGCCGCCGAGGACCACCGCGGTGTTGAAGGCCTTGAGGTCATATGCCGCGCCCAGCTCGCGCTGCGCCCGCTCGCGCTGGCGCACGATCTCGCTGTGGCCGATCTTGTAGCCGCAGGCCTGCCCCGGCCAGGAGCAATAGCGATCAACCTCGCTCGCCACCTCCTCGGGCTTGGAGCCATTGCGTTCGACGAAGAACTGCCGGCCCTCTTCGCGCGTCCAGCGCTTGGCGTGGAGCCCCGTGTCCACCACCAGGCGGCAGGCACGGAAGGCGAGGCTTTGCAGATAGCCCAGCCGCCCGACCTTGAAATCGTCATAGGCGCCCAGCTCGTCGGCAAGCTGTTCGGCATAGAGCGCCCAGCCTTCGGAAAAGGCGTTGAAGGCGAGGATCGAGCGGATCAGCGGCAGGCGGTTGGAAAACTCGCCCTCCCACACGTGCCCGGGGATGCTCTCGTGGAAGGTGAGATCGGCAAGATCATACTTGCGGTGCAGATCGGTGGTGCGCAGGTTGATCCAGAACCGCCCGGGGATCGCGCCATCCTTGCTGCCCGCCCCGCCATAGGCCCCGGGCGCGCCCGGCTCCTCGGCGAGCGGCAGACGCCGCACCTCGAGCGGGGGATCTACCAGCTGGTTGAAGGCGCGCGGCATCTGCGCCTTGATCCAGGCGATGCGCTCGTTGATGAAGGCGAAGATTTCCGCGCGCCCGGCATCGCCCTCGGCAAACTTGTAGCGCGGGTCTTCGGAAAGCGCGCGCATCCGCTCGCCCACGCTGCCCGTGGTATAGCCGATCTCCTTGAGGATCGGGTCCATCCGTGCGTGGATTTCCTCCAGTTCGGCCAGGCCCTGGCGGTGGATCTCCTCCGGGCTCATCGCCGTGGTGGTCGAGGCGCGGATCGCCCAGGCGTAATATTCCTCGCCCATCGGCTGCGCCCACATGCCCGCCGCGTCGCGCGCCTCGGCACGCTGGGCCTTGAGCTCGGCAAGCTGGCGCTCGAGCGCGGGGACGATGCTGCCCGCCACGATCCGCATCGCAAGGCCGGCGCGGCTTTCCGCGCCCGGCAGGCCCGAGGCGGCGAGCGGGCCGACATAGCTTTCCACCGCGCTGCGGATGCTCGCCTCCATCTGTGCGATCGCCTTGTCGAGCAGGAAGGCGGGCGGGATCACCCCCAGCGCGCGGGCCGCGCTGATCCGGTCAAGCTCGCCATCGAGCAGGCGCGGCACCTCGCCCAGCCGATCGAGATAAAAGCCGGTGTCCTCGGGGGCCTTGAGCGGCTGGGTCGAGGCGAAGAAGCGCGGGTAATCAAGGTAGCCGCCGACATTCTGGATCACCACATAAGGGGCATTGCGCCAGCTGCCCACCGCGACATCGCCATAGGGCAGGGCCATGCCTTCAAGCGCGCTGGCAAAGGCGGCCTCGACCACCTCGAAGCCGATCTGCTGATCGCTGGTCAGCCCGGCGCGCGGATAGGCCCGCGCTTCTTCCAGCAGCTCCTTGAGCGTTGCCGCATAGGCCTGCCGCCCTTCCTCGCCCGGGGTGCCGAAGGTGCCGCGCCAGGCGGCATATTCGCCGACATCGACGCCAAGCCCGGTGGCCCGGCCCGGTTCGTGGGCGAGCATCCGGTAGGCGATGGCATCGAGCGCGGCATCGGGCGCAAGGCCGGCAAGGCCGCTGGCTGCCGCCGGGGCGCCGCCCGCGGCGCTGCGGGCGCAGGCGGGGAGCAGGGCAAGCGTGGCAACGCCGCCAAGCCCGGCGAGGGCCTGGCGGCGGGTGATGGTGGCAATACTCTCTCTCATGCCCCTAGCTGTGCCGGGGCATCGCCCTTTCGTCAATCGCGCCGGCGGGCGCGCGCCTTAGTCCTTGAGCGACTCGGGGATCGCCCCGCCTTCGGCCGCGAGCATGTTGAGCACCGCGTGGTGGAGGTTGATGTTCTCCTCGGCGGTGCCGCTGTAGCCGGTCATGCCCAGTTCCTCGGCCAGTTCCTTGCGGTTGGCAAAGCTGGGATCGATCCCGACGAGCTTCATCAGATCGACGATCGAGGTCTTCCAGTTGAGCTTGTCGGCCCCGGGCATGGCGGCGATGCGGCGCTCCATCTCTTCCTGGCTGATCGGATCGGGCCGGGGCGGGGCAGCAGGCGCGGCCGGCGCCGCCGGGGCGGCGGGCTTGGCCTCTTCCTTCTTGGTGCCGAAAATGGCGTTCTTGATCGAGCTGAAAATTCCCATATTTCCCCTCCTCTGGCTGATCGACCTGGGCGGCCACGGCGGCCTAAAGCCGGATTGTGCCGTTTGTGTTACGGCACAAGGGGTACTTGCGGCAAGGCAGGATGCAATGACGCCATGACGGAACTGGTGCTCTCGCTCGTGATGCTCGCCGCGCTGGCGCTGGTGGCGGGGGCCTTTGTCCTGTGGCGGCGCACCGGCGCGGTCAGGCAGCCGCTGCTGATGCTGCTGCTGGCCGCGATTGCCCTTGCCAATGTGCTGATCTGGACGCTGCCCACGCCCGGCGGCGAGGCCCCGGTCAGCGCGCTCGGGAAACACGCCGCCGGGTGACCGGGCTCGCCGCGGGGCCCCCGCCTACTTGATCGGGCAATCGGGCGAGAGGCGGAAATCGAGATAATTGTCCACCGCGCGCATCAGATCCTCAAGCTCGTGCTCGAAGAAGTGGTTGGCGCGGGGGATTTCCTCGTGGTGGATGGTGATGTGCTTCTGGGTGCGCAGCTTGTCCACCAGCTTCTGCACCGCGGCGGGCTGCACCACCGTATCGGCCGCGCCCTGGAGGAAGATGCCGCTCGCCGGGCAGGGGGCAAGGAAGCTGAAATCATACATGTTGGCCGGCGGCGCGATCGCAATGAAGCCGCGCACCTCGGGCCGGCGCATCAAGAGCTGCATCCCGATGAGCGCGCCAAAGGAATAGCCCGCGATCCAGGTGCTCTGCGCTTCCGGGTGGATCGACTGCACCCAGTCGAGCGCGGCCGCGGCATCGGAAAGCTCGCCGATCCCGTTGTCGAACGAGCCTTGCGAGCGGCCCACGCCGCGGAAGTTGAAGCGCAGCGTGGCAAAGCCGCGATCGGCAAAGGTCTTGTAGAGCCGCTGGACGATGCGGTCATTCATCGTGCCCCCGCCTTCGGGGTGCGGGTGCAGGATCATCGCCACCGGGGCGCGCGGGCGCGGGGGCGGGGCAAAACGGCCTTCAAGTCGGCCTTCGGGGCCGGGAAAGATGACAGATGGCATCGTTAATCCCTAAAATTGGCTGCACGGCGCCGGGTGGCGCCGAAAATCGCGCCGCCTATATAGGCAGGCAGGCGCAATGCGCAATTTCTCGTGAGGACGCACCATCCTTAAGCGGGCCTATCTCGATCACGCCGCCACCAGCCCGCTGCGCCCCGAGGCGCGCGCGGCGATGGAGGAGGGCTTTTCCCTCTGGGCCAATCCTTCGAGCCCCCATGCCGAAGGCCGCCGCGCGCGCGCCGCGCTCGAGGATGCGCGCGCGCGCATCAAGGCCGCGCTGGGCTGGCAGGGCGAGGTGATCTTCACCTCGGGCGCGAGCGAGGCCCTGGCCATCGCGCTCACCCGCGCTGAGGCGCAGCGCCGCCTTGCCAGCCGCTTCGAGCATGATGCCCTGTGGCGCGCGCTGCCCGCGGCCGAGGTCTGCACCGATGCCGCGCGGCTCGGCCCCGGCGCGCTGCTGGCCGCCCAGCATGTCAATTCCGAAACCGGCACGCGCGATCCGTCCGGCTGGCTCGCCACGCAGCCCCCGCCGCCCGGCACGCTGGTGCTGGCCGATTGCGCCCAGAGCGCCGGGCGCCTGCCGCTGCCTGCAGCCGACATGATCGTGGTGAGCGCGCACAAGTTCGGCGGGCCGATCGGGGTCGGGGCGCTGCTGCTGCGTGACTTTTCGCTCATCAGCCCTTGCGGCGGGCACGAGCGCGGCTATCGCCAGGGCACCGAGAACCTGCCGGGCGTGCTCGGCATGGCCGCCGCGCTCGAGGCGGGGGGGCGGGAAAGTTGGGCCACCAGCGCCGAGGATCGCGCCCGCTTTGCCGCGCAGCTTGCGCCCTGGCGCCTCGTGCTCGGCGATCCGGTCGATTACATCTTCGCGCTCGCCCACCCGCACCTTTCGGCCCAGGCGCTGCTGATCCGCCTCGATTCGATGGGCCTTGCGGTCTCGGCGGGGAGCGCCTGCTCCTCGGGCACCTTGAAGAAGAGCCGGGTGCTCGATGCCTTTGGCGTGGCTGATGAGGTGGCCGCGCGCACCATCAGGGTGAGCCTGGGCTGGTCGACCACCCCGGCGGATCTGGCGCGCTTCATCGAGGCCTGGGAGGCGCTGGCGTGATCTATCTCGATTATCAGGCGACCACCCCGCTCGCGCCCGAAGCGCGCGAGGCCATGCTCAGATGGCTCGGCGGGCCCGAGAGCGAGACCTTTGGCAATCCCCATTCGCCCCACCGCATGGGCCGCATGGCCGCCGCCGCGGTCGAGGCCGCGCGCGAGGCGGTGGCAGCGCTGCTCCCCCCAGGGGGGCGGGTGATCTTCACCTCGGGCGCGACCGAGGCGATCAACACCGCCATCCTCGGCACCAAGGGCGATGTCATTACCTTCGCGAGCGAACATGCCGCGGTGCTCGATTGCGCCGATGCGCTCGCGGCGCAGGGCCGGCGCCTCACCGTGCTGCCGGTGCGCGGCGATGGGCGCGCCGATGTCGCCGCTCTGGCCGCGCATGTCACAGCTTCGACAGGGCTTGTGGTGATCATGGCGGTCAACAACGAGATCGGCGTGATCAATCCGCTCGAGCAAGCCCTCGCGATCGCCCGGGCCGCCGGGGCGCTGGTGCTGGTCGATGCGGTGCAGGCCTTTGGCCGCTTGCCGCTCACCTTTGCCCGCGATCTGGCCCCCGATTTCATCGCCATTTCGGCGCACAAGTGCCATGGTCCCAAGGGGATAGGCGCCTTGTGGCAGCGCGAGGGGGCACGCCTTGCCCCGCTCATCCACGGCGGCGGGCAGGAGGGGGGCTTGCGCTCGGGCACGCTCAGCCCCGCGCTGTGCGCGGGCTTTGGCGCAGCCGCGCGGCTGGCGGCCGAGAGCCTCGAGGCGCACATGTTTCACGTGAAACATTTGTGGAACATCGCCCGGGCGGCCTTTGCCGACTGGCAGCTCAACGGCAGCGCCGAGGCGCGCTGGCACGGCAATCTCAACATCAGGAAGGAGGGCCTCGATGTCGCCCGGCTGATGAGCGATTGCCGCGGCGTGATGTTCTCCTCGGGGAGCGCCTGTGCCAGCGGATCGGGCCGGCCGAGCCATGTGCTCAAGGCCATTGGTCTTACCGATGCCGAGGCAAAGTCCTCTATCCGCCTCGGCTTTGGCCGCTATACGCGCGCCGAGGACATCGAGGCCGCCGCCGAGGCGATTCGCGCGGCGGCGAGGAGCCAGGGCCTGTGAGCATCACCGTCACCTTCATCGATCCCCGCGGCAGGCCCATCGCGGCCCGCGGCGCAGCGGGCGATTGCCTGTTGCGGCTCGGCCAGGCCGCGGGCCTGCCGCTCGAGGGCACCTGCGAGGGGCAGATGGCCTGTTCCACCTGCCACGTGATCGTCGCGCCCGAATGGTTCGCGCGCCTGCCCGCGGCGAGCGAGGAGGAGGAGGACATGCTCGATTTTGCCGCCGGGGTGCGGCGCACCTCGCGCCTCTCGTGCCAGATCACCCTCACCCCCGAGCTTGATGGCCTGGTCGTCACCGTCCCTGCCGAAAGCACCGATGTGCGGCGGATGTAGCGCGCCCCCGCCCGCCCAAGCCTGTGGATAGGCCCCTCCCGGCACGGCCCTGCGCTTGCTAGAGGCCTGTGCCATGGCCACCACCGATCTTCCCGGAAAATCCGATCCCTTCGATGCGATCGTCGATGCGCCCTTCGATGCCGCGCTGTCCGAGCGCTACCTCGTCTATGCCCTCTCGACCATCACCGCGCGCTCGCTGCCCGATCTGCGCGACGGGCTGAAGCCGGTGCACCGCCGCCTGCTGTGGGCGATGCGGCAGCTGAAGCTCGATCCGGGCAGCGCCTTCAAGAAATCGGCGCGCGTGGTGGGCGATGTGATCGGCAAGTATCACCCCCATGGCGATGCCAGCGTCTATGACGCGATGGTGCGCCTCGCCCAGGACTTTGCCCTGCGCTATCCGCTGATCGAGGGGCAGGGCAATTTCGGCAATGTCGATGGCGACAATGCCGCGGCCTATCGCTACACCGAGGCGCGGCTGACGAAGACCGCGCTCGACCTCATGGCCGGGCTCGATGAAGGCACGGTCGAGTTCCTGCCCACCTACAATGGCGAGGAGGTTGAGCCCGAGATCTTCCCCGGCCTCTTTCCCAACCTGCTGGCCAATGGCGCCAGCGGGATCGCGGTGGGGATGGCAACCAGCATTCCCAGCCACAATGTCGCCGAGATCATCGATGCGACGCTGGAGCTGATCGACAACCCCCACGTCACCCACGAGCGGCTGATGGAACTGTTCCACGGCCCCGATTTTCCCACCGGCGGCCAGGTGATCGACAGCCCGGCGGTGATTTGCGAGGCCTATCGCACCGGGCGCGGCACCTTGCGCCTGCGCGGGCGTTTCCGCGCGCCCGAGGCCAGGGATCCGGCCGATGTCGAGGCGGGGATCGAGCGGCTCGGCGGCGGGCAATGGCAGCTTGTCATCAGCGAAATCCCCTATCAGGTGCCCAAGTCCAAGCTGATCGAGCAGATCGCCCAGGCGATTGCCGACAAGAAGCTGCCGATCCTCGAGGATGTGCGCGACGAGAGCGACACCGCGATCCGCATCGTGCTGGTGCCGCGCAGCCGCAATGTCGATCCGGAACTCTTGAAGGAAAGCCTGTTCCGCCTCACCGATCTCGAAACGCGCTTCTCGCTCAACATGAACGTGCTCGACGCGCGCCCGGGGCTTGGCCGCACCCCGATGGTGATGGGGCTCAAGGAGCTGCTCGAGCACTGGACCCGATCGCAGATCGACATTCTCCAGCGCCGCGCCCGCCACCGGCTCGGCCAGATCGCCGCCCGGCTCGAGCTGGTGCGCGGCTACATCATCGCCTTCCTGAACCTCGATCGGGTGATCGCCATCATCCGGAGCGAGGATGAGCCCAAGCCGGTGCTGATGGCCGAGTTCGACCTCACCGATCGCCAGGCCGAGGCGATCCTCAACATGCGCCTGCGCTCCTTGCGCAAGCTCGAGGAAATGGAGCTGCGGCGCGAACAGGAGGCGCTGGTGGCCGAACAGGCCGAGCTTGAGCAGCTGCTCGCCAGCCCCGCGCGCCAGCGCAGCCGCCTCAAGCGTGACTTGAAGGCGCTGCGCCAGGCCTATGCCGAGGACACCCCGCTCGGCCGCCGCCGCACCGTGATTGCCGAGGCCGCGCCCGCCATTGCCTTCAGCATGGAGGCGATGATCGAGAAGGCGCCTGTCACCGTGATCCTCTCGCACAAGGGCTGGATCCGCGCGGCCAGCGGGCACGTGCCGCTCGATCAGGAGTTCAAGTTCAAGGAAGGCGATGGCCTCGCCTTCATCCTCCACGCCCAGACCACCGACAAGCTGCTGCTCGCCGCCTCGGACGGGCGCTTCTTCACGCTGGGGTGTGACAAGCTGCCGGGCGCGCGCGGCTTTGGCGAGCCGGTGCGCAGCATCATCGACCTTGAAAGCGAGGCGAGCATCGCCGCGGTGATGACCTATCGCCCCGGCGCGCGGCTGCTGCTCGCCTCGAGCCAGGGCAAGGGCTTTGTGGCCGAGATGGACGAACTCCTCGCCGAGACCCGCAAGGGGCGCCAGGTCGTCAACCTCAAGGATGGGGCGCAATTGCGGGTGGTGCGCGCCATCGCGCCGGGGCACGATCACGTCGCGGTGGTGGGCGACAACCGCAAGCTCGTGGTCTTCAACCTCGAGGAACTGCCGGTGATGAGCCGCGGGCAGGGGGTGCAGCTCCAGCGCTACCGCGATGGCGGGCTTGCGGACGCCACCACCTTCACGCTTGCCGAAGGGCTGAGCTGGACCATGGGCGGATCGGGTGAGCGCACCCGCACCGAAACCGAAATCCGCCTGTGGAAGGTGGCGCGCGGCGCCGCCGGGCGGATGCCGCCCCAGGGTTTTCCCAAGTCGAACCGCTTCACCTAGTCGAAGCGGAAGGCGCTGGTGCCGAGTTCCTCGGCGAGCATCTGCTCGACCCGCTCGGCGCCGGGAAAGCCCTCGGCCACCCAGCGCGCCTCGATCTGCTTGAGCAGGCGCGCCACCTCCGGCCCGGCGCGCACCCCGCGCGCGACGATATCCCCGCCCTTGAGCGGGAAGGGCGGCGCCTGCCAGCCCTCGAGCATGCGGGCATCGGCCCCGGAGAGCAGCAGCCGGTCGATCGCAAAGGCGCTCGAGAGGCGGTAGGCGAGCGCGCGCGGATCGCCGGCATCGCCCTCGCCGCGCCCGGCCGCGCTCACCAGCCGGGCGCGCTGGGCCTTGGAGAGGCGCAGCCGCGCCGCCACTGCCTCGGCGACCTCGGCAGAAGGCGGCAGCAGCGCGGCGAGCCGGCGCACCGGATCGGGGGCAAAGCCCTGCGCCGTCTCGGCCGCGATCAGGCGGGCAAGCGCGGCCAGTTGCGCTGCTCCGGCCTCGGGCAGGATCACCGGCAAGACCCCTTGCGCGCGCATTCGCGTGAGCGTGGGGTGCGGATCGGGAAGGGCGAGCAGCGCGAGCAGTTCGGCAGCGATACGCTCGCGGCTGAGCCCCTTGAGCGTGTGGGCCAGCGCGGCGCAGGCCGCTTCGGCCTCGGGATCGAGCGCCGCGCCAAAGCGCGCCTGGAAGCGATAATAGCGCAGGATCCGCAGGTGATCCTCGGCAATGCGCTGGCGCGCCGGGCCGATGAACCGCACCCGGCCCGCGGCAAGATCGGCAAGCCCCTCGAAATAATCGGAGATTTCGAGCGTTTCGGGATGGGCATAGAGCGCGTTGATGGTGAAATCGCGCCTTGCGGCATCCTCGCGCCAGTCCTCGGCAAAGGCGATGGTGGCGCGGCGCCCGTCGGTTGCCACGTCGCGGCGCAGGGTGGTGATCTCGACCGGGCCATCGGCGAGCAGCGCGGTGACGGTGCCATGGGCAAGGCCGGTGGGCACGGTGCGGATCCCGGCTCTGGCGCAGGCCGCCATCACCGCCTTGGGGTGGAGCCGGGTGGCGGCATCGACATCGGCAACCGCAAGGCCGAGCAGCGCATCGCGCACCGCTCCGCCCACCCAGCGCAGGTTCTGTGCGCCGAGCGCCGCGGTGAGCGCCGCCAGCCCTGCGCGCCGGGGCCATTCGGCCTGGGCGAGATCAGCGTGCATCGGCGAGCGCCTCCCAGGCGATGCGTTTCGAGAGGTTGGCGATGATCGCCGCGGTCACCCCCCAGATGCGAAAACCCTGCCATTCCATTTCGAGATAGCGCCGCTGCGCCCCGCGCCAGAACACCTCGTGGCTGGTCCAGCGCGCGGGATCGAGCAGCACCTGCAAGGGCGCCTCGAACCAGGCCTCGACCTCCCTCGGATGGGGCACCAGCGGCAGGCCGGGCGGCACCAGGCCCACCACCGGGGTGACGAGAAAGCCGGTGCCGGTGTGATAGTCATCGCTGGTGCCGATCACCCGCACTGCTGCGGGAGGCAGGGCGAGTTCCTCCTCGGCCTCGCGCAGCGCCGCGGCCACGGCATCCTCGCCCGGCTCACGCTTGCCCCCCGGAAAGGCGACCTGCCCCGGGTGATCGCGCATCGCGCGCGGGCGTTGGGTCAGGATCACCTGCGGATCGGCGGGCACGTCGGTGATCGCGATCAGCACCGATGCCGGGGTGGCGCGCCCATCTTGCGCGAAGGCGGCATCGCTCAAGAGATCGGGCACGGGGCGGGCATGGCCCTCGGCAAAGGCGCGGGCAAGCGCGGGATAAAGGCTCATGGCACGAGGCGGAAGGTGGCGCCCTGGCTGGTGACCTGCCAGCCGTTTTCCTGCGCCCCCTCGGCGAGCGCGATCTCGGCGAGCTGCGCCCAGGTGGAGCGGTTGAGCCGCGCCTCGCAGCCGCGCCGCACGCCGAGATAAATCGCCGGCTCCTCGGCACTGCCGGCGGCGCGCAAGGGATGCTGCGGCCCGGCGATGACAAGATCGTCGGTGTTGAGGCGGAACACCAGCGCATCCTCGCGGCGCACGCAATCGGTGGCGATGAAGGCCGCGTCCTCGACCTCGATGCTGAGCTTTTCAAAGGGGGTGACAAGCCAGTGGTGCCCGGCCTCGTCGCGGGTGAGCAGGCCGGAAAAGGCGCGCACCATGGCCTCGCGCCGGATCGGCGCGCCCTCGTGCAGCCAGGTGCCATCGGCGCGGATCACCATCTGGCTCTCGCCCAGCTTCTGCGGCGCCCAGCCCTCCACCGGGGGGAGCTTGCGCTGGGCCACCAGCTCGGCGATCTCGGCAAGCGTCAGGCTGGCAAGATAGGGGGGCGGCTCGTAGGGCATGGCAAGGGCAATGGCAGAAGCGCAGCCCAAGGTGAAGGGGGCAAGGTGCCCCTAGCCCTGCCAGGGGCCGAGCATCCCTTCGGCGGGCATGGCGGCAAGCCCGGTGCCGCGGGCGAGCAGGCGGCGCTGTTCATAGGGGCCGGGGCAGCGCCAGCCGCCGGTGAAGGCCGCGGAAAAGCCCCAGCGCCCGTAATATTCGGGATCGCCGATCAGCACCTGCGGCAGGGCGCGGCCACCGCTGGCGGCAAGCCGCGCCTCCTCGGCCAGCATCGCGCTCATCAGGCCAATGCCAAAGCCTTCGCCCTGGCGCTCGGGCACCACCGCCACCGGGCCGACCATCACCAGAGGCACCTGGCCCTGCCGGGTCATCAGCCCCACCGGCCAGCACTGGATGGTGCCGACCAGCAGCCCCTCGGCATCGAGCGCGGCAAGGCTGAGGCCGGGCAGGAAGTCCATCCCTGCGCGGATGCGATAGGCGGTGCGGGCGTGGCGATCGGGCCCGAAGGCACGATCGAGCACCTCCTCGATCATGGCGGGCTCCACCGCCTCGAGCGGAATGATCGTCGCGGTCTCGGCCGCGTGGGGAGTGGCGGCCATCAGCGGGCGGTGAGCTTCAACAGCCGCGCGTCCTTGCCGTCCTCGGCCAGCCACAGCGCGCCGTCCGGCCCCTGTGCGAGCGCGCGCAGGCGGCGGTCAAAGCCATGGCGGGCCACCTCGCGCGCGCTTTCGCCCTCGATTGCCACCACCACCAGCGCCTGGCTGCCAAGGCCCGCCATCAAGGCCCGGCCCTGCCACTGCGGGAACATCGCGCCCGCATAGATCAGCATGTCGCCTGGGGCGATCACCGGGGTCCAGCTCGCCGCGGGCTGGGCAAAGCCGTCATCGGGGGCATGGTCGGGGATCGGATCGCCGTTGTAATGGTCCCCATTGGAACGCAGCGGCCAGCCGTAATTGGCACCCGGCTTGACGAGGTTGAGCTCATCCCCGCCCGCCGGGCCATGCTCGACCTCCCACAGCCGCCCTTGCGCATCCCAGTCCATGCCGAGGATGTTGCGGTGCCCCCACGACCAGATTTGCGCGCTCGCCCCCCCTTGCGCGGCGAGCGGATTGCCCGCGGCCGGGGTGCCATCGAGGTTGAGCCGCACGATCGTGCCGAGCGTGTTGGAGGTATCCTGCGCCGGGGTCAGCTTCTGCCGCTCGCCGCTGGCGACGAAAAGATATGTGCCATCGGGCGAAAAGGTAAGGCGGTGCGAATAGTGCCCGCGGCCCGTGACCTTGGGGGTCTGGCGCCAGATCACGGCAAGGCCCGCGATGGTGCAGGCCGTGGGCGATGCGCAGGCGAGTTTGCCTCGGCCCACGGCCGCGCCGCGGGTGTCGCCCTCACCCGCCTCGGCCCAGCTCACATAGATCGTGCGGCCATCGAGCGGCGTGCCCGCCTCGCCCGGCAGGAAGGCAATGTCGCCGAGGCCCCCCTGGCCGCCATAGGCGACTTGCGGCAGGCCGCTTACCGTGCCGATGGTGCCGCTGGCGGTGTCGATGAACTTCATCGTGCCGGCCTTTTCGGTGACGAACAGCACGCCGGTGCCGGGCGCAAAGGCGATCGCCCAGGGCTCATCGAAGCGGGCGACCTCGGTGACAGCATAAGGCGCCGCGCCTGCCGCGGCGGCAGGCGCGCTGTCCCCATTTTCGGCGCTGGCGCAGCTTGCCAGCGCCAGGGCGGGAAGGGAAAGTGCGGCAAGGATGCGGGACGAGGCGAACATGCTGGGGGTCACTCCGGGTTTCACGATCACCGACGGGGCGGCCGTCATCGGGGTGGACGAGGCCGGCCGCGGGCCGCTTGCCGGGCCGGTGGTGGCCGCGGCGGTGGTGCTCGGCGGCGCGATACCGCCGGGCCTCGACGATTCCAAGCGCCTTTCGCCCGCGCGCCGCGCCCGGCTCGACGAGGCGCTGCGGGCAAGCTGCTGCTGGGCGGTGGCGGTGGTGGAGGCCGAGGAGATCGATGCGCGCAACATCCTCATCGCCACGCTGGAGGCGATGACCCGCGCGGTGGCGCGGCTCGCGGGCGCGCTCGGCGCGCCGGTGGGCGAGGTGCTGATCGACGGCAATCTCACGCCCAAGAGCCGCTGCCCGGGCTGGGACTGGCCTGCCCGGGCGATTGTCGGCGGCGATGCCAGCGTGCCGGCAATCTCGGCCGCCTCGATCATCGCCAAGCAGTGGCGCGACCGGCTGATGCGCGAGGCGGCGCGCGCCTATCCCCATTACGGCTGGGAGCGCAACAAGGGCTATGGCACGCGCGAGCACCTTGAGGCGCTGCGCCGCCACGGCCCCAGCCCGCTCCACCGCAAGAGCTTTGCCCCGGTGGCGCAGCTGGCGCTGCTTTGAGGCCTGGCGCGGATCATCGCCCGCGGCGCGATCGCCGGCGGGGTGAGTCCTCCTCGCCACACCCCTGCATCTAGAGTCCTTGCCGAGGGCGCGGACTCAATATCTTGTGGCGGACTCGTTTCGTTCCGCGCCAGTGCCGGCGCGCAGGCGACAAGCTGGGCAAAATTAGACGCTTGACGCGGACTCCTCGAGGACTCATGCCTGTGGATAAGTTTGCAGGCACAAAGGCAGGGGCACTCCCGTGGGCGTGATGGAAAAGCTCAAGACCCGCGCAAAAGGCGCTGAAAAGCGGGAAGGAACCCCGCGCGCGCCCGATCTGCCGCTGGGCTGCATCCTGCCGGGCGATTGCATCGCGGCGATGCGCTCGCTGCCCGCGGCGAGCATCGATCTCGTCTTTGCCGATCCGCCCTACAACCTCCAGCTTGGCGGCGATCTCAATCGCCCTGATGGCAGCCATGTCGATGCGGTGACCGATGATTGGGATCGGTTCGAAAGCATGGCCGCCTATGATGCCTTCACCCGCGCCTGGCTGAGCGAGGCGCGCCGGGTATTGAAGCCCGATGGCGCGCTGTGGGTGATCGGCAGCTATCACAACATCTTTCGCGTCGGCAGCATCCTGCAGGATCTGGGCTTCTGGATCCTCAACGACATCATCTGGCGCAAGACCAACCCCATGCCCAATTTCAAGGGCACCCGCTTCACCAATGCGCACGAGACGCTGATCTGGGCGAGCATGGGGGAAAAGGCGCGCTATCACTTCAACTACCGCGCGATGAAGACCCTCAATGACGAGCTTCAGATGCGCTCGGATTGGGTGCTGCCGATCTGCGCCGGGGCCGAGAGGCTGAAGGCCAACGGGCGCAAGCTCCACCCGACGCAAAAGCCCGAGGCGCTGCTTTACCGGGTGCTGCTCGCCACCACCGAGAAGGGCGACGTGGTGCTCGATCCCTTCTTCGGCACCGGCACCACCGGGGCGGTGGCCAAGCGGCTCGGGCGGCAGTGGATCGGCTGCGAGCGCGAGGCGGCCTATCGCGCCGCGGCCGAGCAGCGCATCGCCCGCGAACTGCCGCTCGATGAAAGCGCGCTGGCCACCATGCAAAGCCCGCGCAGCGCTCCCAAGGTGGCCTTCGGCGCGCTGGTCGAGGCCGGGCTGATCCCGGCGGGCAGCAAGCTGTTTGATCGCAAGCGCCGCTGGTTTGCCACCGTCAGGGCCGATGGCAGCCTTTCGTGCGAGGGCAGGGCCGGCTCGATCCACGGCCTTGGCAAGGACTTGCAGGGCGCGCCTTCGTGCAATGGCTGGATGTTCTGGCATTACGAGAACGGCGGCGCGGTGCAGCCGATCGATGCCGCGCGCCAGCTCTATCTGCTTGCCACCGAGGATTGACGAGGGGCGTGGCCGAGGCGGTCTATCTTCATCCGATCACGCTCGTCGGCGCGCCGCAGGAGGCCGGGGGCGGGGCGGTGCGGCTCGGCGGCTCGCTCGCCTATGCCCGTGAGTTCGCGCTGGTGCTGCGCGATGGGGCGAAGGTGTGCGAGCGGATCGTCGGAACAGCCAGCTTGATCGAGGCACAACTGGCGCGGCTTTCAGGCGTGCTCGCCCGCGAGGCGGCCGAGCAATGGGCCCATCTGGCCCGCGTCCATCCCCCGCTGGTGCTGGGCACGCGCACGATCCGGCTCGATCAGCCGCAGATCATGGGCATCCTCAATGTCACGCCCGACAGCTTTTCCGACGGCGGGCGTTTCGCCGCGGCCGAGGCCGGGCGCGCCCATGCCGCCGCCATGCTCGAGGCCGGGGCGGCGATCATCGACATCGGCGGGGAGAGCACCCGCCCGGGGGCAGCGGCGACCTTCGAGGACGAAGAGATCGCCCGGGTCGTGCCGGCGGTGGAATATTGCGCGGCCATGGGCGCGGCGATCAGCGTCGATACCCGCCGCGCCGGGGTGCTTGCCGCCGCGCTCGCCGCGGGCGCGCACATGGCCAATGATGTCTCGGCGCTGCGCTATGATCCGCGCAGCCTCGAGCTTGTCGCCGAGGCCGGCTGCCCGGTGGTGCTGATGCACGCCCCCGGCGCGGGCGAGGATCCGCACAAGGGCGGCGCTTACGGCGATGTGGTGAGCGAGGTGTTCGATTTCCTCAAGGCCGCGCGCGCCCGCGCCATCGCCGCAGGGATCGCGCCCGAGCGCATCGTGCTCGATCCCGGCATCGGCTTCGGCAAGTCGCTGGGCGACAATCTCAGGCTTGTGAACGCCCTGCCGCTGTTCCACGCGCTCGGCAGCCCGCTGCTGGTGGGGGTGAGCCGCAAGCGCATGATCGGCGCGCTTTCGGCCGAGGAGGAGGCCGACCGGCGCCTGGCCGGATCGATCGCGCTCGCCCTCAAGGCGATGGATGCCGGGGTGCAGCTGCTGCGCGTCCATGATGTGGCCGAGACGGTGCAGGCGCGCAATGTCTGGCGCGGGCTGCGCGATGCGGCGCTCACCGATTTCAGCCAGATCGCGCCCGATTGAGGCCCGGTGCGGCCGGCCGCGCGCCCCTCGCCGCGGCACAGCCATCGTCAAGCCGGGGGCGGGGCGATATTGCCCCCTTCTGCCGGCGTCGCAAGCCTGTCATGGAGCAGCGCCACAAGCCTTGCGATCACGCCTGCAAAGGAGCCTTTCGATGCGCCGTTCCGCTCTTGCCGCTGCCCTTGTCGCCCTGGCCTGCTGCGCCAGCCTTGCCGGCCCCGCCGCCGCGCCGCTCAGCGCGCACGAGGACGAGGCCCCGGCGCGCGCCGCGCCGCTGCCCATGCCGGTCAGCCCCGACCAGCTGCTGGCGCCCTATTACGAGAGCCTGCGCCAGCGCGTCAGCCTGCCCGAGGCCGGGCCGAACCCGGCGCTTGCCCCCTCGCTCGCGCTCACCCGCATTGCCTTTGGCAGCTGCAACCACCAGAGCGCCCCGCAGGATTACTGGGCCGCCATCGCCGCCGAGACCCCGCAGCTGTTCCTGATGATCGGCGACAATGTCTATGGCGACAATGCCTGGGACGGGGATGCCGGGCTTGAATCGCTGCGTGCGGCCTATGCGCTCCAGGCCTCGCACCCCGAGTTTCGCGCCTTCCGCGCGCGCATCCCGATGCTGGCGACCTGGGATGACCATGATTTCGGCCTCAATGATGCCGGGGCGAGCTTTCCGATGCGGCGCTGGGCCGAGACGCTGTTCGAGCATTTCTGGAACGCCTCCGATGCGGTGCGCGCCCGCCCCGGGGTCTATGACAGCATCATCACCGGGCCGGAAGGGCGCCGGGTGCAGGTGATCCTGCTCGACACCCGCTTCTTCCGCTCCGACTTGAAGCGCGCGCCCTGGACCAAGGAGCGCCCGCCGCTGGGCATCTATCTGCCCGATGAAAGCCTCGACAAGACCGTGCTCGGCGAGGCGCAATGGGCCTGGCTCGAGGCCGAGCTGGCGCGCCCTGCTGATCTCAGGATCATCGTCTCCTCGACCCAGGTGATCACGGAGGCCCACCAGTTCGAGGGCTGGACCAATTTCCCGGTGGAGCGCGCGCGCCTGCTCGGCGCGCTCACCCGCCGCGCGCCGAGCGGGCTGGTGCTGCTGTCGGGTGATCGCCATGCCGGGGGCATCTACAAGGCCGAGCATCGCGGGCAGACGCTGTGGGAGCTGACCAGCTCCTCGCTCAACCTTGCCTTTGGCAGCGACGTGACGCGCGCCAGCGCGCGCGAGCCCGATCCGGCGCGCGTCACGCCGTTCTTCCCGATGGAGAATTATGGGCTTGTCGATATCGACTGGAAGGCGCGGCGCGTGACGCTGACGCTGAAGGACAGCGCCAGCGCCACGCTCACCAGCCAGAGCTTCGCCTGGTAGGCGCTGCGGCCCCTGGCCGGGCGAGGCGGCGCTGCCGGCAAGCAGCCCGCCATCGAGCGTGAGTTCGGCCCCGGTCATGTAGGCGCTCGCGTCGCTGGCAAGACAGACGGCGAGCGCCGCCACCTCTTCGGGCGTGCCGAAGCGCTTCAGGGGCGTGTCGGCCACCAGCGCCGCCATGGTGGCCGCGCGCCAAATCAGGCGGCGTTGTCGATCCCGAGGTCGGAGAGCTTGCGGTAGAGCGTCGAGCGCCCGATCCCGAGCCGGCGCGCCACCTCGGTCATGCGTCCGCGGTAGTGCCCGATCGCAAGGCGAATGACATCGGCCTCGATCTCCTCGAGCGGGCGCAGGTTGCCATCCTCGGTGTAGAGCATGATCCCCACGCCCTCGTGCGCGGTGGGTGCGCTGCTCGGGGCCTGGGCGCCGAGCATTTCGGAAAGCTGGGGGAAGCTCTCGGCGGTGAGCGTGTTGCCCTCGCAATAGACCGCGGCGCGGAACAGCACCGATTGCAGCTGGCGCACATTGCCCGGCCAGTCATAGGCGGCCAAGAGCGCCAGCGCCGAATCGGAGATCGACAGGTGGTTGAGCCCCGGCTGTTCGCCGATACGGGCAAGGAAATGGCGGGTGAGCGCCGGAATGTCGCCGGTGCGCTCGCGCAAGGGGGGCAGCTTGATGCGGGTGGCGCCCAGTCTGGCGGCGAGGGCAGCATCGAACTGCCCGCTCGACACCAGCCGGTCGAGCGGGACATTGCTGGTCACCAGCAGGCGCACATCGACCCTGAAGCCATAGCTCGCTCCCACCGGACGGATGATCCCGCTGTCAAGCGCCTCGTTGAGGCGCTGCTGCATCACGGCGGTGAGGCGGTCGATCTCGTCGAGGATCAGCGTGCCGCCATCGCAATGCTGGAAGGCGCCGATCTGGCGGTCGAAGGCGCCGGGGAAGCTGCCCGGCTCGTGTCCGAACAGCACCGATTCAACCGAGCCGGGGGGCACGCTGGCAAGGTTGATGAGGCGCAGCGGCTCCTTGGCGCGGGGGCTGGCGGCGTGCATCGCGCGCATCAGCATTTCCTTACCGGTGCCGCTTTCGCCCTCGATCAGCACATGGCCATGGCCGCGCGCCGCCTTGGCCGCCTGGGCCAGCGCGGCGCGGAAGCTGGGGGCGGTGCCGATCATCGCGTCGAAATCGAGATTGGCCGGCATCTTCTCGGTGAGCGGTGCCAGCTCGTCGCGCTGCGCGGCGCGGGTGGTGACGCTGCGCAGCGCCTCCATCAGCCGATCGGGAGAGACCGGCTTGACGAGGTAGTCCGAGGCGCCCGCACGCATCGCCTCGACCGCGAGCAGGGGCGAGGCGCTGGTGGTGAGCATCAGGATCGGCAGCGCCGGGCGGCGCGCCTTGAGTTCGGTGATCAGCGCGCAGGCATCATCGCCCGGCACCCATTGATCGAGCAGGATCGCCGAAAGCTGCATCCCCTCGCGCGTGCCGAGCATGGCGATCGCGGTTTCGGCATCGGGGGCAACGATGGTGCGCCAGCCATCGCGCGCGGCGATCGCGGTGATGAGGCGCGCCTGGGCCGGCTCGTCGTCGATCAGCATCACGATCCGCGCATCGGCCTGCGCTTCGGGGTGGCAATCCATGTCCGCCATCGGTGCTCAAGGCTCGCTCTTGCTTGCGCCCGGGGGCTGTCCCGGGCTTACACAGAGGCCATGCATAAAAGCCGGGGGTAAAAACCCGATTAAGGCTGGCCTGCCCGCTTTCGGGACAGGGTGCCGAGGCCCGCGCCGCGGCGGGCCTCTCACTAAAGGTGGCTTGAGATAGGGCGCCGGGCGCGATACGGGAGCGCTCGCAGGGGCCTTATGGCCGCAAAGATCAACGGCAACCAATCGCGGCTTTGCGGGTTGGTGCTGCAAGGGGACCTAGAAGGATCATGACCGTTCACGACATGGACAAGGCGCAGGCAACCTACAGCGGCTTCATGGCCACGCTCAAATGGGTGGTGCCGCTGATCGGGGTGATCGTGTTTGCCGTCGTCTCCGCGATCGCCAGCTAAGGCCCTGGCCCGGTGAAGATCGCCATCCTCAAGGAACGCGCGCCCGGTGAGACGCGCGTTGCCGCCACGCCGGAAACGGTGAAGAAGTTTGCCGCGCTGGGCTGCGCCGTCGCGGTCGAGACCGGGGCGGGGGTGAGCGCATCGATCACCGATGCGGCCTATGCCGAGGCCGGGGCCAGCCTTGGCGATGCCGCCGCGACGGTGAAGGATGCCGATATCGTGCTCGCCATCCAGGCGCCCGATGTGGCGCTGCTTGAAGGGGCAAGGCCGGGAGCGATGGTGGCCGCGCTGTTCGATCCCTTCACCATGCGCGATCGGGTCGATGCCTATGCCGCTGCGGGCCTTGAAGCCCTGGCGATGGAGTTCATGCCGCGCATCACCCGGGCGCAGAGCATGGACGTGCTCTCCTCGCAATCCAACCTTGCCGGTTACAAGGCGGTGATCGAGGCGGCCAACGCCTATGGCCGGGCCTTCCCGATGATGATGACCGCGGCGGGCACGGTGCAGGCGGCCAAGGTGTTCGTGATGGGGGTGGGCGTGGCGGGTCTCCAGGCGATCGCCACGGCGCGGCGGCTGGGGGCGCAGGTCTCGGCCACCGACGTGCGCAGCGCCACCAGGGAGCAGATTCTCTCTCTCGGCGCCAAGCCGATCTTCGTCGAGACCGTCGCCGGCATCGAGGGCGAAGGTGCGGGCGGCTATGCCACCGAAATGAGCGAGGAATACAAGAAGGCCCAGGCCGAGCTGGTGAGCAGCCATATCGCCAAGCAGGACATCGTCATCACCACCGCGCTGATCCCGGGCCGGGCCGCGCCGCGCCTCATCACCGATCAGCAGATCGCGACGATGAAGCCGGGCAGCGTGATCTTCGATCTGGCGGTGGCGCAGGGCGGCAACGTCGAAGGCTCGGTGGCAGACGAGGTGGTGGTGCGCCATGGCGTGACCATCATCGGCCATGCCAACACCCCGGCCAAGCTGCCCGCCGATGCCTCGGCGCTGTTTGCGCGCAACCATTACAACTTCCTCAGCGCCTTCTGGGACAAGGAGCAGGGCAAGCCCGTGCTCGACGAGGAAATCGGCGGCGCGATCCGCCTGACTGAGGGCGGCAAGATCGTCAACGAAAGGCTGCTGGCTTGAGCCTGCGGCAGATCGGCGACCGGCTGCGCGAATATCGCTGGCTGGTGGCATTCATGTGCGTGGTCGTGTTCGGCTACAGCTACGGGAAGGACATGGCGCTGCGCGACAATGCCCGCGATGCGGCCATGGTTCAGGGGACCGAATAATGGACTTCATTTCAATCCTTTCGATCTTCGTGCTGGCCTGCTTCGTCGGCTATTACGTGGTCTGGTCGGTCACGCCGGCGCTGCACACCCCGCTGATGGCGGTGACCAATGCAATCTCCTCGGTGATCATCGTCGGCGCGCTGATTGCCAGCGCCGAAGCGGCCAGCCCGATCGCCAAATATCTCGGCCTGTTCGGGGTGGTGCTGGCCAGCATCAACATCTTTGGCGGTTTTGCCGTGACCGAGCGGATGCTGGCGATGTACAAGAAGAAGGGCAAGTAAGCGATGGACTTCTCACTGCTTGCCGCCGCCGCGGGCGGCGAAGGCGGCGCCCCGGGCTGGGCGATGCTCGCCTATCTCGTCGCCGGCGTGTTCTTCATCCTCGCGCTGCGCGGGCTTTCCAGCCCCGCCACCTCGCGCAGCGGCAACCGCTATGGCATGATCGGCATGGCCATCGCGGTGGCGACCACGCTCATCACCCACGATCTGGCCAACCTTGTCGAAATCCTCATCGCCGTGGCGGTCGGCGGGGCGATCGGCGTGGTGGTGGCGCGGCGCATCGCCATGACCGCGATGCCCGAACTCGTCGCCGGCTTCCACAGCCTTGTCGGCCTCGCCGCGGTGGTGGTGGGCTTTGGCGCCTGGCTCGATCCCAAATCCTTCGGGATCGTCGATGGCGCCGGGCAGATCCTCGCAGTGAGCCGCATCGAGCTCGGCCTTGGCATTGCCATCGGGGCGATCACCTTCTCCGGCTCGGTGATCGCCTTCCTCAAGCTTTCCGGGCGGATGAGCGGTGCGCCGATCCTGCTGCCTGCGCGCCACGTGATCAACCTCGGCACGCTCGCCGCGATCCTCGGCCTGATCGCCGCCTACACCTTGTCCCCGCAGGGCGGGGCGGGCGAAGGCTGGATGGTGCTGGCGATCGCTCTGCTCGCCTTCATCATCGGCTTCCTCCTCATCATCCCGATCGGCGGGGCGGACATGCCGGTGGTGGTCTCGATGCTCAATTCCTACTCGGGCTGGGCCGCGGCGGCGATGGGCTTCACCCTGCAGAACACCGCGATGATCATCACCGGGGCGCTGGTCGGCTCCTCGGGGGCGATCCTCAGCTACATCATGTGCCGGGCGATGAACCGCAGCTTCATCTCGGTGATCGCGGGCGGCTTTGGCGCCGATGGCGGGGCCGGGGCTGGCGGTGCGGCGCGCGAGCAGCGGCCCTACAAGCAGGGCAGCGCCGAGGATGCGGCCTATATGCTCGAACAGGCCGAGAAGGTCATCATTATCCCCGGCTATGGCATGGCAGTGGCCCAGGCCCAGCACGCCCTGCGCGAAATGGCCGACAAATTGAAGGAAAAGGGCGTGGAGGTGAAATATGCCATCCACCCGGTGGCCGGCCGCATGCCGGGGCACATGAACGTGCTGCTGGCCGAGGCCTCGGTTCCCTATGACGAGGTGTTCGAGCTCGAGGACATCAACAGCGAATTTGCCCAGTGCGACGTCGCCTTCATCATCGGCGCCAATGACGTGGTGAATCCCGCGGCCAAGACCGACAAGTCCTCGCCGATCTACGGGATGCCGGTGTTCGATGTGGACAAGGCCAAGCAGGTGTTCTTCATCAAGCGCTCGATGGGCGGGGTCGGTTATGCCGGGGTCGATAATGACGTGTTCTACATGAACCAGACCACCATGCTGCTGGCCGATGCCAAGAAGATGGTGGAGGATATCGTCAAGGCGCTCGATTAAGCCGTCATGCGCAGGTTGCTGATCTGGATTGCGGTGCTGGTGGTGCTGGCTGGCGGGGCGCTGTTTTCCGGCCTCGCCAACCCGCTGGTGGCAATGCAGGTAAAAGCGTCGCTGGTTGAATCCGGAATTGGTGAGAAGCGCGCCGAATGCATGGCCGCGCGCATGGTCGAGCGGCTCAGCCTCATCCAGCTGTGGCGGCTGCGGCAAGGGATGGCCGCCCAGAGCGGCGAGCCCGAGAGCGGCTATGGCCTTGGCGAGCTGATCAAGCGCCTGCGCCGCGTGGGCGATGGCGAGGCGGTGGCGGTGCTCACCACCAGCGCCGGGCTTTGCGCAATCGGCATCGGTTAGGGCGGCTTGGGCTGCGCCCGCCGCTTGCATTTCATCCCGCCCTTGCGCCAGACTGCGCCTGAGGGAGAGGGAGATGATGATGAACCGACTGGCACTTGCCGCCGCGCTCCTGTGCAGCGCTGCACCGCTCGCCGCCGAAACGCACCGGATCGAACCGGGTGAGGGCGCGGCGGCGCGGCTGCAGGAGGCGCTGATCCTTGCCGCGCCGGGCGATGTGATCGAAATTGGCGAAGGGCGCATCGCGCTCACCGACGGGCTCAGCCTCGATGTCGATGGGGTGACGGTGCAGGGGCAGGGGATGGACAAGACCATCCTCGATTTCACCGATCAGCAGGGCGCGGGCGAGGGGCTGCTCGTCACCAGCGACAATGTCACCCTGCGCGGCTTTGCCATCGAGAACCCCAAGGGCGACGGGATCAAGTCCAAGGGCGCCGACAACATCATCTATGATTCGCTCCGGGTCGAATGGACCGGCGGGCCCAAGGCATCCAACGGGGCCTATGGCATCTATCCGGTGGAAAGCACCGGGGTGCTGGTGCAGCGCTCCAAGGTGGTCGGCGCCTCGGATGCGGGCATCTATGTCGGCCAGAGCCGCGACATCACCGTGCGCGGCAATCTCGTCGAATACAACGTTGCCGGGATCGAGATCGAGAACAGCCGCAATGCCTTGGTCGAGAAGAACATCGCCACCCGCAACACCGGCGGGCTGCTGGTCTTCGATCTGCCCGGCCTGCCGGTGATGGGTGGGGGCAATGTAATCCTGCGTGGCAACGTGGTGAGGGACAACGACACCCCCAATTTCGCGCCCCCCGGCAATATCGTTGCCAGCGTGCGGCGCGGCACCGGCGCGCTGGTGATGGCCAATGACGGGGTGCTGATCGAAAACAACAGCTTTGAGGGCAATGCCACCGCCCATGTGATGGTGATTGCCTATATGCAGCCCTTCGATGATCCCCGTTACAACCCCCACGCGCGCAACGTGATCATCGGCCCCAACACCTTCGGCCGCGGCGGGGACGATCCCCAGCTTGAGGGCAAGGAGGCGCTGCTCGCTGCCTTCGGCGGGGCGCTGCCGCCGGTCTTGTGGGATGGGCTTGCCCAAAGCCCCGAGAGCGCGCTGAAAATCGCCCCCGGGGTGACGGGCTGGACGCTCAATCTTGCGCAGCCCGGCCAGTCCATCGCCGAGGCCCGCCCGGGGCCGCTGATGCTGGCCCCGGTCGAAAGCTGGCAGTTCCCCGAGGTTGGCGCGCCGGCGGCGCTGGAGGCGCGGCTCAAGTGAGGCTGGGTGCTCGATTGCTTGCGGCGGCGGCGCTCGCGCTGGGCGGCGCGGTGGCACAGGCCCACCTCGCCGGCGCAAAGGTGTCCGATGCGGCGGTGATGGGCGAGGGCTTCCCGCCCACGCTCGGCGCCTTCGGCTTCTTTGCCGATGCCGCCCGGCAGGTGCCCGCGCCGGGGGTGATCGCTTACGAACTCAACACCCCGCTGTGGTCGGACGGGGCGGAAAAGCTGCGCTTCATCTATCTGCCCGCGGGCACCCGGCTGGCCGCCGATGGCGAGGGGCTGCTGCGCTTTCCCGTGGGCGCGGCGATCATCAAGACCTTTGCTTTCGGGGAAGGGGCGGAGCGGCGGTTGATCGAGACCCGGGTGCTGCTCCACCGCGCCGATGGCTGGGTGGCGCTGCCCTATCGTTGGAACGCTGAGCAAACCGAGGCGCGCCTTGCCCTCGCCGGCGGGCGGGTGGATGTGGTGACCCCGGCGGGCGAGGCGATCTCCTATGCCATCCCCAACAAGAACCAGTGCAAGACCTGCCATTCGCTCGACGGGTCGGTGATCCCGATCGGCCCCAAGGCGCGCAATCTTTCCGCCCATTGGCTCGCCGCGATGGTTGCCGCCGGGCGGCTCGACCAAGTGCCCCACGGCGCTGGCAGCCTGCCGCGCTGGGATGGCGCGGCCAAGGGCCCGGCCGCGCCGCGCGCGCGGGCCTATCTCGATGTGAACTGCGCCCATTGCCACAGGCCCGGGGGCAGCGCCTCCAACTCCGGGCTCGATCTGCGCTGGGAACAGGCCGAGCCCCACGCCATCGGCATCTTCAAGCGCCCGGTGGCCGCCGGGCGCGGGGCCGGGGGGCATCAATTCGCGATCGTGCCGGGTGCACCCGACAGCTCGATCCTCGTCTATCGCATGGCGAGCACCGAGCCGGGCATTGCCATGCCCGAGCTTGGCCGCTCGAGCACCGATCAACAGGGCCTTGCCGTGGTGCGACGCTGGATTGCGGAGATGCACTGATGAAGTGGCTGGGGCGCGGCGCGCTGGCACTCATCGCCCTTCTGGTGATCGCCTTCCTCGCCTTGCGCACCCCAGATACCGATGCGGCGGCGATGCGGGCGAAATATGGCGGGCCGCCCTCGCAATTCGTGGCGATCGGGGAGGGCGTGCGCGTCCACCTGCGCGACGAGGGGCCGCGCGATGCCCCGGCGATCCTGCTGCTCCACGGCTCCAACGCCGATCTGCACACCTGGGAGCCGTGGGCCACAGCGCTCAAGCAGCGCTACCGGGTGATCCGCTTCGATCAGGTCGGCCATGGCCTTACCGGCCCCGACCCCCGCCACGATTACAGCCTTGCCAATTATGTCGCCGATATCCGCGCAGTGGCCGACAGGCTGGGGCTCAAGCGCTTCATCATCGGCGGCAATTCGATGGGGGGCAAGCACGCGCTCGCCTTTGCCATCGCCCACCCCGAGCGGGTGGCGGGGCTGGTGCTGGTCGATGCCAGCGGCACGCCGATGCTGCGCCTCGCGCGCAAGGAAGAGAGCGGCGGTGGCAATATCGGCTTCAAGCTCGCCCGGATGCCGGGGATCAACCTGCTCATCGAACAGATCACCCCGCGCCGCCTGATCGCGCAGAGCCTTGCGCAATCGGTTTCGGTCAAGTCGATCATCACCGATGCGATGATTGATCGCTATTGGGAATTGCTGCGCTATCCCGGCAACCGGCGCGCGACGCTGAGGCGCTTTTCCGTGCCCTATGCGCCGCTGAGCGACGAGGACATCGCCGCGGTGCGCGCGCCGGCGCTGATCCTGTGGGGCGCCGAGGACCGGCTGATCCCGGTCGAGGCTGGGCGCTGGCTGGCGCGCACCCTGCCCGATGCCCGGCTGGTGGTCTATCCCGCGGTCGGCCACCTGCCGCAGGAAGAGGCGGTCACGGCGAGCCTTGCCGATCTTGAGGCCTGGCTCGCCCAGCACGCCCCGGCGGGCGAGGCGCGCTGAACCGCCGCGCTCCCGCGCTCAGCCTCTGGACGCGCGCGCGCAGCCTGGCCTACATCCTTTCGCAACCGCACAAGAACATGAAGGAGCAGGCGTTTGCGCAAACTCGGGATCATCGGCGGCATGAGCTGGGTGTCGACCGCGAGCTATTACGAGCGCATCAACCGCAGTATCCAGAAGCGCAGCGCCCCGATGACCAGCGCGCCGCTGCTGATCGAGAGCCTCGATTTCCGTGCGCTCCATGCCCTGCGCGAGGCGCATGACTGGAAGCGCGCCGCCGGGGTGCTGAGCGAAAGCGCCCGGCGGCTCGAAGGGGCAGGGGCGCAAGGACTGATCATCGGCGCCAATTCGATGCACCGCCTCTATGATGAGGTCGCCGCTGCGGTCAGCATCCCGATCCTCCACATCGCCGAATATGTCGGCCTCGCCATGCAGCGCGCCGGGGCCACCCGCGCGGCGTTGCTCGGCACCCGCAACGTGATGACCGAGAGCTTCTATCGCAAGCGGCTGGTCGCCCACGGGATCGACCTGCTCCCGCCCAATCTCGACTTCGTCGAGATGCTCGACCGGATCATTTATGAGGAGCTGATGGTGGGCAAGGTCACCCGCGAGGCCGAGCGCACCTTGAAGACCATCATCACCAACAAGGCGCAGGAAGGCGCCGGGGCGATCGTGCTCGCCTGCACCGAGCTTGACCTTGTCGTCGATGTCGATGCCAATGTCCTGCCGATCTTCGACAGCACCCGGATCCACTGCGAGGCCGCGGCCGACTGGATCCTCGGCGAGGGGGCGGTGCATTAAGCCTCATTTCGTCGTCCGTCAGCCTCGGTTCGTCGCATTGCTTCGATGCACGGGGTGCAACATTGCCACCTGCGCCTTAGGTGCCCTCGCGGATTCTGTCACCACTTCGAGGGACGAGTCCGGGTCTTTCGGGTCGCACCGATGGGCCCTTGGGGCCGCTCTCCTCCCCCCCAATCACCGGAGAGTGGCCCCATAATCCTTTGCGCCTTGTGCCGCGGCGCCTCCCGTCCGCCATGTTCGCTGGCTGTTCCGGTTGAGCCGCGCGGCGCGCTCGCCTAAGCGCTCGAACCGTGATGACCCGTGCCCCCTATGCCGCCGATCCCGAGGCCCATGGCGGGCGCGAATTCGGCTCCACCGGCGCGGGCGAAAGGCGCGGCCCGCGCAGCGCCTTCCAGCGCGACCGCGATCGCATCATCCATTCGATGAGCTTCCGGCGCCTCAAGTCCAAGACCCAGGTGTTCATCGCCCCCGAGGGCGATCACTATCGCACCCGCCTCACCCACAGCCTCGAAGTGGCGCAGATCGGGCGGGTGATCGCCCGCGCCCTGGGGCTGGATGAGGACCTCACCGAGGCGCTGTGCCTTGCCCACGATCTCGGCCATCCGCCCTTCGGCCATGCCGGCGAGGCGGCGCTCGGCGATGCCCTCGCGCGCCATGGCGGCTTTTGCCACAATGCCCAGACGCTGCGCACGGTCATGCGGATCGAGTGCCCCTATCCCGATCACGATGGGCTTGATCTCACCTGGGACGTGCTCGAGGGCCTGGCCAAGCACAACGGCCCGGTGCGCGCGCCGGGCTGGGCTCTGGCCGAGCTTGATGCGGCCTTCCCGCTCCAGCTTGACGCCTGGCCCTCGCTCGAGGCGCAGGTGGCGGCGGTGGCGGACGATATCGCCTATGACAACCACGATATCGATGATGGCCTGCGCGCCGGCTTTCTTGCGCTTGATGAACTGATCACGCTCGATTTCCTCGCAGATGCGTGGCGGGCGGTCGAAAAGCGCTTTCCCCGCGCCCCGCGCGAGCGTCTGCTGCGCGAACTGGTGCGTGACCAGATCGGGATGATGGTGAACGACGTGATTGCCCATACCGCCGCCATGGTGCGCGGCCTCGGCTCGGTGGCCGAGGTGCGCGCCGCCGGGCGCCAGCTTGCCGGCTTCTCGCCGGCGATGGCGGCGCAGGAACGGCGGCTCAAGGCCTTCATGTATGAAAAGCTCTACTATCACCCCGAACAGATCGCCGCGGCCGAGCGCGCGCGCGACGTGGTGGCGCGGCTCTATGCCGCCTATGCCCAGGATGCGCGGCTGATGCCCGAGGCTTGGCAGGCGCGTCTGCCGGCCCAAAATCCCGAGCGCGCCCGGGTGATCGCCGATTTCATCGCCGGGATGAGCGATCGCTTCGCCATCGAGGCGGTCGCGCGGATCTATGGCAAGCGGCCCGAGGGGCTGATCAATGTATGAGGCCCGCATGAGCGGCCCGGTGCGCGTGGCGCTGGTGGGCGCGACCGGGCTGGTCGGGCGCGCGGTCATCGCCTGCGCCAGCGCCAGTGACACGGTGCGCCTTGTTGGCCTTGCCCGGCGCGAGGCACCGCTGCCGCCGGGGGCGCGGCTCGAGATGTTCGTGGCCGAGCCTTCGCGCTGGGGCGAGGTGATGGCGGCGCTGCGCCCGCGCGCGCTGATCTGTGCGCTGGGCACCACGATCAAGAAGGCGGGCGGGGATCGCAGCGCCTTTCGCGCGGTCGATCACGATCTGGTGCTGGCCACGGCCCGCGCCGCGCAGGCCGCCGGTGTGGCCAACATGGTGCTGGTCAGCGCCGCCGGGGCCGATCCGGGGGCGCGCAGCTTCTACATGCGCACCAAGGGGGAGACCGAGGCGGCGCTCTCCACGCTCGGTTTCCGCCGGCTCGACATCCTGCGCCCGGGCCTCTTGCGTGGTGCGCGGGTGGACGATCCGCGCCCGGCCGAGCGCGCCGCGCTCATCGCCGCGCCGCTCATCGACCCGCTGCTTTGCGGGCGCTGGGCGCAGTTCCGCGCGATCGATGCCGCGCTGGTGGCCGAGGCCGCGCTGGGCCTGGCGCTGCGCCGGGCCGGCGGGCGTTTCACCCACGACAACGAGGCCATGCGCCGCGCCGCGCGCGAATGGCGGCGCCAGGCCGAGGCAGGAGAGGTGGCATGATCGACTGGAACGCCTGGTTCTCGATGGTCAATCTCCTGGCGCTCATCGCCTGGGTCGCGCTGATCGCCTTGCCGCGCTGGCCGGCGCTGCTTTCGGCGATCCTCTATCTTGGCGTGGGCCTTTTGTGCCTCATCTATGCCGGCGGGCTTGTCGGCGTGCTTTCGGGCCTCATTCCCGCCACGGGTGCGGGCGGGGCCGATTTTTTCACCATTGCCGGTGTGCGCGCGATCTTTGCCAGCGATGCCGGGGTGACGATCGGCTGGACGCATTACCTGGCCTTTGATCTCTTCGTCGGCCTGTGGATCGCGCGCGATGGGGATGCCAAGCAGATTGCCCGGCTGGTGCAGGCGCCGATCCTCGTGGCGACCTTCCTTGCCGGGCCGCTTGGGCTTGGCCTGTGGCTGGCGCTGCGCGAGCCGGCGGCGCGGCGGCAGGGGCGTTTTCGCTAAATCACAGGGCTGGACCCGCGGGCGCCCTTGCGCTTTATCTTGCGCAGGAGAGCCTTGGGGAGAATGCACGGCCATGGCGCGCACCGCCGATCACGATCACGCACATTTCGATGACATCATGCATTTCTGGGCCAAGGAGCGCCCGGACCTGCCCGCCTTCGATCAGGACGGGCGGGTGACCACCTATGCCGAGGCCGATCGGCTCACCCGCCAGCTGATCGCGCTCTTTGCCGCGCGCGGCGTGGGTGCGGGGGACCGGATCGCCTGGCTCGGCAAGAACCGCGACATCTATTTCCTGCTCTATATCGCTGCGGCGCGCATGGGAGCGGTGATGGTGCCGATCGGCTGGCGGCTTGCCCCGCGCGAGATCGCCTACATCCTCACCGATACCGAGGCCCGGCTGCTGTTTGCCGATCAGGACTTGATCGACACCGCCCATCAGGTGGCCGAGGAGGTGCCCGCCCGGCCCGAGGTGATCGAGGCCGAGGCGGCGCGCAGCGCCGCGCTGGGTTTTGCGCCCGCCAGCTACACCCCGCCGCCGCCCGAGGCGCCGGTGCTCCAGCTCTACACCTCGGGCACCACCGGCAATCCCAAGGGGGCGATGCTCTCGAACGCCAATCTCTTTGCCCTGCGCAATCCCGGCATTGCCGCCGGGGTCGACTGGCAGTTCTACGAGCCGGGAGACTGCATGTTGGTGGCCATGCCCTGCGCGCACATCGGCGGCACCGGCCTTGTCAACATCGCCATCTCCAACGGGGTGCGCAGCCTGGTGCAGGCCGAGTTCTCGCCGGTCGGGGTGCTCGAGGCGATCGAGGCCGGGGCCACCCACCTGTTCATCGTTCCGGCGGCCCTGCAGATGGTGGTGCAGCACCCGCGCGCAGCCACCACCGATTTCAGCAATCTCAAATACCTTATGTATGGCGCTGCGCCGATGCCGCTCGAACTGCTCAAGGAAGCGGTGCGCACCATGCCCACCACCAAGTTCCTGCAGGCCTATGGCATGACCGAGACCGCAGGCACGATCTCGGTGCTGCCGCCCGAGGACCATTCGACCGAGGGCAACCAGCGCATGCGCTCGGCCGGCAAGGCCTGCCCCGGGGTGGCGATCGAGGTGCGCGGGCCGGACAACAAGGAATTGCCGCGCGGCGAAGTGGGCGAGGTCTGCATCCTCTCACCCACCAACATGCGCGGCTATTGGAAGCTGCCCGAGGCCACCAGCAAAACCGTCGATCCCGATGGCTGGCTGCACACCGGCGATGCCGGCTACATGGACGAAGATGGCTATGTCTATATCCAGGACCGGATCAAGGACATGATCATCTCGGGCGGGGAGAATGTCTATCCGGCCGAGGTCGAAAGCGCGATCTATGGCCATCCGGACATTGCCGAGGTGGCGGTGATCGGGGTGCCCAGCGCCAAGTGGGGCGAGGAGGTCAAGGCCTGCGTGGTGCCCAAGCCCGGCCACACCATCGACGAGGCCGACGTGATCGCCTGGGCACGGGCGCGCATCGCCGCCTTCAAGGCGCCCAAGAGCGTCGATGTGATTGCCGTGATGCCGCGCAATGCCAGCGGCAAGATCCTGCGGCGCGAGCTGCGCGCGCCCTATTGGGAAGGGCACGAGCGCCAGGTCAATTGATGGTGCGCCAGCACGCCCCCGCCACCTTGCGCAACCGCGAACCGATCGCCGCGGTGCTCAGCGAGGAACTGCCCGCGCGCGGCTTGGTGCTCGAAATTGCGGCAGGCACCGGGGAACATGCCATCTATTTTGCTGCACGCTTCCCCGCGCTCCTGTGGCAGCCGACCGATCCTTCGCCCGAGGCGCTGGCCTCGATCGCGGCCTATCGGGCCGATTACCCGGGCACCAATCTCGCGCCGCCGCTGGCGCTCGATGCCGCCCGGCCCGATGCCTGGCCGGTGGCGGCGGCTGATGCAATTTTGTGCATCAACATGGTGCATATCAGCCCGTGGGAGGCGAGCGAGGGGCTGTTCCGGGGTGCTGCCCGGATTTTGGGCAGGAGCGGCGGGCCGCTCATTCTCTATGGCCCCTTTCTTGAGCAGGCGGTTGCAACGGCCTCTTCCAACCTTGCCTTTGATGCCAGCCTCAAGGCGCGCGATCCGCGCTGGGGCCTGCGCGCGGTTGAAGCGCTCGATGCGCTCGCGGCTCAGCACGCCCTCGCGCGCAGCGCCCGCCACGCCATGCCGGCCAACAATCTGACGCTGGTCTATCGATCAGCCAAAGCGCCGACTTAGTCGAGTGCGCGCTTACCGGCGCGGCCCACCGACTTGATGTCCTCGCCCACGCCTTCAACCGTGTTGCAGGCGGTGGTCGCGGCGAGCGTCCGTGCGGCGAGCGCCGCGGCGATGAAAGTCTGGCGAAACATGCTGTGCTCCCTGGTCAGGTTGTGATGCTTCAAACGCATGAGGCTGGCAGCCTATTCCTGACTCGCCGCTGAAGCGACACGCTTTGTCCCTTGCGTGCGGGCCTTGGCCAGCTGGCGCTCGCGCCAGGCGATCAACAGCCCGGCGCCGATGATGAGCGGCGCGCCCAGCCACAGGCTTGCAGGCGCCGCCTGACCGAACACCACATGCCCATAAAGGCTTGCCCAGAGCAGCGCGGTGTAATCCATCAGCAGGATCACCGCGGCCGAGCCGAAGCGCAGCGAGGTGGTGAGCAGCATCTGCGCCGCCGCGCCCACCAGCCCCATGCCGAGGATCAGCCCCCAGGTTGCCGGATCGTGCGCCGTCCAGACGAAGGGCAGGGCAAGGGCGGCAACGGGGGCGGAGAGCGCGGCGAACCAGAAGACGATGCTCGACGGGTTCTCGGTGGTGTTGAGGTCCTGGATCTGGAAGCTGATGAGCGCCACCATGAAGGGGGCGATGAGGCCCACCGCAATCCCCGCCCAGGTGACGCCGGCGTGCAGGCCCGAGAAGGGCTGCATCACCACCACCACCCCGGCAAAGCCCATCGCCACCGCGCCCCAGCGATAGGGTCCGATCCGCTCGCGCAAGAGCACCATGGCGATGAGCACGGCAAAGACCGGGGCGGTAAAGCCGAGCGTGGTCGCCTCGGCGAGCGGCAGCAGCAGCACCGCGCCATAGGTGAAGATCATGCCCAGAAGCCCGCTCGCCGCGCGCCGGGCATGGGCGCCAATCCGCCTTGTCCGCAGCAGCGCCAGCCTGCCGGTGAGCACCAGCCCTGCACCCAGCAGGACCGCGGTGAGCGCCTGGCGCCAGAAGATCAGCTCGACAAGATGCGCGCCGCGCTGCCCCGCGAGCTTGACCAGCATCCCCATGCTCGCCAGCGCAAAGGCGGCAAGCAGGCGGACAAAGAGCGCGAGGATCGGGCGGGGGCGGGCGATCGAGCCATCCATCGCCCTGCCGCTTGGCCGAGCGGCGGGGATTGCGCAAGCGGGCGCACGCCCCATATGCGCGCGGCATGGACATTCTCACCCGGTTCGAACTGCTCAGCGACGCGGCCCAGCTTGCCCTTCTGGGCGGGCTGTTCTGGGCGCTGGCGGCGCTCGCTGCGGTGATGGAGCGTCGCCGCACCCGGCGCCGCGATGTCGCGCGGCTTGATCGGGTCGGCTGGGTGCCGTGGCTCACGCTGTTCATGCTGGCGGCGGTGCTCGGCGGCGGGCTGCTGGCGATCAGCCTTCCGGCCGTGCTGGCAGGCTGAGGCGGCAGCCGCGCGCCAATGCGTGTCTGGCAGGCGGGTCGCCCCTAGAGGCAGGCTTCCAGATAGGCCTGATCGAAGCCGAACTGGCGCGCCTTTTCCAGCGTGTAGGGCCTGAGGCCCGAGCTGCGGAACTCGCCGATGATCTTCCCGTCCTCGGTCTCGTCGAGATACTCGAACTTGAACAATTCCTGCGTCACGATCACGTCGCCCTCCATCCCGATCACCTCGGTAATGTTGGTGGTGCGGCGCGAGCCGTCGCGCAGGCGCTTGACCTGGACGATGAGATCGACGCTCTCCGCGATCTGGCGGCTGATTGCTTCCTTGGGGATCTTGATATCCCCCATCATGATCATGTTCTCCATGCGCCCGAGCGCCTCGCGCGGGGAGTTGGCGTGGAGCGTGCACATCGAGCCATCGTGACCGGTGTTCATCGCCGCGAGCAGGTCAAAACACTCCGCGCCGCGAATTTCGCCAAGGATGATGCGATCCGGGCGCATACGCAGGGCGTTCTTCACGAGGTCGCCGATGGTGATCGCGCCCTGGCCTTCAAGGTTGGGCGGGCGGGTTTCGAGCGGCAGCCAGTGCGGCTGTTGCAGCAGGAGTTCCGCCGCGTCCTCGATGGTCAGCACGCGCTCGCCCGGGTCGATCATCTTCGAGAGGGCGTTGAGCATGGTCGTCTTGCCCGAGCCGGTGCCGCCCGAGATGACGATGTTCATCCGGCACGCGCCTGCGATTTTCAGCGCGGTGCACATCTTGTCCGACATCGAGCCGAAGTCGCGCAGCATGTCGAGCGTGATCGGCTTTTCGGAGAACTTGCGTATCGAGATTGCGGTGCCGCGCAGGGAGAGCGGCGGCACGATCACGTTCACACGGCTGCCGTCCTTGAGGCGGGCGTCGGCGAGCGGCGTGGTCTGGTCGACGCGGCGGCCGACCTGGTTGACGATGCGCTGCGCGATCTGGAAGAGGTGCTGTTCGTCGCGGAACTTGATCGGGGCGAGCTGGAGCTTGCCCTTCTTCTCGATATAGGTCTGATCCGGCCCGTTGACCATGATGTCGGAGACGTCGGGGTCGTTGAGCAGCTCCTCGAGCGGGCCAAAGCCGAGCAGCTCGTCGATCAGCACCTTCTCGAGCGCGAATTGTTCGCGCCGGTTGAGGGTGACCTTGAGTTCGGCCAGCACCTCCATGATGATCGGGCGGAACTCCTCGGACAGCTCCTCCTTCGAGAGGGTCGCGGCAGCCTCCGGATCGACGCGTTCGAGCAGGCGCGGGAGCACCTGCTCTTTGATCTTGTGGACGCTCGCCTCGAAACCGCCGACTTCCGACTGCGCTTCGGCAGCCGCCGCCATGCGCTCGTTGAGGCGTCCGAGCGCTTCCGCGGTGGAATTGGGGCGGGGCTGTGCCGGTGCAGAGGTGGGTGCCGGGCTTGGCGGCATGGCTTCGCCCGGGATCGGCGGGAACTGCTCGCCCCCACGCATGGCCGGCACCGCGACGCCGCCGCCCTTCATCGGGCGAGCAACGCCGAAGGCAGGCCGCGCGCCGGGCTTGATCCCGCCAACATTGCCTCTCTTGCCGAATGCGCTCATTCTCAGCCCCCAAGGCTTTCCATCACGTTGCATCCCCGCCGCGGTGTGGCTGGAGGTGTTCGGGCCATGGTCAATAGGTGGGAATGGTTGTTTTTTCCTGAATCGGCCCGCTGGCGCGCCGGCACGGGGCAGCCCAGGCCGACGGGGGGCTTGTCGCGACGCGCGCGGCGGCTAAAGCGGGAGGAGAAACAGCAGGGAATCGGCAAGGATCATGTGCGGCATTATCGGGATCGTGAGCAGCAGCGCCGTGGCCGAACGGCTGGTCGATGGCCTCAGGCGCATGGAATATCGCGGCTATGACAGCGCCGGGCTGTGCACGCTCCACGATGGCGCGCTGGTGCGGCGGCGGGCCGAGGGCCGGCTTGCCAACCTGGTGCGGGTGCTCGAGGCTGATCCGGCGCCCGGCATGGTCGGTATCGCCCATACCCGCTGGGCCACCCACGGCGCGCCCACCGCGGTCAATGCCCACCCCCATGCCACCGCCGAGGTGGCGATCGTCCACAATGGCATCATCGAGAATTTCAAGGAGTTGCGCGCGCAGCTCGCCGCGCTCGGGCGGCGCTTCGAGAGCGAGACCGACAGCGAGGTGGTGGCCCATCTGATCTCGGTCGAGATCGAGGCCGGGGCCGATCCCGAAACCGCGGTGCGCCGGGTGCTGCCGCGCCTGCGCGGGGCCTTTGCGCTGGCGATTGCCTTTCGCCAGCATCCCGATCTGCTGATCGGCGCCCGGCTGGGCTCGCCGCTGGTGCTGGGCTATGGACCGCAAGGGCGCGAGGCCGAGATGTATCTCGGCTCCGATGCGCTCGCGCTTGCCCCGCTGACCCAGCGCATCACCTATCTTGAAGAAGGCGACTGGGTGATGATCCGCCGCGATGGCGCCACCATCTTCGATGGCGCGGGCCAGCCGGTGACCCGCCCGATCGAGACCTCGGGCGCCTCGGCCGCGGCGGTGGAGAAGGGCAATTACCGCCACTTCATGCAGAAGGAAATCTTCGAGCAGCCCACCGTGGTGGCGCAGACCCTCGCTTCCTACCTGCGCCTGTCGGACAATTCGGTGGCGCTGCCGCAGATCGACTTTGATCTTTTCGCGGTCCGCCGCCTCACGCTGGTTGCCTGCGGCACCAGCTACTATGCCGGGATGGTGGCCAAATACTGGTTCGAGCGCTTCGCCCGGGTGCCGGTCGATATCGATGTGGCAAGCGAGTTCCGCTATCGCGCGCCGGTGCTCGAGGAAGGGGGCCTGGCGCTGTTCATCTCGCAGAGCGGCGAAACCGCCGATACGCTCGCGGCGCTCAGGCACTGCAAGGCCAATGGCCAGACCATCGCGGTGGTCGTCAACGTGCCCACCAGCACCATGGCGCGCGAGGCCGATTTGCTGCTGCCGACCCATGCCGGGCCGGAGATCGGCGTGGCCTCGACCAAGGCCTTCACCTGCCAGCTTGCGGTGCTGGCCGCGCTGGCGGCGCACATGGCGGTGAAGAAGGGGCGCCTTTCCCGCGAGGAGGAGGCCGAGATCGTCCGCCACCTGCTCGAGGCGCCCGCCGCGCTCAACGCCGCGCTTGGCCATGATGATGACATCGCCGCGATGGCGCATCTCATCGCCCCGGCTCGCGACGTGCTCTATCTGGGGCGCGGTCAGGATTATCCGCTGGCCCTGGAAGGGGCGCTGAAGCTCAAGGAAATCAGCTATATCCACGCCGAAGGCTATGCCGCGGGCGAGATGAAGCACGGACCGATCGCGCTGATCGATGATCACGTGCCGGTGGTGGTGATCGCCCCGTCCGGCCCGCTGTTCGAAAAGACCGTCTCCAACATGGAGGAAGTGCGCGCGCGCGGGGGGCAGGTGGTGCTGATCTCCGATGCCGAGGGCATCGCTGCGGCGGGCGAGGGCTGCATCGCCACGATCGAGATGCCGGTGGTTCACCCACTGATCGCGCCGCTCGTCTATGCCGTGCCGGTGCAGCTGCTCGCCTATCACGTGGCGGTGGTGAAGGGCACCGATGTCGATCAGCCGCGCAACCTCGCCAAATCGGTGACGGTGGAATAGCCGCTCTGCTGCAAGGCAGAGATTGCGCTGCGGGCTTTACCGCAACCTAACCATTGCGCGTTAACAGCGCCTGCGTGCATCAGCAGCCCGCGCCTTCTCCGCCGCCAGCCGTGCCGGCCAGCCTGCCGATTTCCGACGTGCTTGGCCTGTCGCGAAATCCGGCATTCGATCCTGCGCGCCTGCGCGGCGATGACTATGCCGAACTTGCCTATGCCAGCCGCAACCGGATGTTCGCCAATGCCTTGGTGATCCTGTTCGTCTGCACGGTGTTCATGCCCCTGATCGGGCCGCCGCTGGTGGGCGCCTGGGCGTTGCTGCTCGGCTTCATCCTGTTCAAGACCCGCCAGACCGACATGCGCCTCGTCCACCCGGGCAGCCGTAGCGCGGCGGCGGTGCTCGAGCGCTGGCAGCTGGGCTATTCGGTCGCGGCGGCGGTCTGCTGGGTGGCAGCGCTGCTGGCCTTCCCGGCGCTCGCCGAAGGGGCCGAAGCGATGACCATGGTGCTCGTGCTGATGGTGCTGATGGCCTGTTCGACCTTCGTCTTTTCGACCTCGCCGCTGGGGGTTGTGATCTATATCGCCATGCTCGGCCTCGGGATCGTGGTGCATCTGGCGCTGGCCGGGCAATGGCAGGCGATGGGCGCGGCGGTGCTGTTCACCATCTCCTGCCTCGTTGCCACCATCCAGGTGCGCACCATCTTTCTCAAGGCGCGGCTGGCCGAGGCGGCGCTGCTCGAGAAGGAGGAGGTGGTCTCGCTGCTGCTGCGCGAGTTCGAGGAGAACGAGGCCGATTGGTTGTGGCAGATCGACCCGGCTCGGCGGGTGCGTTCGGTCTCGCCCCGCTTCGCCTTCGCGCTCGGGCGCCCGCAGGCCGAGGTCGAGGGCAAGCCTCTGCTCGAGCTGATCGCCGGGCCGGGCTGGGAACGTGGGCACTGTTCGCCCAGCCTGCGCGACCTGGCCGAAAGGCTCAAGAACCGCGAGAACTTCTCCAACCTGCTGGTGCAGGTGACGATCATGGGCGAGGAGCGCTGGTGGGAGCTTTCGGGCACGCCGATGCGCGATGATCAGGGCCGCTTCTCGGGCTTTCGCGGGGTCGGCTCGGACGTGACCGAGCAGCGCAAGTCATCCGAGAAGATCGCCTATCTTGCCCGTTTCGACACGCTCACCCAGCTGCCCAACCGCCTGCAGCTTACCGAAGCGCTGGGCGATGCGCTGCGCTATGCCGAGCAGTGGCGCACCCGCTGTGCGCTGCTGATGGTGGACCTTGATCGGTTCAAGGCGGTCAATGATTCGCTCGGCCACATGACGGGCGACAAGCTGCTGGCCCAGGTCTCGGCGCGGCTCAAGTCGCTGATGGGCGAGAACCAGCTGGTTGGCCGCCTCGGCGGCGACGAGTTCGCGATCGTGATCCGCGATGTCACCTCGCCGGCGCTGGTGCGCGATCTGGCGCAGCGGGTGATCGCGCGCCTGTCCGAGCCCTATCAGGTCGATCACCACACGCTTTATGTGGGGGCCAGCGTCGGCTCGGCCGAAGGCCCGCGCGATGGCAGGACGGTCGAGGAAATGATGCGCAATGCCGACCTTGCGCTCTATCGTGCCAAGGACATGGGCGGGGGCGAGCATTGCCGCTTCGAGCCGACCTTGCACGCCTCGGCCGAAGAACGCCGACAGCTCGAAGTGGCGCTGCGCAAGGCGCTCGGGCGTGAGGAGATGGTGCTCCACTTCCAGCCGGTGGTCGATGCCCGCAGCGAAAGCGTGGTCAGCTTCGAGGCACTGGTGCGTTGGAACAGCGCCGAGCACGGCTTTGTCAGTCCGGGCAAGTTCATCCCGCTGGCCGAGGACACCCGGCTGATCGTGCCGATCGGCCAGTGGGTGCTGCGCCGCGCCTGCGAGGAAGCGCGCCATTGGCCCGAGCATGTGAAGGTCAATGTCAACGTCTCGCCCGAGCAGCTGCTCGAACCGGGCTTTCATGCCGAGGTGGTGCAGGCCCTCGCCGCAAGCGGGCTGAGGCCCGAGCGGCTCGAGATCGAGGTGACCGAGAGCATCTTCCTGCGCGATGCCAGCGTGGCGCGCAATGCGCTCGAACAGGTGATGGCGCTGGGCTGTTCGGTGGCGCTGGATGATTTCGGCACCGGCTATTCCTCGCTCGGCTATCTGCGCAAGCTGCGCTTCTCGACCATCAAGGTCGATCGCACCTTCGTGCAGGGCGCGGCGCAGGGCAGTGCCGAGAGCCTGGCGATCATCAACGCGGTGGTGGCGATGGCCAAGAGCCTCGACATGACCACCACTGCCGAAGGGGTGGAGAATGCCGAGGAGGCCGAGCTCATCCGCAACCTCGGCTGCGACAAGATCCAGGGCTATCATTTCGGCCGCCCGATGAGCGCCGAGGAGGCGCGCAGCCTGTTCCGCCAGCCGATCGAGCGGCGCGCCTGACCAGGCTCAGGCGCTGGCCAGCGCCGCCAGCACGCTCTCGAACAGGCGCCGGCCATCGGCCCCGCCCAGCGCCGGGTGGGCTGCCGGTTCGATCGCGCGTTCGGGATGGGGCATCATGCCAAGGATGCGGCGGTTGGCGCTGAGCACCCCGGCAACCCTGCGCGCCGAGCCGTTGACCTCTTCGGCATAGCGAAAGGCGATCCGCCCTTCGCCTTCGAGCGCATCGAGCGTTGCCGCATCGGCATAGTAATTGCCGTCGTGATGCGCGACCGGAATGCGGATCGTCTCGCCCGCCTGGTAGGCATTGGTGAAGAGCGAATCGGTGGTCTCGACCGTGAGGCTGACGGTGCAGCAGATGAAGCGCTGGGCGGCATTGCGCAGCAGCGCGCCGGGCAGCAGCCGCGCTTCGGTGAGCACCTGGAAGCCGTTGCACACGCCGAGCACCGGCACCCCGCGCGCCGCTGCGGCCACCACCGCGCGCATGATCGGGCTTTGCGCGGCCATGGCGCCCGAGCGCAGATAGTCGCCATAGGAAAAGCCGCCGGGCAGGGCGATGAGGTCGAGCCGCTCGGGCAGATCGGCATCGCCGTGCCAGACCCTGAGCGCCGGCGTGCCCGAAACCGCCTCGAGCGCCACCGCCATGTCGCGGTCGCAATTGGAGCCGGGAAAGGTGATGACCGCCGCGCGGAAGCCCATCAGTGCGCCCCTCCCGCCGCGGGCGCCTCGATGGTGTAGCTTTCGATCACGGTGTTGGCGAGCAGCTGCTCGCACATCTGCCTTATGGTGGCATGATCGGTGCCATCGGCAAGATCGAGTTCGATCAGCCGGCCCACGCGCACATCCGCGATCCCCGAAAAGCCGAGTCCTTCGAGCGCATGATGCACCGCGCGTCCCTGCGGATCGAGCACACCGGGCTTCAGGCGGACGAGGACGCGCACGTGCATGGGGGCTTGCTCCCTTGGCTGGACCAACGGGCCGCGCGGCCCTGTCGGCACGCGCTATAGCGCCCCGGCGCGGCGGTGCAATCGCCTCGATCGCGCTTGCACACCGGGGCGCGCGGCGCAGGGCTTGTCGCAATCCGGTCATGCCCGGCGCACGCGTGTAACCTGCTTGCAACATCTTGCCGCAGATTGCCGCCAAAGCGACATCTTCGCGCAACATTTGCCGCGGCCAGCCTCGCGCGAATCGCGCAAAAGTGCCAGCCACCGCCGCGCCCCTCTCCATCCGATCCAGCCCTGGAGGTTGTTTCATGTCCAAAGCTTTCACCGCCGCCCGCGCCGCCTGGGCGTGCAGCACCATCCTTGCCGCGGCCGCTGCCGGGTTTGCCGCCCCCGCCGCCGCGCAGGACGAGCTTGCCGCCGAAACCGAAGGCGGGCTTGCCACCATCATCGTCACCGCCAACCGCCGCGAGGAGAACCTGCAGGACGTGCCGGTCTCGGCCGAATTGCTTGACAGCGAGCGGCTCGGCGCGGTGTTCAGCGGCGCGGCCGACATCACCGCGCTCGCCGGCACGGTGCCCGGGCTCAATGTCGAAAGCTCGAACGGCCGGGTTGCTCCGCGCTTCTATATCCGCGGCCTTGGCAACACCGATTTCGATCTTGCCGCCTCGCAGCCGGTCTCGGTGCTGCTCGATGAGGTGGTGCTCGAGAACGTGACGCTCAAGAGCTTCCCGGTGTTCGATGTTGCCGGGGTCGAGGTGCTGCGCGGGCCGCAGGGCACCCTGTTCGGGCGCAACACCCCGGCGGGCCTCGTCAAGGTGACTTCGATCAAGCCATCCAATGCCCGCGATATCCGCGCCTCGATCAGCTATGGCCGCTATGACACCATCGCGCTGAACGCCGCGATCGGCGGTGCGCTGGTCGAGGACGTGCTCGCCTTGCGCGTCTCGGGCCAGCTGCAGAGCCGCAGCGACTGGATCAGCAACGGCTTTACCGGCGAGAACGACGCGCTCGGCGGCTACACCGATATCGCCGTGCGCGGCCAGCTGCTCTTCACCCCGGGCGAGCGCACCAGCATCCTGGCCGCGGTCAACTACCGCGATCTCAAGGGCGCCTCGACCTTTTTCCGCGCCAACGTGCTCGGCCCCACCCCGCAGCAGCCGCGCAACACCAACGGCCTCAACAACAATTACGAGCGCGACACGGTGTTCTTCGATGGCGGGGCGGGCAACAATGCCGATTACGAACAGCTCGGCCTGACGCTCACCGCATCCTACGAGTTCGACGGTGCGACGCTGACCGCGATCGCCAGCCGCTGGACCAGCGAAGGGGCAAGCCGCGGCGATATCGACGGCGGCTTTGGCGCCTCCTTCCTGCCGGTGATGGGGCCGGGTTTCATTCCCTTCCCCGCCGACACGCAGGATTCGCTCGATCTTGAGCAGAACACCTTCGAGCTGCGGCTCGCCTCGAGCGGCAGCGGGCCGCTGAACTGGCAGATCGGCGGGTTCTATTTCGACAGCGATTTCGATGTCACCACCGTCGGCTTTCCCTTCCCGCCTGAGGTTACCGTCAACCACACCAACACCGCCTGGGCGCTGTTCGGGCAGGTGAGCTATCAGCTCACCGACACCCTGAGGGCCACCGGGGGCATCCGCTACACCGATGACGAGAAGGACTTCTTCGTCCGCGCGGGCGCGCCGCGCCAGCCGGTGAGCGTGGGCGATGACCAGTTCGACTGGGACATCAGCCTGTTTGCCGACGTGGCCGACAATGCCAGCGTCTATGCCAAGGTGGCCAATTCCTTCCGCGCGCCCACCATCCAGGGCCGTGACGTGGCCTTCTTCAGCGCGCCCTCTGTCGCCCAGTCGGAGAACATCACCTCCTATGAAGTGGGGTTCAAGAGCGAGCTTTCCGATCGTCGCGTGCGGCTCAACGGGGCAGCCTATTATTACACCGTGGAAGACCCGCAGTTCACCGCGGTGGGCGGGGCCGGCAACCTTGTCCGGCTGATCAACGCCAACAAGGGTGTGGGCTGGGGGCTCGAGCTTGACGGGGCCTTCCAGATCACCCCGCGCCTGCTGCTGACGCTGGGCTTTGCCTACACCAATACCGAGATCAAGGATCCCAATCTTGCCGTGGGCATCTGCGCCCAGTGCCGGGTGATCGATCCGACCGTGGTGATCGCGGGCACGCCGCGCGCGCTCATCGATGGCAACCCCTTCCCCAACGCGCCCGAGATCAGCGCTGACCTTACCGCGCGCTATGGCGTGCCGGTGGGGCAGAGCGGCGAGTTCTTCGTCTTTACCGACTGGGTGTTTCTCGGCGAGACCAACTTCCTGCTCTATGAAAGCGCCGAGTTCAACGCCGGCAGCCGCCTCGAAGGCGGGCTCAAGGTCGGCTATTCCGGCAATGACGGGCAGTGGGAAGTGGCCGCCTTTGCCCGCAACATCACCGGCGAGGACAATGTCCTCGGGGTGATCGACTTCAACAACAACACCGCCTTCGTCAACGAGCCGCGGATCTTCGGGGTGATGCTGGGCGTCAAGTATTGAGGCGCTGCGCTCAAGCACCCGTGCTTGGTGCGGGCAGGATCGGGGCCGGTCGGAGCTGTCCGGCCGGTCCCTTCTCATCGCGGTTCAGGGCGAAGGCGCGGCCGGCACCACGCTGAAGGTGACCGCGGCCTCAAGATCGAGATAGCGCCGCGCGGTTTCCTGCACCTCTTCGGCGGTGATGGTGCGCATCACCTCGGGCACCGCGGCAAAGCGGGCGAGGCGCTCGGGCTCGCTCTGGGCGCGTGCGGCCAGGGCAAGCCAGCCCCCGAGGTCCTTGAGCGCATTGGCGTGTTCCTCGAGGAACGGACGGCGCGCGCGGGCGATCACGTCCTCATCGAGCGGCGCGCGCTGGAGATCGGCGATCAGCTCGGCCAGCGTCGCCCGGGTGGCGGGCAGGGCATCGGCGGAGACCGCGGCGGCGATGGCAAAGGTGCCAAAGCCCGGATAGTGGTGGCTGGGCTGCGAGGCGGCGGAAGGGGAATAGGCCTGCCCCAGCCGCTCGCGCAGCCGCTCGGTGAGCTCGATCCTGACAATCCGCGCGAGCAGCTCGAGCCGCAGCTGTTCGGCCAGATCGCTGTCATCGGTGGTCGGCCACACCCATTGCAGCAGCGCCTGATCCGCCTCGCCACGGTGGGTCAGACGATGCTCGCCGCGGCTGGTCGTGAAGCGGCGCTGGCGCGCCTCGGGCCGGGGGAGGAATTCGGCCTCGCGCGGCGGCAGCGCGCCCAGCGTCGCGGCGATGGCGACAATCGCGGCGTCCTCGTCGAGATCGCCCACCAGCGCCACCTCGATCGCCCCGCGGCGCAGCCGCTCGCCGATCGCCGCATCGAGCCCGGCAAAATCGAGCGCGCGGAAGGCCTCGCGCGGTTGCAGGCTGAAGCGTGGGTCATTGTCCGATAGGATCGCCCCGCTCGCCGTCGAAAGCGCGCGCGCCGGAGTGGCATCGAGCGTGTTGAAGAAATTGTCGATGTTGCGGCGGAAGCGCTCGATCCCCTCGGGACGATAGCCGGGATCGATGAGCGTTGCGGCCAGCACCTGGAGTTGCAGCGCCAGATCGCGCGGGGTGGTGGTGCCCGAGGCGGTGAAGGCATCGGTGTCGCTCGCCAGACTGAAGGCCACCGATCGCCCGGCAAACAGGCTGGCGAGCTCGTCCTGGCTGTGCTGGCCGAGCCCGCCCGCGGCGAGCGAATTGGTTAGGTAGGTGGCAAGCGGGGCGGCGTGGGTGTTGAGGAGATCGCCGCCATCCACCGCCATGGCAAAGGCGATGCGATCCTTGCGCACATCGGTGCGCTTGAGTGTCAGGCGCACGCCATTGGCAAAGCGGATGAAACGCAGGCCGAAGCGTGGCTCGAGGCTGTCGGACACGACCGTGCCGGGCGGGCCGAAATCGCTGTAGGCAAAGGCGAGCGGGCCGCGCTCGGCGGGCGGAGCGATGGGCAACGCCATCGCCCGCGCAAAGGCGGCGCGCAGGGCTTCCTCCCCACCTTCGGGGGCGCGGCGGCCCTCGAAGCGGATCAGCGGATCATCGAGCGGCGCGGCATCCTCGCGCAGCGCCTGCCAGACGGCTTCCGGTGTGATCGCGCCAGCCTCGGCCTCAAAGACGGCAAGCTGGAACGCCGGGGTGGTGGGCACGCGCTCGTCGCTGACCAGGGCGAGCGCGGCATTCACGAAGACCCCGTGGGCGCGGGTATCGGCGGCCTTGGCGGCGTTTTCGAGCGCGGTGCGGGTGTTGGCAAGCTGTTCGTCTAGCTCGGCGCGGGTGAAGCCGTAGGTGAGCGCCTGGTTGACCTCGCGCACCGCGGCGAGCAGGCCCTTTTCCCATTCGCCATCGGCGCTGCTGATCGCAAGGCTGGTGAGGCGTGCTTCCCTGAAGATCTCGCCCGAGCCATAGCTGGCGCTGCGAAAGGGCGCATCGGGCCCGCGGGCAAGGCGCGCAAGCCGCCGGTTGATGATCGCATAGCCCAGCGCGCGCAGCCGCGCGATGCGGCGGTTGGCAAGGGTATCGGGCTCCTCGCGCCAGGGGGCAAGGCGGGTGAGGGTGACGCTCTCGGCGAGCGCCGGATCGAGGTGGATGCGGGTGAGGCCGCGGCGGTCAACATCGATCGGTCCGGCCTCGGGCCGCTCCGGCGCAGGGGCGCCGCGCCAATCGCCAAAGCGCGTGCGGATCGCCGCCTCGACTGCCTCGACCGGCAGATCGCCCACCACCACCAGCACGGTGTTGGCAGGCGTGTAGCTGCGCGCATAGAGCGCGCGCAACTGGGCCGCGCTTGCCTGTTCGATCACCGCGGCGCTGCCGATCGGCAGGCGCGCGCCATAGCGCGCCTCGGGCGCGAGAAAGGCGATGCTGTCTTCGAGGTTGCGCTGCTGGAACCCGGAGCGATCGCGCCGCTCGGCAAGGATCACCCCGCGCTCGCGCGCCACCGCATCCTCGCTCAGCAGAAGCTCGCTCGCCGTCTCGCGCATCAGCATCAGCGCGGTATCGAGCAGCGCCGGATCGGCGCGCGGCAGGTTGAGCATGTAGGTGACCGCCTCGAAGCCGGTCGCGGCATTGGTGTCGGCCCCGAAGGCAAGCCCCTTGCGCGCGAGGAGCTTGACCATTTCGCCTTCGGGCAGGCCCTTCGAGCCGTTGAAGGCCATGTGCTCGAGAAAGTGCATGAGGCCGCGCTCCTCCTCGCGCTCCTCGAGGCTGCCCGAGCCGATCCGCAGCCGCACCAGCGCGGTGCCCGCCGGGGTGGCATTGTGGCGGATGATGAAGCGCATCCCGTTGTCGAGCCGGCCGAAGCGATAGGCCGGATCGACCGGGACGTCGCTCGCCTCGAAGGCCCAGACCGGGGCGGGCGCCGGGGAAGGGGCGGGGGCAGGGCTGGTCGCGACTTGCGCGTCAGGCGCGGGCGGCGCCGCTGCGGGCGGCGGATCGGCCGCGCGCGAGGCAAGAGGGGCGGGCAGGGCGAGCGCCAGCGCAAGGCCGGCGGCAAGCGCGCAGCGGTGCAGGGACATCACCTTTGGTTCATTTCCTGATGCACCGCGCCAGACTAGCGCGCGCAGCCCGCCTGTCAGCCTATTTCTTGATCGGCGGCGGCGGGCGCAGGCGCGAGCGATGGTGCGACAGGTCGAACACCTCGCCCGGGCTGTTGTCGTCGCCGTTCAGCAGCCCAAGCCGACGGGCGACCTCGCGATAGGCTTCTTCCTCGCCGCCCAGATCGCGGCGGAAGCGGTCCTTGTCGAGCTTTTCGCCGGTGGTCATGTCCCACAGGCGGCAGCCATCCGGGCTGATCTCGTCGGCAAGGATCACCCGGCTGTAATCGCCATCATAGATGCGGCCGAATTCGAGCTTGAAGTCGATGAGGCGGATGTCGATCGCGGCGAACATCCCGCAAAGGAAATCGTTGATGCGGATCGCCATCGAGGAAATGTCGTGCATCTCCTCGTGGCTGCACCAATTGAAGCAGGCGATGTGTTCCTCGGCCACCAAGGGATCGCCGAGGGCATCGTCCTTGTAGTAATATTCGATCAGGGTGTGAGGCAGCGGCTCGCCTTCCTCAAGCCCAAGGCGCTTGCACAGCGATCCTGCGGCAACGTTGCGCACCACCACCTCGAGCGGGATGATGTCCACCTGCCGGATCAGCTGCTCGCGCATGTTGAGCCGGCGGATGAAGTGGGTGGGGATGCCGATGTGGGCAAGGCGGGTGAAGACGTGCTCGCTGATGCGGTTGTTGATCACGCCCTTGCCCGCGATCGTGCCCTTCTTCTCGGCGTTGAAGGCGGTGGCATCGTCCTTGAAATACTGGATCAGCGTGCCCGGCTCCGGCCCCTCATAGAGGATCTTGGCCTTGCCTTCATAAAGCTTGGTGCGGCGGGACATCGGCGGTTTCCCTTATCAGCGAATGGTGCCCGGGGGCGGATTTGAACCACCGACACGCGGATTTTCAGTCCGCTGCTCTACCCCTGAGCTACCCGGGCATTCGCTGCAAGCGACGGGTCGGGCAGGCGTTGCTTTCCCCGGCGAGCAAATGAGAGCGGCCCTATGGCGAAGGCGGCTGGGCTTGGCAAGGGGGTTTTCGCGCTCTTGAGGGCCGGTCTCGCGCGCCGGCGCTATTCGTCTTCTGCCGGGCCCTCGCGGGCAAGATCATCCGGCTCGGCGGGCGGGCCGGGGACGGCGTAGGAATCGGAAAACCAGCGCGCAAGGTCACGGTCGCGGCAGCGGGCCGAGCAGAACGGGTGATGCGCTGCCTGGCGCGGCTTGCCGCAGATCGGGCAGGGCTTGTGGGCAGAAAGGCTCATTGGCCAACAAGCTGGGCATTGGCCGCAATGATGGCAAGGCCCGGATCGCTGCGGATTTCGAGGCTCCGGCCGGTGCGCCGCGCCAACGCCTCGCGCCAGGCCGGGACGATCCGGGCTTCAAGCGCGGGATGAACCATGAGCTCGATCACCCGCCCGGTGCCACCCGCCTCGGCCGCGATCTCCGCCCGGCGCAGCGCCATGCGCGCGGCCATGCCAAGCCGCTGATGGGCGAATCGGTGGATCAGCGAGGGGCCTTCGAGCCGGGCTACCAGCTGGACAAGGCCAAAGCCGTTCATCGCCGTGCGCTCATGCGGCCAGTCAGCCAGCGCCATCGCGAGCGCGGCGTCGACCGCGCGGCGATCATCGCGTGCGGCGAGCGTGGGAAAATCGATGGCGATATTGCCGCCCAGATCAAACCACGCCAGCGCCCGGGCGATCGCGGGGACGGCGGCGAGCGCAAGGCTGCGCGGCGCGCCGATCCCGTCGATGTCGATCACGCTCATCGCCGCCGTGGTGCCGATCAGGATCTCCCCGCCGGGAAAGTCGAGCCGGGCGTTGGCCGCGGCCTGCCACACCTCCTCCCACAGCCCCGCGGGAAAGCGCGGCACGATCCGCCCCTCGGGAAAGGGCGAGGGCAGCGGCCCGGTGCCGGCCACGCGCGCCTGGGCGCGCTTCAGCCGCCCGCGCTCGGCCATCGGCGCCCGGGTGATCACCAGCGCAAGCGAAGCGCCCTCGCTCACGCCCTGCGGCAGGTGATCGACCAGCGCCTCGCGCCCGTCATCGAGCCGCGCCAGCCCGCGCCGCGTGCCCTTGAGCTTGGCGACAAGTTGCCCGCGCGTCTGTGTGCCAGCGGCCAGTTCTTCGGGCCAGCTCAGCCTTGCGGCGCGCACCTGCCCGCTTTCGACGAGCAGCGCGCGCCTTTCCCCGATCCCTTCCTCGATCAGCCATTCTGCCGCGCCGCGCTCAGGCAAGGGCGAACCCCGCCGCCTTGAGCAGCGCCCGGGTTTCATAGAGCGGCAGGCCCATCACCCCCGAATGGCTGCCTCTGATCCACTGGATCAGCCCTTCGGCGCTGCCCTGAATGGCATAGCCCCCGGCCTTGCCGCGCCATTCGCCCGAGGCAAGATAGGCGGCGATCTCCTGCTCGGTGAGGCGCTTGAAGCGCACCACGGTTTCGCTCACGCGCGCGCGGCAACTGCCATCGGGGCCGCGCAGCACCACGCTGGAGAAGACCTGGTGCCGCCGCCCGCTCATCAGGGCAAGGCAGGCGCGCGCCTCGGCCTCGGTTTCGGCCTTGGGCAGGATCCGTCGCCCCACCGCCACCACCGTATCGCCTGCCAGCACGAAGCCGGGGGCGGACACGGCCTTAGCCTTCTCCAGCCCCATGCGCAGGGCATAGGTGCGGGGGCGCTCGCCCTTCATCGCCGTCTCATCGATGGCAGCGGGGGCAATGGCATCGGGCCCAAGGCCGAGGCGGGCGAGCAATTCACGCCGCCGCGGCGAGGCCGAGGCCAATGTGAGGTGCGCAGCGCCCATCGGGCGGGCCGGTGGCCCCTATTGCGGCCCGGGGCCGCCGCGACCCGGCATGAAGCGATAGGTGATGCGCGCCTTGGTGAGATCATAGGGGGTAAGTTCGCACAGCACCTCATCGCCCACCAGCACGCGGATGCGGTTCTTGCGCATCTTGCCGGCGGTGTGGCCGAGCACTTCATGGCCGTTTTCAAGCTCCACCCGGAACATCGCATTGGGCAGCAGTTCGACCACGCGCCCGCGCATTTCGAGGAGTTCTTCCTTGGCCATGTAATTCCTTTGAGACTCGTGGCTGGGCAAAGACGCCCGTCGATGCGGGCCAGCGCTTTAGCGATGCGGGAACCAAAAGGGAAGGCTCGTGCTTTAGGCGCGGGACGTGAAGCCTCCGTTCATGCGGGAGCCAGCCTTGCGGCGGCAGGTCAGGGCCCGATGCGGTCCCGGCCGGATGGGACCGGTAACAAGCCGCCCTGCCGCCCGAGATCGATTGCAAAAGGGACAAGATGCACCTCTCCCCGTTCATCCGCGCCGCCCTGCGCGCTGGCACGGCGCTTGCCGGTCTTGCCGCAATGTTCCCCGCCAGCGCCGCTGGCAATGCCGCGGCCCAGCCGCAACCTGCCGCCCCGCCCCCCGCCGAAAGCGAGGAGGAGGTTGCCAGCGCCAATGACGCCGGGATCGGCATCAACGGCGAGATCGTGGTGCGCGCCGGGCGGCTGCGCGGGCAATTGACGGTGGAGCAGGCCCCGCTCTTGCAGCTCAACGAGGAGGCGATCGCGGCCGAGGGCGTCACCTCGATTACCGATCTCATCGCCCAGATCAGCGCCCGCACCGGCTCGGCCCGCGGCCGCGGCGGCGGCGGGCAGCCGGTCATTCTGGTGAACGGCATCCGCATCGGCTCGTTCCGCGAATTCGCCAATTACCCGCCCGAGGCGCTGGCGCGGGTCGAGGTGTTTCCCGAGGAAGTGGCCCAGCGCTTCGGCTTTCCCCCCGATCGCCGGGTCATCAACCTCATCCTCAAGGACAATTACGCCAACCGCCAGATCGACTTTGAATATGAAGGTCCCTCGCGCGGGGGCTATGTCCGCAACGAACAGCAGTTCGGGCTGCTCAAGATTGCCGATGGCGGGCGGATCAATCTCAATCTCCAGGTCGAGGACACCTCGCTCCTGAGCGAGGCCGAAAGGGGCGTGGCGCAGACCCCGGGCTCGCTTTCACAGGTGGCGGGCGATCCCGATCAGGCGCGCTTTCGCAGCCTGCTTGCCGATACGCTCGATTTCGAGGGCAACCTGTCCTGGGCCAAGGCAATCATCGACAGCGGCACCTCGCTCAGCGCCAACGTGAACTATGCACGCAGCGAAAGCCGCAGCCTCGATGGGCTCAACACCGTGGTGCTGCGGGCTCAGCCCGGCGATCCGGGCGTGATTCGCACCTTTGGCGCGGACACGCCGCTGGCGCGCCTGACTTCGACCGACACCCTTTCCTCGGCCGGATCGCTGACCCGCCCGCTCAACAATTTCCGCCTCACCAGCACCTTCGATGCCTCCTTCTCGGAGAGCGAGACGCGCATTTCCCGGCGCTTCGATACCACCGCGCTCGAGCAGGCGGCGCTCGCCGGCACGCTCGCGCCCGATGGGCCGTTGCCCGGCAATGCAGTCGCCGGCTTTGATGTCGCGCGCAGCCGCAACCTTGTCGGCACCATGCTCACCACGCTCAATGGCCCGCTTGTCGAGCTGCCCGCGGGCGAAGTGCTGGCAACCTTCGATGTCGGGCTGGATTGGCGCCGCATCGAAAGCGCCGACACCCGCACGCTGCAGGACGTGACGCTCACCCGCCGCCAGCTTTCGACCGGGGCCAATTTCGTGGTGCCGCTTACCAGCCGCCGCGCCGGGGTGGCCGATGCGCTCGGCAGCTTCACCCTCAATCTTCAGGCGGGGCTTGAGGATTTCAGCGATTTCGGGGTGCTGGGTGATTGGAACGCGGGGCTCACCTGGTCGCCGGTCGATGGGCTTGACCTTTCGGCCACCTATATCTGGCGCGAGGTCGCCCCGGGGCTGGCGGCGCTGGGCAATCCGGTGGTGGTCAATTTCAACGTGCCGGTGTTCGATTTCGTGCGCGGCGAGACCGTGCTTGCCGATGTCACCACCGGGGGCAATCCCGCGCTGCCGCCCGAGACCCAGCGCGACTGGAAGTTTGCCGCCAATTGGGAACTGCCGTTCTGGGACAACACCCGCCTGACGGTGGAATATATCCGCAACCGCTCCGACAATGTGGTGAGCGCCTTTCCGCAGATCACCGCCGAGATCGAGGCGGCCTTTCCCGGAAGGGTGACGCGCGATGCGGACGGGCGGCTGATCGCGGTGGATCGGCGCCCGGTGAGCTTTGCCGCGACCCGCGCCAACCGGCTGCAGTTCACCTTTGCCACCAATGGCAGCTTCGGCGCGCCGGCGGGAAGTGGCGGGGGTGGCGGCTTTGGCGGCGGGCGCGGTGGCGGTGAGCGCGCGGCAGCGCTGGCCGCGGCGGCGGCTCCACAACCGGCCCCGCCCACCACCGGCCCGGCTCCGGCGGCAGGTGGAGGTGCGCCGGAGCGTCCGGCGGGCGGCGGGTTTGCGGGCGGCGCGGCCAGCCCCACGCCCGAGCAGCGCGCCCAGTTCATGGCCTTCCGCGCGCGCCTGTGCGCCGAGGACGGCGAGGCCTTCCTCGCGCGGCTGGTGGGCGCGATCGAACGCGGCGAGGACATTGCCGCCGCCTATCCCGATATTGATCCGGCGCGCCTTGCCCCGCTGATCGCGCGGCTGCGCGGGGCCGATGGCAGCATCGATCCGGCGCGCCTCGCGCAGTTCCGCAGCCGCATCTGCAGCATCGATCCGGCGCTGATCGGCGGGGCGCCGGGGCAGGGCGCTCCAGGGCAGGGTGGCCCGGGACAGGGCGTCCCAGGCGGGATGCCGCCGCAGTTTGCCGCCTTCCGCGCCCGTGCCTGCGGGCCGGATGGCACCGCGGCGATCGCCGAGCTAGTCGGCAAGATCGAGCGCGGCGAGGATGTTTCGGCCGAGCTGCCCGGGGTCGATCCGGCCTTCATCAAGCTTGCGCTTGATCGTTCGCGCGGCCCGGATGGCACCATCCCGCCCGAGGCGCTGGCGCAGTTCCGGGAGCGCTTCTGCGCCGCAGCGCCGCCTGCCGGCGGGCAGGGCGGGGCGAGCACAGGCCCGGCAGCGGGCGGCGGCGGCGCGCCTGCGAGTGGGCCGGCCTTCAACCCGCTGGCCCAGCGCAATTTCCAGGGCTGGCGCTATTTCTTCAACCTCACCCACACGATCGAGCTTGATAACACCATCCTCATCGCCAATGGCCTTGCCCCGCTCGACCAGCTCGACGGGGAGGCGACCGGGGCCTTTGGCCTCCCGCGCCATTCGAGCCGGCTCGAGGCCGGGTTGTTCGGCAAGGGGCTTGGCCTGCGCCTCTCGGGCATCTATACCGGCAAGACCAGGCTCGAGGGGGCAGCGGGCACCAGCGACCTGTTCTTCGACGACATCGTCACCTTCAACCTGCGCCTGTTTGCCAATCTCGGCGAGGTGACCGGCAAAAACGAGGGCATCTTCAAGGACCTGCGCGTCAGCCTGGTGGCCGACAACCTGTTCGATGCCCAGCGCCGGGTGCGCGATTCGGCCGGCAACACGCCGATCAACTACCAGCCCTTCGTGATCGACCCGCTCGGGCTCTACCTCGGGATTGACCTCAGGAAGCTGTTCTAGGTCCTGTCTGCATTCATCTGAACCAATCGAGTGCTGAGATGAGGAAGACAAAGCCCATGAAGCTGGTCAGCGTCTTCTCGCAGCGCAGGGCGATCCTGCGGAAGCGTTTGATCCGCTGGAAGAAGTTTTCGACCTTGTGGCGTTCTGCATAGAGGTCGGGGTCGAGGGGCGGCTTG
>Ga0209911_100047_pt1 | contig 177647 bp, 143 predicted proteins | sample FECB21metaG_FD_188301 | JGI IMG/M metagenome (GOLD analysis project Ga0209911, IMG submission 188301) | Cyanobacterial communities from the Joint Genome Institute, California, USA - FECB-21 (SPAdes) (version 2) | ecosystem: Environmental > Aquatic > Thermal springs > Hot (42-90C) > Microbial...
CCTAACTCCTAACTCCTAACTCCTAACTCCTAACTCCTAACTCCTAACTCCTAACTCCTAACTCCTAACTCCTAACTCCTAACTCCTAACTCCTAACTCCTAACTCCTAACTCCTAACTCCTAACTCCTAACTCTTAACTATAATTTCCAATTATTTGAACAAGTGTAAGTAAGACAATGCTATAAAGCTATAGGGTTAGATACAAGTGTAAATTCGATATCTTAGAAACATCACCATAATGACTAGTAGTTCATCAGAGCAAGAATATAGTAAAATTCCACAGGACAATAGTTCTGTTTCTGCCGTAGTTAAAGTTAGAGTCGAAGACGATCGCACTGGAATGAGTGAGGAAACTCTCAAGCGTGCCATTGCTGATAGTCTTTATTATGTCCAAGGAAAAGGTGAGTTTTTTGCCACCTTGCACGATTATTATATGGCTGTTGCCCATAGCGTTCGCGATCGCATTCTGCAACGACGTATCAAAACAGCTGAAACTCATATGGAGAACCGTGTGAAAACGGTTTACTACCTCTCGGCTGAATTCTTGATGGGGCGGTATACAGGTAATAGTTTAATTAATCTCGGTCTTTACGAAAAAATTAAAACTGTTCTCAAAGAATCCGGATTAGAGTTAGATGACTTGTTGGAGAAGGAACACGAGCCAGGATTGGGTAATGGAGGTTTAGGAAGACTTGCAGCTTGTTATCTCGATTCTTTAGCAACTCTGGAAATTCCGGCTGTTGGTTATGGAATTCGTTATGAATTCGGGATTTTTGAGCAGGTTATTCGTAACGGTTGGCAAATAGAAAATCCTGACAAATGGTTGAGTTTTGGTAACGCTTGGGAACTTCCTCTACCAGAATATCGCGTGGAAGTCAAGTTTGGCGGTCATACAGAAGTTTACCACGATAGAAACGGACGTTACCAATCACGTTGGGTACCGCAACAAAAAGTATCTGGAGTTCCCTATGATACTCCCGTACCGGGTTATGGTGTGGATACAGTGAATATTCTGCGGTTGTGGAAAGCTGAAGCAACTGATGAGTTTGATCTACAAGCTTTTAATGCTGGTGATTACATCGGTGCGGTAGGTAGTCAAATGTTCTCAGAGAATATTTCCAAAGTTCTCTACCCCAACGATGATACGATGCAGGGTAAAGAATTACGTTTGCAGCAACAGTACTTCTTTGTTTCCTGTTCCTTACAAGATATTCTCCGTCGTCATCACCACGTTTTTAAAACCTTAGATAACTTGTCAGAAAAAGCTGCAATTCAACTTAACGATACCCATCCTTCAGTTGGTATTGCGGAATTAATGCGGCTATTGATTGACGAACATCAAATGTCTTGGGATAAAGCTTGGGATATTACAAAAAATACCTTTGCTTACACCAACCATACTCTATTGCCAGAAGCTTTAGAAAAATGGCCCGTAGCACTTTTCGGTAGATTATTACCTAGACATTTAGAAATTATCTACGAAATCAACTTCCGTTTTTTGGCGGAGGTGAGAAGACATTACCCAGGAGATTTAGAAAAAATATCGCGGCTATCTTTGATTGAAGAAGGTGATGAAAGGAAAATCCGCATGGCTCATTTGGCTTGTGTCGGTAGCCATAAAATTAACGGTGTAGCAGCTCTTCATACTGAACTACTCAAAAAAGATGTTCTTCACGACTTCTACGAATTATTCCCAGAGAAGTTTGTCAACAAAACAAACGGTGTAACCCCCCGTCGCTGGTTGTTGTTGGGAAATCCTCGACTATCTCGTTTAATTACCGATAAAATTGGTGCAGATTGGATTAAGAATCTCGATCAACTCAGAAAGTTAGAAAAATTCATCGATGATAAAGAGTTCCAGCAAAATTGGCGCGATATCAAGCAAGCTAACAAGGAAGAATTAGCAAAATTAATTCAAAAATCCAACGGAATCACAGTTGACACCAATTCCTTGTTTGACGTACAGGTCAAGCGACTGCACGAATACAAACGTCAGTTACTCAACGCTTTCCATATTATCACTCTCTACAACGAAATCAAGAAAAATCCTCAAGCTGATATTTTACCTCGGACATTTATTTTCGCCGGTAAAGCAGCCCCCGGTTACTTTATTGCTAAATTGATTATCAAATTAATCAATGCTGTTGGTAGTGTAGTAAATAGCGATACAGACGTTGCCGGACGTTTAAAAGTAGCATTCATACCAAATTACAACGTATCTTCAAGCCAATTCATCTACGCGGGTGCGGAACTTTCTGAACAAATTTCCACTGCTGGTAAAGAAGCTTCCGGAACGGGTAACATGAAATTTGCTCTCAACGGTGCTTTAACAATTGGTACCCTTGACGGTGCGAACGTCGAAATTCGTGAAGAAGTCGGTGCAGAAAACTTCTTTTTATGCGGTTTAACCACTCCAGAAGTGTACGAATTGAAAGCCAAAGGTTATGACCCCACGAGTTATTATGAATCCAATCCCCAGCTAAAAGAAGTTATTGACTTGATAGCTTGCGGACAATTCTCCGATGGCGATCGCGGTTTATTTAGACCCCTTTTAGATTCCCTGTTTAACCAAGACAGGTTCATGCTATTCGCCGACTACCAATCTTACATCGACACCCAAGCAAAAGTTTCCGAAGCCTATCGAGATCAAGAAAATTGGACTCGAATGTCAATTCTGAACTCGGCACGCATGGGTAAATTTTCTTCAGATAGGGCAATTTGGGAATATTGTCAAGAAATTTGGAATATACAACCGTGTAAAGTAAGTCTCGACGAATATTCAACCGATAGAGCCGGTTTGAAGATGTTGTAATTAGTTGATGGTGGTTAGTTGATGGTTGATGGTGGTTAAGCTGATGTGCAGCTAAATTGTACAAAAAAATATCAAATTCTTGTAGTGCGGGCCGGAAAGCCCGCTAGAAAAATACAAATTAAATGCGCGACAACTTAGCTTATTAGTAACTAACCTTTGACCTCTAACCTCTAACCTTTGACCTTTGACCTCTAACCTTTAACCTTATGAAAGTAGCAGTATTCAGCACTAAAAACTACGACCGCCACTTTCTTTCAGAAGCGAATGGCGATCGCGCTCACGAGCTTGTATTTTTTGAACCAAGGTTAACCAGTGAAACTACGGCTTTAGCGACAGGATTTTCCGCAGTATGTCCCTTCATCAACGACCAGCTGAATGCCGAAAATCTCAAGGCGATCGCCGATGGTGGCACTAAGTTGATTGCTTTGCGTTCAGCGGGTTTCAATAATGTAGATATCAAAGCTGCAAACGATTTAGGAATAACTGTCGTCAGAGTTCCAGCTTATTCTCCTTATGCGGTAGCAGAACACGCAGCGGGATTAATTTTAACTTTAAATCGTAAGTATCATCGCGCTTACAACCGAGTCAGGGAATCTAATTTTTCTCTCAATGGTTTATTAGGATTTGACTTACACGGTTCCACTGTCGGTATAGTTGGTACAGGTAAAATAGGGATGTGTTTTGCTCAAATCATGAAAGGATTTGGCTGCAATTTACTTGCATACGACATCTACAAAAACCCCGAATGTTTGGAAATGGGGGTGAAATATGTAGAATTATCTGAATTATTCGCCACATCGGACATCGTTTCCCTGCACTGTCCCTTGACTCCCGAATCATATCGCATCATTAACCCTACAACTTTAGAGCAATTTAAACCGGGAGCAATGTTGATTAACACCAGTCGTGGTGGACTTGTCGATACAAAAGCGGTGATTGATGCCTTAAAATCTAAAAAATTGGGTTATTTAGGCTTAGATGTATACGAACGAGAAGGTGATTTATTTTTTGAAGACTTATCAGACGAAGTAATCCAAGACGATGTATTTGAACGTTTGTTGACATTCCCCAATGTAGTCATCACAGCACATCAAGCCTTTTTTACTAGAGACGCTCTACAAAATATCGCTCAAACAACCCTATCAAACATCACTGATTTTGAAAAAGGACGTGAATGCAAAAATATAGTTAACAGTTAACAGTTGACAGTTGACAGTTTATTTGGTGTGTGATTATGCTTTGTACTTTGACCTAATTTGTGTGTTTTGATTTCAGACATTTTTCCTGTTCTCGTGCCAAGGAACAGCGTGGGGATGGAATTTATGGGGTTCTGTGTACCTTCCTAGTCTGTGTTCCAAGATTCTGGCTTGGAACAAGGGTTATATCATATCCGGATGATTATTTCTTATTCTCTGTTTACTGCTAAATTATCGCTGTTTTTCGACTAAATGTTTGCTATTTACTGTTTATTTATAACTGTTTGCTGTTTACTAATTACTAACTGTTAATCCCTAGTTGCAAATTATCAAGTTTCAACCTGAATTAATTGTTCGTTGGTAACTGAAAACAGGAGGTAATAAATTGAGTAAATTAAAAGTTGGTATAAACGGTTTTGGTCGAATTGGTAGACTAGTATTCCGTGCTGGTATTAATAATCCTAACATCGAGTTTGTTGGTATTAACGATTTAGTACCACCTTACAACCTGGCTTACTTATTAAAATACGATTCAACCCACGGTAAATTCAACGGAATTGTTGAATCAAACGAAGACGGTATCGTTGTCAACGGAAAGTTTATTCCTTGTGTTTCCGTCAGAAATCCAGCAGAATTACCTTGGGGTAAATTAGGAGCAGATTATGTAGTTGAATCTACCGGACTTTTTACAGACTACGAAGGTGCGTCAAATCACTTAAAAGCAGGGGCAAAACGAGTAATAATTTCTGCTCCCACTAAAGACCCAGAAAAAGTTAAAACTTTGTTAATGGGTGTAAATCATGACTTATTTGACCCCAGTAAAGACACCGTAGTTTCCAACGCTAGCTGTACCACCAACTGCTTAGCCCCCATAGCCAAAGTCATCAACGATAACTTTGGTTTAGCAGAAGGATTAATGACCACAGTTCATGCAATGACAGCCACACAACCCACCGTAGACGGTCCTTCTAAGAAAGATTTACGAGCAGGTCGTAGTGCAGGTCAAAACATCATCCCCGCCTCCACAGGTGCAGCCAAAGCCGTAGCATTAGTATTACCAGAACTCAAAGGAAAATTAACCGGGATGGCACTACGAGTTCCCACTCCCGATGTTTCGGTAGTAGATTTAACCTTTAAAACCGAAAAATCTACCAGCTATCAAGAAATCTGTGACGTAATGAAAGCTGCCGCAGCAGGGGAAATGAAAGGTATTTTGAGTTACTCAGAGGAACCAGTAGTTTCCACAGACTTTCAGGGTGATTCTCATTCCAGCATTTTTGATGCAGGTGCAGGAATTGAATTAAATTCCAACTTTTTCAAAATAATCTCATGGTATGACAACGAATGGGGTTACTCTAGTCGCGTAGTTGATTTAATGTTATTGATGGCTCAGAAAGAAGGAATTTTGCGAAATACAGCAATGGCAGTAGTTTAAATAAGTTAGGAGTTGACAGTTGACAGTTGACAGTTAACTTCTCCCCATCCCCCCATCCCCATCCCCCCATCCCCTTGTCCCCCCATCCCCCTGTCTCCCCATTTCCCCATAAATATAAATAAACATAGACAATTACTATCATTGATTACAGACTGATTGACAAGCAGATGCTAATAGTTAAAAATGACTCTGAGTGCGAGCAACGTATTTATGTATCTAGTTGAAAAACATATTATTGACAAACATCATCGTTATCGTTATTGGCGCGAAGTCGATAATAATTGTTTTTTAGCAAAAAACCTGTTTAATGTTGTTTATTTTAAAGATGAAATAGCTAAAAACCCTGAAAATGCATACATTGCATCTGTTGATATTGGTTTAGATAATCTGGCTGCTATTACTGCAAACTCTAATGCATTTCAACCGATTTTATTAAATGGAAAACCCCTGAAAAATTTCAATACTTATTATAATAAGAAAAAAGCTGATTTACAATCTCGATTAAGAGGAGAGAGAAAAACATCAACAAAAATTCAAAAATTAACTCATAAACGTAATTGTAAAATAATTGATTATCTGCATAAAGCAAGTCGTTTAATTGTAGATTACTTGGCAGCAAACCGTATCGGGACACTGGTAATTGGAAAGAATGATTTGTGGAAGCAATCGATTAATCTTGGTAATAGAACCAACCAAAATTTTGTTTGTATTCCTCATGCTCGATTTATTGAAATGCTGACTTATAAATGTCAGTTGGTAGGAATTGAAGTAGTTACAACATCAGAAAATTATACTTCTAAATGCTCTTTTATAGATTTTGAACCAATTGAAAAACGTGAAGTTTACCTGGGTAAAAGAGTAAAACGAGGTTTGTTTCGTTCGAGTAATGGTTTTTTGATTAATGCTGATTGTAACGGTAGCGGTAATATTCTGAGAAAGGTAGTCCCTAATGGCTTTTCGGAGGGGATAGAGGGGGTTGTAGTTCCCCCGGTGAGAATTACTCCTCACAAATAAGTTTTATCGTTGATGTCATATTTGACTATAAAATTTATAACTATAATTTCTTAATAACAATTTAATCAAAGTGCATATAATCCGACAGTCAAGATTGGGGATTCGTAAATAGAATAGAACTTGCTGCATAGGATGGAATCTTTAAACGGTAATTAGGAGTAGTTAATCGGGGAAATGTCTTAATTACCTATTACTAAATTTTGCAAGCAGTAGCAGTATTAAATCAAAAGCGTCAATCCTCGATACGTCAATTTAATTTAATGGAGTAGATAATGTCTAAAAATTTATTAGAACAATTACGTTCAATGACTGTTGTAGTAGCTGATACGGGTGATATTCAACAAATTGAAAAATTTAAGCCTCAAGATGCTACTACCAATCCTTCTTTGATTACCGCAGCGGCTCAAATGCCAGAATATCAAGGAATTGTTGATGATACTTTGGCTCAAGCACAAAAAGATGCTGGTACAGGTGCAAACCAAGCTACTGTTGTCAAAATGGCTTTTGAACGTTTGGCTGTGGCTTTCGGGTTAAAAATTCTCCAAATCATTCCCGGTAGAGTTTCTACAGAAGTTGATGCACGTCTTTCCTACGATACCGAAGCTACCGTTAACACCGCACGAGAAATTATTAAGCAATATGAGGAGAAAGGAGTTTCTCGCGAACGTGTTTTAATCAAAATTGCTTCTACTTGGGAAGGTATCAAAGCTGCGGAAATTTTGGAAAAAGAAGGTATTCACTGTAATTTAACATTGTTATTCGGTCTCCACCAAGCTATTGCTTGTGCGGAAGCTGGTGTTACCTTGATTTCTCCTTTCGTGGGACGGATTCTCGATTGGTACAAAAAAGACACCGGAAAAGACAGCTATCCTGCTGCGGAAGATCCAGGAGTTTTATCTGTTACCACCATTTACAACTACTACAAAAAGTTTGGTTATAAAACTGAAGTTATGGGAGCTAGCTTCCGTAATTTAGGTGAGATTACTGAACTTGCTGGTTGCGATTTACTAACAATTTCGCCGAAATTCTTGGCTGAATTGCAAGATACTATCGGAGAATTACCTCGTAAACTTGACGCTAATAAAGCTTCTGCAATGGATATTGAAAAAATTTCCATGGACAAAGCTACCTTTGAGAAAATGCACGCAGAAGACAAGATGGCTTTTGATAAGCTAGATGAAGGAATCAAAGGTTTTACCAAAGCATTAGAAGAACTCGAAAAGTTGTTAGCAGAAAGATTAGCTAACCTTGATGGAGAAGCTAAGGTTGCTTAAATATAATTAGTATTCTTTAGTTAAATGTAGAGACGTTGCAATGCAACGTCTTTTATTTTTTGATTTTTCGTGTTCTTTAAAAAGTCGGGTTTCTAAGATATAAATATCCATAATATGATATTGACTATAAAAATCAAAAATGAAAATTCTTGTACTCAATGCTGGCTCCAGCACCCAAAAAAGTTGCTTGTACGAGATAAACGGTGACATTCCTTCTTCACCACCTGCACCCCTGTGGGAAGGAAAAGTAGATTGGAGTCATCGTCAAGGTGTTGCAGAAATTGAGGTAGAAAAAAAATCTACCAAAGAAAAATTAACTGAAGAAATTGCTACAGATTCCCAATCTGAAGTAATGGCTCGTTTACTTAATACTATGTCCGCAGGTTCAACCAAAGTCATCAATCAACTCTCAGAAATTGATGTAGTCGGACATCGGGTTGTACATGGTGGAAGAGAATACCGGCAAAGTGTGGTAATTACCCAAAAAGTCAAACAGGCGATCGCCAATCTGGCGAAACTAGCTCCTGCCCATAATCCGGTTAATTTAGCAGGTATTGAAGCTGTGGAAAAGCTTTTGGGAAACGTAACCCAAGTAGCAGTTTTTGATACCGCATTTCATCGTAATATACCCGATGCTGCGGCAATTTATCCCGGTCCCTATGAATGGGCTGAACAAGATATTATTCGTTATGGGTTTCATGGTATCAGCCATCAATATTGTGCCGAACGTGCTGCTCAAATTCTCGGCAAAGATTTACAGTCTTTACGTATAATTACTTGCCATTTAGGTAACGGTTGTTCGTTAGCTGCGATTAAACATGGTTACAGTGTAGACACAACTATGGGATTTACACCTGTTGATGGATTAATGATGGGTAGTCGTTGCGGTAGCATTGACCCTGGAATTTTAATTTACCTTTTACAACAAGGAAAGTGTACAGTTGAGCAGTTAAATAATGTCTTAAATAAATTATCTGGTTTACGTGGTATCTCTGGAGTTTCCAGCGATATGCGGCAAATAAAAACAGCAATTGACCAAGGTAACGAACGCGCTCAACTCGCCCTCGATATTTACATACATCGTCTACGCTCTTATATTGGAGCCATGTTGGCTAGTTTAAGAGGATTAGATGTTTTAGTCTTTACCGCTGGTGTAGGCGAAAACGTTCCCGAAATTCGCCAAGCTGCTTGTGAAGCCTTTGAATTTTTAGGCATAAAAATTGATTCAAGTAAAAACACTAATAAACCAGTCGATCAAGACATTGCAACAGCCGATTCAACAGTAAGGGTATTAGTTATACATACTCAAGAAGATTGGCAAATTGCTCGTGAATGTTATTGCATTAATCTGAGGGAATAGAATAATCGTCCATGGGGAATAAATTTCTATATGCAGACATACTATTCAGGTTAGAGGTTAGAGGTTAAACGCAACGCATTACCAATCACTCAATTAATTAATAACTGTCAATTGTCAACTGTCAACTGTCAAAATCAACCAATGCTCGTCATTATAGATTTGGACGAGCATTGCTTAATGATACATATTACCTGGATATTGAGAAAGATACTATTTTAATTAAGTATTTACAGCATCTAAATCCCAAGTGTAATAACCGAGTTTATTCGGAACCCTAGCAAATCTGCCGATACGATAACCTCGCGAAAGTTCTCCCAGTACCATGCTCCTAATCTTCATATCTCTAATTTCTTCGTCATCAAGCGCTCCATAAACTTGTTCAATGATTTCACCAACCGAATAAGTTTTCCCCACATTTTTTTCTAAAAAGGAGGAAATCGCATCAATCAGAAATTGACCTTCGTACTGAGGCAACATTGGTATTTTTTTTGTTCTCTGAGGTACCAATGGTTTACTCACTTTCGGTTTTGCTCTTTTTGATTTAACTTTGCTACCGGGTGGTATTACCAAGCTTAAATCTAAGGTATAGCAACCAGGTTCGTCGGGAACGGAATCCCAGTACATTTGTTCCTTGCCATGAGTCAGGGAAGAATGCACTCTACCTTTGACGACTTTAAATGCAGTTGACTCTAAATCTCCATAAAGCGATCGCACTACGAAGTCGATATGGCATACTTTGCCTTTATTCTCTTCTAAAAGCTCTTTAATAGCTTCTATGCGAGAAATGTGCCGAAATTCGGGCAACATTGCAATATCGGAGCCGCTTTTTGGATTGTATTTTTCCTTGGCTGATGCGGCTTTGTTTAGGGTAGAAGGCTGGCTTTCTTGATTAGTACCCTCTTGATTACCATGCTCTTCAAGGGAGATGAAAGAGGTGGATTCTTGATCCAGTTCAAGTTCAGATTCTTCCTCTTCCTCATATTCTTCAAATAAATCTTTCTTCTGAGTGACACTACCATTAAACTGAGATTTCACTGCTTCCCCGGATAGATGAGAAGATGTTTGCGTAATTGCTTTAACATCAAGTATCTCAAGTCCTGAGAAGATTTGACTACTAACTAAACCCGAAGAAGTAGACAGCAGCGCTTCTACATGAGCAAGTTGAACTCTAGCGGTAGTGACTTTAAGCTCGTACTCTTGTACTAGGCGAGCGTAATACTCTCTCAAACCTAGTAATGATTCAAGTAAAGCTTGTGGGGGTGTTTCTATTGTTGGCTGCGACTCTGGTTTCATAACGTTCTGATTCAACTAATTTCAGCCTCTCCTTTGTATTTCATTGCTCTTGGCTTAGCTTTACTAGGCTTAGAGTTAGATTTACGATAAGACGGTTGAGGTGGACGACATTTTTCGCAATAAAGCGGACGAGGACCGTAAGTTTCCCGATCTGTAGGTTTGTCGCACTCTTTACATACAAACGAAAATACCCTTGTATGAATTTCGCGCTTATGCGCTCTGACGGTGTATTCCCTAACGTTAATTGTCTTACTTGCCATGATTACAAATTTTCAGATTTTGTCCCAATATAGTTGTTCCAAGCAAAGGATGTGCTGACATTTATAGACTATTTTCATGCAAAGTCACACACGTTGATGTTTCTACTCACCGTTTTGGTTATCCGGGAAAGATAGTGAGTGGATGCACTTGTCTATTTTCCACAAAACTACATATGACTAAAGTAGTCATAATAGCTTTTTGCAGACCAATAACTCGACTTGAGTCAAATTTTTGGGCAATGGTTATGGTTTGTTTGTCTCTCTAGACAATCCCAGTCCCCATTCGAGCAACAAATCAACGATTCAAATTGTCCTATAGTTTCAAGTTTAGTCAGACAAAACAAAAAACTACTATCTATGAGCCTTATTTTTTGAATCTGTTACTTTTGTCAACTATCAGGGAACTATCAGGTAGTAATACAATACCTTTTAGTTATCCTAGGATATGTTTGCCCTATTTCGCCAAGCCATTACCTCGTCAAGTGTAGCCTGTTTATGCTTGTTTGCGGTTAGTTTGTTACAATTTCCGCGAATGCAAAAATTGCTGTCCGACAAAGCAACTACCTCAGTAGAAGCTTTAGAAAGAGAAATCAATGCGGAAGAAGTCCGTCTGAAATTCCTTAAAAAAATTCCTACATTTGGTTATGATAACTTAATTGCAAATTGGATTTATCTTAATTTTTTACAATATTTCGGTGATGATGAAATTCGTGCTTTATCAGGTTACGGTTTAAGCCCCCAATACTTCGAGGTTATTTTAAAGCGTGATCCCCGCTTTGTAAATGCCTATTTGGCACTTTCTACTAGTGGTTCTATGTATGCTGGAATGCCAGAAAAATCAGTAAAAATCATGAATCAAGGGTTAAAGTCCCTTAGCCCGTGGGTTCCTCAAAATTCTTATTATATATGGCGTTACAAAGGAGTTGATGAGTTACTATTTTTAGGTGATTCTCAAGCTGCAAGAAAATCTTTTAAAAATGCTTCTCAATGGGCTAAAGAACATTCAGATCAAGAAAGTCAGTTCGTCGGAGCGATTTCCGCACAAACCGCAGAATTTCTCAGAAACAATCGAGACAGCAAATACGCTCAAATTTCTGCTTGGGCTATGGTTTTAAGTAATGGAACCGATCAAAAAACTCAAGAAAGAGCCATTCGCCAAATTGAAGCTTTAGGTGGAAAGGTTATTTCTACTGAGCAAGGTAACAAAATTCAATTTCCTCAGAAAGACTAATTTTAATTAAAAGGGAGTAGGGAGTAGGGAGTAGGGAATAGGAAATAGGAAATAGGGAATGGGTAATTGGAGGTATTTAAATTTTGGCGTTGCTGAATCATGGTATGAATTGGAAATCTAGAGACGCAAGGGTTCGCGTCTCTACAAAGTTTTTAAATCACACATAATCCCGTTCATACGTTAAATCAGCAACGCCTAAATTTTTAACTCCTAACTCTTAACTCCTAACTCCTAACTCTTAACTCCTAACTCCTAACTTTTAACTCCTAACTCCTCACCCCTCATTTGATGATTTTTCCGTAACAAACAAAAAATTATTTGCTTAATAGCAAACAAAAAACTTGTCAAAATGTTAAGTTTTGTAAAAATGACCGATTAAAAACTAGAAAGAATATTTTTACATAGTTAAACTACAGAAACAGCATATGTACTGCTATTAATAAAAAGTAGCTGTGGCAAGTAGCCTAAATGATTCCTGTACAAATTACATTACAAAACTTTCTTAGTTATCAAGATGCAAGTTTGGATTTTAGCGGATTGCATACAGCTTGTATTTGTGGCTCTAATGGCGCTGGTAAATCTTCGCTTTTAGAAGCGATCACTTGGGTAGTTTGGGGTGAAAGTAGAGCGACTTCAGAAGATGATGTAATTCATACAGGAGCTTCAGATGTCCGAGTGGATTTTACTTTTGCGGCTAACGGACAAATTTATCGGGTAATTCGCAGTCGTCGTCGAGGTTCAAGTAGTGCTTTAGAATTTCAAATTCAAACGAAGGAAGGTTTTAAGTCTTTAACTGCTAAGGGTTTAAGGGCGACTCAAGATGAAATTTTTAATCACATTAAGCTCGATTATGATACTTTTATAAATTCTGCTTACCTACGTCAAGGTCGTGCTGATGAGTTTATGCTCAAACGTCCTAATGAGCGTAAGGAAATTTTAGCTGAATTATTAAAGTTAAATCAGTATGATGAATTAGAAGAAAGAGCAAAAGAATTATCGCGTCAATTAAAAGCACGAGGAGAAGAGTTCGAGCGCAATTTGGAGTCACAGAAAACTCAATTACAACAACAAGAAACTATTGCTCAACAGAGAACTGAGTTAGAAATAGAACTCAACGAACTGCAAAAAGTACAGGCTTTTGATCATATTCAGTTACAAAGTTTGCAAGTTGTTGAACACCAGCGCAAAGGTTGGGAAGAACAACTACATTTTGTTCGGCAACAATATAGTAATCTCACTCAAGATAACAAGCGTCTGGAAAGCGAACAATCAAGTTTGAAAATTCAACTTGAGTCATTAGAACGATTGTTAAATCAAGAAACAGAGATTAAAGCCGAATACGCAAATTACCAAACTCTGCAATCTCAAGAAGAAGCCATGAGCGCTTTGTTTGCCGAATATACTCAGCTTCAACAATTGTGTCAGCACAAACAACAGCAGTTGAGCAAGCATATTCAAGGAATTGAGCGACAGTTGCAACAAAGCCAAGGACAATTGGAAGCCTTGGAGCAACAAGAGCAAGATATTCACCATACTCTTAAGAATACGGGTGATGTAGAAGTAGCATTAGAAAAATTAAAAACAGCACGTCAACATTTAAGTAATTTAGATAATCTGCAAATGCAGGTTTCTCCTTTGTTGCAGCAGCGTCAACAATTGCAAACAGAACTACATCGTACCCAAGCGGGGATAACAGCCAGAATTGAACAATTGCAAGCTACATTCATGCAACTGCAAAGTCAATCTCGTCGTCAACCGCAACTTCAACAAGCGGTGATGGAAGTAGAGACGAAAATTGAACAGTTAGATAAAGATAAGATTTATCTGCAAAGAGTACAGGAAAAAGGACAGGAAAGACGGCATTTTATGGAGCGTTTGCAGGCTCAACAGCGCCAATATGAAAGACTTTTGGGGGAATTGGAGCAAAAGCTGCAAATGCTACAAAACCCCGACGCTATTTGTCCTTTATGTGAGCGTCCTTTAGACGAACATCATTGGAATCGAGTTGTAGATAAAACCAAGGTTGAATTTAAGGATACACAAGGGCAACTATGGGTATTCCGTGACCAAATGGCAGTTTCAGAACGAGAAATTCAGGTTCTCAGACAGGAATATCGCAATGTAAGCAGTAAATTGTCACCTTATGAAGCTTTACGCGAACAGAAGGGTGAATTAGCCGCCCAATTGCAAGCAACCAGCGAAATTGACCAACAGATACAGCAAATCACTGATGAAAAACACAGATTAGAAAAAACTTTGCATTTAGGTGATTATGCACCCCAAAAGCAACGGGAATTGCAAGAATTAGAAGAGTATTTGCAGCAGCTTAATTATAATGAACAAAATCACGCTTTAGCTCGTAGTGAAGTTGAAAAATGGCGATGGGCAGAAATCAAACAAGGACAAATTAAAGATGCACGCAAGCGACAAGCCCAATTAGCAGCCAGAAAACCCCAAATCCAAGAATTAATCGGTCAATTAGAAAATCAAATTAAGATAGAACAAGTTGATTCCGAAATTGCTAGAGAAATCAAGGATTTAGAAAATCGAATTGCTCAGATGGGTTATGATAACCAACGTCATAATCAAATCCGTATAGATTTAAGACAAGCCCAATCTTGGCATTTACGTTATCAGCAATTGCTTAGCGCTGCTCAGCAGTATCCCGAAATCAAACAGCGATCGCAATCTTTAGAGGAAGCAATCAAAGCTAGGTTGAGCGAAAAACAAAAGTTGGCTGCTCAAATTGACAGCATTGTGGCACAACTAGAACAAACTGCTAACCCTACTACCCAAATTCAAAATTTAGAGCAGCAACTAGCTAACCGTCGTCGTCAACTTGATGATAAAATCGGTCATCTAGGACGCTTACAGCAGCAGTCTCAGTATTTGGAAAATTTGCAACTTCAGTATACCGAACAGCAACAGCAGCTAAAGCTCGTTCGCGCTCAGCAGCGGGTTTATCAGGAATTAGCGCAGGCATTTGGTAAAAATGGCATCCAAGCACTGATGATTGAAAACGTCCTACCGCAACTAGAAGCAGAGACAAATAAACTACTTTCGCGATTGAGTGCTAACCAATTACACGTACAATTTGTTACCCAAAGAGCGGGTAAAGGTAGTAAAGCCAAGAAGAAAAATGCTAAATTGATCGACACCTTAGATATTGTAATTGCCGATGCTAGAGGTACACGAGCATACGAAACTTATTCGGGTGGAGAAGCTTTTAGAATCAACTTTGCAATTCGTTTAGCACTAGCCAAATTACTAGCACAGCGAGCAGGAGCAGCCTTACAATTACTGATTGTTGATGAAGGATTTGGTACTCAAGATAGTGAAGGGTGTGACAGATTAATTGCAGCAATCAACGCGATCGCTCCCGATTTTGCCTGCATTCTCACCGTAACTCATATGCCGCATTTAAAAGAAGCCTTTGCCGCACGTATTGAGGTCAATAAAACCCAGAATGGTTCTACAATCAGGATGATGATTTAATAATTGATTATGAGTAAATCTGTTTTAGTTGTCGATGATGAAGAAGATGTGAGAGCGCTGATTGGGCTGGGTTTAGAAATGCAAGCAGACTGGAAAGTACTCAACGCCAATTCTGGAGAAGAAGCTCTTGAAATTGCCGTTAAAGAGCAACCTGACGTTATCTTATTAGACTTGATGATGCCAGATATGGATGGTAGAACAACTCTACGCTTATTAAAAAATGACCCGGTAACTCAGCAAATACCTGTAATTTTAATGACTGCTAAAAGCAAATCTGTCGTTGAAGAAAGCTTCGCAAATCTAGATTTAGCGGGTATATTTACCAAACCTTTGCGTCCTTTGAATCTTGCACGACAGATAAGTGAAGCAATATCTTGTACATGATATCAGTTATCAGTTGCGACGGTGTATGGTCGGAGATCAGGTAGGATAGATTATTGTTAAGAGTTTCCTGTTCCCTGATAACTGATCAAATCTGTTTTAAAATTTGTAACTAAATACTTGAATTACGCTATTTTCTGGTAAATCCCTAGGATTCATACTAATCGTATCGCTATTACTACGACGTACCTCCATCCCGTTCATTACCGTCAGAAAATCATCTAATGGTGCAATATCACAATTCTTATCGGCAGCTTGGGTACGATAATGAGTAGGAATCACTAACTTGGGATTGAGAACTTGAATTGCTTGTCTGGCTTCTTCGGCATTATAAGCTTTATCGCTACCACCAACAGCTATTAATAGCACATCAGGACGACCCATGAGGATTTTTTGCTCTAAAGAAATAGGTGCAGCAGCACCTCCTAAATGCAAAATATTAATTCCCGCTTGATTCCATTGCCAAGCCGTATTTATCCCAAAGCGTTTTCCACCAACGCGATCGTGATCGATCGCAATTCCTTGGAATTTGATTCCATTCAGTTCGTAAACCCCTGGCTGATACATCAACTTCGGTTTTCCAGGTAAGCCTTCCACCGCACCTTCATCCAACAACTGACTACTAATTAGTACCAAATCAGCCGGAATATTGGGTTGACGATAGCCAGCAGTACAGCCTACAGTACGAAAAGGGTTGACTAAAATTTTCATACCGCTACCGGAAAACAAAAAGCTCGTATGACCCAACCACTGAATTGATAGCGAACCACCAGATTGGGCATTAACCCGCAATCCAGAACTCAAGTTAGCAAACAACGCACCTGCTAACCCCGCTCCAGCGTAGCCAATCAATTGTCGTCGTTTCATTTACTCTCTCAAAGGTAATTTTTCTAGAAAGTTTCGTAGCAATTGCTTTCCCGAATTAGTCAGGATACTCTCTGGATGAAATTGGACACCTTCTACGTGAGGAAAGTTCCTGTGTTGCACTCCCATGATTGTCCCATCTTCAACCCAGGCAGTGATTTCTAGTACATCCGGAATCGTATCTCGCTCTATGATTAAACTATGATACCTGGTTGCGGTGATCGGATTATCCAATCCCCGAAAAACTCCTACCCCCCGATGAGAAACTTGAGAAGTTTTTCCATGCATCAATTCTGGAGCAGAAACAATTTTACCACCAAATACTTGACCTATACTTTGATGCCCTAAACATACGCCCAAAATTGGGTAAGTGGGTGCTAATTCTTCAATTAATTTTAAAGAAATTCCGGCATCTTCCGGTCTTCCGGGACCCGGAGAAATAACGATACCATCCGGCTTCAATGCCCGAATTTCATCTAAAGATATCTTATCATTACGGAACACCTGAATTTGGTCTGCCACGGGAAAATCTACAGCTAACTCTCCCAAATACTGCACCAAATTATAGGTAAAGCTGTCGTAATTATCTATGACTATCAGCACAGCGATTCAAATCCTCATTTTTATCTAGCTATGCCAAGTTTATTCGATTGTTTTGGCTATTGCTATTTCAGGTTTATAGAAGTAGACGATAAAATCAATCCGAGCAAAGGAGGCAATATAAGCATAGCAGCTACTAGTACCGCGACCAAAGCTGAAACCAGCACCGCACCAGCTGCACAGTCTTTAGCTATTTTCGCTAATTCGTGATACTTTTGCTCAACTGTCAAATCAACAACAGATTCAACAGCCGTATTGAGCAATTCCAAAGCTAAAACTAAGCCGCTAGTAACTGCAATTACCGAGATTTCTACCGCTTTCAGATGCAAAAAAACGCTCAAGCCAATAGCCAGAGCGCACACAGATAGGTGGATACGAAAATTACGTTGAGTTTGAAAAGCGTAGGTAATTCCAGCCCAGGCATATTTAAAACTAACGAACAGGTTGGAGGCAACAGCCCAAGATAATTCTCTTTGTTTAGACACAACTGTTTCTAAACGGGTTGGTTGTGGTGGAGATGAAATTTGCTGGGACATAGGCATAAAAATATTAATGATGTAATATTAGAATGGAATTTTTCTCGAATTTTAAAGAACTAATTAATATTTTGACAACTTTCTAAAGGAATATACTAAAAGTAAAAGCACAATTAAAGCATATGGCATGGAAATAGCCGTTTAGTGAATCTATTCTATGTTCATATCAATACCTAATGTCTTCAGTAAGATTACTTGCTTTTCCATCATTCTTTGCAAACTTTCTTCATCAGGATGATCCCATCCGATTAGATGTAATAAACCATGAGATGTTAACCAAGCTAATTCAGTTGTCAAAGAATGACCTTGCTCTATTGCTTGTTTTTGGGCAGTATCCACAGAAACGATAATATCGCCAAGATATAAGGGTTCAGAGTCATCTGTTTCCCTAATTTGTGGCAAATCGACTTCCAAAGCCGCAAAAGCTAAAACATCTGTAGGTTTATCTTGCTCGCGATACTGATAATTTAAGGTTTTAATTTCTGAATCATCCGTCAAACGCAGTCCAATTTCATAAATAGGGGCTTGAGGAATATCGGATTGTAGTATATTTACCCATTGACAAAACCATTTTTCCCAATCTTCATCCCGATTTTCTAGACCTTCCTTTGCAGAAGATTGTTCATAATTATGCTCCACATAAACTTCAACTTGGCGTTTATCCACTCAATCTCCTTTTGTTAACGAGTTAGATAAGCAAGACCAATCAAAACAGCCAAAAGCCCAAAAGTAGTAAGTGCAAAATGCTTTAGGGAGGTGCCACCCTTTTGAACCATATTCCGCATTGCCAACTTTGTATAGCTGGGTTTATCTTCTTTAGTAGAAGAATTGTTCATAATATTCATCAAAAATTAATAACAATAACAAACTCTTCTACCAATCTAACAAATTGCTGACAAATGCAGCGCCACACTGGGTATTTTTCTGGAAGGGGAATTGGTAATTGGTAATTGGTAATTGGGAATAAAAATCCGTGTAATCCGCGTAATCCTTGTTAATCCGTGATTAGATTTCTTCTCATCACCCATTACCAATTACCCATTTTCTACAATAATTTGGTTTTGCTGTCGTAGATAAGTTTGGATGAACGTATCTAATTCTCCATTCATGACATCGGCGATCGCGGTTGTTTCGACGTTGGTACGTAAGTCCTTGACCATTTGATAAGGATGGAATACGTAGTTACGTATTTGATTTCCCCAAGAAGCTTCGACCATATCACCGCGAATTTCGGCGATTGCTTGAGCGTGTTGTTCTTGAGCCACAACTAACAGCTTGGCTTTGAGACGAGCCAGGGCTTTTTCTTTGTTTTGCAATTGCGATCGTTCTTCTGTACATCGCACGGCAATACCAGTAGGCAGGTGAACAATTCGCACTGCGGTTTCTACTTTGTTGACGTTTTGTCCACCTTTACCGCCTGCTCTAGATGTAGTAATTTCTAAATCCTTATCGGGAATATCTAGTTCTACATTGCCATCTATCTGAGGCATGACTTCTATACCAGCAAAACTAGTTTGTCGCTTACCATTAGCGTTGAAAGGAGAAATTCTGACCAAGCGATGGGTACCCATTTCAGAACGCAAATAACCGTAAGCGTAACGTCCGGTAACTTCTAATGTCGCCGATTTTATCCCAGCTTCATCCCCGGATGATTCGTCGGTTAAGTTAACTTTATAACCATGGTTTTCTGCCCAACGGGTATACATTCGTAGCAGCATTTCCGCCCAATCTTGAGCATCAGTACCTCCCGCACCTGCTGTGATGGTCACTAAAGCCCCTTTAGCATCGTAAGGACCAGAAAGTAACTGCTGTAACTCCCATTGGTCGAGTTCGCGGTTGAGACTGGTAACGTTGGATGTCGCTTCACTCAACAGCGATTCATCATTATCGGATTCTAATAGTTCAACAACTGCCTTTGTATCTTCTAAACTAGAGTGCCAATCATGATACTGTTGTAGATGGTCTTTAAGTTCATTAAGTTCTTGCAGGGTATCTTGAGCCTGATTTTGGTCATCCCAAAATTCCGGCTGTGCTGCAATTTCTTCTAAATCCTTAATTTTAGCTTTGAGTGCAGGTAAGTCAAAGATAGTCCTGAGTTTTACCCAGGCGATTAGATAGCGTCTCGATTTCCCGTTTTAGTTCTAAAACGTCCATATTTGTTTGTAAGTGTCAGCTTTAATGCTTCTAGAATCTGTGTGTATTTACATTTATCTTTGATTTTAGCGATTGTCTGCAAAATTTTCTCGTTTTCAGGTTTTTTATTTGATAACCAAATTAAATATAGACACAAAATTTATCGCTATAATCATTTTCACAATATTTTCTCTAAACTTTGAAATACTACCAAACTTTATTCATACTCAGGACAAAACCCGGTAATACATCTTCACCGCTAATGGTATCGGGATTTTCCAGACATTCTACTGGCATTTGTGGACGATAAACATAAACTCTGTGGTTTTTACGGTCAATCAACCAACCTAATCTAAATCCCGGTTCCTGGATATATTCTGCCATCTTTTCCTGTAGCGGTTTGAGATTGTCGCTAGCAGACCTTAACTCAATGATAAAATCGGGACAGATAGGAGCAAATTTTTGTTGTTGCTCTTGCGATAAACTATTCCAACGTTCTAATTTGATCCAAGAAACATCAGGAGAGCGTTCCGCACCAGTAGATAGTTTAAATCCTGTACTTGAATCAAAGCAAATACCCGTACCGTCTTCTTCAGACCATACCCATAGCTGTCCAGCTATATTAAAATTACGATTCCCAGTTTCTGAACCAGTGGGTGACATGATTGATATTTCCCCGTGTTTATTTCGTTCGATGCGTAAATCGCGGTTTATCTGACAGAATTCAAAGAATTGCTCATCTGTCATTGATGAAGGAAATTGTAAAAGTAAAGGAGATGAAAGCATGATGTTTACTAATTAGACTTACATTTCCTATTTTGAATCATATACATTTAATTTTCATACATCACATAATTTCAAAAAAATTAAATTAATTCGTTTTGTAGCCAAATACTTGTAGAGACGCGATATATCGCGTCTCTACATTTAATACATTATTGATAATTCAATAACACAACTATTTATTAGGCTGAGGAGTCATCCGTAAATAAGGCTTAATTTCCTCGTATCCTTTAGGAAACTTCTCTTTGAGAACTTCTGGATCTTTAAGAGTGGGGACGATAACGCAATCATCACCATCTTTCCAGTCAGCAGGAGTTGCAACGCTGTAATTATCGGTTAACTGCAAGGAATCAATTACCCGCAGAATTTCATCAAAATTACGTCCGGTGCTAGGAGGATAAGTTAAAGACAAACGTAATTTATGCTCTGGGTCAATGATAAACACTGTCCGTACAGTTACTTTAGCGTTAGCGTTGGGATGAATCATATCATAAAGGTCAGAAACCTTTTTATCGTCATCCGCCAAAATTGGATAATTGAGTTTAGTACTTTGGGTTTCCTCAATATCTCCGATCCAACCTTTGTGAGATTCTACATCATCTACACTAAGTGCGATCGCCTTCACATTGCGCTTGTCAAATTCCGGCTTTAACTTTGCAACAACACCTAATTCAGTTGTACAAACAGGTGTATAGTCAGCCGGGTGTGAAAACAGTACTACCCAGCTATCACCAGCCCATTTGTAAAAATCAATTTCCCCTTCACTCGAAGCTTGGGTAAAGTTTGGTACTGTATCACCTAAACGGAGAGTCATAGAAGATTTCCTGATAGTCAAATTTTATGTATTCTACCTTGCAATAATCGCATATTACCTGCCAATCAGATAGGGTTTGAGCAGATTGAAACAAAATGTAATTAGTCTGCTTATCAAATTACAGGTTTCGTAAATTAATTGCATTCCTCCGATATACATATAGATGCTTGTCGCTAATCTCTAATTCCAAGTCCGAATCGATTATTTTTGTACTCGGACAAATTCATGATTATTAGAGGATGTTTGAAAACATTTGGGTTCGCTTGGCTGCGTATATTTTTTGACTAATTGTAATAATCAATCAACTAACAAAAAAGCATGAATAAACAATTAGGCTGTTTTTTACCACCTGTTGCTACAGTTATTTTTCTGGCATTTTTTATCGGAAGTTCAGCAAAATTAAATTGTCATAAACTGGAAGAAAACCATACCCAATGTCAACTACAAAAGTTCCGGATGTTTGGGCTTGTATCAACATCTGTAGAAAATTTTAACCTAACAAAAACTGATGCAAAAATACTCAGTTCGGAAAGCGATGAGGGCGGTATATATTATAAGTTGTTGTTGTACGAGAAAAATAAAAGTTTTGAATTTTACGAGCATAGTAAACTCCATTTTTTCGATAATGATGCAGAATTAGACAAAAAGCGAATAGATACATTTCTTGTAGAAGGAAATGAAAAAGCAACTTTACAAATTCATTCTAAATTGTATGTCAGAGGGGCGAAATATATCGTTGAAGTTTTCTTATACACCTTAATATTAATCTTAATATTCTTCATGTTTATAATTTTATGCGGTATTTTTTCTGCAATTGCTTCTGTATTCCGAAGATATTAAAAATTAGGCGTTGCTGAATCGTGGTATGAGTTGAAAATATAGAGGCGCTAATTATTGCGTCTCTATAAAGTTTTTAAAATTACTCAAGATTAAAAGGTTAATATTTAACTCCTAACTCCTAACTCCTAACTCCTAATCGCTTCAAGACTTTCTTGATTCCACACATATTCATCAATATCTTCAGACCAATTTACTTCATTTGCTGTAGCAAGCTTTAAAGTACTAGCTTTTAAGTGAGGATATAAACTGGCAAAATCACCAATTTTAATATTATTTTTAATAAACGTTTGCCGTAAAAGTTCGGTTGTAAACATCATGTTATGAGCTTCAAAACTACCTTGAGAAAATATTCGCTCAAATATGATGAATTTTATGTCATCCCGTCCTTTTTTATTAGCTCTATCACGAGTAATTCCAAATTTTTCTGGTACTACATCACCTTTAATTGAAACCATGATGTATTTCGGACCTTTCACCCATTTTTTATAGCTGTTACCAAATGCAAATACATTAATAAGTTGGTCTGTACGATTTTGCCATTTAATTTCCTGAATTTTTCTGGCTTTAAAATCCCAGAATTTTGTATGTTTATTAATAAACTTTCTTTTAGCACGATTAATAGCGCGAGCTAACAAAATTGTGCCATGACTATCACCTGATAAATTGAGATGTTTATCATTTTCTATTGCATAAATAATTAAACTTGCGGTATTTATAATTGCAGGACTTCCAGCTAAACCAATGCGATGTATAGCAGCATCTATCCAATCTAAATATGGATTGAGAAAACTAAAAATAGGATTTTCTTTGAGGAAAGAAGAGTTATTCATATTCGCAACACCAGTATTTAAAGTCTGTGCGTATCTGCGACTCCTTTTAGAGGATATTTCTTCGGGTTGTCCAAGTCCAGAAATAAATACTGCAAAAAGTTCCCTATCGTCCCCTACTGGATAGTATGATATATCTTGAGCAATCAAACCAATGGGATTTTTGCTCGCCATCACGTCATTAAAATCAAAAATTTGTTCTGTACCGGGATTCTGAAATTGTCCGTCAAACCTTTTATCTGGGAATAAAATTTCTAAAAGCCAGCGTCGCCAATTCGACTCTACTTGCTGCTTTTTATATTCATTCCTCATAACAGTTTTCCTTTTGTTAAAACCGCGTTTTTATATTTAGCTTACTTTTGAATATACAAGTATTTTCTGACACTTCCTGATAATTTATTTAAACATATAACTATCGAAATAAAAATATTTTGGTATACATTAAGGAAAAAGTTGAGTCGAATTTTATATCTCAGTGGCGGTTAAAACCGCGTCTACACAGACAAAACCCGCCGTAAGGCGGGCTTAAAATTCATTAGTCAAGTTTGCCGACTTTGCTTGTGTAGCAGCGGTAATAAAGCGCCATTTACTTTCATAATTCTTTAACCTTTAACCTTTAACCTTTAACCTTTGACCTTTAACCTTTGACCTTTAACCTTTGACCTTTAACCTTTAACCTTTGACCTTTGACCTTTAACCTTTAACCTTAATAATATCTTGATACGCTTCAATTATTCTTTGCGCGATCGCATCCCAACTATAATTAGACAATGCGTATTTTCTGGCGTTCAATCCTCTATGCTGTCTTTCTTCTGGGTATTTTAAAGCTTCTCGCAACAAATCTGCAATTGATTCTACATTGGTTGTACCAACCCAACCCGATTCACTATCACTGATTGCTTGACAAATATGCACTTGGTCGGAAATTACAACGGGAATTCCTGCTACCATTGCTTCAGCAACAGCAATACCAAAGTTTTCGTAATAGGAAGGTAAAACGAATAAATCGGCTGTTTCAAGTAAAGCTGATTTTAATTCTCCTGTAACGAAACCAGTAACGGTAGTATGATTATTCAAAGATGAAGCTTGAATTTGCAATTTAATTTTTTGTTCATAACCGGGGTCTTGAGGATTGGTTCCAGCTAAAATAAAATGGAAATTGGATTGTTCATTTAATAATTTTTCTAAAGCCGGAATTAATAAATCTAACCCTTTTTTAGGGTCAATCCGTGACATAAATAATATTAAAGGTTTATCTTCAGGAATATTATATTGAGTACGAATATCTATCCCCTCATCTCCCCATCTCTCCTTGCCTCTATCATTTACACCAAGGGGAATTACTAAATCTTTGGTAATCGCACCAAATCTATGGGAAACTTTTGCTTCTTGTTCGCTAGTAAAGTGAATTGCAGCAGCTTTTGCTATATTAGGACGTTCTAAAATAGCTGCATAAAGTTGTTTTAACTGTTTTTTCTTGCGTAAATCGGCAGGGTCAAGAGTTCCCAAAGGACGTAAAATATAAGGTAATTTTTGAGCGCGACATACAGCAGCAGCGGTACTACTAACTGGAGAAAATAAAGCATGAATATGAGCCAAATCATATTCGTGAGCATGATTATTTAACCACTTTAATAAATCAATAGAAAACTTATAGCGGCGAAAGGGTGAACATTTAAAATAAATAATTTCATAACCTTCTTGTTCAATCGGAGAATTCAGCGGAACATCCAAAGGTTTTTGTCCCGTATCTCCATTACTATCAGTTGTAAGAACTGTAACTTTTACACCCTGTTTTGCTAAAGCCGGTGCAAGTCCTAATACCATTTGACTAGGACCACCATAAATTAGAGAAATTGAAGGAACTATTTGTAATATTTTCATAGTTGTCAACTGTCCACTATCTACTTACTAATTCTTGATAAAATTCTAATTGTTGTTTTGCTAAAGCTTTATTTGTATATTGTGCTATTGCTTTTGTATATCCCATTTGACCGATATTTTCTGTTAAATTAGGATTGTCCATTAACTGTTGTAAGCAATTAGCTAATTCTTTAACATTACCTTCAGGAAATATTAATCCAGCATTACCAATAACGTGGGGAATTTCGCCGGAATCGGAACCAATCACAGGCACTTTACAAGCCATTGCTTCAATAATTACGTGACCAAATTGTTCTTTCCAGCCTACAGAAGTTAAGGTTTTAAATTTATAAGTTGTTTCTGATGGTAGCACCAAGGTACTCATTAAATTAATATAGTCGGCAACTTGATCGTGAGGAACGCTTTCTACTAATTTTATTCTGTCTTGAATTCCGTTTTCTGTTGCTTTTTGGATGATTTCCTCTTTTAATTCTCCTCTTCCTAAAAGTAAGAATTTCCAAGGTTTATCTTTGATACTAATTAATGCATCCAAAAGGGTCATAATACCTTTTTCAGGTACAAAACGTCCCACGAACCCGATGACGAATTCACCTGATTCAATTCCCACCTTTTTTGCTAATTCTGGTTGTGATTTTGGCGTAAATAAAGTTTCATCTACACCCAATTGTGGCATGACTTTAATTGGTCCTTGATAACCGCGATCGCGTAATATTTCGGCTCCATCTTGATTACCAGAAATTATCCCATGACTGTTACTAAGATTGTAATTTTCTAGTACGGAAACGGGAAATTTTAAATCGTATGGCAAATTCCACCAGGTAAAGAAAACATTTTTTGCATTCAACCCCAATAATCCATTTAAAGTAATCATTTCCGCATAAGCCAAACCTCTCGAACCTTGTTCTACATGAATAATATTCGGACGAAATTCCTGTAGTAAAGGAACCAAATCTGCACCAAAAGTAAGTAATCCTTGATGATTTTGACTAAAGTTAGAAACGGGAACTATCCGAAAATTACCTTCATCTCGATATTGGGTTTCAATAATTTTGTTTTGCACTCCTCCAGGTCGCCATTTCTTCGGTACAATTACTGTTACTTCAATATCAGATTTTAATCGAGATAAAGCCCTTAATTTTTCACAATTTAAATCGACTATATATGTATGACTAGCTACTAATATTTTCATGATTTTAGAAAATAAATTTTAAGATTGTTAATACTAATTTGATAAAATCAAATATTTTTTATTTAACGCAATATTAATGTAGAGACGTTGCATTGCAACGTCTCAATTCTGTGGTTTATGTTGTTTTAAAAACTCCCCACAGGTGTTTTAGAACTTGTTCCCATCACCTGAACCTGCTTATCTTTCTGAGTATAGATTTGACCGTCATTCCACAACGATTGAATCACAGTCCCTAAAGCATTGAAAAAGCCCAAAATATAAAAAACACCGCGAGTGAAAATTTTGATCGGAGAACCGCTTTTATGACAAGGAGGTCTTCCCAGAACGTGACAGTCAAACAAACGAGCATAAAAACGCAAAGCTTGAGCAGCAGTCAAATTATTTAACCCTAATAAAAAGTGGTTATGATAAAAAGTAAACTGATATTTAGTAGAACGAGTACTGATATCGTGACAACCACCAGTCTCTTCTCCTAAATGTACTAAATGGGCTTGTGGATCGTACCAAATTTTATATCCTGTCTTGCGGATGTGCAGACAAAAATCCGACTCTTCCCGTACAGCACTACCGCGAAATCTTTCATCAAAATGCAGTCCGTACTTAGTAAATAATTCACGACGGAAAGACATATTACAACCCCTAGCGGTTAAAACTTCCTGGGGTTTTGTTGTATGTACTAAATCAATGTAATACCAAGCAACTCCAGGGTCCATGGCTTGGGGAGGTAGATATTCAATCTCTGTATAATTACCGTTACCTTGGGTATAACCTTTTGCAGAATCTTCCATTTTCATTCGGTCGAATACCCTTCCCGCAACAGCACCTATTTCCGGGTTTTCGTAGTTTTTCGCATGGGCTGCTAAAAAGCCTTGTTCCAATAACACATCGTCGTCAATAAATAGAATTATCTCACCCGCAGACCGTCGCACCGCATAATTTCGCGCACCGGGTAAACTAGCCCAATCCAAGCGGTACCATTGAATTTTATCGGAAACGGCTTGCTCTTTTAAATAAGCTTCAATTTCCGGTTTGTGTTTCGGGGTTTGGTCTACCACCAAAACTTCATAATTAGAATAATCTTGTTTGAGTACATCCGCAATACTATCGCGTAATGCTTCCTCGCGTCCGTAGGTCGGTATAATTACTGAAATTAAAGGATTGGACATATAAGAATTTTAGATTTTAAATTTGAGATTTTGGATTAAATTGGATTAAAAGAGTTAAGAGTTAAGAGTTAGCAGTTAGGAGTTAAGATTTGTTACACCTTTGACCTTTAACCTCACTCCCCCATCCTCAAAGGGGATTTTCTAATACTTTCTGTTTGCGTTTCTTTGTGGTAGATACTTCTACTTCCTGTACCTCTTGATTTTGCTCTTCTTTAAGCCTCTCTAGCTTGTCTATTTCTGGTAATTTGAATAGCACCCCTGCGAAAAACCAGTAATAAACAGCAACCGGATCAACATCTAAAGGATAGTAATAGGTGTTGTAACTTATAAACAATATAAACACCCATAAAGCTGCTCCGTAACCACGGAAATTACGGTTTTTTACTTTACGGTAAGTTTTGAAGGCACAAACTGTTAAGCTGGTGACTAAACCCAAAAACCCTAATACTCCCAAAATTCCCACTTCATACATAACTTTGGGATAATAGGTTTCCACCAGTTTAGTCGGTCCCATTATCCTCGCGGAATTGGTAGCCTTTCCTAATCCGTTACCAAAGGGGTTTTTGGTATTGTGAGCAACCTCTTCAAATTGCTGGGTAATAAATTCATAAGGTGGTGAAGCATTCCAACGGTTGATAAAACTATCAAGTCTTTCTTGCACAACTTCAGGATTACTGGCGATCGCAATTGTCAAAATCAAAATCAATCCACCGAAAATCGGAACAAAGCGCTTGAGGTTGCCGAGTTGACCTGTGAGTACCAGTAATAATACTAAACAAGCAGGTACCAAAGCCAAAGCAATTCTTTGTCCGGAAATTACTGCATTGACAAACACCATTGCCAAAGAAACCAAACCAATCATACGCCATTTGAAGGAAGGGTCACTAAAGCCAGTACCAAAGGCAAAAAAGGTGCTGGAAATTATAAACCAAGCCCATTGCCAAGGAGCGACAAAAGTTCCCGGTAATCGAATCATCCCTTGACTGGGACTGTAAACTAAAGCACCACCAATAAAACATCGGGCTTCTAATGTGGCTTTAAATAAATCAACTCCTGTAGCATTACGAGTTCCTTCGCAAATACCTACAAGTAGTAGCGCATACTGGATAACTCCTAAAATACAGCAAACGATGATTATGACAACTTGAAGACGGGATACGAATAAAAAATCTTTTTTGTTGCGAATTAAATAATAAGCACAGGTAATTAAGGGTATGTAACCCATAAATACCTTGAGTCCTAATAGCCCCATACCCAAAGGTATTTCCGGCTCTGGTGTTTTAAATAACGGTGGAGGAGGTGGATTAAACTGTTGTACTGCATTAGTAAACAACAGCGTACAAATACATAAAGTTAATAAAATAAGTAATGGTTTTTTAATACCTGTAGGAATGATAAAAGGTAAATTCTGCTGACGGCATTTTTGCCACAAAGCTAAAGCAGCAGGAATATAAAAACCATCTTTAGCTAATTGAAGTATGGCATTTCCACCGAGTAAATAGGTGACGGTACCTGAAAATGGCACATAAAAAACAAACCCAAATAAAGCTTGACGGGGGTATTTGTAAGAAAGTGCTAACACTATTACACCCATCACAGCCGGAATTGCTAATTTAATTCCCCCAACAAAAAATGCCAAAATTCCGAAAATAACACCTACTCCTCCGGCTTTAGAAAGTAGGCTGATTAGTTCTTGACGGGCTTTTGTCGCTTGACGTTTCTGCGCTAGCCTTTCTTTGATCGTGAGGGTGGGTTGTTCCTTGTTCGACTGCTTTTTTTTATCCTTCTTTTTTTTATCCTTTACTTTAACCATATTAAATTGAGATTTGAGATTTTTTAATCAAAAATAGTTATTTGATTATAGATAGTGGTTAATTGATGATAACTAACAACTCACATTTAATACATTGTTAGTGGACAGTATTTACGTGAGATTTGAAAACAAAACCGTCTAACTATAGCAATCCTATTTGTATGTATAGAAATCACGGTGTTGAAATCCCCGACTTCTTCAAGAAGTCGGGGATCTAAATTCTCATATATGATTTAGGATTGCTATATCAACTAATCACTATCAACCAACCACTAACTACCAATAACTAATAACAACCAATCTAAATCTCAAAAATCCTTTATGCTGCCAAATGTTGCTGTACTACATCAACTAATTCTTTTGTCCAGTAAGTCACAACGTCGGCTGCTTGAGCTTCTACCATGACTCGGATTAAAGGTTCGGTGCCAGAAGCGCGAACTAATACTCTACCAGCGCTACCCATTGCTACTTCTGCACGAGAGATAGCCTGTTGTAAAGGTTCGCAGTCTTTCCAACCCACGCGCTTTTCTCTATCTTCTACTCGCACATTATGCAATAGCTGCGGATATGTGGAAAAGCTGCGATCTACCATTTCAGATAAAGGCACACCAGCCTGATTTACTAAAGCCGCTATGTGTAAAGCTGTCAGCAAACCATCCCCAGTTATACCATAGTGACGACAAAGGATATGACCAGATTGTTCGCCTCCTAACATTCCACCAGCCCTGAACATCTCGGCTTGTACGTGTTGATCTCCAACTGGGGTACGGGTAAATTTACCTCCAATTTCTTTCCAAGCTCTTTCAAAGCCTAAATTTGCCATAACCGTGGAAACAATCAAATTGTCTGGTAATTCTTGCTTTTGCTGCAAGGAGTTCCCCCACAAATAAAGAATATAATCCCCGTTTATTGGTCTCCCGGTGTTGTCTACTGCTAATACTCTATCTGCGTCACCATCAAACGCAAAGCCCAAATCGGCATTATTTTCCTTGACAACCGTTTGCAAAATGTCCAAATGAGTCGAACCGCAATCAACATTAATGCGATCGCCATCTGCTTGATTATGCAGCGAAATCACTTCTGCACCCAATTCCTGGAATACAGATGGAGCTAAACCAACCGCTGCTCCCCATGCTAAATCTAAAACAACCTTCATTCCTTGAAGATTTACATGACCATGTAAGGGTCCCTTTAATATCTGAGCATACTCTGATATCAATTCGGGACGGGAGTAATGTCTTCCACAATCGCTGATGCTCACCGCAGGTGATGTTTGACCACGCAATCCTGCTTCAATTTCTTGCTGTAAAGTCTTGCATAATTTTATGCCATCGCTACCAAACATTTTAATCCCGTTGTCTTCTGGTGGATTATGACTAGCAGAAATCATTACTCCACCCACTGCTTCTGTAATGCTGGTAAGATAAGCAACACAAGGAGTAGGACATAACCCCAAATACCATACTTCTAAACCTGCTGCCGTTAACCCTGCACTCAAAGCCATTGCCAACATATCGCTGGAATTTCGGGAATCCTGTCCCAGAATTACCGGACCGAGTTTTTCGGCACTACTACGCAATGTAATACCTGTCCAAAAACCTACTTGCAATGCTAAAGGGGCACTCAGTAATTCGCCTACTCGTCCCCGAATACCATCTGTACCAAATAGAGGAGATTGTGGCAGTACTAAGGAGTTGTGTCCGAAACCATTAGCAGAAGCTCTTTGCCATCCATTAGCGCCAAAAGCAGAATCTCCACGAACGTTACCAGGATTTCGAGTTATAAATGATACCATAAATTTAGACAGCTCCACACACTCACACAGGAGAATAACACTTTATACTTGATCGAACAATTCTGATTGAATACCTTTACATCAGGACTTTTGAATATTTTATTTTATTTTTCTCTTTATAAATCTATTCTAATTTCCGTGCTTTTGAGCAATCATACTTATGAATTTTATCAAGCAAATATGAAGATTTTATCAAGTCAGTATTATCCCTGATGTTATTCACAACTTATTTTAGTAACCTTTAAAACTAATTTAAAACCCGTTTAACATGATTAATCTGTTTACTTGGAATTAGGCTCTTAATATGTTTAAAAGCTAATTTCTTCTCAAGACAATATCTGAATTTGCTCTAAATTTTATAGGAGAACTACTACTGAATTAAACGTGCTAAATAATACTGTTACTTCCGAGTGATAAATTTAATGGAAAATACAAAAAATAATCCAACTAGAGTTTTTTTGTAACTAATTTGTAATTAATCTTTATCAAACTTATATATTCTTTATTTGTAAATACCCAAAGTAAGATGATTATCGTAAGTCAAAACAGACTTGTAGAAACTGCTTAAGAAATTTTAATAGAAATTATCATCAATTAGCTCTAATGTTACTTTTTAGTAGTTGTTTGTATTTATGAAGGGGTGTGGATGAAAGAAAAAAATTATCGATGCGGTCTCCTCGAATTCTTGTAAGTAAGTTAGGATAGCGGAGATTATCTGATACATCACATCGATTCGAGCCTGGAAACTGAGTTCTAAGGGCTTTCAGCCACTTGAAACTTCATAATTTGAACCTTACCTTTAGTTAACCTTTTATTGTTGAGAAATTTAGCATGAGCAGCAATTTAGCAACCAAATTACGTGTAGGCACCAAAAAAGCTCACACAATGGCAGAAAACGTTGGTTTTGTTAAGTGCTTTTTAAAAGGAGTCGTTGAAAAAAATTCTTATCGTAAGTTAGTTGGTAACTTCTACTTTGCTTACAGCGCAATGGAAGAAGAATTAGAAAAACACGCCAACCACCCAGTTGTTTCTAAAATAGATTTTAAGGAACTTTACAGAAAGCATAGCTTAGAACAAGACCTAACTTATTATTACGGTGCGAACTGGCGCGAACAAATCAAGTTATCACCAGCCGGTGAAGCATATGTACAGCGCATCCGCGAAGTTGGGGAGAATCAACCTGAATTATTAGTGGCTCATTCCTACACTCGTTATTTAGGGGATTTATCCGGTGGACAAATCCTGAAAAATATTGCTCAAACAGCGATGAATCTCACCGAGGGAGAAGGTACTGCTTTCTACGAGTTTGAGCAAATTGACGATGAAAAAGCATTTAAAGCCAAATACCGTCAAGCTTTAGATGAAATGCCTATCGATGATGCTACCGCAGATCGTATCGTTGATGAAGCTAATGAGGCTTTTGCAATGAACATGAAAATGTTCCAAGAGTTAGAAGGTAATTTAATCAAAGCCATTGGACAAATGTTGTTTAATAGTCTTACTCGTCGTCGCAGTCGTGGTAATACTGAAACCGGATTGGCTACCGCTGATTAAGATTTAATTTTAGGGGTAGTCTCCTTGTAATTGCTTATGCAATGTATTTGTAATTATGAGGATATTGCCCCTAATTTGCTTTTTTATCAGTTTGTAATATTAAATCCGTTGGTATTGAAATATTTAAACGCAGAGGAGCGCCAAGTTTTTTAGCAATTACAGATTAATTAAATCCCAAATATTATCGTCTAATTGCTGTAGAGATTCTAAAACCATATCGGCGATCGCGAATTTTGGGTTATGATACTCTGACATTTCGGGAACGGCAATACACTTCATTTGAGCAGCTTTTGCGGCTAAAACTCCGTTGAGAGAATCTTCTAAAGCCAAGCAATTTTGCGGGGATACTCCTAATTTTTCGGCGGTGGTAAGATAAACACCGGGATGAGGTTTTCCCAAAGGTTCTGATTCAGCAGAATAAATGATTTCAAAGGTATCAGCGATATTTAGTTTTTCTAAGGCAGCATTGATAATTTTGTATGAAGAAGAAGAAGCTAAGGCTATTTTGACATCTTTAGTTTTGACATAGTTAATTGCATCGTTAACACCAATTAAAGCCTTACCTTCAGCATGGATGAACTCAATTAATTTATTAACTATTGCTTCTTCAACTTGTAACTTAGATAAATTATTCCAAGGATATTTTTTGTACCAATATTCTACAACTTCATCAATTCTTAATCCTTTGGTTTGTAAACACATAGAAGGAATGAGAATTATCTCTACCTGTTTAAATATCGCTATTTCTGCCTGTTGCCATAATGGTTCGGAATCAATCAACAAGCCATCCATATCGAAAATTACTGCTTCAATCATGTTATTAGAGAACGGGGGATAGGGTTGGGGCAAGAATTAAACACAATATTTAACAACTATTCAACAACTTACCAAAAAACAAACGAAATCCCAATCAGTATTCCTTTTTCAAGATGCTTACCATAGAATACACGAATTGTTATAACCATTTCATCGTAAAATAATAAAGTCTATTTTCAATCAAAACGCTAAAAACAGGGATACACAAAGCTTTTTACACCCATGGCTAAAAAAATTCCAGTTACTGTGATTACAGGCTTTTTGGGTAGTGGTAAAACTACTTTAATTCGTCATTTGCTGCAAAATAATCAAGGAAGACGCATTGCTGTTATAGTCAATGAATTTGGTGAACTTGGGATTGACGGAGAATTATTACAATCCTGTCAAGTTTGCCCGGAAGAAGAAAGCAGCGATAGTACTGGTAGTAATATTTATGAATTAACCAACGGTTGTGTTTGCTGCACAGTTCAAGAAGAGTTTTTACCGACTATGCAGCAGTTGATTAAACGACGAGACAGTATCGATTGCATTTTGATCGAAACTTCTGGTTTAGCTTTACCAAAACCGTTAGTAAAAGCTTTTCGCTGGCAAGAAATTCGTAACGCTGCTACAGTCGATTCCGTAATTACCGTAGTCGATAGTGAAGCTGTTGCTGCCGGAACTTTTGCGAGCGATTTGGAAGCGGTTGAGGCACAAAGACAAGCAGATGATAGTTTAGAACATGAGACACCTTTGCAAGAACTTTTTGAAGATCAGCTTGCTTGTGCAGATTTAGTGGTATTAAATAAAACTGATTTGGTGGATGAGCAAACCTTAACTAAAGTCAAGAATTTAGTTAAACAGGAATTACCTCGGATTGTAAAGATGATTGAAAGCGATCGCGGTGAAATTGATCCGTCTATATTACTCGGTTTGCAAGCCGCAGTTGAAGATAATTTAGATCAACGTCCTTCTCATCACGACAGCGAGGAAGAACACGAACACGATGATGACATTACTTCTCACCATGTAATTTTAGACCGTAGTTTTGACCCGCAAAAGTTGAAGCAGCAGTTACAAACTTTGGTACAACAGCAAGAGATTTTTCGCGTTAAAGGTTTTGTTTCAGTGCCGGATAAATCTATGCGGTTGGTAATGCAAGGTGTGGGAAATCGATTCGAGCAATTTTACGATCGACCTTGGAAACCCCAAGAAGCAAAACAAACTCGTTTGGTTTTTATTGGTCGGGATTTAAAGTCTTCTGATATAGAATCGCAATTGGTTGATATTATTTAAAATATCATGTGAGTCCCGCGAAGGGAAATTAAACTATCATCATAACCACAGAAGTCGGGTTTTTATGAGGATTTTTTGATATTACGGATATTTATATCATAAAAATCCGACTTCTTGAATCACGGAAAATTAAAGTTTTACAGCTTGTTTTCATCTCTGATTGAGTGTCAAACACACATAATTTCAATGCCAAGAGAAATAAAAAAGAGGGTTCCCCCTCTCTCAAAATTTATTCAAGTCTAAACCGTTATAAACCTTTATAACGATAAATCTATTATTCTTCGATAGTCGCTGCGACTTCCTCTTGAACTTCATTTTGAACTTCAGTTTCTGCTGGTGCTTCTTCTATTTGAACTTCAGTTTCTGCTGCAACTTCTTCTATTTGAGCTTCAGTTTCTGCTGGTGCTTCTTCTATTTGAGCTTCAGTTTCTGCTGGTGCTTCTTCTATTTGAGCTTCAGTTTCTACTGCAACTTCTTCCGCTTGAGCTTCTTCAACAGCAGGTGGAACATCCTCTAATACTGCTTCAGCAGCTGGTTCAAGGGTTATACCCTGCTCTTTAGCCAACAATTGCTCGCGGAATTTAGCAGCCATTTCTTCTGCTTTATCAAATACCGCATCCCGGTTTTTAATCATGTCACCAGGTTCGGGTTCAAGCTGCTTGGTAGAGAGAGAAATTCTTCCTCTTTCTGCATCCAAGTCAATAATCATTACCTTCAATTCATCATTGACATTGAACACGCTACTGGGTGTATCAATATGTTCGTGAGAAATCTCGGAAATGTGTAACAAACCGCTTACACCCCCAATATCAATAAAGGCACCATAAGGCTTGATACCGCGAACCGTACCGATGACAACTTCGCCTACTTCCAAGCGATTCATCTTACGCTCAACCAATGCTCTACGGTGAGACAATACAAGCCGGTTGCGCTCTTCGTCTACTTCTAAGAATTTTAATGGTAGGTCTTCGCCCACCAAGTCTTCTTTTGGCTTACGAGTACTTATATGAGATCCGGGAATAAAACCGCGCAATCCTTCAATCCGCACCAATGCTCCACCACGGTTAGTTGCGAACACGCCAGAACGCACGGTAGCATCCTCTGTTTGTAACTGACGTACTCGTTCCCAAGCCCGCATATACTCGATGCGGCGAATGGAAAGCGTTAACTGACCTTCTTCATTCTCATCACTGAGAATGTAAAATTCCCGCGTTTCGTTGGATTGTAATACTTCCTCCGGGTTATCCACCCGGTTAATTGACATTTCTTGTATGGGTATATATGCCGCAGTCTTAGAACCTATGTCAATCAGAGCGCCGCGTGGTTCTAAACTAAAAACTGTACCTGGGACTATATCCCCTGGGCTGAAGTGATAATCGTACTTATCAAGTAAAGCCGCGAAATCGTCGTGAGTAAACCCTATATCATTGGTTGGTTTCTGATTGACATTTACCATGCTTTATGTTTCCTGGTTTTATTCTCCGTAAAATTTTTGCCTCCTAGCGATGTATATCCAATCGCCTTGTTTGGGGAGTTCATACTTACATTCAATATTATCCTAGCGCAGAAAAGCCGATTAAAACACACATTAACTTCCAGATTTTAAATTATATCAAATAATAATAAAATGAGTGCCAATAGTCAATAAAATTTTGGATTTGAGATTTTGGATTCTTGCAATCGGGGCATCCCTGCTCGTCTGATTGTTCAATTATGGATTTATATTTTTAAGTTCCTCCGTAGCTTAGTGGCTTTCGTGTTTACGATTTCTTATTTTTAACTCAAAGAGCAAGAAGCTCTAACTACACAATACAATTCATCGATAATAATACAAAAATAACCGCTACACTTCCTTAAATATAAGTTGCAGCGGTTATGATTATCTACTGAATTCGCCGTAATTTCGGCGTTAGATTTATTTCTCCTCTTTATTTTGAATGCGAGGAGGTTCACGGAAGGCGATCGCAAAAAATAAGGTGCCAATCGCCAGTGCCAAAATCAAAATGTACGCAACGCTTTCCATATCATTAATTCCTGCTGACTATCAGGCTGTAATCTTAGTGTACCAACGACAAGGAAGTAATGGTCACGTAAACAAGCTAAAGAATCAATTTTAGAATTATTTCGCGACCATTCTTTATACTTCTTTACTTAGAAGTAATTTAAATCCAGTTGAGAGCTTTTCAGATTAAGCGGCTTCCCTATTTGTACGAGTAGTTTTGTCACCCACTTTGGCAAATCTACCCCATTCCACTTGTTCTTCCATGTCAGCGTCAACACCAGCAAATACGTCTCGGTAAATTGTCCGAGAACCATGCCAAATATGACCGAAGAAGAATAATAGTGCGAATACGGCGTGTCCGTAAGTAAACCAACCTCTGGGGCTAGTGCGGAATACACCGTCAGAGTTCAAGGTTTCGGTATCAAACTCAAAAGGTTCACCCAATTGAGCTTTACGGGCATACTTCTTCACATCTACAGGGTCAGTAAAGGTTTGACCGTCAAGATCACCGCCGTAAAAGCTAACAGTTACGCCAGTTTGCTCGAAGCTGTATTTAGATTCTGCACGACGGAAAGGAATGTCAGCGCGGACAACGCCATCAGCATCGGTTAAAATTACGGGGAATGTTTCAAAGAAGTTGGGAAGACGACGCACGTCTAATACCCGTCCTTCACCGTCTTTGAATACCGGATGTCCTAACCAAGATTGGGCGATACCGTCACCTTTATCCATTGGACCAGTACGGAATAGACCCCCTTTCGCGGGACTATTGCCAACGTAGTCGTAAAAAGCGAGTTTTTCAGGAATTCTCGACCAAGCTTGTTCTAGACTTGCGCCGTTAGCAAGACTAGCTTGGACGCGACGGTCAATTTCCTGATGGTAATAGTTTTGATCCCATTGATAGCGAGTTGGACCGAACAATTCTACTGGAGTAGTCGCGCTACCGTACCACATGGTACCAGCAACTACGAATGCTGCAAAAAATACTGCTGCAATTGAGCTAGAAAGTACGGTTTCGATGTTACCCATCCGCAAAGCTTTATATAGCCTTTCGGGTGGTCTTACAGTCAAATGGAACAAACCAGCAATAATTCCGACAATACCAGCAGCAATGTGGTGAGCTACAACTCCACCAGGGTTGAACGGGTTAAAACCCGCTGGACCCCATTCCGGTGCTACTGCTTCAATGTGACCTGTTAATCCGTAAGGATCAGAAATCCACATACCCGGACCAAATAATCCGGTGAGGTGGAAAGCACCAAAACCGAAGCAAAGAAGACCGGATAAGAAAAGGTGAATACCAAACATTTTTGGTAAATCCAAAGCTGGCTCGCCGGTACGGGGGTCTTGGAACAATTCCAAATCCCAGTAAACCCAGTGCCAAACGGCAGCTAAAAACAATAAACCAGAAAGAACGATGTGAGCTGCGGCTACACCTTCAAAAGACCAGAAACCAGGGTTAACAGCAGTACTTCCGGTAACGCTCCAACCACCCCAAGATTCGGTAACACCTAAGCGTGCCATGAAGGGTAGTACGAACATCCCTTGTCGCCACATGGGATTCAGTACGGAGTCTGAGGGGTCGAAAGTAGCTAATTCGTACAAAGCCATCGAACCAGCCCAGCCCGCCACCAAGGCTGTGTGCATTAAATGTACAGAAATAAGCCGTCCTGGATCGTTCAGAACTACTGTATGTACTCGGTACCAAGGTAGTCCCATTAACTACGCTCCTCCTCGATAATTATGTTTACAAACAAATTTTTGAGTTTTTGTTATTAGCAGACTTTGTTTTTTGGCTAAGCGCGTCTTAATAGTTAAGAAACGCATTAGTCATCACGGCACTCTCTCTCCTCAGAAACTACTTCTTCTGAGGCAGAATTTGCCATGTAAAAATGAGAATGTTTTAAAAAGTGTAACTATTCGTGGAACTGTTTGCAAGAGTGTTAACAGCAGGCTTGACACTGATATATGGTAACAGCAATGTAGATGGGAATACTTATATTTGTTTTTTTATCTGGGTCGATGCAGCCCGTGTAAGGCTTATACTATTTTGGATTTGAGATTTGAGGTTTTGGATTGCAAAACCTGATTATACGAGGGTTTTGTTCTTTCATCTGTCGCAACCATTTTTCAAATCGGTCTTATTTTTCAAAACCTATTCCATCGAAAACTAAGTCTTTATCCCTCCTTCTCTTGTAAGTATTTAAACTTAGTTTTGAGTATAAATAATCTCAGAATATGTGCGATTGCGGAATCTTTAATTTCAATGTGTTGGAGGGCGAACTTACAGCCGTAAGAGAGTAATCTTAGAAGAACATCGGCATTAGGTTAAGCAAAATGAAGCAGATGGTTATACTCAAGTAAATGATGTCATTTTACAACCGAGTGAATATTTTGCAATTGACACTTAGCAGAACCATTTGCCAAACGTTCGATGACTTGTTCAGCAGTAATTAAACGTTTTAGAACTACTTGACCAATATTTTGGGGTGGTACATCTCGCGGTACGGATAATGCTGGCTGAACTTCCACGGTGACGATCGCATCTTCAACCTGATAAAGCCACATCACCTCGCTGTCTTCTACCAAACAAATATTTAAGCGTTGAATATCTGGCTGTCTTCGCCATGCTGTTACTTGCCATAGTCCGTCGAATGCCCATACTCTACCTACATTCCAACCATCGGACAAGAAAAAATATTTCACGTTTTATAATCCTGTTAAGAGTTAAATAAAAGGTTAAAGGTTAAAGGTCAAAGGTCAAAAGTTATATTTCCTTTGTTTTTTTGAAGTATCTGTTTGTGTTTGTATGCCCATTTATTTGACGAGCCAATTTGTTTACCACTCGTACAAAATTTTATTAAGACCTAAGACCCGATAAAAGCTTATCAAACCTCTTACCACTCAGTCGGTATTTTAAGATAAATTTCGTTGATTTTAATTTTTTTATCTTTTAAGAGCATTCCTAACTTTTGATTTAATAAAAGTTACAAAGAAAGCATGGTGATATTGCCAAACATATAGTAAAATATTTCACCGCTTAATGTAATTTAAATTTATTAGTTCCTAATGCTATGAGTTTGTTTTCCTTATCTGTAAGAAGGCAAGGGCGAATTAGATTATTATTCTCCCTGCTGTGTATTTGTATTTTGCTGGTTTCTAGTTGCGCGAATAATCAAGTGACTAATCCGTCTGCTTCAGATCAAGGAAATGGTCGTATTACCATCGGTACTACTGCAAAACCCCGTACACTTGACCCCGCAGATGCTTATGAATTATCTTCGCTGTCGTTGGTGTATAACATGAGCGATCGCCTTTACACTTATGCACCTGGAAGCACGGAACTCAAGCCAGAATTAGCTACCGCATTACCTACCGTGAGTAATGATGGATTAATTTATACTATGCCTATTCGTGAGGGTGTTGTGTATCATGACGCTACAAAGTTTGATGCAAAGGCGATGGAATTTAGTTTGCGGCGCTTTATCGAAAATAAAGGTAAGCCATCTTTTTTACTCTCCGATATTGTGGAGTCAGTAAAAGCCACAGGAGATTATGAATTAAGCATTAAGTTAAAACAACCCTTTGCGGCTTTTCCTTCATTACTCGCTTTTTCTGGAGTTCCTGCACTTTCTCCCAAAGCTTACGAAATCGGTGAAGGGAAATTTGAACCGAATAAATTTGTGGGAACTGGACCTTATAAATTAACTAAATTTGGCACCGATTCCCTGACATTTGATGTATTCGATGAATATTGGGGAGAAAAACCCCTTAACAAGGGTGTAAACGTACAGATTCTCAGTAGTGGAGTCAATTTGTACAACGGCTTTCGTAAACAAGGGGTAGATGTTGCTTATGTTAGTTTAGACCCCGACCAAGTTACCAGTTTGGAAAAAATGTCCAAAGAAGGTAAATGGTTAACAATTCCTAATGAAGGTAGCGTGGTTAGTTATTTAACACTCAACCGGAATCAAAAACCCTTAGATATTCCAGAAGTGAGACAAGCGATCGCGGCTATGGTTGACCGTAAGTTGATATATGACAGAGTGTTGTACGGTCAAGCCCAAGAAGTTTATAGCATGATTCCCACCACCTTTGATGTTTATAAACCAGTATTTAAAGAAGAATACGGTGATGGTAATGCTGAAAAAGCCAAAGAATTACTCAAAAAAGCCGGTTTTTCTCAGGAGAATCCCGCTGTGGTAGAAGTTTGGTATCCTTCTAGTTCAGCAACTCGGAGTTTAACAGCTTTGGTTTTAAAAGCACTTGCGAAAAAAACAATGGATGGAATACTGGTATTGGATGTTAATACTGTAGAATCGACATCCGCTTTTAAAAATATTGGTGAAGGTTTATATCCAGCATTTTTACTTGATTGGTATCCTGACTTTTTGGATGCAGATAATTACATTCAGCCATTTTTATCTTGTCAGAAAGGTTCTCCAGAAAAAGGATGTATTGAAGGAGGAAGTCAGAGTCAAGGTTCGTTTTTCTATAGTCAAAAAATGAACAAACTAATTGACCAGCAACGGCAAGAGCAAGACCCCAAAAAACGCCAGAAAATCTTTGCAGAAATTCAAGAAATATTAGCATATGAAGTACCTTATGTTCCTTTGTGGCAAAGTAAAGATTATGTATTTGCTCAAAATGGAATTACCGGGGTGCAATTAGATGCTACCCAGAATTTGATATATAAAAATATTAAGAAAGAAGATCACGGATTAAATGGATGACACTGATTATTAATTCCTAATTCCTAACTTCTAACTCCTAACTCCTGACTTTCAATCCAAAATCCAAAATTTAAAATCCAAAATCCTATGTCCCGTTCAAAAGCTTTAGCGTATTACGTTACTACTCGTTTGTTGTTGGCTCCGCTGCAAATTCTTACCATTATTACTATCGTTTTTCTATTACTTAGAGCTACTCCTGGAGACCCTGTTGATGCTATTTTGGGTGGTCGTGCGCCGGAAAGTGCTAAGGAAGCATTACGGGAACAATTAGGTTTAAATTTGCCTTTGTGGTTACAATATTTTAGATATTTGGGTAAACTGCTTGTCTTCGATATGGGGGAATCTACAACTAGTCGTGGACAGTCAGTTTGGCAGATTATTTGGGAATATTTCCCAGCGACAGTCGAGTTAGCGGTATTTGCGATTATCATCGCTCTCGTGGTTGGGATTGGAGTCGGTACTATTTCGGCTTCTCGTCCGGGTACTGCGCTTGATTTGGGTGGTAGATTATTCGGTACTATTACTTATGCTTTACCGATGTTTTGGGCAGGAATGATACTACAGTTAATCTTCGCTGTTTGGTTGGGTTGGTTTCCTTTGGGAACTCGTTTCCCGGCAACTATGGGTTCTCCAGAAGGTTTTACTGGGCTATATACAATAGATAGTCTTTTGAGCGGAAACTTTGCTCAGTTTTTTACTGCCATACAATATTTAATATTGCCTAGCTCGACTTTGGGAATATTACTCAGCGGTATTTTCGAGCGGATTGTGCGGGTGAATTTACAGCGAACCATGCAGTCCGATTATGTGGAAGCAGCAAGAGCTAGAGGTATTCAAGAAAGAAAGATTTTAGTTTCCCACGCTTTGAGAAATGCTTTGATTCCGGTGATTACTGTATTGGGATTAACTTTTGCATCTTTGCTTGGTGGAGCGGTGTTAACCGAAGTAACATTTTCATGGCCAGGATTAGCTAATCGATTGTTTCAAGGAATTAGCGAAAGGGATTATCCCACAGTGCAGGGAATCATGATATTTTTCGGAACAATTGTTGTGGGAGCGAGTATTTTAATTGATATTTTGAATGCTTATGTAGATCCGAGAATTCGGTATTAGAAGTTGGTAATTGGTAATTGGTAATTGGTAATTGGTTTTGTAGGGTGCTGTTATTGTGGAGCGTAACGCACCTTGTTTGTATTTGAAGCCTAATAAATGTTTGAAAGTTTGAAAGTTTAATTTATTACTTTACCTGGCGGTTGAAACCGCTGCTACATAAACAAAACCCGCCTGCGCGGGTTATAAATATTTATTACTCCTATTCCGCTAAACAGATTACGTATCTCTTTTTGCCTCTTTCCTCTGCGCTCTCAGCGTCTCTGCGGTTTTTTTTTCGGTAATTTTCTGCCGGGAAGGGAGTAACACCTCATTTTCTACAAATACATTAACCCACGAAGGTGGGTTTTGCCTGTGTAGCCGCGAATTCTATTCGCCAGCAAAAACCAAAAACCGAATCTCAACCCAACTGACAAATCGCTTTCGTCTGTGTAGACACGGTTTCAAGCACCAGATTAATCCTAATTTAACATTCCCACTCAACTTAAAACAGCTATAACTTGAAGAAGAAACTGTAGATAGGAAAACAGTTATATGGGATGGACACCATTAAGAGAACGTCTTGATCGACTACCGCTGATTCTGGCTGGACCAATTTTACGACGTACCGAACCCGATGCTGTAACTGTATGGGTAGCTTTGAAAGCAAGTCGTCGTGTAACTTTAACAATATTTGATCAAAATCATAATTTCTTATTTGAAAGTAGTAGAACTACCGCAAGAATTGGCATTAATTTACACGTTGTTGCGGTGACTGCGAAGGCTTCATCAAATGTACTGATTAATGGTGAAAATTATCTCTACGATTTAGATTTTGGTAATGGAGAATTACTTAATAGTCCGGGTATATTAACTACTGAGGGTTCTCTGGAAGATATTACTTATTCTTTATATAAATTACCTTCTTTTGCATTACCACCAAACGATTTAAAAGATTTACGGATTATTCACGGTTCTTGTCGTAAACCCCACGGTGAAAGTTTGGATGCACTTGTTGCTGTGGATAAAATGATTAAAGAAGCGTTGGAAAAAGACCCACAAAAACGACCGCATCAACTGTTTTTAACGGGAGACCAAATTTATGCTGACGATGTTGCTGATGTATTACTTTTCATGTTGATGGATGCAGGAGAAACACTTTTAGGATGGTCGGAAAAGTTACCGAATGTTGAACATTTAGCAGAATTGCAACCCGGAAAACGCAATAATTTAGCTACAAAAATCGCTGGTTTTACGGCAAGTATTGGTAAATTTAGTAATCTGACAAATCTTGCCAAAAGTCATCTATTTACTTACGGTGAATATTTGGCAATGTATTTATTTGCTTGGAGTGATGTACTGTGGATTGATACGGAATTTTTTCCCGATTTTATAGATGTTAATTCTGAACATTGGGAAGCTAAAAATGATGAAAAGAAAGCTTACGATCAAGACGTTGAATATATTAAAGATTTTTGGTCAACCCTCAAAAACATCAGACGTGCTTTAGCAAATGTTCCCACTTATATGATATTCGACGACCACGAAATTACCGATGACTGGTATTTGAATATGGCTTGGTGTTCCCGTATTCTCGATCAACCTTTGGGAAGACGGGTTTTACAAAATGGAATGTTAGCTTATACTATTTGTCAAGCTTGGGGTAATACACCAGAACAGTTTGAAAAAGATACCAAAGGTGAAGCCTTACTCAAAGCTGCTGTTGCTTGGTCAGTGAGTGCTGGTACGAATACCACTTGTGAATTACAAATTAATCGTGGTGTCGGTTTACCAAGTGTTATTGAGATTCAACAGAATTCAAACAAATTACCTCATTTCGAGGCTACATTAACTTGGCATTATATAGTTAATGGTCCCGGTTATGAAGTTATATTACTTGATACCCGCACTTGGCGAGAATTTCCTGGTAAAGAATTTGATTTTCCGGCACTTATTAGTCAAGAAGGTTACGAAGAACAGATATCAAAATTAGTGCGTCGGGATGATGTTAAAGTTACTTTTATTGTGTCTGCAAGTCCATTTATCGGTGTACCTTTTGTAGAAAACATTCAAAGAATTGCTAAAAGTTTTTACGATAAAATTGGTCATGTAGCTTGGGGTTTTGATACTGAAGCTTGGTCATTAAATGAAACTGCATTTGAACGAATGCTTGCTCAATTAGTATTACGAGCATTACCTGATTCAAAAAGTCGTGTAGTGTTTTTATCCGGCGATGTTCATTATAGTTTTGGTGCGCGTTTACAATATTCAGCAATATATCCTTTTGAAAGTCTCGAACCCGTTGATTGTGAATTAGTAGTTGCTCAATTAACTAGCAGTTCATTTAAGAATGAAGACAGCAGTATGGGTGGTAGTCATTCTGCACATAAAAAAGGTTTTGTTCCTATTGGAGTTAGTAGCGATTTACCAACAGCAGAAGTATTAGGATGGGGAAATCAACAACAAAAAGAAGCAGAAGTTGGGAATATTTCTCTTCTTGTTGAAGATGTATTTCAACGCATTCCTTTAAAAATTAAAGGTAGTCCGGGAACAATTGATTTAGTTAAACAAAGGAATAGTTTTCGCTCAGTAGAAATAACTAAGAAACCTGAATGGTGGTATAGAATTGATTTTCTTGCAGCAAAAGATGAACAATTAAACGAGTTCAAAGCTGAAAAGCTCGAAACAATTTCGGCAATGGCTCCATTACCAGGAGAAAACCGCAAACAAGCTTTAGAAAAATATTTATCAATGGCAAAAAATTACCACGATTATATTAGTAGAAAGGGACACGGCACAGAAATTGTTGGTTTAAATAACCTTGGTGAAATTACCTTTGATCTAGTTGATGGTAAAGAAGTTGTAGTTCAAACTCTTTGGTGGAGATTGGAAAGTCAAGAAAATGGCAAAATCTTAGAACCATTTCCGTTGACTCGGTGTGAAGTATCTTTAGATTTTGATGATCAACAACATCCGATGAATGATGTAATTCAGGAAGTTGACAGTTGACAGTGGACAGTTGACAGTTATCAATTAGTTGAGTGATTGGTAATGCTCACGTTCCCTTTAACCTTTGACCTTTGACCTTTAACCTTTAACCTGATCAACCAACTGCGTATTCAACATATTTTCTAAGTTCCGGAGGATGAAACCCAGGAACAATATCATCTTTAGGGACTCCAGCTTTGACTAAATCATTACCTATTCCATCTTCAGTTCCATCCCGTTGAATCCAAATTTTATCATCCAGGATATCTATATGAACCAAGCAACCATGTACTCTTACAGCTTGTTCCCAGCCCATGGTTATCAGCACAAAGCTATTATAATCTTCGCTAATAATTAGCTTATACTCTAAGTCCCCATATGAATAAGGAATTGCCGCGTATTCAGACAATATGTTGTGAATTATTTGACGATAATTAGTTAATTTATCCATTGAACAATAACCTCCTTTTCTGGATCAAATACAAGCAATCGTAGAGAATTTTTTTCCACAACAAGATTACCAATTGGTTCGGAGAAAATTTCACGATATGTTGCTTGACGTATTGCTAAATATATTTGACGCAAGGGTTGAGTTTCTTCTAAAATGTTGCGATAAAGAATATATTGCCCTAAAGCTTCTTCTAAATCAGTTACAGGTGAAATTTTCACAAAACTTTTGATTTCAATTGCTATCTTCCGCTCACCTTTTTGCGCTGCTAAAAGTTTACTTGCTCCTAAATCAACAAATAGCTCCCTTAATCCCCATTTTAGCTTTAAAGGGTCGTCTGTAATTACCCAGCCATCTTTTTCAAGAACAGTTTTCACTATATTATGATATATATCTTTGGCAGGCATTTAAGAGACTCCTTTCGAGAATACGTTTTTAAACAAACATATTAATAATGTTGGGTTTCACTATAGAAACCCAACCTACAATTATTGATTATCAAAAAGCCTGTACCCACTCTTTGACAAAATACTCAGTCCAAATCCCATTTTTCCAATAAGGATCATTTTCTACTAACTGACGTACCGTTTCTTCATCAGGTGCTTCGTAAATCCCAAAAACTTTAGTAGTATCCTTTGTTGGACCAATTGTAACTAAAATACCATCTTCCTTCTGCTTTTTTAATCCATCTAAATGTTCTTGACGATAAGGTGCGCGTTTTTCTAAAACGTTCTCGCAGTAGCTGCCCCACATTATATATTTATTCATGATTGATCACTGATTAAATGGATGACGCTGATGACACGGATAGTTAATAACTAACTCCTCACTCCTAACTCCGGTGGTACTAACTCCTAACTTCTTAAAGTTACCCCAAATTTCTCAACCAAAGTATCTCTAATTTTTTGATGTACTGGTTCAACATCAGCATCCGTAAGAGTGCGATCGCGCAAACGATAAATCAACCGAAATGCTAAACTTCTTTGTCCCGATGGTACTTTTTCACCGCGATATTCATCAAATAATTCGACGGATTCTAATAAATTTTTACCTGAAGAAGTAATTGCTTTTTCGATTTCGGCAACTGTTACATTTATCGGTGCAAAAAATGCTATATCTCGATCTGATGGCGGATAGGTAGAATAAGATTTGAATCCTGGTGTCTGTATATCATCACTATCAAGCTCATCTAAAATCACATCTAGATTCAGTTGAAATACATAGACATCATCTGGTAAATCCCTTTCGCTACGGACTTGGGGATGCACTTGTCCAAATACACCCAATCTGTTACCTTTAATCCAAAGTGAAGCGGTACGTCCGGGATGCAAGCGCTCGTTGCGTCGATCTGGTTGATATTCTACCTGCAATCCCATGACTTGAAAGACACTTTCTAAAATACCTTTGGCTTCAAACCAACTTAGCGATCGCGAACTACCACTGTTCATCCATTTACTGTTTGTAATATCACCTCCGATGATTCCTGCTACAATATCTGTCTCTTGAAAACCGTCTTCTTCTTCCCAAAAAATTCGTCCGATTTCAAAACCGTTAAGCGCACCGTTTCCTTGTTCGATATTATATTGAAATGCATCAATCAAACCGGATATCAAATCGGTTCGTAATGCTGAATATTCTGTAAACAAAGGATTACTCAATACTACCTGTCTTTCTTCTCCGGGTTTCACCAAAGAGTAGTGCATTAATTCTGTTAATCCAGTAGCACGAAATGCGGCTCGTAATTTGCGAATTAATTCTTGATCTACTGGTAAATAACCTATTTCCGTTTTTTCTGGTAAGGTATCGCAAAGGTTGTTATAACCATACAAACGAGCGATTTCCTCAATCAAATCAATTTCTCTTTCTAGGTCACGATAACGATAAGCTGGTATGGAAACTGTCCAAGTTCCATCACCAGAAACAGTTAATCGACACCCCAATGCGGTTAAAATTCGCTCTACATCTTCGCTCTTAATTTCTCCGCTTTCTTCTCCTAATTCTACAGGACCAAGTATTTGATTAACTCGATCTAAACGTAACTCAATTGAACGAGTCCAAGTAGAAATATCGGGAAGGGTATCGGAAGTTTTTCTGGTTTTTAAACTTCCACCAGCAATTTCCACAATTAAGGATAAAGCACGACGACAAGCAATTTCTAATTCTGCATGATTTACTCCTCGTTCATATCTAGTAGAAGATTCACTTCTCAACCCAACGCTACGAGATGAACGACGAATTGCTACCGTATCAAACAACGCTGCTTCTAAAACTAGGTTTTCGGTTCCATCATGGACTTCGCTTTCTTCCCCACCCATGACTCCCGCTAAAGTTATGGGTTTGTTGTTAACTGTAATCAATAAATTTTGAGCTGATAATTTACGGGTTTTTCCATCCAGGGTTTTCAAAGATTCCCCGTTACTGGCAAACCGTACCCCAATCTTAATATTTTCACTACCAGCAATTGCTTGGAGTCGATCGCGATCAAATGCGTGTAACGGTTGTCCCCATTCCAACATGACATAGTTAGTAATATCAACTATGTTGCTAATTGGTCTGACTCCCGCAGCTAATAACCGTTGCTGCAACCAGTCGGGAGATGGAGCGATTTTTACTTGTTCTATTACCGTTCCAATGTATGCAGGGCAAGCTTGAGTCTCATCAATTTCTATACTTAAATTTCCTACATCTTGAGGAACCGAAACTTCTTCTGGTTGAGAAATTTTCAGTTTTCCGCCAGTTATGGCTGCAACTTCCCTTGCTATTCCTACCATACACAAAGCATCAGCACGGTTTGCCGTAGCGGTGACATCCAAAATTACATCATCCAAACCCAACAACGGACGTACATCCGAACCTAATTGTAGGTTTTCCCCACTAAAAATATGAATTCCGTCTACATCGGTAGGTAAACCAAGTTCTTCCAAAGAACAAATCATCCCTTGAGAAGGTACCCCCCGTAGTTTTGCGGGTTTAATCCTTAAATCTTTATTGGGGAGGTAAGTACCGACAGTCGCAACTGGCACATATATATCAGCACGTACATTAGCAGCACCGCAGACAATATTTAAAATTTCGCCTTTACCCACATCAACCTGACAAACGCTTAGTTTATCAGCATTTGGGTGCTGTTCGCGTTCGACAACTTTCCCGATTACAACCCCATCAGCCCAAGTCCGACGGTCTTCGATATCTTCGACTTCAAACCCTGCTAATGTCAGTGTTTCTGCCAGGTCTTCGGGACTTAATTTTAACTCTACAAGTTCTTGTAGCCAATTTAAAGAAATACGCATGGAATATATTTGCTTATGCGATTAAAAATAGCGATTGAATCAACACGCACAAACTATTTTAAATGGGAATGGGTTATTAGCAATGGGAAATTGGATAATAGACATATCGGCACTCAAGAAAGCACTTAATCTATCTTCCGATTTTTATACCATTACCATGATTATATAGGAATCCTAATTGAATATTGAAAAAAAAATCAGTACACTTACTGTCCCCTACTCTCTACTCTCTACTCCCTACAATTTATTCAAAAATCAAAAAGGATTTCTATATGACAATATTGAGTATCTGATATTTATTAATTTATAATAACAATCCTATTTCAGGTTTTATTTGTTGATTGAAAATAAAAGCACTCTGATCAAATATTTTATTCTAAGTAGACACACTATAAAATTAAACAATAACCGATTTCACCGCACTAATTAATTGTTGTTTGGTAAAAGGTTTTGTTACATAGGCATCGGCTCCTTGTCTCATTCCCCAAATACGGTCAATATCTTTATTTTTAGAACTACAAAAAATAATCGGTATTTTTTGTGTAGTTAAATCTTTTTTGAGTTTACGGCAAAATTCAAATCCGCTCATTCCTGGCATTACTACATCTGTAATAATTGCATCTGGTTGATGTAATCGTGCTTTTTCTAATCCGTCTTTGGCATCAATAGCTCTAATTACTGTATACCCACCTTCCTGTAAAAAAATGTTCATTAACTCCAACTGAGAAGGAGTATCTTCAACAACCAAAATTGTAGCCATGTTTATCCTCACTATCCACATTTACTAGTAATTTACTCAAATTTAACCCAGCAGAAAAAATAATCCTTAACTTATATTCCAGAATTTTATAACTGATGTTGATGGAACTAATCAAGTTAAATGCATAAACACCATTTTGAGTAAATCAGCACGAGTAAAAGGTTTAGTCAAGTATCCACTAGCTCCAACTAGTCTTGCTTTTACCTTGTCTACAAATCCTTTACTTCCCGTTACCATAACAATGGGAGTATTTTTAAACTTTGAGTTATTCCGGATGATCCGACATAATTCATAACCATCAATCCCTTCCATATTTAAATCTAATAAAATTAAATCTGGCTGATGTCGAATAATTGACATTACAGCTTTCAGGGGATTATCGATGGTAACAACAGAAAAACTCTCATCTTCCAAAAAGCGGCTAATTTCTTTGAGCATTACCGGACTATCATCAACAGAAACAATTTTGTAAACTTTTCTTGGTGGTGCAGTTGGCTCAGGGGGAGTAGTTTTAATATTATCTGTTCTTGCTGCTTGTTCAACTCTTTCTGCGGTTGGAGAAGAAACTTGACTAACAGGTTTGATTGTTGCTTTATTGACAGGTATGATTTGCTTTTGTGGAGGAATATTCGGCTGTGGTTTGGTAATTACTTGTGATGTTGTTCCGATTGCCTCAGTTACTTCTTTGTTGATAAATTGCGTTATATTACTATTAGTATGAGATACCTGAATATCAGTTTTAGGTAGTTTGTCAAATGGTGGATCTGGTTCATGGAGTAAAATCGCTCCACTTTGGATATGAGGATATAAACTACGTGCTAACTGGAGTTCATCTTGATTCATAATTACAGCAAGATGACGTAGACTAAATCCCTTCATCCAGTTAACTAAGTTCGGCTGAATTTCCGAAATTTTTTGTATATGACTTTTTGTATTAATCCATAGATAAGGTCTTTGAAATGGAGAAGTAATACGTGGTGCAAAATGTTGCCAAGATTGTAATCTATCTTGAGAAACTATTAATAATTTATCGGCATCTAATCGACAAATTTTCGGAGATAAAATTAAATTTTGATGAAATTCATACGTACCTTTTTTAATCAGTAAAAATGATTCAACAACTTCTTTTACTAACTCTTGAATTAAGATAGCTGCTTGTGTTGGACTCAAATATCTTTGAGTTATTAACCAGCAAATTGCTTGGTAATCTGGAGGTTGTTGAAAAGATAGTGATTCAGGCAGATTTTCTGTAGTTTGGACTGAATTTCGCTGGGAATCCGGTTCAAACATCATCCGTAGCTGTACGCGAATTTCGCTGGTTAACGCGGGAATTTGAACTGATAATCGACGTAAATGACGCTCAAGTCGATCAAAAGGTTCTATCGAATGAGTAGCATAAGCAATCTTGCCTTCTTCTAAGTAAATCCACCAGTTAACAGAATTACTTTGAACTTGCAAACAAGTATTCTCAAAGCAACTAGATAAGTGTCTTAATAAACTTAGGGGGGGCAATTTTGTGAAAGTTGCAAAATTATTCATATAGCATGGAGAATTACAGTAAACAAGACAAAATATTTGTAAACATCAATTAGAATCTAGTTAAGCATTAAAGAATAAATATTCTACATGAATTAATTTGTCCTTTTCTAACATAAATATAGTATCAGTTAAAAATGTTACATTACAGTTTGATTGCTACATTTGTTTTTACAATATATTAGTCAACAATACATAACGGAAGATTTAAGAAAAATTAGTATTTATTCTTGATGTCAGTCAAATAACTCTCTTTTTAATAAGAAATAATTTTTAGCCCGTCAGTATTTCATCTAATCTAGGTTTTTTCTACATATAATCTTTAATTTTCCGCGTATACATAGGACGGATTTATTGTATTCTAGATTTATTCTGTATATAATATAAACCCTTACAGTTAAAAGCCATTGTTGATTGAAGTCGCACAAAAATAGTTATGATTTATCAAATAACAGTAAAGATATGTCGGATAATATAGGTAATAATGCATTAGTAGGAAAGCAAACCATAAAAGAAATATCTATTGTCTAAAGTGCCACAGCTAAAATTTATTTGGGGCTTTAAACTATATACTTTGACCAACAGAAAATCCAATCTTAGAACTTCCATATAGCAGCGAAAGTTATGTCCGATACCTTAAGACTAGACGAAGTAGTTGATTTCGCGGAGAACCCCGAACCTCGTTGTCCTTGCGTATTGTTGTTAGATACATCTGGGTCGATGCAAGGAGCGCCAATAGATGCTTTAAATCAAGGCTTGCTTAGTTTTAAGGATGAATTAACTAAAAATTCATTAGCATCAAGAAGAGTTGAAGTATCTATAGTTACTTTCGATAGCAATATAAATGTAGTGCAAGATTTTGTAACTGCCGATCAATTTATTCCGCCCATATTAACAGCACAAGGGTTAACTACCATGGGTGCTGGGATTCACAAATCTTTAGACTTAATTCAAGAACGTAAAGCTCAATATCGTTCTAACGGTGTTGCTTACTATCGTCCTTGGATATTTATGATTACCGACGGTGAACCACAAGGAGAACCCGACGAGTTGATCGAAGAAGCATCGCAGCGGTTACAAAGCGACGAATCAAACAAACGTGTAGCCTTTTTCTCTGTGGGAGTGGAAAATGCCAACATGACGCGGTTGAGTCAGTTAACCGTGCGTACTCCTTTAAAACTGAATGGATTAAATTTTGTAGAGATGTTTGTCTGGTTATCTGCTAGTATGTCAGCAGTCTCTCATTCCAAAGTAGACGAACAAGTAGCTCTACCACCAATCGGTTGGGGTTCTGTTTAATATAGTTCAAGTACAACAATAATTAAACAGCCCTAGAGAAAGGTAAGTTTATGAACAGTTCAAGACAAAAGCTTCACTGGCGGGTAGTGGGTGCATCAGTATGTGGGACTAGCCACGTCAAGAATTCCCTGCTTTGTCAGGATGCCCATCACTGGCAGATGTTGCCAGATAATATTTTAGTGGCAGCCGCAGCAGATGGTGCGGGGAGTGCAAGTCTTGGGAAAGTAGGAGCAATGGTTGCTGTCGAAGCAGCAATTGAAAATATAACTGTGAAGCAGGTTAACCAAAGTATCTTAGCCTCGGATAGTTCGGCAAAAGCCTTATTGAGCGAAGCAATTTTGGCAGCCAAAACAGCAGTTGAAGAAGAAGCAATAGCTTCCAATAGACCACCCAAAGATTTATCAACAACTTTAATTATTGTGGTAGCGACACCTAGTGTCGCTGTGGTGGCTCAAATCGGAGATGGTGTTGCAGTTGTCAAAGATAGCTTGGGTAATTTAACAGCTTTAACCGTTCCAGATAGCGGAGAATACATCAACGAAACCAGCTTTTTGACCTCACCCACTGCTTTGGATTCAGTGCAGGTGAATATATGGCGGCAGAGTATTACCAATATTGCCATTCTTACCGATGGGCTGCAAATGCTAGCAATAAACATGGCTGTAGGTTTACCGCATAAGCCGTTCTTTTTACCTTTATTTGACTTTGTAGCGAATGCTGAAGAGTTAAAAGGGGCTAAGGAACAATTAGTTAAATTTTTACGTTCCGAAAAAATCACCCAACGTACTGATGATGACTTGACTTTAATCATAGCAGCATTAAGCAATTAACAGTACTGTTGAACCGCAGTCAAATTTAAACAATAAAGTGTAATTTTAAATTAAAATGCAGGTACTACGCTCTGTTGGCAATCAAAAAAATATTCCGATCGACCTTAACATTAGTTTGGGGCGCGGTGGTGAAGCGTGCATCTACACAATAGACTCAGATGCCGAACTTGTCGCCAAAGTTTACCACAAGCCTACCGTGGAAAAAGCTCATAAGCTAGAAGCGATGGTTCTTTATCCACCAGAAAATCCCACGGCATCTTTGGGACATATTTCGATTGCTTGGCCCTCTGAATTAATCAGAGCGGCAGATGGTAGTAACCAAATTATTGGTTTTACCATGCCGCGTATTCGGGGGATGCGTCCCATCATCGATTTTTACAATCCGAGGACTCGCCGTCAACATTGTCCTTTATTTAACTATCAGTACCTGCTTCGCACTGCTCGTAATTTGGCTGCGGCATTCGCTGCTTTGCACGCAAGTGGATATTGCGTCGGTGATGTCAATGAATCGAATATTTTAGTCAGCGATACAGCATTAGTAACGGTAGTAGACACGGATTCGTTTCAAGTGCGAGACCCACAAACTAACATAGTTTATCGCACCCCCGTAGGTAAACCAGAATTTACCCCACCAGAGCTACAGAATAAAACATTTTCCGAGTGCGATCGCGCTATTCCTCACGATTTATTTGGGTTAGGGGTATTGATATTTCAACTGTTGATGGAAGGTACCCATCCATTTTCGGGAATTTTTCAAAGTGTTGGTGAACCACCACCCTATGAAGGACGCATTGCCAAAGGGCATTTTACCTACAGTGTCAATCGTCGGGTACCTTATACCCCCACACCCATTGCACCGTCTTGGAACATTCTTCACCCTACCCTACAACAGCTTTTCGTCCGTTGTTTTGAAGATGGTCATAACAACCCCCACATTCGTCCGAATGCTCAAACCTGGCTGTTGGCATTAGCTGAAGCCGAAGATTCTCTGGTACGATGTCAGAAAAACCCTCAACATCTCTACAGCAACCACCAGCATAAATGTCCTTGGTGTGAGCGTAGTGCAAAATTAGGCGGAAGAGACCCTTTTCCATCAATTCAAGCTGTCGAAGCCAAACAACATTTGAAGCCCCGTCCCAAGTCGAAACGGCGACGTACAACCACAGTTCCCAGAAGACGCACGAATGCTACTGTAACTGCAACTGCACCAAAACCAAGAACTGTTACTTATGGTCGCAGCCCGCGAGTCCTTCACAATATTTCCTACTATCAACCGAATAAAAAACCAAGATTTTATCCGGTGATTTTGTGCTTGCTGGGATTTTTGACATTGGGCTACTTAGATGTAGTTACAAAGTTTACAAGTTCCCCAGTTGAGCAAAATCAATACGCTCAACAAACTTTGGTTAGCTCCAAAGAAATCGATAATAATAGCAACCTCACAGATTATTACAAGCAGGGTCGTACTGCCTATAAACTACAGAAATACGAAGAAGCTATTGCTAATTTTGCCCAAGAAATTCAAAAAAATCCGGAAAATTCTAAAGCTTACGTCAATCGTGGTAATTCCCATTACAACTTAAAAGAATATGAAGCAGCCCTTGCAGACTACACTCATGCGGTAAAGTTAAATCCAAACGAAGTCAAAGCTTTTGTCAATCGCGGTAACGTCCGCTATATGCTTGCTGAGTATAGCAGTAACCCAGACAAAGAATATAAATTGGCAATTGAAGACTACAATCATGCGCTATCCCTTGACAGTAACGAAATAGAGGCTTACATCAGAAGAGGTATCGTCCGTTCTCAAATCGCTAAATTCAGCGGTGATTCTCAGAAAGATTATTTACGAGCGATTGACGATTTTAACCGAGCGTTACAAATTGAGTCCTCAAGACCGGAAGCTTTTTATCAAAGAGGTTTAGTTCGCTATCAATTAGCTCAATATAGCAGTAACTTCGACCAAGAATATAAAAAAGCTCTGGAAGATTTTAATCAAGCATTGCAGCTTAATTCTAAACTGCCAAAAGTTTATCTCAAGCGAGGTTTAGTTCGTTACGAACTTGCACAATATGGCGGAGGAGAATCTAAGCTGTATCGTCAACAAGCGATCGAAGATTTACAAAAATCGGCTAAAATTTCCCTCGAACAAGATGATATGGAAAATTATCAGCAAGCTCTTAGCAGTATCTGTGTTGTTTTTGAGGACAAATGCGATACTTTCTTTCAAAAAACAAGTATTACCGCACAATAAAAGTAGTTCGGATATCGAATTTTTATTTGCTGTTGTTAGCTTCTACAAATATGGTGGAAGCTAATAATTTATGTTGCGTAATTAAGATTAATTGGTAGTAATTTGTCGCGCATTTAATTTGTATTTTTCTAGCGGGCAGGATGCCCGCACTACAAGCTTAAACGAAATGTTTAATTAAATGTTGGCACAAGTACTTAAAATCAAAAATGGCGATCGCCATATGCAACCCAAACTTTTGCTTGTTCGTCAGTACACAATGCTGATACAAATACTTAATGAGTAACCGTTTTTACTTACTAGTCAGCAATATTATTTAGACAAATTCTTTGGATAGATTTACTATATTCTTCGATCCCCTATGATTTATTACTTATTGTGTTGGTTGTAACTGCATCGCAACTATCTAAGAATGCAGTCTTATCTACAGTCTTTTCCCTGCCTACTATTTCGTCATCAATCCCGTAAAATTTAGAATATTAAATAAAGTTAGAGCATAAGTAGTTAAGAGTAACTGAAATAAAAATTTCTCAGGAAGATTACGAGGAATAAAAACGGTAATTACAATAGATTTTGCATTGGTGATCCAATTATTTTTTGATTTTGTAAGAACCAAGTAAATGAGGTTAATTAACGATAAAATGCCCTTAAAGGCAAGGTTAAGCAGAAAGAAAGGATTCAACCTTTTAATTGTCGCCAGAGAATAATCAGTAATTATCCGGAATTGATGTAATAACCAGATGGATAAGCATTGCGTAACAATTATCAACAATTAATCAATAACATTTCTGTATTTTGTCATATTATTTTTTTTTATCAAAATAAATTCATGGACGCTTAACTTCATTAGAGTAAACAATGTGATTTAACTGGCTTTATTCTGGTAAGATTATTAATCTTTAACTCTACTTTTTAATGAAACCAAGCTTTTTGATTTTTTTACAGACAAAACAACTATATTTATCTCGTCTTTATAATTTACAGTAAAAATACGGTTAGATTATGTACTGAGAAAATAAAAAAATAGATTTTCTCAATATAAATCATAAAAAAACTATTGAATCATCTACCGAAAAAATTAGAGGCAGATTTTATGAAAGCAGTAATTTTGGCTGGAGGTCTTGGTACACGCTTGAGTGAAGAAACCAGCGTTAGACCCAAACCAATGGTAGAAATTGGTGGCAAGCCGATTCTTTGGCACATCATGAAAATCTATTCCGCTCACGGTATTAATGACTTCATTATCTGCTGTGGTTATAAAGGTTACATAATTAAAGAGTATTTTGCGAACTACTTCTTACATATGTCCGACGTGACCTTTGATATGCGGTTTAATCAGATGAACGTACATTCTGGCTATGCAGAACCTTGGCGCGTCACCTTAGTAGATACAGGAGATAATACCTTAACGGGTGGACGATTAAAGCGAGTAAAAGAGCATATTGGGAACGAAACTTTTTGCTTTACCTACGGTGATGGAGTTAGTAACGTTAATGTCACCAACCTGATAAAATTTCATAAAGAACAACAATCTTTAGCAACTTTAAGCGCAGTACAGCCACCAGGACGTTTTGGTGCAATTGTTCTAGGACAAGAACAAACTAAAATTACCAGCTTCCGGGAAAAACCAGATGGGGACAACGCTTGGATTAATGGTGGCTTCTTTATCTTAGAACCCCAAGTGATTGATTTTATCGAAGGTGATTCCACAGTTTGGGAAAAAGAGCCATTAGAAAAGCTCGCCGAAATGGAACAGTTATCTGCTTACAAACATGATGGGTTTTGGCAACCAATGGATACCCTACGGGATAAAAATTACTTAGAAACCCTTTGGAAAAATAACGAAGCTCCTTGGAAAGTTTGGTAATTGACTAAGTAAATAACTATAAGTTATCAGTTTTGTTTAACTTTTAATTTCTAAAATCAGATTGATGATTGTAAATTGTTTGATTACTTTAGTTAGAGGGGAGCAGATTTGACGAATGTATGATTTCATCATTGTAGGTGGCGGTATAGTCGGTCTTTCTACCAGTATGGCTTTAGGTAAACGCTATCCAAAAGCAAAAATTTTAGTTTTGGAAAAAGAGTTGGAAGTAGCGTTTCATCAAACTGGTAATAATAGCGGCGTTATTCATTCAGGTATTTACTATAAACCTGGTAGCTTCAAAGCTAAATTTTCCCGTGAAGGTTGTCGTTCGATGGTAGAGTTTTGCCAAGAACACGGAATCGACCATGAAGTATGCGGTAAAGTGATTGTAGCAACTTCAGATCAAGAACTTCCTCGTTTAGAAAACCTCTACAAGCGAGGCTTAGAAAATGGCATAGAAGTTAAAAGAATTACCAGTGAACAAGTCAAAGAAATCGAACCTCATGTAAGTAGTGTCGCAGGAATTTGGGTAGCATCAACTGGGATTGTAAATTATAAGCAAGTTTGCCAGAAATACGCCCAAATCATTCTGCAACAAGGCGGTGAAATAAAATTTAACACCAAAGTTCAGAAAATAGTTAATAGCGGTGAAAACCAGGTTTTAGAAACCAATAATGGTAGCTTTGAAACTCGTTTTGTAATTAACTGTGCTGGATTATATTCCGACCGTATAGCTAAATTAGGTAATGTCGATCCTCAAGCTAAAATTGTACCTTTCCGGGGAGAATATTACGAATTAACTCCAGAAAAACGTCATTTAGTCAAAGGTTTAATTTATCCCGTACCGAATCCAGATTTCCCCTTTCTTGGTGTTCATTTTACCCGGATGATAGACGGTACAGTTCATGCAGGACCGAACGCTGTACTTAGTTTGAAGCGTGAAGGTTATAAAAAAACAGATTTTGATTTACGTGATTTTGCTGAAGTCATGAGTTATCCAGGCTTCTGGAAACTAGCAGCAAAACACTCAGACGAAGGAATCAAAGAAATTATTCGTTCCTTTAGTAAAGCAGCCTTTGTCAAAAGCTTACAAAACTTGATTCCCGAAGTGCGATCGCAAGATGTGGTTCCTACCCATGCAGGAGTTCGCGCTCAAGCTTTAATGAACGACGGTAAATTAGTAGACGACTTTTTGATTGTCAAAGGTCAAAACTCCGTTCATGTGTGCAATGCTCCCTCTCCAGCAGCTACTTCTTCCATCGAAATTGGTAAAGCTGTAGTCGCAGAAATTCCCGAACAAGCACATCTAAAATCAGTAGCAATTAATTGCTAATTGCTCATAGATTAAAAAATTAAACATTAATAGTTAATAGGTATTGAAATCAATGAAAATTCTTGTTACTGGTACCGAAGGTTATCTTGGTTGTTTACTAGCTCCTTTGTTAATTGAACGGGGACATGAAGTTATTGGTGTAGACACTGGTTATTATAAATTTGGTTGGTTGTACAACGGTACCGAAACTACCGCTAAAACCTTAAATAAAGATATTCGTCATATTACTGTAGAAGATTTACAAGGTGTCGAAGCAATAGTCCACATGGCTGAACTATCCAACGACCCTACCGGACAATTATCACCAAATATTACCTACGATATCAACCATGCAGGTTCGGTTCGTCTTGCAAAACTAGCAAAACAAGCAGGTGTCCGTCGCTTCGTATATATGTCTTCCTGTAGCGTTTACGGTGTTGCGACAGAAGGTGATGTTACCGAGGAATCCCCGGTTAATCCGCAAACTGCTTATGCAGAATGTAAAACCTTTGTAGAACGAGATGTCAAACCCCTCGCTAGCGATGATTTTTCTCCAACCTTCATGCGGAATGCAACTGCTTTCGGTGCTTCTCCAAGAATGCGCTTTGATATTGTTTTAAATAATTTAGCAGGTTTAGCCTGGACTACCAAAGAAATCAAAATGACTAGTGATGGTACTCCTTGGAGACCATTAGTTCATGCGTTAGATATTTCCAAAGCGATTATTTGTACAATAGAAGCTCCTCGTGATATTGTACACAATCAAATATTCAACGTCGGAGATACGAATAATAATTATCGAGTTAAAGAAATAGCTGAATTTGTTGCCGAAGCCTTTCCTGGATGTAAATTGAGCTTTGGTGATAGTGGTTCAGATAACCGTAGCTATCGAGTTTCTTTTGAAAAAATTAATAGTATTTTACCTGGCTTTAAATGCGATTGGGATGCACGTTCGGGAGCCAAACAATTATTTGATGTGTTTAGTCAAATTGAGATGACAGAGGAAATATTTTTCTCTAGAGGTTTTACTCGTTTAAAACAGTTAGAGTATTTAATTCGCACTCAACAAATTGACAAAGATTTCTTCTGGACTAAGAAATAGTAAAGCTATATTTTATCTCATAAATCAAACGGGTACGGGAAGATAAATAGCCGTACCCAAATATCCCAAAACACAATTATTCTTTGATTAGGTTGCCATGATTTTTACCGAAACTGAACTGCAAGGGGCTTACATTATCGACTTAGAAGAAAAACACGATCACCGTGGTTTCTTTGCTCGTACTTTCTGCGCTCAAGAACTCGAAGCACATGGTTTAAAGTCAACAATTGCCCAATGTAATTTATCCTTCAATCATAAGAAAGGTACTTTACGGGGAATGCACTATCAAGTAGCTCCAGCCGCAGAAACCAAGTTAATTCGCTGCACAAAAGGTGCTATTTACGACGTAATTATTGATATGCGTCCTGACTCTCCTAGTTATTTACAACATTTCGGTGTGGAATTAACAGCAGACAATCACCGTGCTTTATATGTACCTGAAATGTTTGCTCACGGCTACCAAGCATTAACTGATGGCTGTGAAGTTATGTATATGGTAGGTGAATTTTATACTCCCGGATACGAAAAGGGTTTACGCTATGATGACCCATTTTTTAACATCCAATGGCCTCTCGAAGCAACTGAAATGTCTGAAAAAGATCAAAATTGGCCTCTCATGAGAATGATGACTGTTGGTGGTGCTTCCTAATTACTTCCTAGTCCCTACTCCCTATTCCCTACTCCCTTAATTCACAAAACATAATATCTAACAGGAGTTAAATTAATGATTATTGTAGACCGCGCTTTACAAGCACGTGCTGAAGCCGGAAACCCGGTAAAAGTAGCAATGATTGGTGCAGGTTTTATGGGTCGCGGAATTGCTAATCAAATTGCTAATTCTGTTCCGGGAATGGAATTAGTGGCAATTTCTAACCGTAATATAGATGCTGCGAAACGGGCTTATACTGAAGCGGGAATTGAAACTGTTAAAGAAATTTCCCATGTTACGGATTTAGAAGATGTCATCAGACAAGGTGGATATGCAGTAACTGAAGATGCAATGTTGCTGTGCCGTGCTGAAGGTATTGATGCAATTATCGAAGTAACTGGAGCAATTGAGTTTGGCGCTCACGTTGTCATGGAAGCCATCGCTCATCATAAGCATATCATTATGATGAATGCCGAGCTTGACGGTACTATCGGTTCTATTTTGAAAGTTTATGCCGATAAAGCCGGGGTTATCCTCTCAGCTTGTGACGGAGACCAACCGGGGGTAGAAATGAACCTCTATCGGTTCGTTAAGAGTATTGGTTTAACTCCATTACTATGCGGAAACATCAAGGGATTACAAGACCCCTATCGGAATCCTACCACTCAAGAAGCATTTGCTAAACGTTGGGGACAAAAGCCTCACATGGTGACTAGCTTCGCTGATGGAAGCAAAATTTCCTTTGAGCAAGCGATTGTTGCTAACGCTACGGGAATGAAAGTTGCTCAACGGGGAATGCTGGGATACGACTTTAAAGGTCATGTTGATGAAATGACCTCGATGTATGATGTGGAACAATTAAAGCAACTTGGCGGTATTGTTGATTATGTTGTCGGTGCTAAACCCGGTCCCGGAGTATTCGTTTTTGCAACTCACGATGACCCCAAACAGCAACATTATCTCAATCTATATAAGTTAGGTGAAGGACCTCTTTACAGCTTTTATACCCCTTATCACTTGTGCCACTTTGAAGTACCTTTGTCAGTAGCCAGAGCTGTATTATTTAATGATGCTGTAATGTGTCCTCTGGGAGCTCCCCTAGTTGATGTGGTAACTACCGCCAAAATTGACCTCAAAGCTGGTGACACCATTGATGGTATTGGCTACTACATGACCTACGGTCAATGCGAAAATTCCGAAATTGTTCGTGAACAAAATCTGCTTCCAATGGGTCTAGCAGAAGGATGCCGTTTAAAGCAAGATATTGTCAAAGACCAAGTTCTTACCTACGATGACGTGGAACTACCACAAGGTAGACTTTGCGACAAGTTACGGGAAGAACAAAATGCAACATTTGCAAACTTAAAAACTTTGGCAGTCGCTAGATAAAATAACGACCAAAGATATCGTGCATTATCTTATAAGTTGACCGAAGTAGTAAAAAATAAATAAATAACTTATTTGTGTAGTGAAGGATTTTTGTTAACTAAAGTATTAAATTTCCTTCACTCCGCTTCTCTTAGTTAGTTAAAATTTAATAGAGTTTTTCCCAGGGATATTTATGCAAACCAATTTAGTTAAGCGTGTAGCAGATAATCTAACTGTAATCGCTGATAGAATCCAAGGTCGTCTTGAAAGACGACGTATGGTTTCAATTCAACCAGATAAACCAGCAGTTGGCAATGTACTTCTTTCTTATGTCGTCAATCCATTCACTTTGAAACCAGGTGAAGCCGTCCCAACTTCCCATACCCAACATTGGGAATGTCTACAAATGGCTAAAACCTTTTTAGATTTCGGTTATAACGTTGATGTTATATGGTTCTATAACGATATATTTCTTCCGAAAAAAGATTATGCCTTTTTTATTGAAACACGTTGGAACCTACAACGATGTGTACCGTTTTTAAATAAAGATTGTGTAAAAATATTTCATTCCGATACAGCGCATATTTTATTCCACAATGCAGCTGAAGCAAATAGATTACTCAACTTACAGCAACGACGTGGGATTACTTTAAGCCCTAAAAGATTCGAGCAGCCGAACAAAGCCATGGAATACGCCGATTGCGCGACAGTTCTTGGTAATGAGTTTACTATGAATACATTTAAATACGCCAATAAACCGCTGTATCGAGTTCCTATTTCTGCTCCCAAACTTTATCCTTTTCCTGAAGATAAAGATTTTGCAGCTTGTCGTAAAAACTTTTTGTGGTTCGGTAGCGGTGGTTTCGTTCACAAGGGATTAGATTTACTTTTAGATGCTTTTTCTCAAATGCCAGATTACCATCTGACTATTTGCGGACCAATTGATCAAGAAGAAGATTTTAAAACAGCTTTTGCTCAAGAACTGTATCATACTCCGAATATTCATACCATTGGTTGGGTTGATGTTAACTCCCAAAAATTTCTCGATATTGTTAATAGTTGCCTAGGAATTGTTTATCCAACATGCTCCGAAGGCGGTGGTGGATGCGTGATTAACTGTATGCATACAGGTTTAATTCCGATTGTCAGTTATGAATCAAGTGTAGATATAAGTGACGATTATGGAGTTATTTTAAAAGAAAATACTGTAGAAGAAATTAAACAGAGTATTCAAAATATTTCTAGTTTAAATCCATCACAACTTGAACAAATGGCGAGAAAATCTTGGGAGTTTGTCAGACAAAATCATACTAGAGAAAGATTTGCTCAAGTTTATCGAGAAACCATTGAAAAAATCATGTTACAACAAGGTATAAAACAAGATTTATTAACATATGTTTAAACTGTCTTTAAATCAATTGCGAATTAGTTTAGGAGCCGCAGTTAGAGATACAAATTACAATTTACTTTACAATTGGCTTTTACGTTTTAAAAGCAAACCTGTTGAGGTGAGCAAAAAATCAGCCATGGTCTTTTCTCCACATCAAGATGACGAAACTATCGGTTGTGGAGGGGTAATAGCTCTCAAGCGTTCCCAAGGAATACCAGTCAAAGTAGTGTTTCTAACAGATGGACGTTATGGTAGACCGGATTGGGTTGAACCGGAGAATATTATCCAATATCGTCAACAAGAAGCCTCAAACGCTTTGAATATTTTGGGAATTGAACCATCACAAACCCAATTTCTCGGTGAAGCCGATGGAAGCCTTGCTCAATTATCTCCCGAACAACGAAACTTATTAATTAATAAATTAGTTGGAATTATTCAAGGCTTTGCACCACAAGAAGTTTACGTTCCTCATCATCATGATGGACATCCAGACCATGAAGCAACTTACTCTTTAGTTAGTAGTGCGATTAAAGCTTCTAAAATGTCCATAGAACTTTTGCAATATCCGATTTGGATGTTGTGGCGCAATCCCTTGTCTTCTCATAAATATTTGTCGAAAACAAGTAACGCTTATCGCCTATTTCTTGGTAACTTTAAAGAAAAAAAACACCAAGCAATTGCAGTTTATAAATCACAAACTCCAAATTTGCCTTCTAGCTTGAAGCAAGCAATGTTTTCAAGTCACGAAATATTTTTTAAAGATTAAATTTCTCTGTTGTGATTGGTAGTTAAAAATTATTTACTAAATAAATAAAAAATAACAACTATAATTATTAATTCAAATGAAAAAAACTTTGTTAATTAACTTTTGATTCTTGCCTGCGGTCGAACTGTAATTTTATAGGGAACAACATGAAAGTTGCTTTAGTCCATGATTATTTAACTCAAAAAGGTGGCGCAGAACGAGTATTTGAATTACTGTGTAAACGTTTTCCTCAAGCTGACATTTTTACATCTTTGTATGATGCTCAAAAAACTATTGATCTAGGTGAACGGATAGTCAACACAACTTACTTACAAAATATTCCTGGTGCAGCAAAATACTTTCGCCTGATGGCTCCTTTATATTTTCCTGCTTTTCGGGCTTTAGACCTACAAGAATATGATTTAATTATTAGTAGTAGCACTAGTTTTGCCAAAGCTGTACGAAAAAGCCCCAAAGCACGCCATATTTGCTTTTGTCATAATGTGACTCGTTTTTTGTGGGATACAGAAACTTATTTGAGAGAATATGCTGACTATCAATACTTTGCCCCATTAATTGAAAAAGTTTTTCAGTTAATGAGAAACGTAGACCTAACTTATGCACAAGAGCCAGATTTGTACATTGCGAATTCTAGCGTGGTTGCACGACGGATCAAAAGTACTTATGGTAAAAAAGCAATAGTTATTAACTACCCGATTGATACCAGTAAATTTGTTTATTCCGATTCCAAAGATGACTATTTTCTTGCATCTGCAAGGATGATCGGTTACAAACGACTTGATATAATAGTAGAAGCTTTTAACTGGCTGGGTTGGCATTTGAAAATATCAGGTGATGGTCCAGAAAAAGAACGCTTACAATCAAAAGCTTTGAAAAATATCGAATTTGTGGGTCACGTATCTGATTTAGAACGTACCCAATTGTTTTCTAAGGCAAAATCAGTAATAGTTGCAGCCTTAGAAGATTATGGATTGGTTCCGGTAGAAGCAAATGCTAGTGGAACACCAGTAGTAGCTTTCGGAGCCGGAGGAGTTTTAGATACTCAGGTACCTGGTAAAACAGGAGTCTTTTTCAAAAGACAAACACCTGATTCTCTACAAACCGCATTATTAGAAGCCAGGGAAATCTATTGGAATTACGATAAAATCCGCAATCATGCTGTAGCCAATTTTTCGGAAGAGGCATTTTTTAGTAAAGTCGAACAAGTTATCGACCAAGCTAGTGAAGTACAGCGATCGCAGTCTCTGATTTGTTAGCTGAGGAAATTAATAAAGTGATTGAAACCAGTCTAAGTCCCCATGTAAATCCAGCTGCTGATACAGAACCGGGTTACGGACAGCTATTTGCGGTATTAATCCGGCGATTTCCTTGGTTTTTGATCGTATTTATGGCTTCAGTAGGTGCGGGTTATTATATATATAAAAGAACCCCGCCTACATATAAGAGTTCAATGGAACTGTTAGTAGAGCCAAATTATCAAGCAAAAGCAGAAGGAACGGAAATAGGAAAAAATCAGTTTACCGACTCTAATGTGAAGATAGATACGGCTACCCAGTTGAACTTGATGGGTAGTTCTTCACTTATAAAAGAAGCAGTTGAGAAACTCAAACCTGAATATCCGCAGATAACCGTAAATGATATAAAAACTGCTTTATCCTTAGAACAACTAAGGTCAAAAGAAGATAATACTGCAACTAAAATATTCCGCATCGAGTATACAGGTCAAGACCCGTTAAAGACTCAAAGAGTATTAGAAGCTATACGGCAAGTTTATCTCGATTACAACAAGCAGCAGCAGAGAAAGCGTTTAGGAAATGGTTTGAGAGTTGTCAGGGAACAGAAAAAAAACGTAGCAGACGAGCTAAACAAAGCAGAAGCGCAGTTATTAAGATTTCGCAACACTGAGAATTTAACAGACCCTTCTACACAAGCTAAAGCTTATGAAGATGCTTTAAATAATATTCAGCAAGAACGAACCACAACTCGCAATCAATATAAAGAAGCTCAAGCTCGGCTGAATTCTTTACAGCAACAATTAAAACAAACTCCTCAAAATGCACTGGTCTCTTCTCGGTTGAGTCAGTCAACTCGTTACCAATCCTTGCTCAACGAAATTCAAAAAACCGAACTTGCGATCGCGCAAGCCAATTTGCGTTTTACTGAAAATCATCCCGATGTTTTAAAGCTTAAAGAACAGCTTGTAGAGCAAAAACAGTTACTACAGCAAGAAGTTGGACGAGCTTTAGGAGGAAGTAATGCAGATGCCAGCGCCATCGATTCGGGTGAAATACTCAATCAAGGACAGCTTTCTCAAACAGACCTCAACCTTGCTAGTAATTTAGCAGAAACCCAAACAAATCTGTTTGCTTTAGCTGCTCGTGACCAAAGTTTGGCACAAAGAGAAGAACAGCTCAACGAAGCACTGAAAAAATTTCCTCTGTTGTTAGCTCAGTATAACCGCTTACAGCCCCAGGTAGAATTGACTCGGCAACGCTTGCAGCAGCTTTTGAAAGTAGAACAAGAATTAGAGCAGGAACTGGACAAAGGTGGATTTAACTGGGAAGTAGTGGAAGAACCCCAAGAAGGAAACTATTTGGGTCCAAATCTGCAACAAAACCTGATGCTGGGTGGAGTCGTTGGTTTGATGTTAGGGGGGATAGCAGCTTTCGCTCGTGAAGCAGGAGATGATTCAGTTCGTACTACCGCTGAATTAGAAAAACAAGTTGCGATCCCCTTGTTGGGGACAACTCCGAAATTACCTTCTGCAAAAGCCAAAGAACCAGTGTTTAGATTACCCTTTGGGAAGCCAGAAGTTCTTGCTCCTTGGACAGTTCAGGTGTTGCAATCACCACCACGTTGGGAATCTCTTGACCTAATTTATAAAAATATAGAATTGCTCAATTCTGTTTCTACCTTCAAGTCTTTAATGATAACCTCAGCCTTGCCCGATGAAGGTAAATCAGCTTTAGCTTTAGGTTTAGCGATGAGTGCTGCTCGCTTGCATAAAAAGGTATTATTAATTGATGCCAATTTACGCGACCCTAGCGTACATAAACATCTAAACCTCCCCAACGAACAAGGTCTTTCTACTTTGTTGACAAGTGATGTCGCTCTACCTAACCAGATAACTCTTCAATCTTCAGGCTCATCTTATATAGATATCTTAACAGCAGGACCAATTCCAGAAGACCCAGCGAATCTATTAAGCTCTCCTCGTATGGAAGAATTGATGAGTGCATTTGAAGAAAATTACGATTTAGTCATCTTGGATGGGTCTTCAGTACTTGGTCTGGTAGATGCTTTACTCACAGCATCAACTTGTCGTGGCGTAATCATGGTAGCAAGTATTGGTAAAGTAACTCGTACCCAAGTTGCCCAAGCTACTGCAATGCTCGGTAAGTTGAATTTACTTGGGGTTGTGGCAAATGGAGTATCAAACTCTAATTTTAGCTATGTTCCCCATGTCAAGCAACAGCAACTTGCACTCAAAGGAGCCGTAGAAGAGTAGATATTTAATGTGAGTATCCTTCGGAACCCACAGAACAATCTTCAGAAGTCGGGTTTTGATTAAATTTTTAAGGGTGTTGCAGATAATTCTAAAAACCCGGCTTCTATAACCACTTCTGAGGGTGTGAAAGGTGGTTGAGAGGTGATTTTTTAGCTATATACAATATTTATCTAATTGAGTTTCTTAAGGCAGCGCTTTTATTCAAGCGTATGCCTTTTATATTGTGAATTCGACTTCATTATGGAAGCTACATGCATTACTTAAGATAATCAGGGATATATAAATTTTACGTGAATTATCTTGTCTATTTATTTTTTTTAAGTAAAGCTCTAGAAATACACGCAGGTTTATTAAGCTGTGAAAAATATTTATGTTACAATCACTTAGAAATTGAAAAGAATGTAGTTATTAAGTGTTACGCAAATTTAATTCATCGTACCTTAATAATCAAGTCTAATAAACCAGTTACTGTTTAAAGAATAAATAAAGAATTTATTTTAAATAGCGTTATCCATATGGTTTCCTATATGCTGTTTATTGGATACCGTTGCAAAAAAAAAAGGTAATAGCAAAATTTAGTCGATTTATCGGTAGTCTCGTATCTTTTCTGAAGGTAGGTTTTCTATCGAATTAATAAAAATTATGTAATTACCGCAACAGCACTTTTTTATTTATTAATTGCCGACATCATTTATTTTTGATGGAAGTGAAGCCAACAATTACGGATAATAGGCATTTTTCCGGCGTTGTATATAAAACAAGCTGTCTACCACCACACAAATTAAAATTCATATGACAATTTCAATAGCTCCAAGTTTATACAATAACCCCAGTGGATTTGAATCTAAGAGTTCGATCTACTGCACCCTTCAATGGCGACGCAATCAATTATTAGTTAAATCTTCGGGTACAATTAAGCAGCCTTATATGCCTTCATTAGATACTCATGAATCTTTGAAGGAATGCTTAAAACATTCTTCCGCTAAGTTAGTTCGTATAGATCCGAAATTGGGTGAAGAAAAAGTAAGGCTTTGGGCAGATGCTTGTGCAGAAATTTCTAAGCCAATATATTTATCTATAAATACCGATAAAAAGCAGCCAAAGCCAAATAGTTTATTTTTGTGGGGTTTTAAGCGTTTAATTGAGTGGACGATCGCCAGTCTTTTTCTAATAGTGGTAAGTCCGCTGATATTACTATTAGGTTTATTGATGAAACTAGAGACTCAAGCACCAATATTTGAACGTTCTTGGCACGTTGGTGAAAGAGGTAAATTATTCAAGATCATCAAATACCGGACAAAATCTGTTAATAGAGAAGCAATAAACGAAAACACCACACAATTAGGCAAGTGGATGCGTAAATCCGGTTTAGAAAACTTACCACAGTTGTTAAACGTGCTTCGAGGTGAAATAGGCTTATTTGGTTCTCGTTGTTGGACTTTGGAAGATGCGATCAAGTTAACTCCAGAAGCACAAAAACAACTAAATCATCTACCAGGAATCATGAGTTCGTGGGAAGTAGAGCCTGAATCAAGCGTCTTACATCTAGATAGCCAAATATCATAATTGATGTGTTGCCTATAAATGTTAATCTTACATCGATCTTATTCATACTTTACCGGGAGCAATTCTGCTAGCTCATCAGTGCCAACACTTATAAAAAAAATATATTAACTTTAATGTTGGCATTGTATCCTTGGAGAATCAAGAATAATGATCAAAATGCTGGTAAGTAGTCGTGCAAAATAAATTGTTTAGTTAGGAGAGGGAACAGCGGTGCAACCCCCAGAAGGAATCCTTAAGAGTAAGAAAAAGTTGTAAAATATAGCGATTTCATTTGTCTTCAAAAATACCTAAATATTTCTGCTTGACTGTTTATCTCACTCTGCTACCCTTTTAACAAAGAATCAATCCTTGATTAGCCCCGAATCTAACACGAAAAAAAAATATGCAAAAAAAAATATACCAGCCATTAAGCAATTTACTTAAAGCAACTAACTTCTGGAAAGATAACTATTTAATACTGCGAGAATTTAAACATTTTCGCAGAGTGACTATTTTTGCTTTAGTTTTTTCTATATTAGCAGCGGCTTTTGAAGGTTTTAGTATTGGTTTTTTGTTAACTTTTTTACAAAGTCTCACATCTGGAAGCAATGCAGAACCGATTCACACGGGTATTGCTTGGTTTGATATCTGGATATTAGGAGTCAAAACTTCTGCAACAAGTCGTTTATATAGAATATCAATATTAATTTTATTAAGTACTTGGCTGCGTTCTGCATTCAATTATTTTGGTGCAATCTATACCGAATCGGCACAATTGCATCTTGCAGACCGTTTACGTAAACGGATGTTTGAACATTTACAAGCATTACCCTTAAGCTATTTTGTTAAAACTCGTTCCGGTGAACTGATAAACACCATAACCACTGAAATCGAGAGATTGAAGCAAGGTTTTGGTGGTGCTGCTTTCCTGATTACTAGGGGAATGGCAGTTTCTGTTTATTTTATCTCCATGTTTTTGATATCATGGCAACTCTCGATAGTTTCAGTATTGCTGTTTACCCTTTTAGGAGTAGGACTTTCAACCCTTAATGCTCGTGTTCGAGAATCAAGCTTTGGAATTTCTAATGCTAACGGTCTTTTTCATTCAACAGCCACAGAGTTTATCAATGGTATCCGCACAGTTCAAGCATCAGGTACCCAAGATTTTGAACGGGAGCGTTTTTATAACGTTAGCGGTAAATTACTTAATGCTTCAATCAAAGTTGCAAGAGCTTGGACTTTGGTAAAACCCATAGCTGAAGCAATTGCAACTACCGCGCTGATTGGTTTAATTATTCTTTCCTTTGCGAAATTTACTTTACCAGTTGAGTCTTTATTAACATTTTTCTTTGTGATGACTCGTCTTGTACCCAGTATTCAAGACATCAATGGTACGGTAGCATTCATGAGTACCTTAAATGGTTCCTTAGATAATGTCACAAAACTACTTGAAAGTGATAACCAAGAGTACTTCCAGAATGGCGATACTGAATTTAAGCAGTTGAATCGTTCTATTGACATAGTATCTGTTGATTTTGGTTACGAACCCAGCAATTTAGTGCTACAAAATATTACCTTGACCATTGAAAAGGGAAAAACAACTGCTTTGGTAGGAGCATCTGGTGCTGGAAAAACCACCCTTGCAGATTTGATTCCTCGATTTTACGATCCAACAGAAGGGCATATTTTTGTTGATGGAGTCGATTTAAAAGATTTTGACATCTACTCGCTACGGAAAAACATGGCTGTTGTTAGTCAAGATACATTTATTTTCAATACTTCAGTTTGGAATAATATTGCTTACGGTACACTCAGCGCTACCGAAGCTGAAATCAAAGAAGCTGCTAAACTTGCCAATGCACTAGAATTTATCGAAGATATGCCTGAAGGTTTCGATACCCAACTTGGCGATCGCGGTGTGCGATTATCCGGGGGACAAAGACAACGAATCGCGATCGCACGTGCATTACTTCGCGATCCCCAAATTTTGATTTTAGATGAAGCCACCAGTGCTTTAGATTCTGTATCAGAACGGCTGATTCAAGAATCTTTGGAAAAGCTTTCTGTGGGTAGGACAGTGATTGCGATCGCTCATAGACTTTCTACAATTGCTAAAGCCGATAAGGTAGTTGTATTGGAAGCAGGAAATATTGTTGAGCAAGGAAAATACCAAGACTTACTACAACAACGTGGCAAGTTATGGAAATATCATCAAATGCAAAATGAAGTAGGTCAAACAAATTAAAGAGTAGGAATAGCTGGGTAATTTACAAAAATTATAATTAATAGGTAGTCAAAAGATTTATTATAGGGCTTGCCAATGGCAAGCTTTCTTTTTGACAATCAAAAATTATAGTTTTCATCCGATTGAAAGTCTAATACTAGATGATGAATAACTTCAGGCTGCTAAATTACTTAATATGTTGAATACTTCAAGTACTTTTTACGCGTGTTGTTTGTAATTACCGAACCTTAATTTAAAGTTTTTATAAAGAAGATTATCTCTAACATTTTAATTCCAAAAAATAACGCAAAAACTCTCGCCTAATATACACATATTTTGGTATAACCTATTCAAAAGATACACATAGTAGCTATCTGTAAACAACTTACTTACGGGATAGTCGCAATTAATCAATGACCGAGATACTATATACACTACTTAGATTAATATGAACTATGTATTTATACTGAAAAAATATTTAATTGTACAGTTTGAAGACAGTAATCAGGGGAACAAGTAATCCATGAGACTTTTAAGCTAACGTAAAATCCTTGTAAAATAAGCTATGAATCAGTTAAATCCTTATCGTCCAAGCATTTTGCCAGTTTCCCCAGAAATAAAACGTCCTCTGTGGTCCGTAATGATTCCGACTTATAATTGTGCAGAATATTTACGGTACACACTTAAGAGTATTTTGGCACAAGACCCTGGTGTAGATCAGATGCAAATCGTAGTTGTTGATAACCACTCTACCAAAGATGATCCAGAAGCAGTTGTCAAAGAACTAGGGGCAGAGCGTATAGAATTTTACCGTCAGACAACTAATGTCGGTATGATGAATAATTTTCAAACCTGTTTTGAATTATCTCGGGGCAAGTTGATTCATTTAATGTGCAGTGACGATGGTGTGAGAGAGGGATTTTATCAAAAGATGGCACAACCTTTTGAAAAACATCCAGAATTAGGTGCTGCTTTTTGCCGAAGTATTATCATCGATCAACACAATAAATGGCAAGGTTTATCAGATTTTGAAATGCCGACTAGCGGTATCTTACCTGAAAGTTGGTTGCATAGAATTGGGGAACTTTGTTGTATTTCCGTACCTTCTCTGGCTGTAGTCAGACGTGAAGTTTATGAAAATCTGGGAGGATTTGACCGACGCTGTGGTATCAGTGGAGATTGGGAGATGTGGGTGAGAATTTTTAGCCATTATCCAATGTGGTTTGAAGCAGAACCTTTAGCTATGTGGCGAGTACATTTAAACTCTGCGAACAATGTTAACGCCAAAAGCAATATTTTCATTCAAGAAAATTATAATACTGTAGAAACTATCTTGAATTCTTATTTTCCTGAAAAAAATAATCATAAACTTGCTCGAACCGCAAAACAAAATTGTGCTTTTTTGGCTTTAGAATCAGCAGATTTTTTAATCAAAAAGGGCGATATCCCTGGAGCTATGCTTCAACTAAAAACAGCAATCAAATATAGTAAATCTTATAAAGTAATTCGTTCGGCAACTCGTATATTATTATGGAATAGAACGATTAGTCTACTACAAAAAGTCGTAAAATCTGACGAACGTACAACAAGTATTGAGATTTAAAAATATGACCGAAAATGTTCAAAATCAACCTTTAGTCAGCGTTATTATTCCTACCTATAATCGTCCAGAGTATTTAAAAGTAGCTCTGACAAGTGCTGTTCAACAAACATATCAGAATATCGAAATTATTGTTTCTGATAATTGTAGCCCTCAAAATCCTCAATCTATAGTTGAGTCTTTTGCAGATTCTAGAATTCGCTTTTTTCGCAACGAAAGCAACCTAGGAATGTTTGCTAATACCATGAACGCTTTTAAAAAAGCGCGAGGTAAATATGTTGCCAGTTTATTAGACGATGATATGTGGGAGAAAGACTTTTTAGCTAAGCTTGTACCCGCATTAGAAGCTAATTCTGATTTAGCTTTAGCTTTCTGCGACCATTACGTAATCAAAGGAGATGGCACAATAGATATTGCTGCAACACAAAAGTGTTCTCAATTCTATAAACGTGTAAATTTAAAAGAAGGAATTTACAAACCTTTTTATAAATTAAGCTTAATTGATAGGGCAGTTTCCAGCGCAACTGCGGCTGTAATTCGTCGAGAAATCATAGATTGGGATAGTATTCCCCAAGAAGTCGGCGGTTCGTGGGATATTTATCTGAATTATCTGTGTTGTCGTTCTGGTAATGGTGCTTACTATTATCCTGCTAAATTGACCCGATATCGCGAACACGAACAAACAGACACAATGCTAAGTGGAAGACGCAATTTTCAAGCTAAAATCCGCAAAGCCAAAGCTGACCTTTTTTGTTACGAGCAGTTTCTCAAAGATGACCGATTAAAAGAACTGCATCCTTATTTTCAGAAACAATGGGGATATATTAGTACGAATTTAGGAATCGGCTTGATGCGGGGTGAAAATTTAAGAGAAGCACGGATGAGTTTTTGGCATTCTTTACGTCGAAACTTTAGTTTACGGACAATCGTCGCACTAATACTAAGTTTTATACCCCCGAAAATTGCAGCTAAATTTTAGTTGTAACTGACAGCGAATATGTTTGGTAATCAATATTAGCCTAACTAATTATTTAAAAATCAAAGAAGGTTTTAGACAAATGCGAATTGCAGCTTGTATTACAACTAGAAATCGTTCTCTACAGCTTGATGATTGTTTAAAAGCTTTGTGGAATTCTACAGTTAAACCCCATACGGTGATTGTTTCTGACGACTCGCAAGATATTCAAGTACAGCAAACAAATTTAGAAGTTGTGCAAAAATATCCAGGAACAACTTATATTACAGGTCCCAAACGTGGTGTTTGCGCTAATCGTAATAACGCAGTCAACGCAACTTCTGTATTAGAAACGGATTTTGTTGCCTTTGTTGATGATGATATTTGTGTAGAACCAGACTTTATTGCTAATGCGATCAATAAATATTCTCAAATCTCAAATGAGCAACGAAAATATACTATTATTACAGGTGTTAGTACAGGTATTAAAGGAGAGAAATTACTACCATCAAAGCTAACTTTTCGAGGATACTTTTGTGCCACCGAAGATACCCCTGAAACAGTCGTAATTCATGCAGCATTATTTCCCAGACAGTTTTTTATTCAAGAACAGTGGGATGAAGATATATATTTTGGTTATGAAGATGCAGAACTTTGCTTGCGAGCAATTAAGTTTGGCTACAAAATAGTTTCTTGTCCAGAGTTAAGAGTCAATGTGAAAAGTACCGAAAGCGTGCTTGACTCACCGGGTATTGGTGGCATCAGTAATTATGAATTGCATATAGAAGCTGCTAGACTTTATGTAGGCATTAAACGCTATAAAAATTTATTTCCGAATCCGATTAAGTTGCTAGCCTTTGTGAGTATATATTTTGTTCATATGAGCGGATATTTATTAAAAAGAGGAGCAATCCAAGCTTGGCCAGAAATTATTCGTCGTTCTCGGATTCAATTATTATGGCAACAGGAAAATATTCTGAAACCAGAAGCTGCTTCTTCGGTGATTGTTTCTTGAAATTCGTACCTGATTTTTACAGCAGGCTGATATCGTGAAGCTTTGCATTATTACTCACAGCTTAATTAAAGGTGATGGTCAAGGAAGGGTCAATTATGAAGTTGCTTGGGAAGCAATTAACCGTGGCCATCATTTGACTGTATTGTCAAGTAAAATTGCTCCAGAATTAGAACAACATTATCAAGTTGATTGGGTTCCTATTTCTGTGGAAGGTTTACCAACGGAATTAATTAGGAACATGATGTTTGCTTTTACAAGCAATAATTGGCTGAAAAAACATCGCAATCAACTTGATTTAATTAAAACAAATGGTGCTATTACCTGGGCAAATTCAGATGTGAATGCAGTACATTTCGTACATAATTCCTGGCTGAAGTTTTCCACTTTACAAGTTACACCTACTGCCAACAAAAATAACTTTAATCCACGCCTTTTTTTATATAACTTTTATCAGTGGTTGTATACAACACTCAACGCCCATTGGGAAAAATCAGCTTTCGATAATGCAAAAGTAGTAGTTGCAGTTTCTGATAAAGTTGCTGAGGATTTACGAGAAATTGGCGTACCTCAAGATGCAATTCGAGTCATTAGTAATGGGGTAGATGTCGATGAATTTTCACCCGGTAACGGTGCTAGTCGTGAAACATGGAACTTACCCACCGGAGTTCCTTTAGCAATGTTTGCAGGTGATATCAGACTACCCCGGAAAAATTTAGACACAGTGCTACGCGCTTTGGTGCAAGTTCCCGATTTACATTTAGCAGTAGTAGGTGTTATTGATGGTAGTCCTTATCCACAGCTAGCAGCATCTTTGGGAATAAGTGAACGAGTGCATTTTTTAGGATTCCGACGTGATGTCCCCTCGATTATGAAAGTTGTGGATTTCTTTGTGTTTCCTTCACGATACGAACCTTTTGGTTTAGTAGTTACCGAAGCAATGGCTACAGGAATACCAGTAATTACCGCAAGTTGTACCGGAGCCGCTTTCTTAGTAACTTCCGAAGCCGGAATAGTTTTACCAAACCCAGACGATAGTAAAGCTTTAGCTTTATCTATGCAAAAATTAAGCACCAATCCGGATTTACGAATTAAAATGGGTCAAGCCGCAAGAGCGATCGCCCTGCAACATACCTGGAAAAATATGGCACAACAATATGTAGATTTATTTGAGGAGATGAATTAGTCATGTCGATCGCGGTCATTGTACCAACTTACCGACGCAGCCAAGACTTGGCTCGCTGCTTGCAAGCGCTGCAAAATCAAACTCGACCGGCTGATCAGGTAATAGTAGTAGTCCGTGATACAGATACTGAAACTTGGTCATTCCTCGCAGCCTTTAACCCTCAAAATTTACCATTACGCACGGCAAAGGTCAGCGTTACCGGAGTAGTTGCAGCCATGAACACTGGTCTTGATACAGCAACAACTGATATTGTGGCTTTTACGGATGATGATGCAGCCCCCCATACTGATTGGTTAGCCCGTATTGAAAGTCATTATCTGGCAGATGAATGTGTCGGTGCTGTAGGTGGACGCGATTGGGTTTACCATGGCAATGACTTAGAAGATGGAAATTCGCCAACAGTTGGTCAAGTACGTTGGTTTGGTAAAGTTATTGGTAATCATCATATAGGTAGTGGTGAAGCGCGGGAAGTTGATGTACTCAAAGGAGTAAACATGAGCTTTCGACGTGCTGCCATTGAGGGATGGCACTTTGATCAAAGAATGCGAGGAACCGGCGCTCAAGTTCACTTTGAATTAGCTTTTTCCCTAAAATTAAAACGGGCTGGTTGGAAATTAATTTATGACCCTAAAATAGCAGTTAATCATTATCCTGCGAAACGATTTGACGAAGATCAACGTCAAAGTTTCAATCAAACTGCTTTTGCTAATGCCGTACACAATGAAACTGTAGCTTTGTTAGAATACTTCTCACCATTACAAAAACTAGCATTTTTATTCTGGGCTATAACAGTAGGAACCAGAGAAGCGATGGGTTTGATGCAGTGGTTACGATTTTTACCTTCTCAAGGTTTATTAGCAGGTGAAAAACTATTTGCATCTTTGCGCGGGCGTTGGCAAGGTTTACAAACTTGGCAAGCGTCTAAGTCTATTATCAATTCACAGTTATTAATAAAGCATTAGTAAGTTATAACTCTTAACTCTTAACTCCTAATTCCTAACTCCTAACTCCTAACTCCTAATTCCTAACTCCTAACTCCTAACTTTTTTACAGTGAATTATATACAAACGCAAAATAACACTCCTAAAAAAGGATTTTCCTTTGGTTTAGAGCCACCTTTGGCTTGGACGGCAATACTTGCATTAGTATTGTTCACAACACTATGTATTTTTTCAGGTGCTACAGCTGTTCTTCGCAATAGCTATATAGCTCTTTCCCTTGCAGTAGGTCTTTTTTTGTATCTGCAATATCCTATCCTCTATATCGGGTTTACATGGTGGATGTGGTTCGTTACACCATTTGTGACTCGCTTAGTTGATTTAAAAAGTGGTTTCGATCCCAGTCGTCTGATGCTGATAGCACCCTATTTAATCACTTTATTTAGTTTACATACCTTTTTAAAATATCTTCCCAAGTCCTTAAATCAAGGTGGTTTGCCTTTTGTTTTGGCATTTTTAGGTGTATTTTATGGTTCTTTAATCGGACTAATTAAAACTAACCCAATCACTGCGGTTAGGGGAGTTTTCGATTGGCTACCCCCGATTGTTTTTGCTTTCTTTTTGTTTATCAAATGGCGGGAATATCCTCAGTATCGTCAGGTAATTCAGCGCACTTTCATCTGGGGTGTATTGGTGATGGGTGCTTATGGTGTTTGGCAGTTTATAGTAGCACCAGAATGGGACGTATTTTGGCTGATAGAAACCGATTTGAAAAGCATGGGAGATCCGGAACCTTTAGGATTGCGAGTATGGAGTACAATGGCTTCTCCCGCACCTTTTGGGGCTGTAATGATGGCTGGTTTGTTATTATTATTAACTCATAGTCACTATCTGAATATTCCTGCTACGGCTGCCGGTTATTTAGCATTTTTGCTCACATCAGTACGGACTTTATGGGGTGCTTGGTTAGTAGGATTAGTAACTTTATTTGGTTCCCTCAAAGCACGTTCTCAAATGCGTTTGGTTGTGGTTATTTTGTTGATGGTACTTTGTGTTGCACCTTTGACGACAATAGAGCCATTTTCGGAAACAATTTCCGAACGTTTTGAAACTTTTTCTAATCTGGAAAAAGATGATAGCGCTCAAGTTCGGCAAAAAATTTACGAAGAAGGTTTGAATAAAGCTCTTACCAACGGTTTAGGGAATGGAGTCGGAAATACTTTTGTTGTTAATGAAAAAGGCATTTTAGAACCAATTGTAATTGACAGTGGATTTCTCGATACATTCTTTACTTTAGGTTGGTTTGGAGCAGTATTTTATTTAGGTGGAATGCTGTTGTTGGTTTATCAAATATTTCAATTTCCTGAATGTCGTTTTGATTCTTTTATGGCTGCATCACGGGGTATTGGTATCGGAATGATATCAACTTTAGCCGGTAACAGCGGGATGTTAGGTGTTGCGGGTATGGTATTGTGGGGTTTCTTGGGTATTGCTTTAGCTGGACATAATTATTATGTACACGAGCAGAATAAATTTAGGAATTAGGAGGAAGGGAGGAAGGGAGTTAAGAGTTAGGAGTTAAGAGTTAGGAGTTAGAATTGAGAATTATGAATTTTAACCTTTGGTCTTAATCACAAACAGCTATTTATATGATTCAATATGCTTCGGATAAGATAATTTACCTGCCGACAAAATATGCAGAGACACTCATAGCATCGCGTCTCTACAGAATCTAAATGTTAACTATAATCCTTAACTAAACCGTATTCATTTATAATTATAAAAACAATTATAAATAGACTTCTAAAATCATATAATTTAATTTCTAAATGGAGTGAAAAGCATATTATTACTGTCAATATTATTTAGCTGAATTTACAAAACATAAAACTTTAACTCCTAACTTTTAATTCCCAACTCTTAACTATTTAAAATTACCCAATCAATTTCTGCCAAGTAATATTTCCGATAATTCCATCAGCAGACAAACCATTTGCTCGTTGAAATTGCTTAATTGCGGTTTCTGTGGCAGAACCATATATACCATCAGGTTCAGCACCTAAGCGGTATTGTAAATATTTCATTACGATACCGGCTGCATGGTTCTTCCTAATTACTGGTTTTGCTAAAATTTGATTAATCGCACTCCATGTAGTATCACCAGCAATTCCTGTTTGTTGAATTCCAACTATTTCTTGAAATTTTGTGATTGCAGATACAGTTGCTGGACCCATTATACTATCTTCATCCAAAGAATTACCTTTTGAGTCCGTGATTCTCAGACGATTTAAAACTTTTTGCAATCTCAATAAAGAGACATCAGGATTTAATGATTCATCGGGTACGGGAATTACCGGAGCAGTAGGTAATTTACCCGTCAATCCTTTGACAATGGCATTTGCCATCGCTTCTGAATCAAACAATTTCATATCTTTTTCTGAATCGAGAAAGCAACATTCAACTAAAATTCCAGGCATATTTGTATTTTTTAAGACGTATAAATGAGAACCATTTTTCACCCCACGATTAAAAAATCCCATTTTAATAATTTCATCTAATACTGATTTCGCAATCGTTCTAGATTTATCACTGATAGCAAATATTTCTGTACCGTTAGCAAACCCATTAAAAGCATTAAAATGTATCGAAACAAAAATATCAATTTTACTTGCATTGGCTCGAGAACATCTTTGTTGCAGGGAATTTCCGACACTATTAGATTTTGCTGGTTTACAATCTATAACTTGGTGTCCTAAATCTTTAAGTTTACCCATAACTCTATTTCCGACATCCAAAGTCAAATTATCTTCAAATTTGATTCCCATTGCTCCAGTATCTGGAGGACAATTATGTCCAATATCAATTCCAAATTTCATTGATTTACCTCAAGCATTTAATATTACTTTTAAACCATTCAATATAGTCATTGTCAAGATAATTGGATAACATTATATTCAGTTTTTTTTAGTTATTAATATAGAGAAAATAGAAGCTGTTTGGTATTTTTAAAGTCCATTTAGATCAAAAATAATTGAGTAATTAAACTTGACTACTGTGCAAATCATTGAATATAGATAAGTATTTAATTGTTTTATTCGTGGGGTCAAAAGTCGGGTTTTGACAATAATTATCTTTTTTGAGAAATATTTAACTATGACTTACCCAATATCCGGCTAAAACAGTTATTTTTGCTTGGGTAGGGATAATTCATAAATTACCCTTACGGAACAAACGTCTTGGTTTTGCCTAAGTTCTGTTAACATAAAAACCCGACTTCTGAGAACAGTTATTAATAGCGCGTTCCTTGAGTGTGGAACTTAGCTAAAGTTGTAGATAGAATGAAAAATCTTATGGTTTTGGGAAATGAAACGCCTCGTCTTGATTGCAGGATTTGAATCTTTCAATGCTGATTTGTACCGCAAAGCTGCCGATATAGCTGTATCTCGCTGTTCGGATTTGGATATTCGAGTGTTTAGCGATCGCGATATTAACAGTAAACAGAGTACAGTGGAAACTGCACTTGAAGATGCTGATGTGTTTTTTGGTAGCTTACTATTCGACTACGACCAAGTTGTATGGTTAAAGGAACGAATCAGCAATATTCCCATTCGTTTGGTGTTCGAGTCGGCTTTGGAATTGATGAGTTCTAATAAAATTGGTGCATTTACCATTGGTGATAAACCCAAAGGAATGCCAAAACCTGTAAAATTCATTTTAGATAAATTTAGTAATGGACGGGAAGAAGATAAACTTGCAGGTTATATTAGCTTTTTAAAAGTTGGTCCTAAATTATTAAAATATATACCAGTACAAAAGGTTCAAGATTTACGCAACTGGTTGATTATTTACGGTTATTGGAATGCTGGTGGTTGCGAAAATGTCGCTGCATTATTTTGGACTTTAGCAGAAAAATATTTAGATTTAAAAGTCGGGGATATTCCTTCACCCATCGAAACCCCGAATATGGGATTGTTTCATCCTGATTATCAAGGTTATTTTACATCACCAAAAGCTTATTTAGATTGGTATGAAAAAAGAATTGAGCATATTTATAGCCCAATAATTGGAATTCTTTTGTATCGAAAACACGTAATTACCAAACAACCATACATTCCTCAATTAATTAAACATTTTGAGTCGGCTGGTTTAATTCCCTTACCCATATTTATTAATGGTGTAGAAGGACACGTCGCTGTTCGCGATTGGATGACTACCGATTACGAAATTCAACAGCGTCAACAAGGTAATTTGCAAACTGTTTCTCTTTCCCCAGAAGCAGGGAAAGTTGATGCGATTGTTTCTACCATCGGATTTCCCTTAGTCGGAGGGCCAGCCGGTTCCATGGAAGCAGGAAGACAAGTTGATGTTGCAAAAACCATTCTCGCGGCTAAAAATGTACCTTATATTGTCGCCGCACCGCTGTTAATTCAAGATATTCATTCCTGGACTCGTCAAGGTATTGGCGGATTGCAAAGTGTTGTTTTATACGCATTACCAGAATTGGATGGGGCGATCGATACGGTTGCTTTGGGTGGTTTGGTAGGGGAAGATATTTACTTGGTTCCCGAAAGGGTACAGCGATTAATTGGTAGGGTCAAAAGCTGGGTAAATTTACGAACAAAGCCTGTATCCGAGCGCAAAATTGCAGTTATTCTCTACGGTTTTCCACCGGGATACGGTGCGACGGGGACTGCTGCTTTACTAAATGTTCCCCGTAGTTTATTGAAGTTTCTCCACGCTTTGCAGGAACAAGGTTACAACGTGGGAGAATTACCCGCAGATGGGGAGGAGTTAATTCGTTTGGTTAAACAAGCGGATGAATCAGGATGGGAAGACAAGGAGACAAGGAGACAAGGGGATAACCAGAATACTGTAAATGTCAAAACCTTAGAAAAATGGTTGGGATATCTCCAAACAACCCGCGTTGCAAAGCAGTGGAAATCTTTAACGGGTTCTGGTATTAAAACTTACGGCGATAATTTTCATCTTGGCGGTATTCAATTAGGGAATGTTTGGATAGGGGTTCAGCCACCGTTAGGGATTCAAGGCGACCCGATGCGGTTAATGTTTGAGCGGGATTTAACGCCTCATCCCCAGTATGCAGCTTATTATAAGTGGTTGCAGCATGAGTTTGCTGCCGATGCGCTGGTTCATTTTGGAATGCACGGTACTGTGGAATGGTTGCCTGGTTCTCCGTTGGGTAATACTGGTTATTCTTGGTCTGATATTTTACTAGGAGATTTGCCGAATCTGTATATTTACGCTGCGAATAATCCTTCGGAGTCGATTTTAGCGAAGCGTCGCGGTTATGGGGTGTTGATTTCCCATAATGTACCACCTTATGGTCGTGCGGGTTTGTATAAGGAGTTGATGGCTTTGCGGGATTTAATCTCGGAGTATCGGGAAGATCCGCAAAAGAATTATTTACTCAAAGAAGCAATTTGTAAAAAGATTATTGATGCTGGGTTGGATGCTGATTGTCCGTTTGCGGAAGCAAGGAAGTTGGGAATTGAGTTTACGGTTGAGAATATCGGAATGTTTAGCGATCGCGCTTTTCATGATTATTTGGTGAAGTTGTATGAGTATTTACAGGTTTTGGAGAATCGCTTGTTTTCTTCGGGGTTACATATTTTAGGAGAAGCACCGAATGAAGAGGAGATGAGGTGTTATTTGGATGCTTATTTTGGCAAGGAGCAGGAAGAAAATCAACTGCACAGAGACAGAGAAGGCAGAGAAAGAGAGGAAGAGGAAATTAGGCGTTTGTTGGCACAAAGTACGGATGAGTTGAGTAATTTGTTACGGGGTTTGAATGGTGAGTATATTTTACCTGCTCCGGGGGGAGATTTGTTACGGGATGGTGTTGGTGTGTTACCTACGGGTAGGAATATTCATGCTTTAGATCCGTATCGAATGCCTTCTCCTGCTGCTTATGAACGGGGAAGAGAGGTTGCTAGGAAAATTATTCAGCAGCATTTGCAAGAGAATGGGAGCTATCCAGAGACAGTGGCTGTAATGTTATGGGGTTTGGATGCAATTAAGACTAAGGGTGAATCTTTGGGTATTTTGTTGGAGTTAGTGGGTGCTGAACCTTTGAAGGAAGGGACGGGTAGGATTGTTCGTTATCAGTTGAAACCTTTAGGGGAAGTCGGACATCCCCGGATTGATGTTTTAGGTAATCTTTCGGGGATTTTTCGCGATAGTTTTGTAAATATTATTGAGTTGTTGGATGATTTATTTCAACGTGCTGCGGAGCTGGATGAACCTTTGGAGCAAAATTTTGTTCGCAAGCACGCTTTGGAGTTGAAGGGAAAAGGCGTGGAGAACAGTTGTGCTAGGTTGTTTTCTAATCCTGCGGGTGATTTTGGTTCGTTGGTAAATGACCAAGTGGTTGATGGAAATTGGGAATCTGGGGAGGAGTTAGGAAATACTTGGGCAAGTCGCAATGTGTTTAGTTACGGTAGAGAAGATAAGGGACAAGCACGCCCGGAGGTGTTAAATCAGCTTTTGGCAAGTACTAGTCGGATTGTTCAAGAAATCGATTCGGTGGAGTACGGTTTAACTGATATTCAAGAATATTACGGGAATACGGGTGGTTTAAAAAAAGCTGCGGAAAAACAAGGTGGGAAGAAAGTTAAAGCTAGCTTTGTGGAAAGTTTTTCTCAAGATAGTACTCCTCGTGATTTGGATGATTTACTAAGGATGGAGTATCGTACCAAGTTACTCAATCCCAAATGGGCTGAAGCAATGGTAAATCAAGGTAGCGGTGGTGCCTTTGAAGTTTCCCAACGAATGACGGCTTTGATTGGTTGGGGTGGAACTGCTGATTTTACGGATGAGTGGGTATACAACCAAGCAGCAGACACTTATGCTTTAGATGCCGAAATGGCGGAGAAATTGAGGAAAGCCAATCCCGAAGCTTTTAAAAATATTGTCGGAAGAATGTTGGAAGCCCACGGAAGAGGTTTTTGGGATGCTAGTGATCAGAAGTTACAGAAGTTACGTGATTTGTATGAGTTGACAGATGAAGAATTAGAAGGTGTGATCAGTTAATTACTAATTTGTAATTAGAAGATAATATTAAATTAAAGATTAAATTAAAGTTTTAATCCCTTTGAGGAATTGAAAGTCTATTTATATAATCTGGAATAATCATAAAATATCAGCAATTTCTAGACATACTGAGTTGATATTTTACTTCACCAAATTTGTGCCGATTTAGAAATTCCTCTACTCTAGACTTTCTTCTACTCCAAATTATCAAATAATTGCACCAGCAGACCTGCCTATCTGCCGTTCAAATAATTCTCCCCTCTACAAACAGCAAATATTCGTTGTTAACTGATTCTCAAAGTACATTCCAAAATCAATTTTTGGTTAACTAAGGAATAAGGCTGAATCTCCAAAGCACGTTGGAAACAATTTATCGCTCTAGCATACTCTCCTAAAGCTGCATAACATAAACCCATTCCGTGAAGTGCGCCAAAATGTAGTGGATTCAGTTCCACTGCTACTTGAGTGTCCGCCAAAGACTTTTCGTACTGATGATTAGTATAGTAAAGAAAAGCACGGCGATTCCAAGCTTCAGCAAAATCAGGCTGGTTTTCAATCAACTGCGTTAGCATTTCTTCGGCTTCAGCGATTTTACCTGCATCCAGTAGTTTTTGACTAGTTTCTATTTTTTCTAACCCGTAAACTCCCTTCTGCTGAAACCATAAACGCCACAATTTCCGAGTCGCTTCTTCGCGAACTACCTCATCCGGATTTTTCAAGTCTTCAAGTAACGAGTTAATAAATAAAGAATCCATAAAATTTTTCTTTTGAGTATCCGAATATCTATTTAAATTTAATCTCGCACAAAATCATATGAAAATACAGTAATTTACTCATTTTTAATCTTTTACTTTATTACATCTTGAAAAATATTTATCGATGTTCTGTAACTTTTAATACTGTTTTTTATGTTTGATTAAAATTCATCATATCTGAACTAAAAATTCATATTTCTATTGCATTTTTCCAAAAAAATACACTATCGATAGTTGACAAATTAATATTGAATATTATTTACACGAATCCAGGGTCAAGTACTAGTACTCCACCACATTAATCTTGAGGGGTTTGTTCGTCTACCGACGTGCTGTAGAGACGTTATACATAACGTCTCTAGACAATTTTAGGAAAAACTAACCATTCAAAACTTATGTGGCAGACCACTAGCCGCATCAGTTGATTCTAAACTGGTTTTGAAGGCAAATAAACAATATTGCAAGATATGAAGTTTATGCCAAAGCCGGTACGGGAACCGTCAGATGTTCATATAAAGGAAAACTCTTGCATAAACTAGCAACCCGTCGCAGACAATCTTGAGCAACTGCTTCCGAATCAGGATTTAACAAACGGTCGGCAATAATATTACCTATCTCGGTAAATTCCGCTACTCCCATTCCTCGCGTTGTCATGGCAGGGGAACCCAATCTCAAACCACTGGTAACAAACGGCGATTCTGGATCAAAGGGAACTGTATTTTTGTTCGCGGTGATATTCACATCGCTAACTAATTGGTCTGCTTTCTTACCCGTCATGCCAATACACCGTAAATCTACGAGCATGAGATGATTTTCTGTACCGTTGGAGACAATCTTCAAGTCTCTACTTTGTAACTGATTGGCTAAAGCACGGGCATTTGCAATCACAGCAGCCGAATAATCTTTAAATTCTGGCTTGAGAGCTTCTCCAAAAGCTACTGCTTTCCCTGCAATCACGTGTTCTAAAGGTCCACCTTGGGTACCGGGGAAAACTGATTTATCAAACTTTTTACCCATGTCAGCGTCGCGAGTTAAAATTAAACCACCCCTTGGACCACGTAAAGTTTTATGGGTCGTTGTAGTTACGACATCGCAATAAGGAATCGGGTTGGGATGAAGTCCAGCCGCTACTAAACCGGCAATATGAGCAATATCCGCCAACAAATAAGCACCAACTTCCGAGGCAATACTGCGGAATTTTTCAAAATCAATCATCCGTGGATAAGCTGAATATCCACAAATCAAGAGCTTTGGACGCTCCCTTAGCGCCAGCTCGCGAATTTGTTCGTAGTCTAGCTGTTCTGTTTCTTGACTAACGCCGTAATGACAAACCTCGAACCACTTACCAGAAACATTTACCGGCGAACCATGAGTTAGGTGTCCACCGTGGGACAAATCCATCCCCATGATTTTATCACCCGGTTCTAATAAAGTTAGGAATACCGCAAAATTAGCTTGCGCTCCAGAATGAGGTTGGACGTTGGCATGAGCAGCGCCAAATAGCTCTTTAGCGCGGTCAATGGCTATTTGTTCAATTTTATCGATTACTTCACAACCGCCATAGTAACGCTTACCTGGTAATCCCTCAGCGTATTTATTAGTCAATACTGAACCTTGAGCAGCCAGTACGGCAGCAGAGGTAAAGTTTTCTGAAGCAATCAATTCCAAGTGGTCTTGTTGACGTTTTACTTCGTCATTAATTAACTCTGCCACTGTAGGGTCGGAAGAAGCAAGGAAATCTGAATTGGTTTTAGTCACTTGAGTTATTTTTCCTGTGAAAATATGTGCTATCGCACAGAAGAAGATTTTATCTCTTTTTCTGTTGAGTGTGAGCAGTTAAAGGTTCAAGGTAAATGATTGATGGTCAACTTAATCAAAAAATAATGTATTACTTTTTACTACGAAACTGTAATACTTTCATCCTCAACGTATAAAATCAAATTAAATCAAATCCAATTTACTTAATATCGATCGCTGAGGGATAAGCTGTATTCAAATTTATCTGAAATCCCGGATATCTAAAAATCTAGTTTGGACAAGATTTTATTTTTCTGCTCGTCTTTACTAAATTTTTTTTCACATCTGCTGTGATGTCCATTCCTCTTCAGATAAATCTGGGTCGCAATTAATAAAAATTCATTTAAACGGGTGGTAAAATGTTAGTAATTTTAATCAAAGAGCAAGTTATTGCCCCGAAAAAAGTTTGCCAATCCTGCCTACTTGCCGACAAAAGCGGTCAACCTCGTTGGTATAAAGGTAAACTATGCTGCGGGCAATCCATCAGCAAAATTGCTGAGGAGCAGCCAGAACGGTACGAATGTATGATGGGCTTTCACATTGCCAATATAGAATAGTGTAATTTAAATAAAAACCAAGGGAAAAACCTGCGCGACTGCGTTATTCTAGGTTCATACGGTCAATTAAATTAACTATAGGAGAACGCAGCATGACTTGGCGCGGGTCTATAACTGTTAAAGATAGAATTTTTGGTTGCTTACCTTACTTGCTTCCTTTGGTTGAAGGAATAACTTTTGGTGGCTTCTTACTCAAACAATTTCCTGCTTTAGGTGTGATTTTCATCCCAATTTTACCTGTGGTAGGAATTTATAATAGTTTCCCTTTTGCTGGACTGATTGTCTTCTTCGCTTTATTCTTGTTGGTAGTGCGAAATGAAAAAATCAACCGTTTTATCCGCTTCAATACAATGCAGGCTATTCTTTTAAGCATTGTTCTAGCTTTGTGCGGTCTTCTCATACGTATTTTAAGTCCAGTTCCAGGTGCTAACTTTGCAATAGAAACTCTAGCCAACACTATTTTTATTGGCTTAGTCGTAGCTGTTGTATATTCTGTTGCTCAAACTATCATGGGTCGTTACGCAGAAATTCCCGCAATTAGTGATGCAGTTCATATGCAGGTACGTTAAACAACTAAATTTGAATCCAAATATATTGAGTATATTTGACTAAATTTTTATTTACTCGCTGCTACAGTATTCTCCAAACGACCAATACCTTCGATTTCCACCCGCACGCGATCGCCAAAGTGTAATGGACCAACTCCCAAAGGTGTACCCGTAAGTATGATGTCTCCCGGTAATAGGGTCATTACCTGAGTTATGTAAGCAACTATATTCTCTGGAGAGAATACCATTTGGTCGATACAAGCAGATTGAACAGGATTTGGATCATCATTCAAAAAAGTTTGCAATCTCGCACCAGGGCTTAATTCTCTGACAATCCACGGACCTAAAGGACAAAAAGTATCGAAACCTTTAGCACGAGTCCATTGTCCATCAGACTTTTGTAAATCTCTTGCTGTGACATCATTAGCAATTGTATAACCCCAAATTTTGGTTTGAGCAGTCTGAGGGGTGCATTTAGTCGCTAATTCGCCAATAATTAGTGCTAATTCTCCTTCATAATCTACCCGTTGGCTAGCAGTGGGATACTGAATTTCAGCTTCTGAAGCAATAACACAAGTCGGAGGTTTCAAAAAAATCAGTGGTTCTTTTGGTACGCTAGTACCCATTTCTGCCGCATGGTCTGCATAATTCTTGCCCACTGCTACGATTTTAGAAGGAGAGCAAGGAGCTAAAATTTGGTAGCTATCTGGTGCTAATTTTAAATCAGTTGGCTGACCATGTAACCAAGGTGGAGCATCGAGTACTTGGACGTTAAGGTCGAGTTGTAACAAACCATAGTAGATTATACCGTCAGTACTTTGAATCCGCACATAGCGCTGTGCCATAAGCTTAATTACTTCCTTTTCAACTTTTATCAGGTTGTTTGCACATTCTTCAATCGGTGTAGGTTTATGTTTTACAGTTGAGCTAATGCTCCTAACCTTAACTCCTAACCCAATTCATAAGCCATGTCCTATTTTCTTTACCATGAAAGCGATCGGCAATAAGTGACTTTTAGATTATTCCTCTTGAAAAATTGACTTTTGACAAAGACCTGAATAAACATCGCCTGCATCGGATTTTTGTCGGTTAGCTTTATACTACAAGAACAATTTTCAAACTACAGACACAACTCAGATTTTTAAAGTTTCGTCAATCAAAATCAAAAACTGGTAAGATTATAATTCCTTGCTGCTTCAAATGTTTCTTTGCTTGAGTATTGTATTGTAATTTATTCTACTCAGCAGATTGCTTTGAAATTAGCAGCCAAATGTCCAAAAGGAGATTCAAACAAATGGCTACATATTACGAGACAATGTATATTTTGCGCCCAGACTTGATAGACGAGCAAGTAGAGCAGAATATTTCTAAGTATGAGAATTTACTCAAAGAGAGTGGTGCGGAAAATCTCCAAATTCAAAATCGTGGTAAGCGTCGTTTGGCTTATGAGATTAACAAACATCGGGATGGTGTTTACGTCCAGATGAACTACACTGCGAATGGTGATGCTATTGCTCCTATGGAGCGTGCAATGCGCTTGAGCGAAGAAGTAATTCGTTATTTGACTATCAAGCAAAAGCAGCAAGCAGTAGAGCAGGAAACACCCACAGAAGAAGTCTCGATTGCCGCGATCGCTCAAGAAAGATAATTATCTTCTCGTTGCGAATTTTACAGAAGATTAAATTTTGGTCATAGTTATTTTGGGTAAAATTAGCTCAATTAACCACATCCAAAATTTAATCTTTAAAAAAAGTCAAAAAAATTGCCAAATATCTCTCTTTTACCCTTGCCATTACGGCTAGGGATGTTAAATTAACAGATACTTACCTTTAAGCGATCTATCTATATATTTATTGCTCTAAGCGTGGAATAAGATTTATTAAGTAAACTGTAAGACACTGTGAGCCAAACAGAGAACTCCACTATCCAAGCTCTCTCCACTGAAGTATCAAAGTTGCGTCAAGAACTACAGCTTCGAGACCAATTAGTGCAACAGTTGTCTCAAGAGCTATTCCGACTGGTAAAGGGTAATACCGATTTTATGCCCCAGCCAGCAGTTTCTGAACGTCATCAGAACGAGCTAAATGCTTTACGAGAACAACTACAAGCAGTGGAAGAACAGGTAAATTTTTACCAAGAGCAGATTAGCACCCGTGACAGCGAAATTTATCAATTACGTCAGTCGGTTCAAGAGTTAACTGACCGTAGTAGGATGTTAGAGCAAGTAGTCCAAGAGCTACCCCAAATTTATCGTCAGAAGTTTGAGGAACGGATGACTCCGGTTAGAGAAAAATTAGCAGCGCTACAGCAAGAAAACCGTCAATTGCAAGCAGAATTGCAAAGCGTAAGCTATCGTTTAGCGCTTAAATCTCGCACTGCTTCTCACAGCGGTATTGATTTACCTTCGTTTCCTCGCTCTAATCCCCCAGGTGGTATTTCTACTGTACCAAATGTTTAATAAAAGCAATTAAATTAATTTTTGTTTCTATTTAGGCTATGTAGCTTGTTACGTTAATATTAAAAGCTGCAAGATAATTAAGTGATTTATTTCAGGTAATTTATTTGAAATTTATTATAGCAAAAAAAAAAGGCTATAAATTAATATAAATTAAATTTATTCGACCCTAAAATCACAAAAAACAGTAAAGTTTTCATCAGAGAGCGAAGAATTACTTGGGTAAAATGATAAAAATAAATGATTACCAATTTTACCCATTGATAAATTCTTCTATTGCTTTAATATTCAAAGTGAAAGAAGATTCCATCAACTTAACAGCACTTCAAGCTAATTGCTGAGTGCAATTTGTCTGTATGGAAAGTGAATTAGCACAGCGGTTAATATAATATATTAGCTAAGAACAGCCTCAAAGCGTGAGTTTGATTGCTGATTTGTTTAATACTTACCAGGACTAAAAGAAAATTAGACCTCAGCATTTTGATTTCAAGTTAACAAAAATTAGTTCGCTACAACCAATTTTTTGTTTTCATAAGATATTCAAAACGTCTTCGTAAGTGTTGAAAATCTCAAACACAGAATCTAGATGAGTAAGTTCCAAAACTAAGCGAACTGGTGCAGTAACATTGCAAAGAACAAGACGACAATTCGATTGACGCGCTATTTTAAGTCCTTTTACCAAGCCAACTAAGCCAGAACTATCCATAAAATCTACCTTACTTAAGTCTATAACCCAAAATTGCCCTGGCTGGGGTACAACTTGATTTATTTTTTCACTCAAGGTATTTCCACCTTGTAAATCCATCGGTCCTTCGGGCTGTAATAGAATAACTTGACGTTCTAGTGTGAAAGTCATAAATTTTACTAATTAGTTGAAGTAATGAGAAAAAAACAAAAACAGACACAAATACTACTTGTTTCTCAAATACAAGCTTGCCGTGTTTACCTACATATTAGTCCGGGTTTTGGGCAATGCAATTGAGACAACTAAAATCAGTATTTATGTCGTATAATTTTTCCAAACAATTCTCAGTATAAACATAAGGGATTTGCTTTTTCCGTAACAATCGCTTCTTTTACAGAATTTTTATAATCTTCTCAGAGTTTTATGAATTTCTTGTGAAATTTCTATTATAAATGTTAGGAAATGTAAGGTTGTGGTAAAGCACATTCAATTTCTAAGTATTAAATAGTACTTGTAGACTGAAAGTTAAAATATCAAAAAACATCAAAAAAGTAATTTAATTAAACATTATTCAATAATTTGTCTTTATTTTTTAATTGTATATACACTGATATTAACGTATAAAAAGCTTCTATTCCTTTGGAGATATTTTCTGAAAAATAAATCAGTTAAAAAACTATCGCGATTCATAAAATAAACTGTAACTTCATTGACACCTTGGATTGAAAAGAGTCAAGATGTAGAAATGTAAACTTATATAAATGTGGTAAGGCTGGATGTCTCTCGATTTCATATCATTAGAGAATATTCAGGAAATTGCTCATCAGTACGGTTATTGGGCGATTTTTCTAGGGATTTTATTAGAAAACTTAGGTATTCCGCTTCCTGGTGAAACTGTAACTTTGGTGGGCGGTTTTTTAGCTGGTAATGATGAACTTAATTACTGGTTAGTTTTGGCAGATGCAGCATCGGGTGCTGCAATTGGTGGCATTTGTGGCTATTGGATTGGTCGAATTGGTGGTTGGTCATTGTTGATGAGACTCGCAAGTCTACTGCGAATTTCTGAAGTTAAGGTTTTGGGTATTAAAGAAAAATTTAGCGAAAATGCCGCTAAAACAGTATTTTTTGGCAGATTTTTCGCTTTATTACGAATTTTTGCCTCACCATTAGCCGGTATTGCCGAAATGCCTTTTACAAAATTCCTGTTGTACAACTTTTTAGGTGCTGGTGCTTGGGCTAGTACGATGGTTTCCTTGGCTTTCTTCGCTGGGAAGGTAGTTTCTTTAGAAGAATTGGTAAAGTGGGTGGGTCAGTTTGCTATTTTGGCATTGTTGATTCTGGTTGCTTTGATAGCCGTACCTTTGTGGCTAGAGTCCCGTCAAGTTAAGGAAATAACTACTGAGGAATAGATAGGGCTTAATACAATTCCCTTTATGTTGGAGGCAATAGTACTGACTGAGGACTTACTTAAAACACAACTAATGTGGGGGTAATTCATGAATTACCCCTACCTTAGAATGATTGTTTCATTCTAGTATCTTTTCCTCTTCCACATCCTTCTATTGCTTCTACTATTAACTTGAAATTACTTAACTACTAGTATTTTCCTCCAACCAAACAACTAAATCCTCAACATTAGTTGATGATTCTGGAATTAACCACTGAACAAAATCGGCTGGATACTTCGATGCCAGCAATTTACATACATTATCAAAGCTCACTTTTATTCACCCAGTTTAATTGACAGAGGTATTGCTTAGGCAAGAGATAATTATTCTAAAAACCCGACTTTTGTGGTTGACATAATCTAAGAAGTCGGGTTTTTATAACAGTTATTTGATGTTACAGATAATTATCCTAAAAACCCGACTGCCGTTATTTCTGTTGTGACCAAATCCGAGTAGGTAATCCCCAGATGTAAATAAATCCTTCAGCAGCTTTATGGTCGAATTGGTCTTCGGCTCCGTAGGTTGCTAATTCTGGATTGTAAAGGGAATTATCAGAACGACGACCGACTACGATCGCGTTACCTTTAAAAAGTTTCATCCGTACTGTTCCGGAAACTCGCTCCTGTGTCTTCTCGATAAAAGCATCAAGTGCAGCTTTGAGCGGACTAAACCACAAACCGTTGTAAATCAATTGGCTGTAAGTTTCTTCAATACCCCGCTTATAATGGCTGACATCTGCTGTCAAAGTTAAACTTTCCAAGTCGCGATGTGCTTGAATTAACGCTACCATTGCTGGAGATTCGTAAATTTCCCGCGATTTGATACCCACTAAACGGTTTTCGATCATGTCGATGCGTCCGATACCATGATTTCCAACCGATTGATTGAGTTGAGAAATCATCTCAACTGGGGTTTTAGATTCACCGTTGAAAGTTGTAGGAATACCTTTAACAAAACCGATTTCGATGTATTCTGGTTGATCAGGAGTATCGGCGATCGCCTTTGTCATTTCGTAAATTTCTTCTGGTGGTTCGTATGATGGATCTTCTAACAAACCAGCTTCAATACTCCGACCGAGGAGATTTTTGTCAATACTGTAAGGGGAAGATTTTTTGACTGGTGAGGGAATACCAAACCGTTCTCCATACGCAATAGTTTCTTCCCGACTCATTCCCCATTCCCGTGCTGGTGCGAGTATTTTTAAATGGGGATTCATCGCTGCAACCGCTACATCGAAACGAACTTGGTCATTACCTTTACCAGTACAACCATGCGCGATCGCATCGGCTTCATATTTCTGGGCTGTTTCTACCAATGCTTTGGCAATTAACGGACGTGCAAGAGCAGTTGCTAGAGGATAACGATTTTCGTAAATAGCGTTAGCTTGAATGGCTTTAAATGCATAATCTTTGATGAAGGTTTCCCGGACATCCGCTATTAGGGATTCACTCGCACCTGACTTGAGGGCTTTTTCACGAATTGGTTCTAATTCTTCACCCTGACCTAAATCCGCTGCGAGAGTAATAACTTCTTCTACTCCCCATTCTTGTTTGAGGTAGGGGATACATACAGATGTATCGACTCCACCGGAATATGCTAACACAACCTTTTTGGCGCGACCCATTGATTATTTCTCGATGCTGCAAAACGACGATGGTTTATTATCCAATTAATTTAGGTATATTCTCCTCCGTATTTCTACTAGTTAAGTATTTTCTACAGGGTATATATAAGAATCTGGTTCTATTTTTGAATAAGTTATAGAGGCTAGAGAATAAGGAACAGTTACTTGAAACTATTAAGCAGTCGGGTTTTAATGAAATATTTATCATCAAAAAAAATCATTGCAAAAACTCGACTTTTCACTCAACAAAACAGCTATTTATGATAAATATATTGGGTCATAAGTCAGCCTCAAAAACTCATATAATTCCCGTTTATTTAATTACGAGCAAGAAATTTATTTTATAAAGATACAAAAAAGTATTTTTCATGAAATATTTGCAAATTTTACTTAAAATTTATATTCGTTACAGTATTTTTCCGGATAATTAGAGACAAATCAAATTTAAATGCCAAAAGAGTTTATTTATGATGCGATCGCAAATTAAATGGTTGGTTCCATTAGCTTTGACTTGCTTTAACATTGGGTCAAATTTACAAAAGGCTGCCGCAAATACCATATTTCCATTTGATACTGTTTATGACACAGAAGTAACTATTACACCTATTCCTGATTCAGATGTTGTAAAAGCGTTTGTTACAGCTACGAACAGTAATGCTCCTTACGGTTTAACTAACTTTACGAGCGAAAACTATAGTCGTATAGATATTGAGACTGGTATAGGCACCTTTAGTGCAGATCCAGAAGATTTCGGTTTAGATCCAGCATTTTTTCCTTTCCTTTCAGAAGAATACTTTGGTAGTGGTGATGATAAGCTGTTTGGATTTAGTAAAGCTACAGCTGTATTTGACTTTGAAAACCTTACAGTATCAGGTAGAGGTACTATAAATATAACTGGTGGTGCCGGTAGATTTGCTGGTGCTAGTGGTAGGTTTACTTTTACACAAGAAGACGAATTTAATCCAAATCCAACTGCTCCGATTGTAGGTGAAGCTTTTATCAGAGGTTCTTTCCAAGTTCCCCACCAAATTCCAGAACCAAAAGATACTTTTGGGTTAGCTGTGGGAGTGGTGGGTAGTGGTTTGTTTCTACAAAAGCGTCGTAAATCGACTTTGAAGCGATAACAGTTAATTATAATGATTTGATATTTTACACCAATTTTTGTTGGTGTAATTTAATTAGTTTTTATTAAATAAATTACTAGATTTAGCTAAAAAATAAGCCGATTGAACTCATGTTAAAATATTATTTTAATCATGTAACAATAAAATATTTTTTTTGTAAGTAATGTATTAGATTTGAGTTTAATGAATGAATGATTGAATTATTTTTAGATATTTTTGAGAAAAATTTAGTTAACCAATAATTTTTATTTAAAATAAATATATAATTAAATTATATTAAATTGAGTATTTACTTAGATAATTATAAAAAAGCAAAATTACTTTTTTATTAATCCAATATTACTGATTAACTAAGAAAAGGTGAATTAATTATGTTGTATTCACAGATTAAATGGCTGAATTCCATTAGCTTTAACCAGTGCGCTTTTCGGGTCAAAGATACAAAGTGTTAAAGCACAAACAAGCGTAAATAGAGAATTTGAGATTATATATGATGCTTTAACTACATTAACACCAATTGAAAACCAACCGGGGTTTTTTACTGCGAATATTTCAGGTAGTTCTCAAGAGAATAATGCTCCTTTCGGCTTGACTAAATTTGAAAGTAATGCATTCGGAAAATTAATATCGGAGGAAACTATTACCGACGAGAATGGAAATACAGTACCTGTAACTCAAAAATTTGAATTCAATGCTAATCCTAGCGTTTTAGGATTAGCAAACCCACCACAATCTTTAATAAACCAACGTGCTGCATTAGGAATACCTAACCCAGAAATAACTTCTGATATATATTTTGGTGAGAGCGGTAATAAATTATTTGGACAAGCAGCCGATCAAGCTACACTTAACTTCTTTCCTCCAGGCTCTCCAGACTTTCCAGGCACAATCAGCGGTGGAGGTATTGTTACGATTATCGGAGGAACGGGTATATTTGAAAGTGTTAGGGGTCAAATAACTTTTGAGCAGAGCGATCGACTTCCTAAAGATCCAAATGCTCCAGCGCGAGGTAAAGCAACATTGAAATTTAACGTGCAAACACCCCGACAAGTACCAGAATCAGCGAATGGTTTTGGGTTAGCTGTGGGAATAGTTGGAACCAGTTTAATTGTGCGTCAAAATCGTCGTCAAGCCAGATTCAAGCGATAAATAATAAGTTAGACCACGGATTGAAAGGGATTACACTGATTTCACGGATTTAATTACTCAGTTATCAGTCAACAATTCCCTACTCCCTATATGTATCATTATCAAATAACAAATTCCGTAACCACAGTCAGCTAAGGAACAGCAGTATAGTTGTAGCTGTCCTATGCTGAAGGGAATAGTGTTGGGGGTGAGACTGTGTTTTTTAGTGTTGTAATTCCGACTTATAATCGCAAACCGATTTTAGAAAAGTGTCTCAAAGCTTTAGAGGTACAAGTTTTGAGTCAGTCTAGCACGGTAACAGATTACGAAATTGTGTTGGTTGATGATGGTTCTACTGATGGTACTTTAGAGTGGTTGGCAACACACAAAGAAGAATTTCCCCATGTCAGAATCTTCGAGCAAGAACATATGGGTCCGGCTGCGGCGCGTAATTTGGGAGTAGAAAAAGCGAAAGGTGATATAATTATCTTTATTGATAGTGATTTAGTTGTTACAGAAGTCTTTCTTCAAGCTCATGCAGATGCGCTAACTCAAGGGAAGAAAAAGTTAGGAAATGATCGATTTTTTACTTATGGTGCGGTAGTTAATACAGCGAATTTTGACAATCCGACCTCTGAACCATATAAATTAACAGATTATTCTGCGGCTTTTTTTGCTACCGGAAACGTTGCTATTCCCAAACATTGGTTAGAGAAAGCTGGACTTTTCGATACTGGTTTTCAACTTTATGGTTGGGAAGATTTAGAATTGGGCGTGCGGCTGAAAAATTTGGGTTTAAAGTTAATTAAATGTCCTGAAGCTGTGGGTTATCATTGGCATCCAGCTTTTAATTTAGAGCAGATTCCGAATTTGATTGATAAAGAAATTCAACGTGGACGAATGGGAGTTTTGTTTTATCAAAAGCATCCGACTTGGAATGTTAGGATGATGATTCAAATGACTTGGTTACACCGTTTACTTTGGGGTGTACTTTCGTTGAATGGAACGCTAAATGAGCGAACAATGGCTCCATTATTGCAACAGTTAATTAAATCCGGTAAATCCCAATTAGCTTTAGAATTAGCTCGAATTTTCTTGAATTGGTATAACGTTCAAGGTGTTTATGCTGCTTATATGGAAGCGAAAAAAGAACAGAAAGTAGGGAGTAGGGAGTAGGGAGTAGAATAATTACACGCCCGGTAATTGGTGGTGCGATTTTTTATCGGGACTGCTTATTTTGTAATGCATAAAAAAAGGCTCTGTCTTCTGTAAAAAGAGAATTAACAGTGAAATTCGGTTTTCCCCCTCAAAGACAGCATTTTTATGTGGTAAATTAGAAAAGTTTTCTAATCTCGCACATCTAGGAATTCGGGTGTTTCCAACAAGGAAATGCAACTAGATGGAGGTTTAACCCGAATAGGAGTAAAATATGGCTGTTGTTTCATTGGCTCAAATGATGGAGTCGGGAGTTCACTTCGGACATCAAACCCGCAGATGGAATCCGAAAATGTCTCCTTATATTTACACTTCTCGCAATGGAGTGCATATCATTGACTTGGTGCAAACAGCCCAGTTGATGGAAGATGCATATTCTTATATGCGAACTAACGCAGAACAAGGTAAGAAATTTCTGTTTGTTGGTACTAAAAGACAAGCTGCGGGAATTATTGCTCAGGAAGCTAGTCGCTGTGGAGCGCATTATATCAACCAGCGCTGGTTGGGTGGAATGCTCACCAATTGGACGACTATTAAGACACGGGTAGATAGGTTAAAAGATTTAGAGCGTCGTGAAGACAGCGGAGCGCTGGATTTACTGCCGAAGAAAGAAGCTTCGATGCTACGACGGGAATTATCAAAGCTGCAAAAGTACCTCGGTGGGATTAAAAATATGCGGAAAATCCCTGATGTGGTGATTATTGTAGATCAACGTCGGGAGTATAACGCAGTTCAAGAATGTCAAAAGCTGGGATTACCCATTGTATCTATGTTAGATACAAATTGCGACCCGGATGTGGTCGATATCCCAATTCCTGCAAACGATGATGCTATTCGTTCGATAAAATTAATCGTAGGTAAGTTAGCAGACGCTATTTATGAAGGTCATCACGGTCAATTGGATAGTGATGAAGAGTACGATTATGAAGGTTCTGAAGAAGAATACGATTACGAAGATGAAACCGAATTTAGTGATGATTCCTTTGATGATAGTGGTGAGGATGATGACTCTGAAGAATAAAGTTTAAACAATTTTATTAATTCAGGAATCAGCAACAAAGCAGGAGCAGTAATCAAAGTATTGAGGTTTTAGTTTGAAATCAACAACTAGTTACTTTTGAAATGTCTCCTGCTTTTTGATCGCGTGAGTTCGATGGTTAATTCTCGATTACTATATTTCTGATCAAAGAAGTTGCAAAACCTGAATTTTTCATTTTTGTAAGAAGTCGGGTTGTGATGAGAATTATAAGGGTGTTGCGGATATTTATCTTAAAAACCCGGCGAATGTGATTATTGTCCAACTCACCTTTTATATTTGAAGTTTGGGTAAAAAATATTTTTTTGAATATCTGAGGGTATGAGCATTGAAGAATTTATTGCGTTTGGCTTTTTATTCTGAAAGCATTGATTAAGGGATAATTGCTCCCATGCTCTCATTGAAGTCAGAAATAAAAGTCTAGGTTTCCCTAGCTTTTATTAGCAGTAATATAGAAATACTCAATATCCGAGAGCTATTACAACTGTCAGTAAAGTAGAATTTGAGGTAATATGGCGGAAATATCTGCAAAATTAGTCCAGGAATTACGGCAGAAAACTGGTGCTGGGATGATGGACTGCAAAAAAGCGCTAAAAGAAACCGACGGTGACATTGATAAAGGTATCGAATGGTTACGTCAAAAAGGCATTGCTGGTGCGACTAAAAAAAGCGATCGCATTGCTGCTGAGGGTTTAATTGAAACCTACGTTGAACCCAATGGTCGTGTTGGCGTATTATTAGAAGTCAACTGTCAAACAGATTTTGTCGCTCGTAATGAAGCTTTTAAAACTTTAGTCCAAAATTTGGCTAAACAAGCGGCTACTACTGATAGTGTTGAGTCTTTATTAAGTCAACCCTATGCAGAAAGCAAAGATAAAACTGTTGAACAATCGATTGCTGAAACAATCGCTCAACTAGGTGAAAATATTAAAGTCCGACGTTTTGTTAATTACTCTTTATCGGAAGGTAAGCAAGGTGTTGTAGACAGCTATATTCATACTGGTGGTAGAGTTGGTGTGTTAGTCGAACTCAAGTGCGATTCGGAAGCTGCTGCTAGTAAGGAAGAGTTTCAAACTTTAGCAAGAAACGTTGCGATGCAGGTTGCTGCTTGTCCAAACGTTGAGTATATCAGTGTAGACCAAATTCCTGCCCAAATCGCTGAGAAAGAAAAAGAAATCGAAATGGGACGGGATGATTTAGCGAAAAAGCCTGACAATATTAAAGAAAAGATTGTTCAAGGAAGAATCGATAAACGTCTTCAAGAAATGACTTTGTTGGATCAGCCTTACATCCGTGATCAAAGTACATCGATTGAAGAATTGGTCAAACAAACTGGTTCCAAAGTCGGCGGAGAAATTTCGATCAGTCGCTTCGAGCGTTATATTCTTGGTGAAGGTATTGAAAAGAAAGAAGAAAATTTTGCTGATGAAGTTGCTGCACAATTAGGCAATAAATAATTCAGTTGAGAGTCGTTTAGTTTCTATATGGGTCAATCTTCCGTTCGGTTGACCTGTTTTTTATATATTAAGTAAATATAAGTCAATAATTGAAATTAATTGTATATTTTGGAATTTAACCCCCAAGCAATCCAAAAATCAAAATTATATTTGATATTACTTTTGTGTTAGTTCAAATCTTAGAAACCCTTATCTGGGAATACTTGCGTACTCCTTTACCACAATTAAGATAAAATGGAAAATAGATATGGCAAGACCAATCGAGCGAATAGAACAGGATATTGTTGAACTAGAAACAGCCATCAGCGCGATCGCAATACAACTCAAAAATGCTTATGAAAGTTATTTGTCGGTTTTGGGACAATCTGTATGTCAGCAGTTGATTTTAGCAAGTTATCATCTGTGTACTCAAGGTTATCCAGAAAAATTCCTTAAATTATCTTTAAATCAACGTCAAAAATTACAGCAAGCTATGCGTCATTTAGCAAAATCTGCATCCCAAGATATGCAAGCTTTAATTAATGATCGGGAATTAGAAGAAGTTGATGGAGATGAAGAAGAAATAGAAGAAATAGAAGAAATAGAAGAAAATATAGAAGAACATCTAGAAGACAAATTAGAGATAGAGGAAGAAAATTTAGCAGAAATTGCCCAAGAATTGGATATGGAAGATGATGAAGATTTAGCAGAAATTTCCCGAATATTGCAAGCAGAAGATGATACAGAATTCACAAATAGTTTTCCTCAAACTACTTCCTATACTTCAATTCCCCCAAATGTGAAAATACCATCTTTTTCTCATAATTTTTCTTCTCCCATGTTGTCTTTGGAACCCGCACTCAGCAAAAATTGGAAAAAATCCTTTAGTCCCAATACTTCCAATCCTATGGAATTAGCTGCTTGGCAAAAAAACTTAGAAAGAGCTATTAATTATATATTGAAAAGTTTGTCCCGCGATGGCAATCGTTTATTACAAAAAACTGATATCCTACCTCAAAAATTGCCAGAGCCGATTTTGGAAGCAGCAGCAGCCTCTGTTGAAGCATCTACAGACATGATTCCCGGGCCTCCCAATTTACTTAACTTGGTTGTTGGAATTGAAAGCGAACAAAAGCAATTGAATACGGAAAACTTGACTCAAGTCATGGCTTTAAACCTACGGTTAGTTGAAATAGAGTTTGCTGATGTTAAACTTTCTTCCGAACGTAAACAAATTCGCAATGTGTTGAATCAATTAGCCAAATTGGGTAGAGAATATCAATATAAACAGCGAGAGCGTTCTGTAGCTAATGCAGAAGCAGCTTGGCGTGCTAGTTGGTATGAGGATTAGCTCAAAGGTTATGAGTTATGAGTTGGGAGTTAGGAGTTATGAGTTATGAGTTAGGAGTTGATTAATTATTTTGGTGCCTTGTAACTGTCAACTGTCAACTATCAAAGATGAATAATGACAAACCAGATTGGATTAGATTGCAAAAAGCCTTGACGGTGGAAACGGAACAAGGTTTTATTAATTTGCAGGGTAGACAATATCTATTTAATGAGTTTCTGACTTTAATTTTTGGGAAATTTCCCGTCGGCTTACCTACAGATGAACGTCGTCGATGGCAGGAATTTGCTGTTAAATTTGCAAATTATCCCAATCTGGAAACTGAAGATAGACAGCATTTGGTAGCCGAAACTCGTCGCTATCTTTACAAGTTACAGCATCAAGGGGAAGAGGAAAGCAGTACCGATAATTATAATTATGATACTCAATCTGCTAATTCCCAACGGAAAGTCCAAGTCCAAATTCCTAAAACTAAAATTGTCGCCGAGATAAATCACCGACTTGCACCCGATTTAGAGCAAAAACTCAGCGATTTACCCCAAATTGGCTTTAAAAGGGCGGGACAATTACAGCGTCTTGGTTTGAATACGGTACGGGATTTACTATTTTACTTTCCCCGCGACCATATTGATTACGCGAATCAAGTATGTATCGGTGAACTACAAGCAGGTGAAACAGTGACTTTAGTCGCAACCGTAAAGCGCTGTAACTGTTTTTGTAGCCCTAAAAATAAGAAATTATCGATTTTAGAAATTCAATTAAAGGATAACTCCGGTATTTTAAAAATTAGCCGTTTTTATGCAGGCGCTCGTTACAGCAGTCGTGCTTGGCAAGAAAGTATGAAGCGTCGCTACGCTGTGGGTAGTACTGTAGCTGCTTGTGGATTAGTCAAAGAAAGTAAGTACGGTTTAACTCTTGATAATCCAGAATTAGAAGTTCTCGCAAATCCGGGAGATGCAATTGAATCGCTGAGTGTGGGTAGAGTCGTCCCAGTTTATTCCTTGACGGAAGGATTGGTGGCTAATACTTTGCGACAAGCGGTAATTGCGGCTTTACCTGCAACTGCACAATTGAAAGAACCTTTACCAAAAGGTTTATTAAAGAAATATCAATTAATGGAATTAAAAGAGGCAATTAATAATATCCATTTTCCCCCCGATAGCGATAGTTTGCGAGCAGCACGTCGTCGTCTGGTATTCGATGAGTTTTTCTACCTGCAACTGGGTTTACTACAACGTCAACAAAAAGCACGTCAAGTTCAAACTGGCGCGATTCTAGCCCCCCAAGGTGAGTTATTGAAACAATTCTATGAAATATTGCCATTTCAATTAACAGGAGCGCAGGAACGAGTTATCCGAGATATTCTCAAGGATTTACAAAAACCTACACCAATGAATCGTTTGGTACAGGGAGATGTCGGTTCTGGTAAAACTATTGTAGCGGTAATTGCGATTATTGCTGCTATTCAATCCGGGTATCAAGCTGCCTTGATGGCTCCCACAGAAGTCTTAGCAGAACAGCATTATCGGAAATTAGTTAGCTGGTTCAACCTCTTACATTTACCAGTAGATTTACTGACAGGCTCGACAAAAATTGCAAAAAGGCGACAAATTCACGCTCAGTTAGAAACGGGAGAATTACCACTTTTAGTCGGAACCCATGCTTTAATTCAAGACCCAGTAAACTTCCAACGATTAGGCTTAGTGGTAATTGACGAACAGCATCGCTTTGGAGTTCAACAACGAGCGCGGTTACAGCAAAAAGGGGAACAGCCTCATGTCTTAACCATGACTGCAACTCCGATTCCTCGAACTTTAGCGCTGACTATTCACGGTGACTTAGATGTGAGTCAAATTGATGAACTACCACCGGGAAGACAGAAGATTAAAACTACAGCTTTGAAGGGAAGCGATCGCAGTCACGCTTACGATTTGATCCGTCGAGAAATTGCTCAGGGAAGACAGGTTTATGTTGTTTTACCTTTGGTAGAAGAATCGGAAAAACTCGATGTGCGTTCAGCTGTGGAAGAACATAAAAGGTTGCAGGAAGCAGTATTTCCGGAATTTCAGGTGGGATTACTCCATGGTCGCATGAGTTCGGCGGATAAAGACGCAGCAATTACTAAATTTCGCGATCGCGAAACCCAAATTTTGGTTTCTACTACGGTGGTGGAAGTTGGAGTAGATGTACCGAATGCAACGGTAATGTTAATTGAAAACGCGGAAAGATTCGGGTTGTCACAACTGCATCAATTGCGGGGACGTGTTGGTAGGGGTGCAGCGCAATCTTTTTGTCTTTTAGTCAGCGGTTCTCGCAGCGCTGACGCTCAACAAAGATTAAAAGTATTAGAACAGTCGCAAGATGGGTTTTTTATCTCAGAAATGGATATGCGTTTTCGTGGTCCTGGTGAAGTTTTGGGGACTCGACAATCGGGTATACCAGATTTTACTTTAGCAAGTTTAGTCGAAGATGAAGAAATATTAGTTTTAGCTCGTCAAGCTGCGGAAAAAATTATCGAAATAGATGGAAGTTTAGACCAATGGACATTAATGAAAGACGAGTTGAAATACCGTTATGAAAAGTTAATGGGTGGAACTATTTTGACATGAATATTTCCAAACTGAATCGTTTTAGTTGATATTTATGAAACTGTTTTACATTTAAAAATCATTTTGTCTTTTTATTTCATATTTTCAATAAATAAAATTAATTTATATTTTCAATTTACACTAACACCCGAAAAAATCTTGTGTTTTAATAAGATAAAATAGGTCCAAACAGATTGTACACATACTTTGATTGTAAACTATGAAAGTGACCTATGTCACGTCCCAAAAAGAACGTAATTTGGTTGATTTAATGAAGAAATTCGCATTATTAATGACTATATTATCAATTATCACTAATTTTGTTTTTTTAATTACTCAGCACTGAGAAAAAAGTTGTGTTTATGTGTAGATTTGTTGCTTTTGATCGAATTTAAGGTATTTCACATCACCTTAAAAATCATGACACCGTATATTAACTGAGAATAATCCGAAATTAGATAAATTGAATTTTAAAAATTGGGGATAATAATAGTAAAGAATTTTATTTAATCGGAGTATCTGTGACAGAGTAATTTTGCCAAAATAAAACTAACAGACAATCATTAGCAGTCGAATTTTTAGGATAAATATCTGTAACACGAGACAACAGTTATAAAAACTCGACTTCTCAAAACTGCTGGTTTTAACATCAAAGATAGTTAAAAGGTCGTTTTTGTAGCGTTGTAGCATTACTCCGACTTCTTTAAGAATTAGATATAAACTTATCGAAATTACGTAAAAGTATAAGTCTTTAATATCACAACAAAAACGATAAAATCGTATTTTTATTGAGGAAAATCCGGGACTATATAACTGCTATATGTAAAAATTGCTGCAAATAGATTTATTGTCAGAAGTTAAAAATTAACCCTTATCGATAACGCGATCGCGATATGGTGAGGACTTACGCAACAAAGATTTGTCCGCAGCGACGGTCACTATGTGTAGGGAAACATTGACCAGGAGGGTGCGGGTTTAGAACTAGTACATGAAGGCAGAAGTAAGAGGGCAGATGGCGCAAATGCTTATTGTATAAACTTTTTATTAATATGAAGGTTAATATTATTAAGACTTAAGTTTTTGTATATTAGCTTTGAAACATAAAGTATTAGGAAGAGGAATTGTATAGAATTGAGTAAGAAGGCGATTTGTTTTGAGCAATCACCTTCTATCTGAAATTAGATGCAGTAATTTATTTCAATTAAACTCAATAGTATCGATAAAGTCCAAAATTATTTGCTTGAGTGCAACAGCTTCTTCTTTGATAAAACTAGGAGTTTTGCCATCTAAAAATGTACGTTGACTGCTAACTATGTAGAGAAATTCACCGTTAATAAATGCGATTAGTCCCCTATAAGCATCTAACTTTGTTGCAGTACCGTTATTTCCGGTTTTATAAATTCTTGAACCACCAGGCATATAAAGTAGCACGAAATAAGAACCTTCTAGGGTTTGTGCCATATATTCATTGTATTCGACTTCAGCTTCTGGCAAATTAGCTACTATTTCTTTAGGGACATATTTATTTATCAGAGTAGATTTGAGATATTCTTCTTGTCCAATCGTTTCCATTTCCTCCATCTGTTTAGTAGGTAAAGGATAATAATCTATTCTTAAAAAAGTACCTTGATCATCAGAAAAACTTACTGCACCTTCTTGACTTTGAACTTTACCACCTTGATGGGGGTTTACAGGAATTGGGACTGTAAAATTGTCCGATGGTGATTCATATTCTTCTATACTAAAAGCAATATCTACTATTGTTTCATCTTCATCTTCAAGTAATTCTTCTAACTCAGCTTCCTCGAAAGCCGCAATTACATCTTCTATGATTTCTTGAGCTTCTTCATCATCAAGTTTTAAAGCTTGCTGCAAACTTTTTAGTAAAGGTGTTTTTGATTTCGGAATATGCATTTCTTCTTCGTCTATGATTACACTTACTCCAGCAGCAAAAGCATCCTCTAAAAACTCATCTTCAAGTTTATCGTTAGCAGCATTAAACAGCGCTCCTGCTCCTTGTTGTTCAGCTAGATTGAGAAGTTTCTCAAGCATTTCTAATAAATCTTCATCGGAATATTCTTCAAAAATTTCAAATCCCCAAAGTATATCGACCAAAAATTCTATATCCACATCTTCCAAGGAAGAATCAGCTGCTGTGGTTATTAATGCAATTGCAGCCACTGCTTCCTCTGGAGTCAATGATTCTTTTAATGTTTTCTTTGAAGTAAAAAATTTATCGTATTTGCCCATAACTGTTACCTCCGTGGATGATTTTGAGTATAAATAAAAATTAGTATATGTTAAAGTTGTTGAAAAAAAACTCTTTGTATTATAAAGCCAAAATTATCCTTGTAAACGCTGTCAAATTATATTTAATTCCTATATTACTAAAATCAAATAACTTGTCATAAAGACGATAAAAAATACTACATAAAATCGAAATCCGCATTTTATATGCTTTGGCTGCATTTTGACTAATTGGAAACACTTTGTTAATTTTTGTTTCTAGTCGATAACTCTTTATTTTTATAGTTTTATAATTCTCGATTTTATCCTTTTAAGGTACTTTAAGTTTATTATCTCGCGTTTTGCTCATGACTAATCACAAATCAGCAATTAGTCACGAACTATTTTTTTTAATGTTCTTTATCTTACTTAATTAACCGACTCTAAATACTGATTGATATCTTCTGTAATCCGGGTAAGTTCAGCTTCGGTTGTCAAGCGAATGGTGTCAGAGCGGACAGTAAGTAAAACTTTTGCTGCGAAAGGACTAGCCCAGATGTTAGGATTACAAAAAATTTCTAGAAATACTTCTCCCGTATAGCGATATTCCATACTCGACTGGGGGTTTGGTCTACCGACACTACCAGCAGTTTGAGCCGCAACTGCTTTAAGTTTCTGCATCAATTCATCGATAGCTGCTTTTAATTCTCTTGCTGCTGCGGGTGAAAAGCTAAAAGATACGGAACCTTCAATCAGATTAAGTGTCAAATGATTTTCAGACATGAGTTACTTATCAAAACATCTCGTTACATTTTTATTTTCCCTCTTTATGGGGCATCATAATTAATAATATGTCCTACTAGTATTTACTACTCTAACTAATTGACGCTTCACCTAACTACAATTACTTACCTGTAAGGCTGATAATTTACAAATATTAAAAAGAGGGAAGAGGGAAGAAGTTTGGAATTGCAATGGGGATTTAAACCCCAACGCAATTCTTACACCGTATGACGGTGGGGAATTCAATCCATATTTGGACGGTTGTTAAATTACTTGTATTACTAATGAAAAAAATCTAATTAATTTTCTAATCAAAGCTTTATCGTATCAAGGCTTATAACTGTTTTCAATTATAAAAAATCTCAATAAACCAGTTGATATTTTCTAGTTAAAAAAATAAATATTTTTTACAAGTAACAATTTTATACATCTAATGCTAGTCTTAAGTTTTACATTAGAATGTAAGACACTAAATATTAAAAATACTTTATGATTAAGGATAATCGCGCAGTAGTAAGAAAAGTTCTAATTGTGACTCTACTGCTTAACTTATTTGTGATGGGATTAAAAGCCTCAGTAGGGATTGTCACAGGTTCCCTGAGTTTAATTGCTGATGCTTTGCACAGTGTCACAGACAGTGCAAATAATGTTTTAGGTTTAATTACTACTCAATTTTCTTCTCCGTTACCTGATAGAGAACATCCCTATGGACACCAAAAATTTGAAGCTGTAGGAGCTTTAGGAATTGCGGCATTTTTAGCAATTGCTTGTTTTGAAATTCTCCAAGGTGCAATTGAAAGAATTATTCAAGGAAGCAAACCAGTAACAATTTCCGGTTCACAATTGTGGTTATTACTGTTAGTGCTAGGTGTTAATATTTTCGTTGTTTTCTACGAAAGAACTGTGGGAAAAAGAGTTGGTAGTCCAATTTTAATTGCTGATGCTCATCATACGATGAGCGATGTTTGGGTGACTATTTGTGTGATGCTCGGTTTGATTGGTGTTTGGTTGGGTTATCAATGGTTGGATGTAGTCTTAGCTTTTCCTGTGGCTTTACTCGTGTTTTTTAGTGGTTGGACTGTAATCAAAGAAAACTTACCTTGGTTAGTAGATTCCATTGCGATCGCGCCGGAAATTATTTACGATATTGCTTTAAATGTCCCTGGTGTGGTCAATTGTCATGATATCGCTTCTCGCGGGATTGTCGGTCGTCAAGTTTTTATCGAAATGCATTTAATTGTTGATGCTAATGATGTAGAAACTGCTCATCGTATTACTGAAGAGGTAGAAACTCGTTTGGAAGCAAAGTTTAGTCCAGCCAGAATTTTGATTCACGTCGAACCTCCTACTTATAAATCCAATCAAATTAGTTTTTAACACTTTTCTGGTTAACTATAAACCTATACTTTTTGTTTCTAAAAAATATTATTTTTTAGAAACAAGTCGAACTTGTATTAGGAGCAAGTGAAGCTAAGTTTAAAGCAATTATTGAATCAAATATCGTAGGAGTTTATTTTGGTGACTTTACGGGTAGAATTTATCAAGCAAACGATGGTTTTCTAAAAACCTTCGGTTACACTCGCGATCAACTAGAAGCAGAGTAATGGGTAATGGGGAATGGGTAGCGTGATAAACCAATTCCCAATCACGGATTAAAATGGATTTCACGGATTTCACGGATTTAATTCCCAATTCCCAATCACGGATTAAAATGGATTTCACGGATTTCACGGATTTAATTCCCAATCACCAATTACCAATTACCAATTCTCTATTCCCACTCAATGGTTCCGGGTGGTTTGGATGTAATATCAAGCACAACTCTGTTTACACCTTTAACTTCATTTACAATCCGATTGGAGATGACTTCGAGTATATCATAAGGTACACGCGCCCAATCTGCGGTCATTCCATCTTCACTGGTAACTATCCGTAATACTACTGGATAAGCATAAGTTCTTTGGTCGCCCATAACACCTACGCTTCTGACTGGTAGCAGTACCGCAAATGCTTGCCAATATTTGTTATAAAGATTATTACGGTTAATTTCTTGACGTACAATTAAATCGGCATCTCGTAAAATATTTAATCGTTCGGCGGTGACTTCCCCTATAATGCGAATAGCTAAACCTGGACCAGGAAAAGGATGACGTTGCACAATTTCTTCTGGTAAACCAACGCAAAGTCCAACTTTACGAACTTCGTCTTTAAAAAGTTTCCGTAGGGGTTCTACTAATTTGAAACGCAAGTCTTTGGGTAAACCACCAACATTGTGATGACTCTTAATTTTGACTGCTACTCGTTCCCCTGTTTGCGGATCAACATTGGTATCTGCTGATTCAATTACGTCGGGATATAAGGTTCCTTGGGCTAGATAGTCAAAAGGACCAAGCTTTTTGGATGTCTCTTCAAATGCGTGGATAAATTCACGTCCGATGATACGTCGTTTTTCTTCTGGATCGGTGATTCCATCTAAGGCTTTAATAAAGTGTTCGCGAGCGTTTACATATTCAACCGGGATGTGAAACTGTTCTGAAAATAATTTGAGTAAGCGTTCCGGTTCTAACTTTCGCATAAAGCCTTGGTCGATGAAAACGCAAGTTAATTGGTCTCCAATGGCTTTATATAGCAAAAATGCTAGTGTGGAAGAATCAACCCCTCCACTGAGCGCTAACAACACTCGCTTTTCACCAACTTTAGCGCGAATTTCTCTAATCGCTTCTTCTACAAAAGCATCGGTTGTCCAGGTAGGTTCGCTTTCACAAATTTGATAAACAAAATTGCGGATTAAGGAAAATCCACCGACAGAATGCACGACTTCTGGATGAAACTGCACACCGTAAAGTTTCTTCTCGTGGTTGGCGATCGCCGCACAAGGAGTATTATCTGTATGGGCTAGTAATTCAAACCCGGAAGGCATTTTAATTACTGAGTCACCATGACTCATCCACATGGTGGTACCATCTTCAACACTGGTAAGCAAGTTTGTCGAATCGTCTATATACAAAGCGGCTTTACCATACTCACCGCGATCGGACTTTTTAACTTCTCCACCGAGTTGTTGCACCATCAACTGCATACCGTAGCATACACCCAAAATCGGGATTCCCAAATGCCATATTTCGGGATCGCAATGGGGAGCTTTCGCATCATAAACGGAACTCGGTCCACCCGAAAGAATAATTCCTTTAGGATTAAGTTGACGAAGCTGCTCGGCTGTGGTGCGATAGGAAATAACTTCGGAATATACTTGAGTTTCGCGGATTCTACGAGCAATTAGTTCGGAATACTGAGAACCAAAGTCGAGAATCGCAATCATTTGCCGATTAACAAGATTTTTAGATTCTACTTTTTGAGCTTGAGGAGCATCTTTAGTTAGTAGACTCACCGCTGTGTTCATAATGGGGAAGTTAGGAAATTAAGGATTTACGATAGCTTGCGATTTGGCTAAATACCACAAGGGCTAGCTGGATTCAGGCAAGATTTTTAACTACTTTTGCATCAAACGCAATATCGATATATGCGCCTGCGGCAATTCTTATATCTGTCAATGCTATTAAGATTAAAAAGTTACCTTAAACCCGCTCCAAAAAGATATACTTATTTATTGGAATTTCTTATGTTTATTTTTATTAACTTACCATAAGTTCGTCATTGTGGGTAAAAGAGACTTTGTTTTTTTTGGTAAATAATCCAAATTTTTCAAGTTGATTATGGTTGTATTATGTAGCTATAGGTGAGTTTTTGAGAAAAATCAATTGAAAACAGGCGTAAATTAGATAAAGAACGGTCATATCTTCCCTAAGACATTTTGGGTAATATATCAACCGAGAACGGGGGTATTATTTATTCTTTAAAGATAAATATAATATATAACTGTAAATTTTAAATTTACCTAAAGAATTTTAAATTTTTTACACATTAGCATCTATGAGTAAGTTTTGCATTTTTTCTATAGAAAGTCCTTGTTGGATATATTGGGGTGAGTCGGGATTATAAGGACTTTTTAAACGGTCAATACTAATAATATTTGCCTGTTGGGGTATCACGGGAACATCAGGATCGAAAGCAGTTGGGCGCATCAAAGAACTAGAAAAACCTCTAAAAATAGCAACTTCGTCTTGTTCACCGTTGATTTCCACTGTTACCAGTAAGACTTCTTGAGGACGTTTAATCGTGTATTGTTCAAGTCGTTTATTGATTGGATTGTTCATGAAAATTGTAAATAGTTAGGAGTGAGGAGTGAGGAGTTGGTGGTTGGTAGTTAGTGGTTGGTTGTTAGTGGTTGGTAGTTTTTCTAATAAGCACTGTTAACTGTCTCCCCATCCTCTGATCTGTTCTACTGTGGTGCAGCAGAACGTCCTTGCTTACCGAGCTTGACGGCTACGAAATAAATTAGGCAAAGAACGTAGAAAACTAAGCCAATAATACCTAGAAAGCCTAAGAAGCCGGTGTTGTTGGTGTTGGGGTGGAAATACTCTTTGAATAATAATGGTGCTTCCAACCAAACTTTGCAGTAAGAAGACTGGAGAACAGTTTCAGAAAAAGCACAACCTAAGAATGGAATAGTTGCAAGCGCTCCTAAAATAGAATAAATGGTTGTAGCCCAACGCCAAGAGGTAAAAACAAATTTTAATGCTCCCTCGGAACCGTACTGAATTTCATCGTTCAAGTCTATCCAGAACCATAATGAAATTGGGATCAAGATACGTGCCATTAAAGACGAAATAAAACTGACTCCAAAACCACCAATCATCAAATAAATTGTAATTGCAAGTAAACTTGAGACACGCCAGTAAATAGTCAACAGACGTTGGATTGCTTCAGCTTTTTCAACGAATGCCCAAATCAGTAAGACTAAAGGAATAAACACCGCAAATAAAATAGCCAAACGGTAGTCCATCCAAACTAACGGGCGAAACCAAACATCATTCATAATTACGATTGAGTATATACAATTCCAGACTTTAACCAAGAAAGTCAATATTTAAAAGTGAAGTATTTAAATATTTTGAGATTTTAATTAATTATAAAGACTTCATCATCCGACAAGAATTATTGCTGGGTTATATTGGTGGATTATTTGCTTTCAAAGTCGTGTTTGTCCGCAACAAGATGAATCTACTACACAGTTAAAAGCTCGATTCCTCCCAAGTTCAGGGAGAGCTAAATCACTCACCCTGAGTATCCCAAATCATTCATTGCTTTGGGTTGTTTTGGGAGGAAAAGACCACGCTTGTATGCTTCATGCTGATGGATGCGGGATAAACCTGCAATCTTAATCAGGTACTTTCAACTTTTGTGAGTCAAAAAACGATGATTTAGAGCATGGGGAAGAATCTAATTTCTTGCGTGGGGAAAGAAACATTAAACGCGAAAATGACGAACTTAATTTTTAGTCGTCGTAAATTTTGCACTCATCAGCTTCAGGGTTTTCATCACAGTACTTCTCTAAGGAGTTTTTGGGCTTAGATTGACGCTGGTGAGAAGCTTCTGCTTGTAATTCTTCTACTGCATCCCAAGCAGCAGCGCACTCTGCGGAGTTGCTTCCTGAAGTATCGCAAACAGCGCGAGCTTCTTGAAGTTCTTCTTGAATTTTATCTTTGATATCGCTCATGGCTTTTATTGTGTTAGACAGTTCTTAATACAAGTATAGAAAAAGTTCGACAAAGACAGTTTGACGGTATTAACCATTGTAACTAGCTTTGTGCGTCAGTAACGCGATGTAATCGAGCGGCACTATCAAAATACCGCAAATATTCTGGTGTATAGAGTCTCCAACTTAAACTTTTAATATTTTGAAGATTTTTGCAAAGTTTTCATACCCAGTTTTAGAATCGAGCCACTCAAACAGTCAATTATTGTAAGATGCATTTAAGGTTCCTGGGCATAGTCATATATTAAGAGAAATAAAAATAAAAGTATGATTCCTCAAAACATCAAAATATAACAACTTTTAAACTCATGGTAGATAAAATGCAGTGGATAAACGTCTTGTCAACTCGTCCTTCTCTGGAAGCAGCAATTTCTGAAGTTGTAGAAGAAGCTTTAAGGAAGTTATCGACAAAACCAAATTTAGGACTAGTGTTCATCTCGTCTGCTTTTACAAGTGAGTATTCGCGGCTGTTACCTTTGCTTGCACAGCAACTAAATGTACCCGTACTAATTGGCTGTAGTGGTGGTGGTATTGTTGGTACAAATGGTTGGGGACAAGCTCAAGAATTGGAAGCCGAAGCGGGTTTATCGCTGACTCTAGCCTATTTACCATCCGTAAATATTCGTCCGTTTCATATTGTTGCTGAAGAGTTGCCAGATTTAGACAGTTCACCGAATGCTTGGATAGATTTGATCGGCTTACCACCTTCACCCACTCCACAATTTATTTTGCTTTCAAGCAATTTCGCAAGCGGTATCAATAATTTATTGAAAGGTTTGGATTTTGCTTATCCGGGTTCTGTGACTGTTGGAGGACAAGCAAGCGATGGTGGGATGGGAAATAATATCGCCCTATTTTGCAACAATAAACTTTATCATCAGGGTACTGTAGGAGTAGCTTTAGCTGGCAATATTCAGTTAGATACAATCGTCGCTCAAGGTTGTCGTCCAATTGGTATTCCCTATCAAATTAGCAACTGCGATCGCAATATCATTTTAGAACTTGATGAACAAGTACCATTAATTTTGTTGCGCGATTTGATTGCGAGTTTAAGTGAATCTGAAAAAATCCTCGCTCAAAATTCTTTGTTTGTGGGTGTAGCGATGGACGAATTTAAACAAGATTTACAGCCAGGAGACTTCTTAATTCGTAATATTCTAGGAGTAGATCCAACAACTGGTGCGATCGCGGTTGGTGATTACCTACGTACCGGACAGCGAATACAATTCCACCTCCGTGATGCTCAAACTTCTGCTCAAGATTTAGAATTTTTGCTCAAAAAATATCGAGATCAACAAACCTCGGTTCCATCACCTGTGGGTGCTTTAATGTTTTCTTGCTTGGGTAGAGGTCAAGGACTCTATAGAAAGCCAAACTTTGATTCTACATTATTTCGACGTTATATCAAAGATATACCCGTGGGAGGATTTTTCTGTGGTGGTGAAATTGGTCCGGTTGCTGCTAGTACTTTTCTCCACGGTTACACCTCGGTTTTTGCAATATTTAGGGAAACGGGGAATTAACCCTCAAGAGTACAAATTTCTTTCTAAAAGGTGAATTCGATTAATAGTTTCGTAAGTCGGGTTTTTAAGATAAATCTGGGTTGTAACAGATAATCAGCATCAAAACCCGACGAATTACTCTACGAATAATTTAGGTCTTACAGCTTCCTGATCATAATTGCCGAATCGAAGCAATCAACATCCAACTCACGTTAATTACAATCGATGTTGCCAGAGTGGAACAAATCTTATGTATATTATTTAATTTTAACAAGATGCTGCCACCAAGCTAATTTTTTTAATAATTTTTTGTTTATCACTAGAAAATGATAAACCACCATGAAATTCACTAATGTAATATCCTAAATAATCTAAATCTTTTCCTCGATTAAATTGTGATAATAAATTGGAATATGCCTTTTGAGCCTTACTAATATTATCGCCGACTTTTACCCCTTTTTCGGTAGGATAACGGGAATTAGAAGTAAACATTGACTCTACTCGACTTTGACTGGGATTATTGGTATCAGAAAGTCCTGTAATCTCTAATCCATCATATTTCCACGTTGTAACATATGAACTATAACAACCATCGTCATACTTGATAGTTCGGCTTTTGGGTTTACCTAATTTTTGAATAATTTCCTTTTCTTGCATCCCCAGTTTGATACCACCAATAGATATTTTAGTGAGGTCAATTTCTTTTTTATTGGACTTATGTCCAAGGTAATTAATATTGTTGGCAGTATTATTTTCACCGATAGCACTAGGGCTGACAGCAATCACTGTTACCAAGCAAATACATGGCACTATTTTTTTTAACATCACTATACTCAAAATATTGCTGATTAAAAATTGTATCAAAGTGCGGATTTTTTCTCAGTATTGCCATACACTTTTGCCAACTGTCAACTGAGTAACAATGTCGCATGATTATCAATAAACCTATGATGACCATCGGGACTAATTGCACCGTATTTCTCGAAGTGAAGACGTACTTTTTCGGGAAATTCGGGATATTCAAATATGGCATCTCCGGCAGCAATATTCGCCCAAAAATCTTGTAATATCGGAGCGAGTTCTTCTGCTTTTTCTTGGGTGAGATTTAACGGAGATAAAGTTAGTAGTTTGATGATGAAGGGAGAACTGCGATCGCCCATCCATTGCCGCGAAGTTTGTTGTAAATTGGGAAAATTAGTGACTGATTCTACTTTACAAGATGATATTTGTAACCTTCCTTCACCGTGATTACCCTGGTGGTACTCTAGTAATCGATAGGGATGGGGATAACTGACCAAAGAGCCTGTAGTAATATCGTATACATTATCTTTGTAAGCTATATCTTGGATATGTAAATGTCCGGTAAAGACTAACTGAACGTTGTAACGTCGCAGAATTTGTAACAGTTCCGCTGCATTATCTAACATATAGCGGTTTGCCATGGGGTGACGGGCTTGATTGGGCAAATGCTCGATGACGTTGTGATGAACCATTACTAAAATTAATTCATCGCGAGTTGCGGCTAAAACCTTTTCTAACCAGCGCAACTGATTATCATCTAAACGTCCGATTTGCTTGCCTTCGTCATCAAAATTATTAGAATTAAGAGCAATTAATCGAACCGACGGTAACAATTGACAAGTATAGTAAAGCTGTTCTGTATGTTCGTAACCAAATTTACGGTAAAACTGGGGAAATTCCTTAAAAGCGATCGATTGCTCATTGGCATTGATAACAGGAACATCGTGATTACCAGGTATCACATAAGTTGGAAAAGGCAGATTTGCTAAACGTTCTTGTAACCAAGTATGATTTTCTGGTTCACCATGTTGAGTTAAATCTCCTGGTAGTAAAAGAAAATCTAAATCCAGTTGGGTCAAATGTTCCAACACACTATTAAAAGCCGGGATGCTAACTTCCACTAGATGAAAGCGACTCGGATGATCCCAGATAGTATGGGGAAGTGCAACGTGTAAATCACTAGCGATCGCAAAACGAAATTTTAGACTCATTGAAGTAAATAAAATGTTATGTAGGGTGTTAAAAAACGCTTTTCAAATAGAGTATAACGCGGAAAAACGAGGAGTTAGGAGTTAGGAGTTAGGAGTCAGGAGTTAGGAGTCAGGAGTTAGGAGTGAGGAGTGAGGAGCTTTTAACCTTTAACCTTTCAGTATAGAGACCTTTGAGCTTAAAAAAAGGAGAACATTATTGAATCGCGTTCGAGTTCGTCAGCACGTTAATCCATTAGGAATAAAATATCAAACACCGATCAATCCAATTGATTGGGAAAATATTTATCTAAATCAGAATCAACCTTTACTTTTGGATATTGGTTGTGCTAGGGGTCAATTTTTAATCGAAATGGCTCAATTAGAACCTAATTGGAATTTTCTGGGTTTAGAAATTCGCGAACCTTTGGTAGAAGCAGCCAACAAAATTCGCGCGGAGTTAGGATTAACAAATTTACATTATCTATTTTGCAATGCGAATAACTCGTTAAAACCGCTTTTATCTTCCTTACCAAAAGGTATTTTACAACGAGTGACAATCCAATTTCCCGACCCTTGGTTTAAGCATCGTCACGCGAAGAGAAGAGTTGCACAACCGCAATTAGTTGCAGAATTAGCAGATTATCTCGCACCTGGGGGAACTGTATTTTTACAATCGGATGTTAAATTTGTAGCAGTAGAGATGTGCGGACGTTTTGAGCAAAGCTCGGCTTTTCACAGAGAAAGCAAAGAATGGTTAGCAGAAAATCCTTTAAATGTTGCAACTGAACGAGAATTATTTACCTTAGAAAAAAACCAACCTGTTTATCGTGCTTTGTTTACAAGAGTCTAGATTTAGAACGGGTAATGGTAATGGTTAGTTGTTTGTTGTAGAGCGGTTCATGGGAAGATTTTCCTCTAAGACTCATAAAAATAATTAGTACTTCACCATATTGCGGTGTAATAAATTCGTATAGACAGCATCTCCCTTGCTGGTGAAAATAAGCGAGCGGTGCATCAAGGTGTAATTACCGAACAAGGCAATGGGGATGATTTTTTTCCATTGAACTTGTTATTCTTTTGCCAAAGCTTGGGGTTAAACAGGGAATAAGGGCGATCGCCAAGCAAAATTTGGCAAAACCATAGGATAAGAAATGCAAAATGTAACGGAATGCAAAGTATAATGAAAACTACGAAATGTTGAAAAATATTAAATAAAGTTTGGTAAATGCGAGTAGCTATCGCCGGAGCAGGCTTGGCAGGGCTTTCCTGTGCCAAATATCTAATTGATCAAGGTCATACTCCCGTAGTCTTGGAAAGCCGAGACGTATTGGGTGGTTTAGTAGCAGCGTGGAAAGATAATGACGGCGACTGGTATGAGACTGGACTGCACGTATTTTTTGGGGCTTATCCGAATATGTTGCAGTTACTCAAAGAACTCGGTATTGAAGAGCGTTTGCAGTGGAAAGAACACACGATGATTTTCAATCAACCGGAAAAGCCAGGTACTTACAGTCGCTTTGATTTTCCGAATTTGCCAGCTCCATTAAATGGGATTGTGGCAATTCTCAGAAATAACGATATGTTGACTTGGGGTGAGAAAATTGAGTTAGCCAAAGGGTTGGTTCCGGCTATGCTCCGGGGTCAGAAGTATGTTGATTCTACAGATAAATATACTTTTTCTGAATGGCTTAAGCTTCAAGGAGTGAGCGAGGAAGTACAGCAAGATATTTTTATTGCTGCTTCTAAATCGTTAAATTTTATTAATCCTGATGAAATATCAGCCGTTGTCCTGTTAACTGCCCTCAATCGCTTCCTCAAGCAAAAAGACGGCTCCAAGATGGCTTTTTTAGATGGTTCTCCTACCGAGCGTCTTTGTCAACCCCTTGTAGATTATATCGAAGCTGGTGGTGGGGAAGTAAAGATAAACGCGCCTTTGAAAGAAATCTTACTGAACCCAGATGGTAGCGTCAAAGGATTTTTGATGCGTGGTTTGCATGGAGCATCTGACTATATCGAAACTGCCGATGCTTATGTATCGGCAATGCCGGTTGATGTCATGAAAGTAATGCTACCAGAAGCTTGGAAGGATATAGAATGCTTCCAAAAGCTGGATGGATTAGAAGGTGTGCCGGTGATTAATATCCAATTGTGGTTTGACCGTAAACTTACAGATATTGACCAATTATTATTTTCGCGATCGCCACTTTTGAGCGTTTATGCTGATATGAGCAACACTTGTCGCGAATATAGTGACCCAAACCGTTCTATGCTGGAATTAGTTCTTGCACCGGCTGAAAATTGGATTAATAAATCTGATGCGGAAATATTGCAAGTAACTCTTGCCGAATTGTCAAAACTGTTTCCTATGCACTTCGGCTCGTCCGAACCAGCAAAGTTACTGAAACATCATGTGGTAAAAACACCGCGCTCAGTTTACAGAGCAATTCCTGGTCGTCAGGAGTATCGTCCAGAGCAAGTTACACCCATCTCTAACTTTTTCTTGAGTGGAAGTTACACCATGCAACCATTTTTAGGAAGTATGGAAGGAGCAGTACTTTCTGGTAAACTAACAGCGCTCGGTGTGAATAAATCATTTTCAGTAAAGAGTTCTTCCAGCGTGCAAATGCCTTCCATCCAGCCTGCAACGAATGCTGCAACTGTCTGATTCCCCCCCATGCATGAAAACGTCGGTCTCTGTAGATGAGTCCTACCAAATTTGTCGGCAAATCACAGCAAAGTATGCCAAAACTTTTTATTTAGGCACTTTGTTGATGAATCCAGCGAAGCGACGCGCAATTTGGGCAATTTACGCCTGGTGTCGTCGTACAGATGAATTGGTGGACGGTCCTGGTGCTGCTATGACCACTCCCGAAACTCTAGATTTATGGGAGCAGCAGCTCGAATCCATTTTTGCTCAACATCCCCAAGAAAATGTTGATGTAGCTCTTTCGGATACATTAAAGCGCTATCCCATGGATATTCAACCCTTTCGGGATATGATTTCCGGTCAGCGTATGGATTTGTACCGCAGTCGTTACGAAACGTTTGATGATTTATATCTTTACTGTTATCGGGTAGCCGGTACTGTAGGTTTAATGTCAACAGCGGTGATGGGGGTAGATCCTGAGCAAAATACTGCTGCTTGGAACCGTGATAAGCAGCTTTATATTCCCTATGAAGAAGCAATCTCTTTAGGAATAGCATCTCAACTCACCAATATTCTTCGCGATGTCGGTGAAGATGCTCAAAGAGGACGAATTTATATTCCCATAGAAGATTTAGCCCGGTTTAATTACACTGAAGACGATTTACTTAAAGGTATAGTAGATGACAGGTGGCGTTCCTTGATGAAATGTCAAATTCAAAGAGCGCGGCAATTTTACGCTCAAGCAGAGAAAGGTATTAGTTACCTCTCTCGCGATGCTCGTTTACCAGTTTGGGCGGCTTTAACTCATTACAGTCGCATCTTAAGTGTTATTGAGCGCAATGACTACGATGTGTTCAATCAACGAGCCTACGTACCACAGTGGAAAAAAATCGGCACTCTGCCCTTTGCTTGGTTGCGATCGCAAATATCTTAGGTATAAAGAACATCAACGCACTGGGATATCAAATTTATCCTAGTGTGTATACAATTTTTTTAATTTAAATTTTTTAATTTAAATTTTTTAATTTAAATATTGACTTGTTCTTTGTTATCTGCTACTATTCATATTTGTTAGACCGGGAGAGATGGCTGAGTGGTCGAAAGCGGCAGATTGCTAATCTGTTGTACGATTAAGGTCGTACCGAGGGTTCGAATCCCTCTCTCTCCGTTACTAAATTTGAATTACTCAAATTAGTTTCTAAATTAAGCAAATACAGTTAATGGTGCGTTCAAACTTTTGTTTAAACGCACCATTCTTGTTATGGTATATCTATCGGGTGGCTTTTAGAAACCTCTGAAGTTATAACCGACTCCCACAGAAAGACCAAGGTCAGTTTCATTAAAAAATGCTGCATTAACAGCTGCTGTAGCTGTAAATTTGTCTGATAACGGTACGTCTACACCACCAGAAATTAAGAACGATAATTGTGAATTATTTCCAGTTGCTAAAGCTAAACCGGCTCCAACATAAGGAGCAAAAGGTAATCTTTCACGGAAAGGATCTGTTACTTGCTCAAAAGAAAAATCATAGGTAACGGGAACTAAAATTACAGTATCATTACCAAGAACGATTGAAGGACGCACCGACAAAATATCTGTCAATCCAAGTTTACTGATTACCATAAAGTTACCATCCCCTAAAGCAGAATCACCACCCAAACCGATGTTTCCGGCAATACCGACATAGCTAGAACCACCACGGGTAGAACCACCAAAATCAATATCTGCTTGAGCTAAATCTGAAGAAGGAGATATTGATGGTTTGAGATTAGCTTGTGGATATTGTAGATTTGTTTGATGCTGCTCACGAGCAAGTTCCCTAGATGAAGTTGCTGTTGTTCCAGGAACAGGTGTAACATTTTGAGGTATTTGGTTATCCTTATTAGATGTTACTAATTCGGGATTAGCTGATAAATTTGATTCTTGAGAATTTCCATCAGAAAAGCTAGAACTAAAATATTCAACATCCTCGTTTTCCTTTTCAGAAGGAACTTGGTTGATTGACGGTACAAAAGAACCATCAGCAGCGTCATCTACTATTTGAGCAGAGACAGACAAACCACCACTTAATAATGTAAGGGTTGCCAACGACAGCGAAAAAACGCTTTTACGAACAAAAATGGTATTCACGTTCACTCCTAAAAGAATATAGCCATTTAAATATTGACTAGCTTATTTCTAATCTATTTTTGGCGATATTGAACATTTAACATCAAAAAAAATCCAGCTACATCCATAATTAGGGAGAATTTATCTAAATTTAGTACATTTGAATTTTTCGTAATATCGTCAGTTAAACGGTTGACAAAAATATACTATACATATAATAAAATATCTTTTTCATAGAACGCGATTCGTAATCAACCCTTCGATTCCTAAACTACAGAAGTCAGATTTTTAGAATAAGTATCTGTAACACCAGAGAAATTTCCTAAAAACCCGACTTTTAAACTGCACTTTTGACTCTTTAGGATAATACTCTCATTAATATACGATGAATCTCCCATCAAAATTTTCTGATTTCATCTAAGGGATTGATCAAATATTTTCAAAATGTAACTAGCAAAGATAATTCATAACCGTATATTAGCTTGTTTGTCGCAATTAAATTATAGCGGAAATAATTTAATTAATTATTCATCAAAAATTAATACAAGTTATCTATTTGTTTACACAACAAATAAAACATCTGATTATCTTATTTATTTTTTTTCATCAACAGTAATATTTCATAAGTCTATTGATTTTTGATAAAAATTAAGTAAAGATGCAATTTTAATAGGAACTTATATGATATCTTTGATTATTATTCCGAAAAAAATAATTAAAAACTTATACTATTATTGATGGTTGTTTTACATATCTAAAAACAGCAAATTTATCAATATTTTCAAGCTAATTATATTTTTATCCTGTAGGAACAAAAGTTAATTAATAATTATGTTTGATTAGGGTAAAAAAATCAAACTTGATTAAAATAATCTTAACTTTATTTGATGCATAGTGTACTTTTATTATTGGAAAAATTATTTTATGTTTTCTGTTACTGAGGTACTATATTTTTTTGCTTTTACAATTAAAGTTGTAAAAATGGTATTGCTTCTATAGTCAGCTATCTTGAATCATACCTTAAATTCAAGAGATATAAAACTAGTTATTAGAGTTACTGAAAAAAATGAACAGAGTTAAAATTTTGAACTTAGAAATAGATAATTGGTCCAAAAAAGAATTGCTTGATAATTTAAAATCAGGGGTAATATTTACGCCAAATGTAGACCATCTAATTAAGCTTCAAAAAGATACAGAATTTTTTCGAGCTTATAGTATTGGAGATTATAAAATTTGTGATAGTCAAATCCTAATGTACGCATCGAAATTCTTAGGAACACCAATTAAAGAAAAAATATCTGGTTCTGACTTATTTCCGGCTTTTTGTAATTATCATAAAAATAATCAGGATATTAAAATTTTTCTATTAGGTGCTGCTCAAGGTGTAGCATATCGCGCACAAAAAAAAATTAATCATAAAATAGGAAGAATGATTGTTGTTAACACTTATTCTCCACCTTTTGGTTTCGAGCAAGATGAAGCCGAATGCCAGAAAATAGTAGATATAATTAATAATTCAGATGCCACAGTATTGGTGATAGGATTGGGTGCGCCAAAACAAGAAAAATGGTTATACAAATATAAGGATAAGTTAAACTCTATCAAAATATTTATGGCATTAGGAGCAACTATTGATTTTGAAGCAGGGAATGTAAAAAGAGCGCCAAAATGGATGAGTGAAATCGGATTAGAATGGTTATTTAGATTGTTATGCGAACCAAAAAGATTATGGAAAAGATATTTATTCGATGATATTCCTTTCTTGCTCTTAATTTTGAAACAAAAACTTAATTTGTATATAAAGAAAGACGCTGAGGATAGCCAAACTTTTTTAATTGATAAGTATTAGATAAATCTTGTAATTTAGTTAAACAAAGCGGCAGATTAAATAAAATTCTGACCGCTATTCAAAACAAAATAGATTAAGTTAGCTTTTTAAACAAAATTATATATTTAGGAATGGCGGCAACTGGCACATTGTTATTGTTGGGTGTGTGAGGAGAGTTAATTTTAACCTAGCAATAAGGTTTATAGCGTCACGCACCATCAACCTAATTAAAAAAAATATAAAAAAATAATTAACCCTTTGTAAAGTAAAACAAAAGGGTCTTTTTTTGTTAGCAAAGATTATATGAAAATTTCATAAATGAATTTACGATATCGAAATAATATCAGCTAAATTCTGTAAATAAGCCTTTCTAACTAACATTTCAGGTGTGCTATTAAGTCCGACTTTATTTAAAATTTCTTCCCAACGATATACCCAATCATGTCTCAATAATGAATTAATTAGATTTTGTTTACGTATTTTTTGTAATCTTTCTGGTTGTGCATCCAATTCGGCAATGATATCTATTAATTCAGTTGTTTTATCAGGTACTTCAATTACAGCATCACACCAGTCAAAATGTGTATTGTAAGCTTCGCAAACTGGTGGTGTTCCAATCATTACTGCTCCTCCTGCGGCTCCTTCAAAAAAGCGTGAACCTAGTTCTTCTTGTCCTCCTGTTTGATTTCCGCTATCAAATTTTGCTTTATTAGCAATAAAATAACGACTTCTTTTAATTAAATTACTATATAAAATTCGATGTTCTTGATAATTTCTCATTTCTAAACCTTTGAGAGAATCGTAGAGATAAAGAAAGTTTTCCCGTTTCGTTAACTCTAGTAAAGATTTATGCGTAATTTCTGAACGACGACCTATACTATAAACATCGATATGTCTTTGAGAAAGCTGCGGATAAGGACAGAACTTTACAGCATCTACTCCATAAGGCAAACTATAACAAGGACGTTTAACTAACTGATTTATCGCATCAACGCTTTTACTCTGAGTGGTAAATATATAGTCGAAATCTTTAGCTAACTTTAAACAAAGTGCAGTTTTGGGATTTTCAAGTTCTTTTGTCCAAAGTTCGTCTATCCATAATACCGCTTTTTTACATTTATCTCGCCATCCTTTGATTGCATTAATGCAAGTCATGTCCCAAAAATGTTGGCAAATAAAGAATAATAAATCGTATTCTTTATCTATGACTAATTCTTTACAGCCAGAATGTAATAATTTGTTTTGACCTAAAATTGAACCGGCACAGTTAGCCGCTTTTTTTATGACTTTAGATTTAAAATTAGATAGATATACTGGAGAAAATAAATCGGCATAATCAAAATTACTAATCATATCTTCAAATTCGTATTCCGCAGAACGAAAAGCTTCGGAATGAAAACCTCGCATTGATATTATTAAAATACGGGGTTCTTGATGAGAATTAATATAAGAATCTGGGATATTAGAGTTAAATTTTGATTGAAAATCCAGTTTGTGTTTGATAGTTTCTAACATAATTGCAATATTTTTTGAATCGATAAAATGTGTTTTTTGGCATCTATTAATTGAAGATTTTGAAATTAAGATAGTATCTTGCTTAAAAGTGCTTGTTTTGGAGCATTTACTGTTTGCCAGTCATCTTGTAATATGCCTCCAGTACCTTTACTATTAGGATTCCAGCACCAATAGGCAAAGCTCAAATTATTCTGTTTGATGTAATCCACAAACTTTCGGTGCCAGATACCTTCTTTGGATTTACTGTCAACATGGTATCCACCAAATTCGCCAACAAGAATGGGAGCGATGCGTTTTGTCGCAATATAGTGAAATCCTATTTCCCAGCGTTGGTAAAGATTTTTGGGGAATGCTGCATCTTGAAACCAGGAGACTTTTGCACCACCGTATTCGTGAGGAGAATAAACAAGTTTGTGAGGTTTTTTCAGATGTATCGGATATTCACGAACACCCTCTAAATTTGCACCCCAAAAGTAGCCATGCTGTCGTTGATTGGGTACATTTTTTTCTACCCCCTCTACCACAATCAACCAATTAGGATTTACCTGAAGAATCTTGTCTCCAGCTTTCTGTGCAGCTAAACGCCAATCTGTTGATGTATAATCAGTTCCCCAACTTGCACTACCGTGAGGTTCGTTTTTCAAATCTGCACCGATAACATTGAGTTGATTTTTATAGCGTTTCGCTAACAGAATCCAAGTATCTACCCAATCTTTTTCTGTAAAACCATCTCCATACCATAATTCTGAAATATGTCCATCTTTAAGACAGTGACTATCTAATAAAATCAGCAATCCCTGTTTCTCTGCTTCTTGGATAATTAAATCCATTACTTCTAAGGGAGTCTTTTCATACAGTTCAATGTTCGCACCAATAGAAAAATCTATACCACTAATTTGAGAAGATTGCAGTGCTTCCACGGAATAAGGTAAGCGAATTAAGTTATAACCCAAGCTTTTAATATGACCAAGCATTTGCTTGTAGTCTCTGACCCATAGACCATGAGGTGCGTGGGTTTCAACTTCCATACCAAACCAGTTGATACCCCTTAGTAAGATTACTTTACCAGTACTGTCAACGATGTGAGAACTTTGTGTATAAAAGGGAGGCACAATGGTAGTAGCTGCAACTGAAGTATTACCTTTAAATGTCCCGATTAATTGAGAAAAGCCAAAACTGAAACTTATACACAACCATCCAAGTATCAATCCGGTCAAGATACGTTTGTTAGTTCTTCTCAACTTTGGGCTTGTTTTATGAATACTAAATAGTCTGCATATAGTCTGTTTAAAACTATTGAAGATACTACGGGTAACAGGTGAGTTAAGCAGCATAATTGTTTTACATAGAACTGATTGTACTCTTTACACTGTCATAAAAATGTTCTCGACGTAGCACAGACCATGTAAGTCTGTTGTCAAGAAGTTTTTCCTGTTCTGCTTTATTAAATGCTAATAACTGCATTAAACTACGAGCAAAACTTTTTGGATCATCGGCTATTTTAATCGCAGACGGATAGCTAGAAATGCCTCGCATGGCTACATTTGTAGCTACTATTGGGCTTCCAGAAGCAATAGCATCCAGAGTTTTGATTTGAATTCCCCCACCGCTAACAGAAGGAATTGCAATCACTTTGGCTAATCCCATAAATGCCTGTGCATCAGTTACAAAACCGCAATATTTGACATTGGGATATCGTTCGATTAACCATTTTGCACCAGAGCCAGCAACATGAATTGAGATATTTGTAGGTAAATGAGGATAAACCGCTTGGAAAAACCACTCTAAGCCAGACTTGTTCGCTTTCCATGTCCAGCTACCGATGATTCCAATATCACAGTTTTTGGTTGCGGAATTTTTTGATGGTATTGTCCAGCTAGAAGGTAGATGAAAGACTTTACTAGTTTTATTTTGGGTATAAAAGTAATTGGAATCATCAGAGGTTAGAGTCCATACTTGTTTTGAGGAAGCAGCTAAATTGTCTTCCATTCTTTTGATTAGACGAGCTTCTCTCTCGTAGATGTATTTTGATAGATATTTTTTAGCAGTTTTTAATTGTGTTTCGTAAAGTTGATGTTCTACATTGTGAGCAATAAATATAATTTTGGATTTTTGACCTAATAAAGGTAATAACCAACCTAATTGAGCATGGTCGATAATGATAATATCATAGTCATTGACCTGTAAAATATCTTTGATTTTTGTCAAATATTTTTGAGAATAATATTTTGCTGCTGAGTAAGGAAGCTGTTTCCATATGCTTAAAGCCATCCACAAAAATGGATGATATTTTGATTTTTCTGTTTCTATATATCGTTGTTCAACTACAATTTCATGACCATTTTCAGAATTGATATCATCTGGACGCTGATAACCAACAACTAATACTTGATTTCCGGAGTATTTTAAAGCATTAATAAAACACTGAGATGCGATTTCACCGCCAGTTTTTCTTCCACTGGGAAGAACAGTTGTTAAATACAAAATTTTCATCGAGTAAAATGTAGAAAAAATTTAGATTAATGACTTAATATCCGATACAACTTCCTGGATTACTTGATTACCAAATAATGATTCAAGTAGTTTTTGTTCTATATGAGTTTTTTGAACATTGCAAAGTAAGTTAATAATTGCTGTTGCAAAAGATTGTGTATCGGCAGCAATTTTGAAGTACTGTTTAACTGAAAGAGGTAAACCTGCTATTCCTTGGGGTGTAGAGACAATCGGTTTACCAGCCATTAACATTTCTAAGGATTTGATACTAACTCCGCTACCTGTTAAAACTGGATTAATTAATACCCTTCCGGAATTATAAATTTCTTTAGAAGATGACGGATTGATGCTTAAATCGACACCATCAATATCTTCGCATAGCTGCCTAATTTTATTTATCGGCTTCGCTCCAGCGATTAAAACTTGAATATTAGGTAATTGAGAGCGAAGTTCAGGTAAAACTTGAGTTAAAAACCAAATAATACCAGCTACATTGTTATTAGAATACAAGTTCCCTAAAAAAACAACATCATATCGAGAATCCTGAGAATTATTTAGATAAATTTCATCGAGGTTTTGACACTGATTAAATTCCATTAAAGGAGGTAAATAGCGTCCATTTTTAAACCCATGAGACTTCCAGAATTTTAAATCTTCTGTGGAAATATCATAGAATAAAAGACTATTTTTTAATAATGATTTTTCATATTGCTCTAAATGGGAAAGTGATAGATATCTTTTAATTTTACTTGTGCCGATTGCGGAACTAAATAATCGTTGATAATACAGATGCTCAATATTATGGCAACGAGTAACTATCGGTATATCAAAGTAATGACTAAGTTGAAATGCAACATCTCCACCATGAATACCATCTAACCAAATAACATGAGGTTTAAAAGCATTAACTTGAGAAACTAAATTATTTAATTGTTGTCCTCTCACAAGTCTGGAAGTAACTTCTAAAGGATAGCGAAACAAGTTTAAAATTCTGCTAACTTTAGCACATAAACTATATTGAAATGGAATAAAATAAGTGGAATTAACATATTTTTTGATTTCAGCTATTTCTTCATGATATGGAACTCGGTCAAACCAGCATATAAGCTGTATTTCAACGCCAATTTGAGAAAAAGCTTTGATTCTTCGCCACATATCAATCCGTCCACCGTGAATAGCAGGATAAGGAATGTCGTGGCAGACTAAAGTCATCTTCATATTGATATTATTCTGATTATTACGCTTAGTTATTTTCGGGAAATGTGTTCATATTCATCCATTCTTCTTCTATCAAAGAAGAATTATATTGATAAGTTTTAGCAAAAGGATACTCAATAGCAAGGGAAAAAACAGTAGAAACATAGACTATCCAAAAAATACTATTAGTTTCTACAAGGGTGCTTTCACTGATGTTATACATAACTAAAAAAGTTAAATATATCAGAGGCCAAATTCCCTCTATACAATTAGTGATTCGCAACCACATTACTCCTTTAAAATAGGTAGTAATAAAGCTCAATAAAAATACTGATAAACCGGCAATACCTAGTTCTATAAATAAATCCATAAAGCCGTTGTGTCCATATGGACATTGCCAAGCAAGGGTACGCCAAAGATAAGCAGTTATTTGACTATCCCAATCTCTCCAGACAGCATTAAATCCATAACCTAACCAAGGACGTTCTCGGATTAAATCAAACATTGCACTCCAGATGTCGGTGCGTCCGGTTAGGGTTAAATCTTTACCTAATGCATCAGCTACAACTGGTAAATTATCTAGCAATAATGTAGATACACTGCCAACTGTAAGTATTAATCCAATCATTAAAGGTATTAATTGGTTGTAATTGCTTCGCCAACTTTTGTAAAGAAATAAAATAACTGTTAAAGATAGAAAAACAACTAAAGACGATTTAGAAGTTGAAAGTACGATTAAAGCGATGGAAAGAATATAGCCAGCCCAGGGAATCCAGCGATATTTAATATTACGAATGGGATTACTCATCGCAACAAATAAAAACACCATACTGCTGAAAACCATCAATCGACCCAAGATATTTTTATGAGTCATTATCCCGCGCCAAGAACCTGCATGAATTCCTCCTTCTTGGACGGTCATTAAGCCATATTTTGGTAGCCCAATGGCAAATATAAAGCTGAGTACAATTACTATCCCTAAAGCTATTGCTAATAGTTGTAATTGTTCTCTTAAAGTGAAACGCATTGCCATGTATACAGCAAATACGCTTGTTCCTAACAGTAATCCGCTACGTCGTGGAGTAATATCCGGTGCGAAAGTCCACAATATTGATGCTATCGCAATTCCTAAAAATAGCCATATCCAAATATCTTTTTGTGCAACACGGACAAAATTTTTCTGATGTACTGCTATTAGCAAGAAAGTAATTGTATAGATTAACATAAAAAATTTGGGACTGTAGGGGTCGCTAGTTATTCCCCCACTTCCTCCACCTTCGATAAGTACGGGTATCAAGGCACTTGTAGAAAGAAAAAGAGTAAAGACAACGAATATCTTTTCGGTTAGCTTTGGTAACTTTGGCATACCGAATATATTTCCTAATATATGATTTATTTCTGAAAAAATGTGACCAGTAAGCAGTTAATAGTCAACTGATTTTAAGTTTTGCTAAACTTCATACTTTTTTAAGGGAATTAACTAATGAAGTTTTTTAATTAATGAATCAATTATCTGATTTTGTCAATAGATAATTTTGAGTTTATTTAGACGTTACAATTATGTTTAATTACTTGATGTTATACATATATTTCAATGTTAAAAAAGCTTATATAATCTGCAATACATGGCTTATAGAGTTAGGTGCAGAGAGAACATTTTATATATACTGAATATATTATTCAAATGATTATCCGTGTTTTTACTATTTTTAGCAATATTCAAAAATCCAAGTTTTACTTAATCTTCATCAGTTAGTCCAATTTGAGTAAAGTTTTGATTAATTCAGCAAAATATATTGAACTTATCGCTTTATTATTAAGTTTCAAACAAGATATGTCCTAGACTGTCAGAGACATTATTGAGATGTAGTAATATGCAAATACCTTAAAGCTAAATATCTCAATTTAATTATTCTATTAATACAATGCTATGGACACTGCCGACAATCAGTAATACGGGAAAAATCACCATAGTCAGTATTGAAATTATCTTTACGAACAGGTTATTAACACAATATTTATAATTGGGTTATTTACCGAAAACGGATACTAATTTTTTTGAAATGGGATTTTGAATGAAAACACAAATGCCAATCACAGAAGAAGATTTGCAGTCTCTAAGTAAAACTGATTCCTTGTCTAGGGAGCCATATTGGTTATTAAAAAGACCTGAAAATGTTGAAGAAGAAAACATCCCTTTTGGTCACATTTTATCGATTTTACGTCGTCGAGCAGCTTTAATTGCTAGCGTTGCAGTCATCGCAACCACAGGAGCAGCTTACTTGAGTTCCACTCGTACTCATTCCTATGAAGGCAAATTTCAATTGCTAGTTGAACCTTTAAGAAATTCTGAAAGCGAACTGTTAGTTTTACTGTCTCAAACTCTTCAGCAAGATGTAAATAAAATTACAAGAGACAATACTACGGCTTTAGATTATCAGGCTTTGGTAGAGGTTTTAAAAAGCCCGAAAGTTATCGAACCCGTGGTTGAGGAAATTCAGGCTAAATATCCGGGAGTTACCTATGGGAAATTGGTTGGTGGTAGCAATTCAGGTAAAGTACCCACCGCAGTTAAAGATGGTACTTTACACATTAGCCGACTGACTCAGGGTGAAATTGAATCCAGAGTGATCGAAATTCGCTACAAGGATTCTAATCCTGATCAAGTTCTGTATGTGTTAAATAAAGTCTCTCAAGCTTATCGAAAATACAGTCTCGAACAAGAGCAAACGAATTTACGTCAAGGAATTAAATTTGTTGAACAGCAGATTCCCAAGTTGCGGTTACGAGTCAATACACTCCAAGGACAAATGCAGCTTTTTCAGCAGAATTACAATTTATTTAATCCCGAAGTTCAAGGAGAACAACTACTTAACAGAGTTGATCAACTCCAAGCAACCAAAATAGAAGCCTCGAAAAAACTCGCAGAAAGCAAATCCCTTTACGCTTCCTTACAAAAACAGTTGGGAATGTCCCAAAATACCGCGATCGCAGCTTCAGCTTTAAGCGAATCACCACAGTATCAAGAAATACTCAAACGAGTCCGAGATATAGAAGCGGAAATTGCCACCGAGTCGGTACGTCTAAGTGATGCCAATCCGGTAATGGAGTCTTTGAGGGAACGAAGAGCGAAACTCATACCCTTATTAAAGCGGGAAGCACAATTGGCTTTAGGTTCCAATGTTTCCGAAGAATTACTCAATCCCCAGGTAGGAGTTTATCAAAATTCCGTTCGTCGGCAACTGATTCAGACAATGGCTGAAACTGCAAACCAGATTCAGTTATTAGAAGCGAGCTTGAAAGCTACCGATGATGCTTTGATCGGATTAAACCAACAAATCAAAGAATATCCCGTAATTGCCGGTAGATATGCCAATTTGCAACGAGAATTACAAGTTGCTAGCGATACTCTCAAGCAGCTTTTAGGTAAACAAGAAGCACTACGGGTAGATGCTGCTCAGCAAGAAGTTCCTTGGGAATTAATTATGCCTCCAAGGCTACCTCAAGATAAAAATGGTAACGCGATCCCAGATACTTCCAAAGGTAAGCTCGATATTGTCTTAGGAGGAGTTGGAGGTTTACTATTAGGTGTTTTAATTGCTTTTCTTCTAGAGAATGCTCAGAATGTTTTCCACGATTCCCAAGAAGTGAAACGAACTACTAAATTACCTTTATTAGTCACGATTCCTTACTTAAAAGAAATCAAACAATTAACTCCTACTGAACAAGAACTAGTTTATACCCTGGAAACGGAAGAACGCTGGCTTCTACAAAATGGTAGTGGTAAAAATCAAAAGCATAAAGCTTCTCCTTATACACAAGCTTTTTACTCTTTGTATACCAGAATCCAAGTTTTCCGAGAGCAAACTAATATTTCTTCATTAATTGTGACATCAGCGACTTCAGGGGAAGGTAAATCTACCGTAGCAATAACTTTTGCAAAAACAGCCGCAGAAGCTGGTTTACGAGTGCTGTTAGTGGATGCTAATCTACAAAATCCTCAAGTACATCACAGTTTGGGTTTGGTAAATACCCAGGGATTAAACGAAATACTTTCCCAAGGTTTAGATTTAAACGATGCAATTGGACAGTCTTATGAAGAAGAAAATTTATTTGTAATCACCGCAGGAGAGATACCCCGTAATCCTGCAAAGCTGTTTTCTTCACCGAGAATGCAAAATTTTGTCAAGCGATCGCAAGCTGATTTTGATTTAGTAGTGTACGACACTCCCCATATTTTGGGACGTTTAGATACCAGTATTTTAACGACTCATGCTGATGGAATTTTGATGGTTGTGGGACTCGGTAAAACTGTTCGTCCATCATTTTCAACAGCATTGGATGAATTGAAAGCTGGACGCAATCGGATTTTAGGTTTAGTTACCAATACTTTAGAGTCATAATTATTGCCTTCCCACTCCTTCTTGGTGCGGTTTATCCCGACGAAACCTTTTTCCAAGCGTGTCTGGTTTTTAAAATCGGTAATCATAAAGCCAGGAAGGGAGTACTTGGTTCAAACCGTTTTTCCCAATTGATTATAGGCACATCAAAATTTAATAACTTCCGAATTAATAAATTGTGAATTCCTTAAACCCAATTACCAGGTATATTAAGAAAAAAGTATCTAGCCAGTTCATTCGTAATCTTGGCTGGCTGGGTATGGCTGAGATATTTTATAGAGTCTTGCGTTTAGGATTAGTAGTGATCATTGCGAGGTATTTAACTCGTTATGATTACGGCTTGGGAGCGATTATTCTTGCGGTGCGGGAATTTGCGGTTACTTTTGCTGATGTAGGTATCGGTGCGAAGATTATCCAAGCTGATGAAAAAGAACTTCCACAGTTATGCATTTCTGCTTTTTGGTTAAACTGGTTGATTTTTGCCAGTTTATTCATGATTCAGGCTCTTGCTGCATTTCCTATTGCTTGGTTTTATCAAAGTAAAGACATTATTTTTCCGATTATTATTACTGGAATAGCTTATTTAATTTGGCCTATTCACGGTATTCAAAAAACTTTAATTCAAAGAGAAAATCGGTTTAAAGTCATCGCATTTACCAATACAGTTCAATACTCCATTTCGGGTATATTGACGGCAATATTCGCCGTTATGGGTATGGGTGTATGGGCTTTTGCTCTGCCGGTCGTGATAGTTGCTCCTTTAGAAATTATCATATATTACAAATATCATTCCTGGCGACCTCTTGAAGGATTTACAACAGTATATTGGGACGAGATATTAAATTTCGGAAAGCATATTCTCGGTGTGGGATTGCTGAAAACCTTGAGAAATAACTTAGATTATTTAATCGTTGGACGTTTTGTCGGAATTGAAGAATTAGGAATCTACTTTTTTGGTTTTAATGCGGGTTTGGGAATCAGTTTAAGTATCATTAATGCCATTAGTTCGGTAATGTTACCTCATTTATGTTCAGCGCGTACAGAATGGCTGGAATTCCAAAATCGTTATCTCCACAGTCTTAGAACTATTGCTTTCATCATCGTCCCTTTTGTTTTATTTCAAGCTAGTTTAGCTCCTATTTACGTTCCCATTGTTTTTGGTCAACAGTGGATAAGTGCTATACCAATTTTAATATTAATTTGCTTATCAGCAATTCCCCGACCTTTTGCAGATGCAGCATCTCAATTACTAGTAGCTGTGGGGAAACCTCATTTAGATTTACGATGGAACGTTATATTTACCAGCTTATTTGCTGTCTTCTTATTTATAGGAGTTAATACTCAAATTATTGCGAATACTTTTCTCGGTTTTGATGCTGTTGATAGTTTGACGCTAATATTAGGAGAAAATTGGAAAGTTATCGGCATAGCTCTATCTGTTCTATTAGTTCATGGGATTTTCTTGCCATTTTTTACCATATGGACTACACGTTATGTGTTTCCCAAGGAATTGCAGAAATTGTAATGCCAATTTTTTAACCAATTTTTTAAAAAATTGAATTATCCTCACTTTAAAAGAGTGGAAATATAGCTAAAAATAGCTAACTGTCAATTTATATAAATTTATATATAATCAACAATTAGCTATTAAGAATAAACAACATTTCAAATTTTAAGCACCTAGGGCTTGGGCTCCACCAACAACCTCTAAAATTTCTTGGGTAATTGCAGCTTGTCGCGCTTTGTTATATGACAATGACAGGCTTTTTATCAGTTCCGCTGCGTTATCGCTAGCGCTACTCATTGCTGTCATACGTGCTGCAAGTTCGCTGGCTGCGGATTCTTGTAATGCTCGCAACAGTTGGTTGCTTAAATACAGTGGTAGTAATGAATCCAGAATTTGTACTGGATCTTGTTCAAAAATCATGTCGCGAGGGAAAGCTCGCATTTCGGTAGTGACTTTCTGTCTCTCGACTTCAAATTCACCACCACGGGTTGTCAAACGGAAAAATTCGTCGTCTGCTGCTAAACCTTTGGGGTCTAGGGGAAGCAAAGTTTGTACTACAGGTCGAGAACTAACTAAGGAGACGAATTTAGTGTAAATCAATTCAATTCTATCTACCTCTTCCGATAAAAATAAGGAAAGTAGTTCATCGGCGATATTAGAAGCTTCTGCGGCGGTGGGAATTTGTTCTAAGCCGGTATATGTAGCGTCAATGGGTTGTTCACGACGTTGAAAATACTGAGTAGCTTTGCGTCCTACTAGTACAAATTTGTAATCCAAACCTTCAGCCTGTAATTCTTTGGCGCGAATTTCTCCCCGTCTAATGACGTTGGTATTGTAGCCTCCGCACAAACCGCGATCGCCAGAAACTACTAGCAACCCGACTGATTTTACTTCACGGTTTTTCAACAGGGGTAAATCTACATCTTCAAAGGTCAGACGGCTTTGCAAACTAAATAATACCTGTGCCAAACGGTCAGCAAATGGACGGGTCGAAGTTACCTGTTCCTGTGCGCGACGTACCCTTGCTGCTGCAACCAGCCGCATGGCTTCTGTAATTTTCTTGGTATTTTTAACTGATGATATGCGATCGCGTATTGTTTTTAGATTAGCCATAATTCGATTTTAGATTTTGGATTTTAGATTTTAGATTATGTCTAACGCCAATTTTATTTAGTCCCTTAATAGTGTTGACCAAACATTTTTATTTCACATCGGACGTTTTGTGAGATTTTGGACTTTAGATTGAATCCAAAATCCAAAATCCCCAATCCAAAATTGTTAAATTGTTGCCATGAAGGTTTTCTTGAAGTCGATAATCGCTTCTTTGAGTGCTTTCTCTTCGTCTTCACCAAGAGCTTTCTTGTCTTGAACTCCTTGCTTGAATTCGGTTTTATTATTCTTCAAGTATTCTTGGAATCCTTCTACAAAGTCTGTAATTTTATTAACAGGAATATCGCTTAAATATCCGTTAATACCCGCATACAAAATAGCAACTTGCTCGTATACGGCACGTGGCTGGTTTTGGGGTTGCTTCAACAGTTCCCGCAAGCGTACACCCTGTGCCAATTGGTCTTGGGTCGCTTTGTCTAAGTCGGATGCAAACTGTGAGAAGGCTTGTAATTCGTCAAATTGTGCTAATTCTAACTTCAACTTACCAGCAACTTTTTTCATTGCCTTGGTTTGAGCGGCAGAACCCACACGGGATACGGAAATACCGGGGTTAATTGCCGGACGAATACCAGCGTTAAACAAGTCGGAAGATAAGAATATCTGACCGTCGGTAATGGAAATTACGTTGGTAGGAATGTAAGCGGATACGTCACCAGCTTGGGTTTCAATGATTGGTAATGCGGTCATGCTACCCGCACCGAGTTCGTCACTAAGTTTAGCAGCGCGTTCCAACAAGCGGGAGTGGAGGTAAAATACGTCTCCAGGATATGCTTCACGACCGGGTGGACGACGTAGTAATAAGGACATTTGACGATAAGCTTGGGCTTGCTTGGTTAAATCGTCGTAAATAATTAAAGTTGCTTTACCTTTGTACATAAAGTACTCGGCGATCGCAGCACCAGCATAAGGAGCCAACCACTGCAATGGTGCAGGTTCGGAAGCGCTAGCTGCTACTACGATGGTATAATCCATTGCGCCTGCATCTTGCAGAGTTTGGACTACGTTGGCAACGGTAGAGGCTTTTTGACCGATAGCTACGTAAACACAAACTACGTCTTCTGACTTCTGGTTAATAATAGTGTCGATCGCGATCGCAGTTTTACCAGTTTGTCTGTCACCAATAATTAATTCCCGCTGTCCTCTTCCTACAGGAATCATCGCGTCGATAGCGGTAATTCCGGTTTGCATCGGTTCGTGTACGGAACGACGAGCAATAATACCGGGAGCCATCGATTCAATCAAGCGACCTTCTGTAGTCTTGATTTCACCTTTACCATCGATTGGTTGACCCAAAGCATCAACAACTCGACCAATCATTGCTTCCCCAACGGGAACCTGAGCAATTTTACCAGTAGCTGTAACGGTACTACCTTCTTGAATTTGGCGACCATCACCCATCAATACCGCACCAACATTGTCTTCTTCTAAGTTGAGCGCAACACCAGCGGTACCATCTTCAAATTCCAACAACTCGCCAGCCATAGCTTTTTCCAAGCCATAGATCCGAGCGATACCATCACCTACTGACAACACGGTACCAACATTAGCAACTTTAACCTCTTGGTCATATTGCTCGATTTGTTGTTGAATAATGCTACTAATTTCGTCCGGTCTGATGCTAATTGCCATTTTTTTATCTTCTTTCTTACAATACGGAAAAGAGAATTAGTTAAGTTATGAGTTATGAGTTATAAGTTATGAGTTACGAGGTATGAGTTTTTTTATCTTTAAGACTTTTAACTCTGAATTAAATTCCTAACTCCTCACTCCTAACTGCTAACTTTAATTTAGCCTTGAATTAAATTCCTAACTCCTCACTCCTCACCCCTAACTTTATTTAGCTGTTCAAGCGCAAAGATAAGCGGCGTAACTGACCCCGTAAACTAGAGTCAACTACCTGAGAACCGACTTTAATAATTACACCACCAATAATGTCGCTATCAATTTTACTGTCTAACTCAACCTCACGAGCATTTGGCTCGATTGACTTGACTTTTTCTTTGATAGTCTGCTTTTGTTCGTCGGTGAGGGGAACAGCAGAAATCACTTCCGCTAATACTATTTGATTTAATTGTCGTAATAAAGCTAAATATTCCTGGGCTATACCCTCCAGTAATATTATTCGCCGTCTATCTACCAACAACATCAAAAAATTGCGGAAGATTGGACTAGTGTCATCGCTCAGTATCTTGCCGATAACACCCTTTTTATCTTCAGCAGTAATAAACGGATTGGCAAAAAAGGTTCGCAGGGCTTCACTTTCTTGGAGTAAGTTCAATAAAGAACGTACATCAGAGTCAAACTTATCTGCAACGTTGTTTGACTGCGCTACCGACATCAATGCCTCAGCATAAGGACGGGATATTTCAGCGTTTGCTACGTTATTTTTCATGGTTAACTCCCCAGTTGCGCGATACTGCGGTCAACTAATGTATGCTGAGCATCGTCGGCAATTCCACCACGGAGTTGCGACTCTACTTTTTCTAAAGCTTGAGCGACTACGCGCTGTCGCAGTTGATTAATGGCTTTATCTCTTTCTGTATTCAATTCTGCGACTGCTGTTTGCTTCATTCTTTCCACATCAACAGCTGCCTGTGCGAGTATCGCTTCTTTTGCTTTCACAGCATTTTCTTGTGCTGCTTTTCTGATTCTCTCGGCTTCTGCTTGAGCTTGAGCCAACTTTTGTTGTTGTTCTGCTAAAGCACTAGCTGCATCTTGAGTGCGTTTTTCAGCGTTTTTTATCGCAGCTTCTATCTTTTCGCGGCGTTCTTTGAGAGTACTACCCAGAACTTTCCGTCCAAAAACGAACAATACTGTGATAATAATTGCCAGGTTAATCAGGTTAGTATCTAAGACGTTGGTATTAAAACCAAAACCCTCATGACCTGCTTCTTCTATTAACTCACTTCCGACGGCGCTGGCTTGTGCCACTAATATTGAAAAAGTCCCCATTTTATTTCATCCACTATTGCGCTGCCTTCAGCTTAAAAAACTACAATGCTGTACAATTCAAGCATCTATAAATCTCAATCTCTCAATAACCAAATAATTAGCAGTAATTTACAAGTTTCATAATTCGTAATTGTTCAATTTTTATTTTGAGCAGTTTTATTGACAGAAAAATATTGTGATTTTATGTTTTTCTATCTTTAGACTGAACTCTTTACTTGTATATGGGTTAATAATTACGAATTAGAAAGTAGTAATTACCTTCAACTGAGCCAAACGAAAGTTACAAACGATTACTTCATTGAGTTACAGTTTGTTAACGCTGTGCTGCTAAATCCGCTCCTAAAAGCTTCTCTAATATTTGACGCGAGAGACCATCAACTTCTTTTTCTAAAGAAGCAAAAGCTTGTTGTTTTTGCTGCTCAATTTCTTGAGCCGCTTCTTCTCTTTGTCCTTGGGCTTCTTTTTGAGCTAATGCTATTTTTTCGGAAGCTATTTTCTCAGCTTCTGCTTGAGCATCAGCAATTACTTTTTGTGCTTGTCTTCTTGCACCTGCTAATTCTTCTTCATACTGCTGCGCTAATTTTTCCGCTTTCGTCAGTCGTTCTTTTGCTTCCAATTGATTGTTACGGATATACTCGTTCCGTTCATCAATGGCTTTGCCTAACGGTTTATAAAAAATTGCGTTCAGAATTAAAGCTAAAAGTAGAAACTGAATTGCCATCAAAGGTAGAGTCGCGTCTATGTCAAAAAGACCCCCTTCTTTGGCAACCTCTTCTACAGCTAATAAGGTCATCCAATGCATATTACTTGCTCCAACTTTTAACAGTTATGAGTTATGAGTTATGAGTTATGAGTTATGAATTACAAGTTATGAGTTATGAGTTATGAGTTATGAATTTTCAATTATTGATCTGTGAGCTATAAATCAACTTTTAACTCTTAACTCCTCACTCCTCACTCCCGTCCTCCTCACTCCTAACTCCTAACTCCTAACTTTCTCCTCAGTACCCAGTATTTAAACTATGAGAAGGGGTTAGCAAACAATAGCACCAAGGATACAACTAAACCATAGATGGTTAGCGCTTCCATGAATGCCAAGCTCAAAAGCAAGGTACCGCGAATTTTGCCTTCTGCTTCTGGCTGACGAGCAATACCTTCTACAGCTTGTCCAGCAGCGTTACCTTGACCGATTCCTGGTCCGATCGAAGCCAAACCAACAGCGAGAGCAGCAGATAATACGGAAGCAGCAGAAACTAATGGATCCATGATAAATTTCCTTGGTTTACTAGAAAAGAATTGGTTTTCAATTTGAAATATGTTTGTTGGTTGTTAGTTGTTATTTGTTAGTTGTTAGTTGTTAGTTGTTAACTAACTACTTGACAACTTCATCTAATACTAAAAACTAACGGAATTTTGGGGATTTTAATGTTCCCCATGTTCTTCACCATGGTGGTCTTCCAACGCTTCACCGATGTAAGCAGCCGCCAAGGTGGCAAAAATCAATGCCTGAATGGCGCTGGTAAATAAACCCAAAGCCATTACAGGTAGTGGCACAAATAAAGGCACCAGCAAAACTAATACTCCCACAACCAGTTCATCAGCCAAAATATTGCCGAACAAACGGAAGCTCAGGGAAAGAGGCTTTGTAAAGTCTTCAATTATCTTGAAAGGCAACATGAATGATACCGGCTGGACGTAGTTGCCAAAATACCCTAAACCTTTCTTGCTGAACCCAGCGTAAAAATACGCTAATGATGTCAACAATGCTAAAGCAATAGTTGTGTTGATGTCACTAGTAGGAGCCGCTAATTCGCCTTCAGGTAACTCTATTAACTTGAAAGGAACAAGTGCCCCTGACCAATTTGACACAAAAATGAACAAAAACAAAGTACCTACGAATGGCACCCAAGGGCGATATTCTTTTTCGCCAATCTGGGTTTTAGCCAAATCCCGAATGAATTCTAGGGCATACTCCATTAAGTTCTGTATACCGCTCGGAATCCGCTTAATATTACTACTCGCTAAGATGGAAACTATTACCAGCAGGGCAATTACAAACCAGGAGGTCAGAAACACCTGTCCGTGTAATTTTAAGTCCCCTATTTGCCAATACAGATGTTTTCCTACTTCTAATTCTGCAAGAGTCATAGAATTAAAAGCGTTGAGAAAATCTACCATTTACTTAACCATTACTACGTTTCGACCATATTAACTGGAGATATTACTTTTTAAGTTACCCAGTTTTATGCTAGTCAGGATTGAATGCCACACGAATTACGTAGATTATCAGCGTTGCTTTATAAGTTAAAAAGCCCAAAAATATAGGCAAGACTTGCAATTGATTCAACTTCCCTGCTAGTAAAATCAACAACACTATTAAAGCCAACCGAGTCTTACTCAGCTGTTGCTTTTCTCTACCTAAGCGCTCAACGTCTTTTGCTAACATTCTTAGATAAAGTAACCCAGCACATGCTCCAATTAAATAATTTAGAGCAATGTTTAAGGAATAAAATATCCAGACGGACGCAAAAAAAATTCCCGTTAAAGCAAGAGTTATAGTTAACAACTCTTGATAAAGGTTGTAGAAATCTTGCATGGGATTTCCTGGCTCTGCATCCTCAAAACCAGGTTGAGCATTTTCTATTGTCGAAGGCGCGGATTCAATCGTTTTGTCTGACAAGCTCACGGGACTTGAAACCAGTACAGAAGTTTGATGTTGACTGCAAATCCAGTCAGTTGAATCATATCATGGTTGGGTAACATTACTTTAGAAAAAAACAATTAACTTCTTGTTACCAAAAAACATCATTCAACTAAGCTGTTGCCTTAATTTTTCGACACATTTACAAACATAAACAACATTCACCGCAAAATACAGTAATTTAAGTTACTTAAAGGCACGGATGACAAACAGAGATAGGTGTGTTTTCAAGGGCTATCTATATTCGACATTCTTGGAGAGAAGAAGATAGCGGAGCAGAAAAACTCTTATCCAGGATTTTACCCGTGACTCAACCGGGTTGTCATGAGTGATATTAGCATTTAGTAAAGGTCGAACTGTTATCAGTTAACAGTTATCAGTTATCAGTTAATTGAGTAATAGGTAATGGTCACGTTTCCGGTAAATTTAACCTCTAACCTTTAACCTCTAACCTCTAACCTTTAACCTTTACTTAGCATTATTAGTTGCTGTTTCTGAAGTTCTCTGACTTTTTCTAAATCCAGTTGGACTTTGTGCAAAATTTCTTTTATTGTTGAGCTTCCATCGCAGTTTTGCATAAAGGCGATCTCATTTTCTGACAATCTAATTAGTTGATAGTCGTAATTAAATATACTTGATGCCGGAAATCCGTCTATACAAGGGTTTAATTCTGGAATTGCTGCAATAAGCTGATTTTCATCTGACCAGTCAACTTTATTTACGGGTGGACGACTCAGAAAAAACTCGTAGTGACTAATATCTGGGTCTAATAATTCTATCAATCGGTAACGCTGCCGTTCTCCTAAATTTCCTGCTCGTTCGATTAATTCTGGGGCTTTTGCTAAAAGTCTTTCTAAATTCCAGTAACCCGGATTGGAGAAACCAACGAAATCCAAACCGGAAGCGTCAATCAACTCAAACAAAGTTTCGATGTTGTAATCAATCTCTTGGGGATGAACATACATATCGGCAAAGTTTTCATCACGCTGATTTTCTAAAGCCCAACGCTCTTTCTCTCGCTTGACTATACGATTATTTTCTGGTAGAGAATCAAATATTTTTCTGCCGACACTAACACCATCGCGATAATCCCCACGTTTGTCACCTTGGAGTAGTGCGATCGCCTTTTGCATCAAGTTGATTTCCCAGCGTCCCAATTCAGCATATACAAAGATGTGCATCAAACCACCAGGGGCTAATTTTTTTGCTAGTGCTTGAATACCGCGAATCGGATCAGATGTATGATGTAAAACGCCGACACAGTTAATTAAATCAAATTCACCGGGTAATTGTTCTACATCAAACAAACTGAGATGATGGAATTCAACACGATTTGCACCCGAACGTTGACAGCGTTCTTTAGCAACATTTAGCGCACCTGCACTCAAATCAATTCCAACTACTGTTGCTTGGGGGTTGAGATGAACTAAATATTCAGTTCCTACCCCTGTACCGCAACCAGCATCGAGAATACGGATATCTTGTTTTAGGGGTTTTTGTCCTGTGCAAAAGTTGTAAGCAGCCAACCAATTCCACCTCCAGTTGTACCCTGGTGGTGGTTCGTCGAGTAAGGGTTCTGGGGGAAAGGGATAGGTGTTGTAAAGATTTGCTACAGCGTTGCTTACCTGTTGGGTGTCGGACATGGGATTTTAGATTTTAGATTTTAGATTTTGGATTAAAGTTGTTTTTATATTTTCTGTAGAACTGTAGAGACGTAGCCGGGCGTTACGTCTTCTTATATTTAATTTGTACCGAAAATTTAGTGAAATTTGATGAAATCAATGTTAACTACGTTAACTACCACATTTTGAGGTCTTTGGGAAATATTGATTCTAATGATTTTCCATTAAGAGGCAATTATCAATCAACATTATTCTAGCTTTCACATCTTCCTAAAGATATAATTTTATTATTGTGAAATTGTGAAATAGTTTGACTACAGGAACCTAAATAAAATTTATCAAGTCTTGTTTGTTGCTAAAGTGTCTCTCAATTTTGATTTTTATACACAAATCAATTGATTAATAATTTAATTTATGTTCAAATTAAAATCTTCTTCTCGTTTTTTGTTAGGAACTTTAGGATTTGTTTTACCAATTTCTATAGCTCTAACTTTATCTCCCATACAGCCAGCTTATGCTTGTTCTCCAGCACCAGGAAGTAAACCAGCAACTATTTCTCAAAGAGTAAATATAACTCCAATTGTGTTTCAAGGAATTGTCAAAAGAATTAAAGAAGACACCTTGACAATTAAAGTAAAACGATATTTAAAAGGTAATGGTCCAGAGATTGTAAATCTTAAAGGATTCAATCTGACTTCTTGTGATAATTTTATTCAGAAACCGGGTGGAAATTATTTATTTTTTGCAGAAAATCAAGGTAATCAACCTTGGAACGCTGTTTATGATGGTGCTTTTGGTTCAGTACGTCCTTGGAATCAAGAAACTCAGAAAGAGTTGAGGGAATTGGGATTAATTGGGAGGAAGCAAGAAAATGTTTCTAAATGCGCTTTTGATAATCGAAAAACTGTAGAAACAGTAAAAAATCAAGTTGGTACAATCAAGCGTCTTCATGACACACTTTATATCATTGTGACTGAAGATAATCGTAGTCGATTTGCTCCTTGTAATTTACCTGAAAAATTTAAACAAGACGGGCTGATGATTCGTTTTAGTGGGGAAGTTAAAGAAATTTATCCTAACGAGCGTTGGGCAGCTACACTTTTTAAGTTAACTGATTATCAGGTTGTAAATAGTGATAAAAAATAAATTGTCTTGAATTTAATTATATTAGACAACTAAATATTTACTTAAAAAAATGTTGCTCGTTTAATGTAATATTCTTTTGTTGTGATATTAGGGAGCAAGATGCTCCCACTACATAATATTATTGATTTTTTCTCTTTTTAACAGCAATACCAAAAAATATATACCATCTTGTTCTCTTTGGAATTTTTGAACTTGCACAAATCCAGTTTTGTGACATATTCTTAATGCTTGGTGATTAAACTCAGCCACTGTCACTCGAAACAAAGTTATTGGAAAGTTACTTTGAGCGAAATCAAATACAGCATTAATTATCCGAAAAGTAATTCCTCGTCTAGTGAAATTTGGACGCATCCCAAAACCAATATCTAACGCTTGAATATCGTAATTACCACCTTTGACTTTTGCATCTGCACCGAAGCAACAATAAGCCACAAGTTCATTACGATTATTGAAAATACTGTAATAAGCGTTTTCATAATTTAAAAAATCTTGTATTATTTCCTCAATTTGATAGAGATTGTGATTGTACAAGTTTAATGATTCATGATAACGCCAATTTACAATTATTCTGGCGTTTTCTTCGTTCATTGGTGAGAATAAATAAGACATTATTCCATTCGCTGCGGAAATACTTTGATTTGTTAATGTCCAGTTACTTACAGCATTATATTATGAAGCAATGCGTGGGATGGGCATCCCTGCCCGTCCAAATCTACCTCACAAAGATGAAATATGCTGTATATGGTATGTTTATTACTATTCCCTCTTCCCTCTTCCCTATTCCCTCTTCCCTATTCCCTCTTTTCATTAATTTTCAAAACAATCTCCTCATGTTTAGAACGAGTAATTGGATAAAAATAAGCTAAAACTAAACCAATAATTAACATTAAAGTCGGTATTGGACCAATTATGAAACGAATTGCCAATAATGCTGAATCTGGTTGTATGGGAGGTGTTTGAGATGCAACGGTGGGTATTAATCCCGACCAATCTAATATTTTACCTACCAAAAATAACGCTCCTGCAACACCAAATTTTTGCAATTGTACTACAAATCCATAAAAAATTCCTTCTCGACGTTGCCCAGTATTTAACTCATCTAAATCCACTACATCCGGTAACATTGACCAAGGTACAAGATAAGCAACAGAAATACCAATTCCTGCCATAACTGCCAAGATATACATTAACAAAACTTGTCCTGGTTGAAGAAAGAAAAATCCAGCTTGAGCAATAATTGTTGCAGGTATACCCATACAATAAATAGCTTTTTTACCAAATTTTTGCCCCATTGCACTCCAGAAAAACATCATAATTAATGCTGTTCCTTGTACTGCTAAAGCCATTTGGGTAAAATGAGTTTTTGGTAATTTCATCCAATCTACGACGTAATAAGGTAAGATTGCTGCCGTTACTTGTACCCCTAGCCAAGAACAAAGATAAATCCCAATCACATAGAGAAAAGGTTTATTGTTTAAAGCTATTTTGAATTGTTTAAAAATTGGTTCTGATGGCTTACGTTGAATTTTTTGGCGTTGATTATCAATTATTTTATAGCGTTTATAAGTACCCCAAACACAAAACAAAATCGCCAAAATTGATAGCAAAGCACTGATAGCACCTAAATATAAATAGCTCCGGGGTGCTTCTACAATATCTAAAATAATTTGAGCTAATATTAACGCAAAAATACTTCCACCAATCGCAAAAGAAGATTTAAAACTAACTAAATTTGTGCGTTCGTTATAACCTTGAGTTAGTTCGGCTGCTAATGTCGAAAAAGGAACCAAAACTGAACTAATAGCACCATAATAAATAATAGAAATAATACTATAGTAAGCAAAAAGTTGCCATTGGTTTCGAGTCGGTGGAACAATCCAAAATAATATAAAAGATATTCCCAAAGGAATCGCACCACCGAGCATCCAAGGGTAACGTCTACCCAGAGGAGAGCGAGTTTTATCGCTCAACCAGCCAATCAAAGGGTCATTAAAGGCATCCCAGGCTTTACCAATCAATAAAAGGCTACCAGCAAAACTAGGATTTAATCCAGCAACATTGGTAAAAAAATACAGCGCAAAAAAAACCAAAATATTGTCAGGAATTGCTCCTGCTAACTCTCCAACACCATAAGCTAATTTAGTTTTGAAATTAAGTTTTTCTGTATTAGTAGTAAAATTAACAGCTTGGGAAGAATCATTCATGGTGGGGAAGTTACAGCGAAATATGCTTTTTGCTCGCATATTATCTTAGATTTTGTTTGCTGTAAAGTAATTAGATAATGGCATTATATTTTTATCGAAATAATTCAAAAAATAGTTTCACTAATCCCCTCAATTTATTCATACACAAAAACCTCTACACTCATCCATAGAGTATAGAAGTTTTGATGAAATATTCCTGGCTATTTATTCTTTTTAAAGATTAATTATGAGATTTTCAGCACAAGGAAAACAACTTTGTTCAATTAAAATTACAAAATAGTGATGCAACCCTTTTGATTGTATGAAATTGCTAAGAAGAGACTTTCTTTTTAGCGAGTAATCCACCTATTCCAAAAATTGCGATCGCAGCTATGCTTCCAGGTTCGGGAACTTTAACTTTCTTGGGGGAAGGTTCTTGTGCAATAACATAAGTATTTTTTATTGGTTGTATGTCAGGTTCTTGTACAACTGGAGTGGGAGCAGGTTCTTGTATAACTGGAGTGGGAGCAGGTTCTTGTACAACTGGGGCTGGAGCAGGTGCTTGTACAACTGGAGTGGGAGCAGGTGCTTGTACAACTGGAGTGGGAGCAGGTTCTTGTACAACTGGGGCTGGAGCAGGTGCTTGTGGACTAGGTTGGATTTGAGAAACTGTTGAATATTGATAAGTTATGTCAGCTTTGTCACCGTCTTTGTTTAAATACTCTTTGTTTGAATCTGCATTTAATTTATTACCATTTGAATCAAACAATTCACCTTCACCAGAACCCATACCTTCTGATTTATTATTTGCAGATTTTACAGTGTAAGCTACAACTTCATAACTAGAATAATATTTGTTTAAAAAATTCGTCGCATCGTAAGACTTTGTACCGGAAACACTATCAATTTTGACTTTAGTAATTGTTCCAGAATTATCCTTAAGATAAAGGACTATATTGGAAATATCTTGTATTTGACCTCTTTGATTTACTGATGGAGAGTTAATAGTTAATGCAGCGGCTGAACTAATAGTACCAAGAATTGATGATAATCCAATTACTGTTCCAACTGCGGTGGAAAATAAAACCTTTTGCAATAAATTATTTATCATTTGAAATTTCGTCAGTTTTTTGAAAGTTTTGTTTTGCTTTAACAATCAAAACATATCAAAAGCGTTAATAGATTGTAAATCCGAAAGATAACTGAATTGAATTATGAAGAAGCAATAATAACTTTAAGTTAATTGATAAATAAAATATGAAGTATCAGTACAGTAAATAATAATTATCTATCCTGAACTTTGCTTCAATAAATATGAAATTAGTTATAAATAAGACTTACGTAAATAGAAATGAAAGTAGGGGTAATTTATGAATTACCTCTAGGTAAGCATAACTTTTCCAGCCACATATTGCGTAAGTCCTGTAGACCCAAAAGTCGGGTTTCTTTTATAAACCCGACTTCTCTCCTCTAAAATTATTTGGTTGACATTTTCCTGTCACATTTAATTGTCAAAATAATAAATAAGAATCTAAAAAAATTATTTTTACTCTCTTGATCAAGAGTTCATCAAAACTAATTAATTGCTAAAGTATATCGAAAAAGCCATAGATTTTAATTTAACTTCAACCTTCGACCTTTAACCTTTGACTTAAAATGTTTTCCCCATCATATCTATCCAAGCGACTTTTATTCGGTATAATGATCGCGCTGATCGCTGCTGGTTGTTCCTCAGCGGAAAATCCCTTAAATAATTCATCCGCAATCGGTTCTGAGTCAAGCTACGAAGTCCCATCTTCCGAAAATGTTCCACAGGTTAGGAACTTTCAAAAGACAACGGTATTAGAAGGATTAGAACATCCCTGGAGCATGACATGGCTACCGGATGGAGCTATGTTAATTACCGAACGTCCCGGTAGATTGCGAATTGTTCGTAATGGAGTACTCGATCCGACACCCATAACCGGAGTTCCCGAAGTTTTTGCGGTTAGTCAAGGTGGCTTGATGGAAATTTCGCTTCACCCCAACTTTGCCGAAAATCGTTTGGTTTATCTCAGTTATTCCCACGGTACTGAACAAGCGAACCGTACCAGAGTTGCAAGAGCTAAATTCGACGGTAAAGCATTAAGCGACTTACAAGTAATCTTTGAAGCATCACCCAGTAAACCCGGTGGACAGCATTTCGGTTCCCGCATCGTTTGGCTACCCGATAATACGATGTTATTCGCAATTGGTGACGGTGGTAATCCACCACTTAGAATAAACGGGGAACTTCCCCGCGAACAAGCTCAAAAGCTCGATAGTCTACTCGGTAAAATTGTCCGACTCAATGATGATGGTTCTATCCCCAAAGATAATCCCTTTGTCACATCCAAAAATGCCAATCCAGCTATTTGGAGTTATGGACATCGGAATATCCAAGGAATGACCATCGATCCAGAAAGTAAAAGAATATGGTCAACCGAACACGGTTCCCGTGGTGGTGATGAACTCAACCTCATACAAGCAGGGGAAAATTATGGCTGGCCCGTTGTTACTCATAGTCGTGAATATAGTGGAGGGGAAATTTCTCAAGAACGTTCTCGTCCCGGAATGGTAGACCCCAAAATAGTTTGGACACCAGCAATCGCACCTTCAGGATTAGCATTTTACAACGGTGATTTATTTGCGGGGGGGTTAGTTTCCCAAGATGTTCGCCATATCGAATTAGATGGAGAAGGTAGAATTGTCAGTCAAAAATCCATCGAAATCGGTCAGCGTGTGCGTGATGTAAAGTTAGCTCCCGATGGTAAATTATACGTGATTACTGATCAAAGCAATGGGCAGTTGATTCGTTTGGAACCAATAATGTAGAGACGCGATATATCGCGTCTCTCCATATATCGCGTCTCTACATTATGTGTTTTCGACATACTTCTTAATAAACACCCCGATAAAACTCAAAACATTCTAATCTAAAAGCTAGTGGGTTAAAATTTTTGGCAGTCTTGAAGGCAACACGGTAAAAGTAAAAACACACCGCTCCTTGAAGCCTAAAGGCAACCCAATATACGCACACGCGATTATATTTATTAGATGGGAGTTTTAATAATCAGATGAGTGTTAAGGCAAGTGGTGGAAGCTCGGTTGCACGTCCGCAACTATATCAAACTCTAGCTTTATCAACTATTACCCAAGCCGAACAGCAAGACCGCTTTTTGGGTAATGGTGAATTAAAGGAATTAGAAAGTTATTTTGCTTCGGGTCAGAAGCGTTTGGATATTGCTCAGACTTTGACTGACAATTCCGAAATAATTGTTTCTCGCGCTGCGAACCGGATTTTCGTTGGTGGTTCACCGATGTCTTTCTTGGAAAAACCAAGAGAACCGCAACCAGAAATGGCGATGGCTGTTGCTGGTGAAAGCCTGGATATGCGAAGACAAATGGAGTTAGGAACCGTCACCTACGTCGAATCTCGTGGGGGATTCTTGGAAAACTTACGTTCTATTTTTAACTCTTCTCCTAGCGGTCCAACACCTCCAGGTTTTAGACCGATTAACGTTGCTCGTTACGGTCCGGGCAATATGTCTAAAAGTTTGCGCGATTTGTCGTGGTTTTTACGTTACGCCACTTATGCGATTGTCGCAGGCGACCCGAACATTATTTCCGTCAACGTGCGCGGATTGCGAGAAATTATTGAAAGAGCTTGTTCTGGTGACGCAACAATTGTCGCTTTACAAGAAATCAAAATTGCTTCGCTTTCCTATTTCCGCAAAGACACTGAAGCTAACGATATTGTGTCTCAGTACATGGATGTTTTGATCAACGAATTCAAAGCAGCGACACCTTCTACTAAGAAGCGTCAGCGTCCGAGCGGCGACCAGCAGGGTTTACAATTACCTCAAATTTACTTTAATGCCGCAGAAAGACGACCCAAGTTTGTCATGAAGACTGGGTTGTCGGGAATGGAAAAAGATATGGTCGTGAAAGCGGCTTATCGACAAATCTTTGAGCGCGATATTACCCGCGCTTATTCTCAGTCGATATCTTACCTGGAATCTCAAGTCAGAAATGGCGATATCTCGATGAAAGAATTTACCCGTCGTCTGGGTAAGTCTCCTCTTTATCGCAAACAATTTTATGAACCATTTATTAATAGCCGTGCGCTAGAACTCGCTTTCCGTCACTTTTTAGGACGGGGACCAAGCAGTCGCGAAGAAGTACAGAAATACTTTGATATCATCTCTAGAGGTGGTCTACCCGCGTTAATTGATGCTTTAGTAGATTCTAACGAGTACGCCGATTACTTTGGAGAAGAAACGGTACCTTACCTTAGAGGTTTGGGTCAAGAAGCTCAAGAATGTCGCAACTGGGGACCGCAACAAGATTTGTTGAGATACAGCGCTCCTTTCCGCAAGGTACCGCAGTTTATCACAACTTTCGCTGCCTATACCCAACCTTTACCAGACCAGCATCCTTATGGTTCCGGTAACGACCCCTTAGAAATTCAATTCGGCGCTATCTTTCCTAAAGAAACCAAGAATCCTAGCAGCCGTCCGGCACCTTTCAATAAAGATACCAAGCGCATCCTGATTCACCAAGGACCTGGAATAAATAACCAAAATAGCAATCCCAAAGCTCGCGGTGCTTTCCCCGGTTCTTTAGGTCCAAAAGTCTTCCGCTTAGACCAAGTTCCCAGTACTTTGAGTAAAAGAACTGGTAAAGGGGCTTCGGTTAAGTATTCCGAAAGTTCCACTCAAGCAGTGATTAAAGCTGCTTATCTACAGGTCTTCGGTCGCGATGTTTACGAAGGTCAGCGGTTGAAAGTCGCGGAAATCAAATTAGAAAACGGTGAAATAACCATCCGCGAATTCATCCGAATGCTCGCAAAATCGGATTTATTCCGCAAAATGTATTGGACATCGCTCTACGTTTGTAAAGCTGTAGAATACATTCACCGTCGTTTGTTGGGTCGTCCTACCTACGGTCGTCAGGAAAATAATAAGTATTTCGATATCTGTGCCAAGAAAGGCTTTTACGCATTAGTAGACGCTTTTATTGATAGCCAAGAATATGTTGAAGCCTTCGGTGAAGATACCGTACCTTACGAACGTTATTTGACACCCCAAGGTGTAGCTTTACGACAACTGCGTACTGGTAGCATCCGCGAAGATGTTGGTACCCAGGTTCAAAAACAAGAAACACCAATGTTTGTTGAACTTGGTAGCGTTACTCAAACACGTACTGAACCAGATATTCAGTATCGCATTAATCAAGGCGTTAGCAAGCAGCGCGAACAACGGAAAATCTTTAAGTTGGTGGCAAATACCAATAATAAAGTTGCCGTACAAACCGTTATCAGAGCAGCTTACCGTCAGATTTTCGAGCGCGATATTGAGCCTTACATTACTTCTGCTAGCGAATTCCGCAACTTAGAAAGCAGATTGAGTAATAATGAAATCAACGTCAAAGAGTTCATTGAAGGTTTAGGATGTTCAAGCTTATACTTGAAAGAGTTCTATACTCCTTACCCCAACACCAAGGTAATTGAACTAGGAACCAAGCATTTCCTAGGACGCGCACCTTTAGATCAGCAGGAAATTCGTAAGTATAATCAAATACTTGCTTCTCAAGGATTGCGTGCTTTTATTAACGCAATGGTGAGCAGCAACGATTATACAGAAGCATTTGGCGAAGATACGGTACCTTACAACCTCTATCAAACCTTACCAGCAGCTAACTTCCCCAATAGCCAAACACTCTACAACCGACTTACCAAGCAAACCAAGGACATTGTTGTCCCCAGTTTCGAGCCGGTTAAACCTAAAATGCAAGTTGCTCAAATGCCGATGATGGGTAAAGCAATTGCAGATATGGCGGCTAAAGCCCGTGAAATCGATAAGAGCAGACCACTGTTTATTCAGTTGGGTCGTTCCTTTAATGATGGTCGGGGACAATCGGTAGAAGTAGGTGTCGGAACAACCCGTCGCAGACCAGCGCGGATTCACCGTATGACTTCTATGAACAATCAAGCTGAGAAGCAACAGGTAATTGATGCAATTTACGTCCAGGTAATGGATGTATTTAGCGGTCAAATTCCTTCATACTTCCGCCGTAGCGATTTGGATAGTAAATTGCGAAATGGTGAAATCTCCGTGCGGGAATTTGTCCGTACCTTAGCGAGTTCGGAAATCTACCGCAAGCGCTTCTACACACCTTATCCCAACACCAAAGTGATTGAGTTCCTATTCCGTCACATTTTAGGACGCGCACCAGCTACACAAGCCGAAATTCGTCAGTACAACAAATTGTTAGCTGATGATGGGTTAAAAGCTGCCGTAGAGACAATAGTAGGTAGTGAAGAGTATTCTCGATTCTTCGGTGAGGACGTAGTACCTTATCCACGCTTCCCATCTTTACCTGCGGGTAACTACATCGGTAGCGTTAAAGCTGCTGCGGATTTGGTTAAGCAATCATGGTCTAGCTTATCTCCTTCCGTACTCACTGGACGTTATAACGAACGGTAGATTCAGGTTAAAGGTCAAAGGTCAAAGGTTGGGTATGGGGAATGGGTAATGGGTAATGGGTAAAAATTTTACTTTCCAATTACCAATCCCCAATTCTCAATCCCCAATTATCAATTACCAAAAACCGGCGAACATGAAAATTAATGTTACAAAGTGTTAAAAAGAGTCATAAATACTCAACAAAATGCCGGAGAATAATTTTTGAAGGTAATTGAGTTTCCTTTTTGTGTACTGGTGTTTACTCAAACAGGCTGGGAATTAATTGAAAGTTCCGCAGTAACCAAACTCAACTAACCGTTTTTCAGTTACACCACTTTCAAATCCACTCAGGTTTCATTCGTATTGGAGGAATCCTTATAATGAGTATCGTCACGAAGTCCATCGTGAATGCTGACGCAGAGGCTCGCTACCTCAGCCCCGGCGAATTAGATAGAATTAAGAGCTTTGCTACAAGTGGCGAACGCCGTTTGCGTGTTGCTCAAATGCTCACCGAAAACCGCGAGCGCATCGTTAAGCAAGCTGGAGACCAGCTTTTCCAGAAGCGTCCCGATGTTGTATCTCCTGGTGGTAACGCTTATGGTCAAGAAATGACCGCTACCTGCTTGCGCGATATGGATTATTATCTGCGCTTAGTTACCTACGGTATCGTTGCTGGTGATGTTACACCCATCGAAGAAATTGGGATTGTAGGCGTTCGCGAAATGTACAAGTCTTTGGGAACTCCTATTGACGGAGTTGCTGAAGGCGTTCGTGCGATGAAAAATGTTGCTACTGGCATGATGTCTGCTGAAGACTCTAGTGAAGCTGGTGCTTACTTCGACTATTTAGTAGGTGCAATGCAGTAGGGTGAGTTGATTCCCCTATTTACATAGATTTTGGTCAAATGTTAAAAGCCTCTCTATTTATAGTGGGGATGATAATAGACACAAGCCTGATCTATTTGCCGTATCACATCTCCCAGGTGTTGTAAAACAGTTGGAAATTAGGAAATAATAATCATGCAAGACGCAATTACTTCTGTTATCAATTCTTCGGACGTTCAAGGTAAGTACCTCGATACCGGCGCAATGGAAAAGCTTAAAGGCTACTTCCAAACCGGCGAATTGAGAGTACGTGCTGCTACCGCAATCGCGGCTAATGCTGCTGCAATCGTCAAAGAAGCTGTAGCTAAATCCTTGTTGTACTCTGATATCACCCGTCCTGGTGGTAATATGTACACCACTCGCCGTTACGCTGCTTGTATCCGCGACTTGGATTACTACTTACGCTACTCCACCTACGCTATGTTGGCTGGTGACCCTTCCATTTTGGATGAGCGCGTACTAAACGGTTTGAAAGAAACCTACAACTCCTTGGGTGTACCCGTTGGAGCTACTGTACAAGCTATCCAATCGATGAAAGAAGTTACTGCTAGCTTGGTTGGTCCCGATGCTGGTAAAGAAATGGGCGTATACTTCGACTACATTTGCTCTGGCTTAAGCTAGTAGCACTTTTATAATTGAGGTCTGGGAATCACTTTTGAGTGCTAGAAAGTCTGATTGCTCATCTTTTCAAAATTTGAACTGATATGTGTTAGCTGTCTAGTATTGATGATTGATTTCCAGCCTTGCAATAATGTTTTTGAAATAAATAAAAAAGAATTTAGAATTCTGATGTCGGAGTTTTAGAATGGCTCCGTTATATAGATTTCTGATATTCTCCATGTTAAAAAATTTTCAATTGTTACTATTAGGAGATTTAACCCCATGCGGATGTTTAAAGTTACTGCTTGCGTTCCCAGCCAAAGTAGAATTCGTACTCAGCGCGAACTACAAAATACTTACTTCACCAAACTAGTTCCTTACGAAAACTGGTTCCGCGAACAGCAACGCATTCAAAAAATGGGTGGCACAATTGTTAAAGTGGAATTAGCTACTGGAAAACAGGGTATGAATACAGGTTTAGCGTAAATTTTAAAATAAACAAAAGATAAACCAAAAAATAAACCATATATCATTTTAGGGAGTTACGAAGAGGTCAAAGGAGACCTCTTTTTTGTTATGGGAAATAGGGAATGTGAAACGAGTTATCCTAAAAACCCGACTTTTCACACAGAGAAAAATATAATCAATCTTAAAACCGCTATATAGTTATATAAATATAGACAGCTTGATTTTCTTGATCAAAAGGTTTTCAAAATTATGAATATTTTTCTGGAGCGATCGCACTTCACGCATCTAGTACGTAAATCATTTTTTTTGGTACTGCTGGTATCTACAGCAGCAATATTTTTTATTGCGAATAACTTTAGCGTTATATCCACCCAAAATAAAATTCCGCAATCCTTTAAATGGAGTAACGTCAATATTCAGGGTATGGGTTACGTCACGGGAATGACTATTAGCGGAGCTACATCCCAAAAGAGTAATAAACCTGTAAAAGCCTCTGATGTCTACGTCCGTACTGATATTGGTGGTGCTTATCGCTTCGACCGTCGAAATCAGAAGTGGATACCTCTAATGGATATGTTTAATACAAACTTTTCCGGAGGTGGTGTCGGTGTTGAAAGCATCACTGTTGACCCACAACAGCCTAATCGTGTATATGCTGCGGTCAATCATGGAAACTCAATTATTACCGAAGATGGAAGAAAGAAGTATAAATATTCCGGTGAAATAATGGTTTCTGAAGATAGGGGAAATACTTGGAAACCGACAGGTTTAGGTAAAAAATATGTCTTTATGGGAGCCAACCAAGAATACCGTTCCGATACAGGGGAGCGTTTAGCTGTAGACCCAAATAAAAGTGAGATAATTTACTTTGCTTCTCGTCGGAATGGATTGTGGAGAAAAACCGGAAAGCAAGAATGGATGCAAGTTAGCGGTGGATTACCAGTTGCTCAAACTTTACCAGAATATAAAAAATCTGACGGCAAAGAGAATAAAGATATACCCGGTTTTACCTTTGTCGCTTTTGATCAAAATTCTGGGAAAGCGAATCAAGCAAGTAAAACAATATATCTAGGAGTCCACGGAAAAGGGGTATGGAGTAGCAATGATGCTGGTCAAACATGGCTGAACATTGCAGGAGCAAAAGACCCCTTACGCGGAATAGTTGCGAATGACGGTACGCTTTACGTAAGCTTCGGAACCCATAGTAAAAACGGTGGGAAAAAATCCGGTGGAGTGCGTAAATATAAAAACGGCAAATGGACTGATATTACCCCAGATGGCACAACAAGAGTTTATTCAGCTGTAGCAGTACAGGAAAATAATCCCAGCATGGTAATTGCGATTTCCGACAAATACCTTTACCGTTCTAATAATGCTGGTAATACCTGGAACAAGCAAACAATGTATATGGGAGCTTATGATGCAAATTATCCTCAAGATAAAGTAAATCCATCTGCTCCCAAATATTATCAATCCTACTCAGGAACAGGTGCATCAGTCGTAGTTTTTGACCCAGCAAATTCTAAACAAGTATGGTGGACAAATGGTTGGGGTGTCGCTTGTACTTCGGACATAACCGCTGCAAACCCCAACTTCAAATGGTTGATGAACAATCTTGAAGAACTTGACGTGAATATAGTGCGAGTTCCACCAGTTCCGAAATCTCAGGGGGGAGCAGATTTAATTAGTGCAGTACAGGACATGATTGGTTTTCGTCACGTTAACCGTCACCAAGTACCTTTAGAAAAAATCAATCCAGTAAATATTGATATTAATCCAGCTTATAAATGGGCAAACCCAGACTGGAAAAAATACCCCGTACCATTTCCTCATGTAGCCGGAGCAACAGGTATGGATTATGCTTACCAGAAACCCAATTATGCAGCTTTTGTGGGTTTTCACCAATGGCAAGGGTTTTACCCAATACATGGTTTTACCAAAGACAACGGTAAAACTTGGCAAGCATTTGAGTCCATACCCACAGAAAATATGTGGAAAGCCGAGAAATCCAAGCGAGAGAAAACCATTGCCATGGGTGGTCAAATTGCCATGTCACCCACTGACCCTAACAACATGATTTGGTCACCTACTTGGGGCCCTTATACTCACTATACTATAGACGGCGGTAAAACCTGGAAGTTAGCGCGTAACTTGGATCACGACCCCAAACCCCAACCTTTCGACCCCAACGATGATAAACATACCCATTATGATGCATTACCAAAATCCTGGGCAAACAGTATTAATCCCTGGTTAAGTTCGTATATTTTAGCAGCCGACCGTCAAGACCCCAAAGGTAAAACTTTCTATTATTACAATGGCTGGACGTTCTATTATAGCAACGATGGCGGCGCAAATTGGAGAAAAGGAGCATCCGGTAAATTACCTACATGGATGGTACGTCCAGCGATAGTTCCTAACCCCACAAAGCAGGGTGATGTGTGGATGAGTTTCGCTCGCAATCCCGAAGATGTAGAAGGAAATAAGCTATATCATTCCACCGATGGGGGTAAAATATTTCATCCAATTACATCGGTAGATACCTGCGAATTCGTCACCTTTGGTAAAGGTAACTCAGAAAAAAACCCTTATATCTATATATTTGGTCGTGTAGGTGGTGCCAAAAAAGATGCAATGTACATTTCCCAAAACATGGGAAATACCTGGAGACAAATTAGTAACCCCGAAAAACAGCAATTCCCCGGACTTACCTGGTTAGAAGGAGATATGCGAACACCCAACTTAGTCTATGCAGCTTTGACAGGTCGTGGAATTATGGTTGGAGAAATGGATAATTCTCCAAGCACATAATACGATTTTGGATTTTAGATTTTGGATTTTGGATTGCGAACCAGTGCAAGTTTTCGAGGGGTATCAGGCTCCAATGTCTTGCACTTCCCATTGATTTTGTGGCAAAAAACCGAACGGAGGAATTATTGTGTGGAATTATTCTGTTCCAATAAAGCCTGTTCCCTATCTCCACGAGAAAACTTTTTCAGCAAGCCCTATTTAATCACCAACCGGCATGACAACCTTTTTAGCCAATCCTAAAATTTGCAACACTTTAATTGCCCACCAAGTCATATCTATTTCCCACCAACGTAATCCAGCTTTGGCAACATTTGGATGAGCGTGATGATTATTGTGCCAACCTTCACCATAAGTTAAAATAGCTGCCCACCATAGGTTACGAGAATTATCATCCGATTCAAAAGTACGGTAGCCTCTAATATGGCTTGCAGAATTAATCAACCAAGTGGAATGCCAAAGCAATACCGCTCTGAGAAATACACCGTAGATAACCGCATTCCATCCACCCAAAACATACAACAAAATACCTAGGGGAATTTGTAGAAATAAAAAGTAACGATTTAGCCAACGGTAAAATGGATCGCGGACTAAATCGGGAGCAAATTTCTTGAACTTTTCATATTCAAAAAACTCTGGACGGGGATAAAAAATCCACAACATATGGCTCCACCAAAAACCACGCTTAGCAGAATATGGGTCTTTCTCTTCATCCTCAGTATAAGCATGGTGCAATCGATGTCCAGCTACCCAAAAGATTGGTCCTCCCTGCATAGCCATAGCCCCGATAATGGCAATGATATATTCCAGCCACTTGGGAACTACCAAACTGCGATGGCTCAAAATTCGGTGATAACCCAAACAAATACCGATACTGCCAAATAACCAGTGTAAAAATATCATTACTCCCAAAGCAGACCAAGAAAAAAACCAGGGAGCTAATAAAGCTAAAGCATGAAACGCACCGAAAAACGCCACATTAGTCCAACTCAGAGCAAGCGGTTGCTTACCCTCAGTAACAGCCGAGTTTGTAGTCATAATTATTTCCTTTGATGTTAGTACTGTTAATAAAATTGCTCTATATATATTGGAACGAGTCGGAATTTCCACCCCAAAAACCAACTAGACCTATTTTCCTTACCCGCGACACCCAGGCTTACCATAAGACAACGGGTAATAAATACAGCTAGAATGAAAATAGTATATGCAAGTACTGCTTACATTCCTACTCTAACAAAGATAAAATGAAAATGCAAGTCACACTTACATTATTTTTCTCTTGATAGGGTAAATAAACCATTTGAGCAAATTTTTTATGCGAATCAAAATACCCGTAAATGTTGTAATACAAAGTCTCGACACGATTTATTCATTAAAAACCTATAACCTTTGACCTATAACTTGTAACTTAATGTCCGAATCTCAACTAATTTCAACACGACAGCGATTAATTAATGCAGCAGCAGAATTATTTGCAGCTCAAGGAATAACAGAAACTACAACCAAAGCAGTAGCGCAATTAGCACAAGTAAATGAAGTAACCTTATTCCGGCATTTTGGTAATAAACATGGATTACTTTTAGCAGTAATTTCCGAATCTCCCGTGTTTCAAGAATTGGGAGAGTATTTAAAAACTCAAGCTACTCAAACAACTAATGTTTATGAAGCTTTAAAAAACTATTGTGAGAACCGCTTACAAGCTTTAGAACAAGCTCCAAATTTAGTACGTTCCGTGGTGGGAGAAGCAGGAAACTATCCACTAGAAAATCGTCAAGCACTCGGAAAAAGTTTGAAAGAAGCGAATCATTATGTTGCTGAATTTTTAGCAACAGTAATGGAGCGTGAACAACTACACGCTTACCTACCAACTCAAAAATTAGCAAGTTTAATTAATATCATGTTGTTAGGATATGCGGTGATGGAATTTACCAGCGAATTTCATCAACTTTGGGATGACAAAGATGAATTTTTAGAAGATTTGGTAACGTTATTTTTGACGGGAGCTACTAATTCTACAAGTTTAGTTACATCTGAGTTTAAACAAACAGAAAAAGTCATGGATTTACCCGCAAATATAGTTCATTTAATTTTGCAACGCGCCAAAAAATCAGGATTGCGAGATTATGCTTTAATATATATTTTATTTGCAGCAGGCTTATCAACCGCAGAAGTGACTAACTTAGAAAAAACTCATCAAATATATGATACTAATCAACATTTATTACAGATAGTTAAAGGTTCAATTCGTCAAGTTCCCGTTAATCAATGGATTATGGGTAAACGTTATGGTTCCTACACTAACAATCCATTAACCAAATATTTAAAAAATCGTAAAGATACATACTCGGCATTATTTCTTAATAATAATGAAACACCAATCTTAGAAACAGAAATACAAGACTATTGGCAACAATTAACCCAAGAATTGTTAACACCAGAAGGACAACAACCAGCAATAGAGCAATCTCAACATACTTGGTGTGTAGAAATGTTGATGAGAGGAATGAGCTTAGAAGACATGAGTTTAATTACAGGTTGGGATTTCAATAAATTACAAATTTATGCCCGTAGAGCCAATGAAAAATCGGCTTTAGAACAAGCTATAAAATTGGATAATAAATGTTAAATTGGTAATAGGTAATAGGTAATTAAATCCGTGAAATCCGTGAAATCATTTTTAATCCGTGGTCAAATTGGTAATTAAATCCGTGAAATCCGTGAAATCATTTTTAATCCGTGGTCAGGAATTTACTCTCTCATAGAAAAATCCCCCGTTCAGAAAAAGAGGGATTTTTGAAATATGTCTAAATTTCCTGGACTTAACTGCGACCTAAGTTTAATAACTCTTTCGGAGATGCGAGCATATCGATCGCAACAAAGAAAATTTTACCTTCGGGATTTACCAAAAATCGCCACGCAATATTCATTCCCACATTTGCCCCAAACCAAGGTGTTTCCACCACACCAGTAATTTTCAACTGCTTGGAACCAAAAGGACCAGCCTCAGAGATACCTTTTTTGGGCATCATATTCAACCCTTGGGCTTCCTCACGCATATACTTGGCGATCGCCTGTTTGCCAACGATTGGTTTGTGGAATGGTGGCTGTAACGCACCATCTTCGGCAAACAATGCTACAGCAGCATCAAAGTTATCCGTGTTCATCGCTTCGATATATTTAAGTACCGCAGGCTCAGTAATACCATCAATTTTTATCTCTGTTGTGGGAGCATCATTATTACGTGGGAATGCAGGCTCAGGGATGGATTTAGAACTGCTAGGAGCCATGTCAGAAGCGTCAAATCCCATATCGACTACGGTGTTACGCAATACTGTGATTTGCTGACCTGCATCGAGGTTTTTGGTAGTTTCTAGGACTGCTTTTACACCTTCGGACATTTGATAATTGGCTGGAATCGGAGCAACTACTCCCTGCTTCATCAACTCTCCTAATTCATACCAAAAAGCTAGTTTGGTGTTAACACTGAAGAAACCATAAGAACGGCTAATCGGTGTGTCCGCACGGTTTGCTAAATCCCGCATTACTTGAGTCTGTTCGTCAGGGGACATTTGCTTAATTTGGCTGAGCAAACTTTCTGCTAACTGCAATCTTGCGGCTCCAGGTGCTGCGGGGGTAATTGTTTTACCCATTTCGGTATATGCATACCACAAATAGCTCAACTTGTCATCTACACTAAGTTGATCGAATAGCGCAATAGTCGCGGGAATTGGGCTGGGAACTTGAGTTCCAGCAAAAATATTCTGAGCAGAATCGAGAGTTAAAGCCATGATTTTAATTTCCAGTAAGTTTATTTATTATTGAGCTACTAAAGATTATTAGTTTAGATAGACCCTGAGCGATAAAATCCATTTGAAACAAACAAATATTATGCTCAAATTAGCAATCAGCATAGTTAATTGAGCCAATATACGGGTATATCTTGCGAATATATCTTCAGCTTAACGACAGAGCTTTTAACTAACATTGCGCCCTCAACACCATAACTGCATATCAGTTACAAAGCTTTTTTACTTACTTTATTTTATCTGTAATTTAGCCTACCATTTTATTTAAATTTTTGTAAATATATTTTAAGATATATATAGGATAAGTAATTGTAATGACACTTAAAAAACTTATCTGGCAACATTTTAGTAATGGATAATCAATAATTACTAATTCCCAAAGTAAAAGTACCTCTCCTTTCAAGGAGAAAAAAGTAAATCAATGGATAATTAGTAATTGAGAATTATCAATTATTGAATAGATAGAGTATGACCATCAGTTCAACATTTTATCTTTTGTTAGAATATTAAATTTTCAACTAGTTAAATTGGTATTAAAGCTATAAAATATGAATCAAATTTGCGAATTCAGCCTCTCGTCTATCCAATGCTTGGATTTGCTAACAGCTTCACTTGGAGTAACCGCATAAGGTACGGCAATAGCATAACCTCCATTATAATTTACCCAAGCAGAATAAAAATCTTGTTTATTTTGTCCATTAAAATTATCGCGTTCAATCTCAACTTTGTATTCACGGTAAGTAAATGACATCAAAATTTTTGGATAATGAGGTTCTATCATTAATATTGGAAGAGATTTCATCCTTCTACTTTTAGAATTAGCAAATTTAGCAACGTAAAAAAGTTGAAAATTGGGTGAGATTTTACCCACCCAAACTGAATCAAAAATTACGCCGCAGCCATATTCTCAGAAACAAAATCCCAATTAACCAACTTACCGATAAACTCATCGATATAAGCAGGACGCTTGTTTTGAAAATCCAAATAATAAGCGTGTTCCCATACATCCATTGTTAATAAAGGAATTTGTCCACTTGTTAAAGGATTATCAGCATTCAGAGTTTTTGTCACTTTTAAAGTGTCATTATCCAACACTAACCAAGCCCAACCACTACCAAATTGAGTAGCTCCAGCAGATTTGAATTCTTCAACAAATTTATCAAAACTGCCAAAATCAGCATCAATTTTTTTAGCTAAGCTTCCTGTAGGAGTACCACCACCATTCGGCTTCATACATTGCCAATAAAAAGTATGATTCCAAGCTTGTGCTGCATTATTAAAAAGTCCCTGTTTATCAGAATTTCCTGCTATTTCTTTGATGACTTCTTCAATTGATTTTTTATCAAGTTCTGTTCCTTTAACTGCATCATTGTACTTGCTTACATAAGCAGCATGATGTTTATCATGATGAAATTCTAAAGTGCTTTTAGAAATTGAAGGTTCTAAAGCAGTGTAGTCATAAGGAAGAGGTGGTAATTCGTATGCCATTTTATGGTTCTCTCTTAATATCTCTGTGGGGAACGCTGGAAAAGTTAAGGTTGGAAAATACTTTATGTCAAAACCAAAATACAATGGTTTGCCACTAAAACTTAAGAGGGCTATCTAAAACGGGATAGTTAATTTCTCCAAACCCCCAAAAGTATTCAAAACAAGAGTGAAAAGTAAAACTACCTTAACTTTCTTTCGTTCAAATGTTATCGTAATACGTGTAAACCTGAAATCCTCCCCTAGGGGATATTGAATGAGTAGAAATATCAGTGTACTTATAATTAAATATGTCTTAAGGCTGAGGCAATTTTATCTAAAATCTTATTTTTACGTATTATTGAATTTAGTCAACCAACCATTGATTTAATAAATAAAACATAAACGCAAACCAAAAACTAATAAACATTATTACCCATATTCCAATAGTCGCGATAAAACCTATTAACCAAGTAGCTGCGTTATGACGTATTTGTCGAGCAAAGATGAATGTGATATTGGTAGACAGTAAAACAGCCAAAATGTTAGCAGACCATAACCAATGGTCTTCAGTCACACCAGAAAGCCAAGGTACTAATGAACGAGCATCTCCATTATACTGAAAGCTTGGGTCTCTAAGTGGTGAAACTTGATATACAAAAATAGCCCAAGCTATCAATAAAAGTAGAGACAATCCGACACTAATAACTTCAAAGCGTCGAAAATTTCTCAAAAGCATCACAAAGTATTTCCTTAAGTTTGTTAATTTAATATTAGGACTTAAAAAATTTGTGATGAGTTTCCCATAATTTATTAGAATTACCTCCAAAAACTCCGCGTACCTCAGCGTCTACCTCCGCGCTCCTTTACGTTAAAATTAATAATTATATATCTACCTTGGATAATTTCTCTTTAAAAACTCCTCCGCACCACTCTTATCATTAACTTCCCCATCCAAAGTAGCCATCAGTAAATCATCAAGTATTTTCTTATATTCTCGTCCAGGCTTATACCCAATTTTTTTCAAATCATTACCATTTAAAATCGGTTCTACATTTGATAAAACCGTTAGATAATACCAAATTTTTCGTCTGACAATTCGCGGACTTTGCAATGCGATAAACATCAACATTGGTAAATCATAATTCCGCAATAGCTTAACTAGTTCCGAAGGCTTTTCACAATTATTTAAATGTTCTACAACAGTATTTTTTGCTTCAGCTAAATTTTCCAATCTTTTAACACTATCAGCTGGAAATTGTAGATTTTGTGCTACCTTGGAGCGATATTCTGGCGCTAAATGAGCAATTATCGCTTCCAAACGCATCTGCCAATGGGTGAATCTTTGCTGCTGAGAATCAAACTTTCGTAAACAATGTTCCATTAAATGTAACTGTCGTAATAACCCTTCATCTAATTCCAATGTCGGATGAATACACTGTAACGCTTCTAACTCACCCAACATTTGTAAAGCTGGTTTCCAATAGGAAGCTTGCAAAATGTATTTTAATTCCGACTTTAAACGAGTTTGTAAAGCAGGTACTTTAGAATTTTCTTCTACTGTACGGTCATAAACACCACTTTGAATAGCGTAGCGAATATATTCCTCTGTTTGTTTTTCTATGTGAAAACCCAGCCGCACCGCAAAACGCACAGCGCGGTAAATCCTTGTGGGGTCTTCGATAAAGCTATTAGGGTGTAAAATTCGAATTTTCTTAGCTTGTAAATCTAATAACCCACCGAAAAAATCCAGTAATTTACCTGGATGAGGAGGAGTTAATCGCAAAGCCAAAGCATTGATAGTAAAATCTCGTCGATATAAATCTTGACGAATCGAACTTGCTTCAACCACCGGATTTGCTGCTGGATAAGGATAAAATTCAGTTCTGGCTGTAGCGATATCCACCCATAATGAATCTAACTTTGGATCATTGTGCCATAACAAAGCAGCAGTTTGAAAAGCTCCGTGGACTTCTAAACGCGCACCAGGATATATTTGTTGAATCGCAGAAGCCAACTCCACACCAGCACCAACATCAGCCGCATTGTGAAAACCATCAACCACCATATCAATATCTGGAATCAACAACGGTTCATCAGGATTCGCTAATAACAAATCCCGCACCGCACCACCAACCAAATATAAATGCCAACCCCGCTGTTTTGCTTGCAAAGATGCTTTCGTGAGAAACTCCCATAAAGCCGGTGCAAGTCGCGATACACCAAAGGTGTCTAGCGGAGCTAATCGCAATTCACCTAAACCAGGGACATTTTCTACTTCTTTTTTCTTTCCCTTGTTTTCTGAGTTTTCAGTTTGTTGATGTAATTCCCGTAAAACATCGGTACGGGTGACAATTCCCAGCAACTTGCCATTTTCTAATACTGGTAAACGACCGATATCATAAGTTACCATCAACGATTCAATTTCAGATAATTCGGCATCCGGTAAAATCGTCTTGAGATTCTTTGACATATAGCCTTTCACCGGCGCATGAGCAAAACCGTGGTGTAAAGCAATATCTAAATCTCGCCGCGAAATTATACCGACCAAATTCCCCCCAGCATCAACCACCGATAAACCAGAATGTCCGTAACGTAGTAAAGTGCGATGGGCTTCTTCAATAGTAGTACTTGGTAAAATTGTCCGCACCGGAGAAGACATTAAATCCCTTGCTGTTGGTGGATGGGGAATCGAAGAAAGTAAATTTTCAACAACTTGATGCAATATTTCCTCAGAATTTACATCTTTTAAACTTACAGACGCAGCTTTAGTATGACCTCCGCCACCCAAAGGTGCGAAAATCTGACTCAGATTAGTTTGGGGAATTTGCGATCGCCCAATGATCGATAAACGATTACCACCTTTTTTCTCAAATTCATGAGCCAGAAACAAAGCGTCAATTTCCGTCAAATCAACCAACTCTGAGGCTAAACGAGATAAACCAGCCACAAAATCTTCAGTTTTGAGAATTACCCAACCAACTTGATAACCGTGTACTTGCTCAGTTTTAATATCCTCCAAAGCAACCTTTAATAACTGCTGTAAATGAGGAGATAAACCCGGTTCAATATAATCACTGATCACCGACAAACTAACACCCTGCTGCATCAACCAAGCCAAAGCCAAAGCATCTTCCGGTGTTGAATGATCATAACTCAGAGAACCAGTATCAACATGAATACCCAAAGCCATTACCGTCGCTTCCGTAGGAGTCAGAGAAATTTGCCGTTTTTGCAGTTCCTGTACCACCAAAGTAGTAACCGCACCCACAGCACAAATATGAGACTCAGTAGCCGGAATATCCAGAATTTGTTCTAAATGATGATCATAAACAATCACCTTTTCAATATTCGGTAAATCAAACCATTCAGCAGCCTTTCCCAAACGTTCCCGCTGTTGAGTATCAACCACAGCCAAACAGCGAATATCAGAAGTAATTACCGCACGTCTTTCTATTAACGGATACTCATCTCGATGCAGCGCTAAAAAATCCTTAACCGTAGGATGACAACCACCAGGTAAAACAATTTTGCTACCCTCAAGCAACCGCGTCAACCCCACCGCAGCCCCCAGCGTATCAAAATCTGCTGTTGTATGGCATAGAATTAAATTCATACAGATGTTGGTAAAATTTGAAGGGCTTTAATTATTTTAAATAAAGTGTTTTAAATAAACAAACCCGCATCTACATGAAAAAAATCTCCCAAAGCTTTAGCTTGAGCTTTGCTAATTTCTCGCTTACCGTTTACAATTTCGGAAACAACACCTTTAGAGCCAATAATTCCTACTAAATCCGATTGCTTAATTTCTTTTTGTTCCATTAAAAACAGTAACAGAGAATGAGGCGTAGTTGTTTGATTCGGAGTATAGTATTCTTGCTCAAATTTTTCAATTAATGTGATAAGTAATTCATAAAGTTCGTTTTCTTCCGGAGTACGATTTGGATGATGCATCAATTCTTCAACAATTGCTAAAGCTTTTTGATTCTCTTCTTCAGTTTTTATTAATTTTGGTTGATATTTAACTAATAATTCTGTATATTTTTCTGAATTAAAAGTAAGGGTCATTTTTCCATTCCTCCTTGTCGTACTCGGCATGAGTCAAAATATATTTGATATAAATTACTTGCTTTTCGTAATCGATACTCACGATTAAGCGATATTTATTACCTTTTATATTAAAAACAGTAAAATTACTTACTGCTTCAGCTGTAGAAAAAACAGATTGCACCTCAATTAAATTAGACCAATCTGCCTTATTCGCAACCTTGTACCAATTATCAATAGCATCACCGCAATCGGCGTGTTTTACCTTAAACTCTCTTACAAGCCGATAGCTAATAATATGCATTTTTTCATAGCCCAATTCTAACCTCGTTAGTTCTCTTCGTGAGAACTAAAGATAAATAGTATCACGGGTTGTATTCACCGTTATTACCGCTCCAATTAGCCATAAAAATTATTAATTCACCTTTAACCTAACCTACTTGCTTTTATTAAAATAATAAATAGTGATGCAGTTTCAGGAGAAAGGCATGACAAACCAAGTGGAAAGACAAGGAAGTTGCCTTTGTGGCGCAGTAAGGGTTTCAATTAAAACCAAAAGCAATAGTGTAGACGCTTGTCATTGCAATATGTGTAGAAAATGGGCTGGTGGTCCTTTTTTTGCGATTGAATGTAGTGATGATGTTAATTTTGAAGGAAATGAAAATATATCTGTTTTCGATTCTTCCGAATGGGCTGAGCGTGGCTTTTGTCGTAACTGTGGAACCCATCTTTTCTACCGTCTAAAACAACAACATTATTATGCCGTTCCCGTTGGTTTACTCGATGACGACGAAAATTATTTTCTTGAAAAACAGATTTTTATTGACCAAAAACCACACTTTTATACCTTTGCAAATCAAACTAAGAATATGACAGGTGAGCAGGTATTCGCAGAATTCTCAGCGTCTTCGGAAGGATAATAACCGCTTTCCCAGACACGGGGAGTTAGTTTTGATAACTTGCGATCGCGAAGGGCAAGGCTTCGCAAGAATCGCCATATCAACGTAAAAAATGACTGAACGTGGGATTTAAGCAAATATAATATATCTTTGAAGAAAGCGTAAAAAATCTCAACCAAATCAATGTCTGGAATTCAACACCAATGAGGTACATTGGTTGTAGAGAATATTGAGTTTAAGAACTATCCGTCTAAGAGAAAAGAAAAATGACCATCATATTTCAAATAGCTCTACTCGCTCTAGTTGCCTTGTCTTTTGTCATGGTAATTGGCGTACCCGTTGCTTATGCAACTCCTCAAACCTGGGTTGAATCGAAGAAATTTCTCTGGATTGGTTCCGGAGCCTGGTTTGCTTTGGTATTATTAGTCGGAGCTTTAAACTTTTTCGTAGTTTAACCAACTGCTTTTACCATAGATTGACCAATAATAGGAGCAGAGGAATACCCCACAGATTGCAAAGCAGAGGAATATCAAAGCATATTTTGCTTCCTTTGTCTTTCTTGCACTCTTCCGGTAATTTTCTGCTCCTATTATTTGTGATCAGCACTAAACTGAAGTATCTGGTTAAAGAAGTATATTTATAAAAGAGGCAACTATGGCAGTTTTCGAGGGCAGTTTTACTCAAACAGAACCCCTACACTTTGCATTAGTAATTGGTAGATTTAACGACTTAGTAACCACTAAACTGCTAGAAGGGTGTCAAGATTGTTTAAAACGCCATGGTATTGATACTAACCCCCACGGCTCTCAAGTAGATTATGTTTGGGTGCCTGGAAGCTTTGAAGTTCCATTAGTCGCCCGACAATTAGCAATGTCAGGTAGTTACGACGCGATAATTTGCTTGGGTGCAGTTATCCGTGGACAAACACCACATTTTGACTACGTATCATCAGAAGTCGCCAAAGGAATCTCCGCAGCCGCATTTCAAACAGGTGTACCAGTAATTTTCGGTGTCTTGACAGCCGACACCATGCAGCAAGCCTTAGAAAGAGCCGGAATTAAAAGCAATCACGGTTGGGATTATGCAATGAATGCCTTGGAAATGGCTAGCCTCATGCGTCAACTACGTCCCAGTCTCAAGCAACAATACCCCCCTAACTCTGGTACTTTAGCAGGTTCCCTTAAAAGCGCAAGTTTAAACAACATATCCGCAGAGTCGGAAGAGAAAGTCTAAAAAGAAGAATTGGGAATTGGGAATTGGTAATTGGTAATTGGAGAAAGAAAAATTCCTAACTTCTAACTATCACCCATTACCCATTACCCATTCAAAAAAAGTGTTGACAAATTTTCACCGATGTGGGATATTAGTATTTAGCATGGAAATGCGGGTGTAGCTCAGTGGTAGAGCGTCACCTTGCCAAGGTGAATGTCGCGCGTTCGAATCGCGTCACCCGCTTTTAAAAAATTAATAATTACGAAAGATGCAGAAATTTAATTTTCTGCATTTTTTATTTTGAATATTTAGGTTTATTTTTTAGTTTTAGTTAATTTTGAAGTTTTCTTAAAATTTACATATATTAAAATAAAAATAGATCACAGATATCACTGAGGAGCGATTTATTCTTAAGAAGATGGACTACACTATATGATGGTAAAAGCCCGATGCTTAAAATATCAGATAGTTTAATTTAATTGTTAATCAATTAAAAATATGTATATAGAAAGAGTAACAGCTTCTATTCTTAATGATATAAAGAAATTTTAGTGGATAAACTGCTGATTCGTTTAAATTATTCCTCAATAGAGAATTCTGTATAAAACAGTTTATTCCGAATTGTAAATTTAAGGGAACATAACAAAGATTCCCGATTTAAAACTGAAGGGAGAGTCAAAAGAGCCGTCATAGTGCAACCACAAAAGCCCGAAAAAATCGATTTCAACAACGAATACCCGTGTCCCTGTCGCCGTCGGGGACGCTTAATTCCGATTACTCTGACAGAAGCCTTCGGTTGCGATCGCTGTCAGCAGATATTTGTAGTAGAAGACAATGCTCGCGTGCTAGAGCAGCTTTCTACGACTTATCCCTACAAACGAGCTTGGCGCTGGACAAATTCTGGATGGAAAGTAGTTCATCCGCGTTTGGGAGAAAGTTACCTACCAGTAGCGCTGGGGATTATTTTCGTGCTAGTCATTATATGGTTGCCATTAGCATTGCGTTTAGCAAGTGGTTCTGGCATTATTGCTTGGGCGCTGATAGCAGTGCTATTAGCAATCTTGCCAGCTCTTATGGTTTGGCTTACCTACAGACGTTAAGGCGCTGATTATTTACTGTGGATGCTTTTGCCGAGAACCCCCAAACAACTGCGATAGCCAGACGCGCATACGGTGCTGCTTTAAAATTGGGCATCACCAAAGGAGCAGAGCGCAGTCGCGCTTTAATGGCGATGGCTGAAGCGCTAGAACGCTCGTTTGACGATATATTAGAAGCCAATACTTTAGATCTCGAAGCTTGTCGGGAAATGGCAGTACCAGAGTTAATTTTAGATTGGCTAAAATTAACTCCGGAACGTTTAGATTCAGCAGTGGAAATTCTGCGACGATTAGAGGGATTATCAGATCCCTTACGACGCATGAGAACTGCCGATTACCAATTAGGTGAAGAGCAAAGTTACTCCCAGTCAACACCTTTGGGGGTAATTGCTTTTATATACGAAGCCTTTCCAGAATTAGGAGCAATCGCCGCTGGTTTATGTATTAAAACCGGCAACAGTATTATTCTTAAGGGAAGTACAGAAGCAAGCCATTCCAATGCGGCGATCGCCTCAGTACTACAAAATGCTGTTGCAGAAGCTGGATTACCTCTAGGCTCTGTAGAATTGGTAACAGCGGAACAAGGTACATCAATTCGGGATTTAGTCACTCAAGAGCAGTATTTAAATTTAGTGATTCCCTACGGACGTACCAGTTTAATACAGCAGGTAGTACGTCAATCTACAGCACCAGTTTTAAAATCCGCTATGGGTAACTGTTATTTATATTGGTCGCCGAATGGTAGCTTAGTGGATATTGTACGCTGGATGATTACAGAAAGCCATGCCAGTTCTCCAGATCCAGTAAATGCAATTGAAAAGGTATTAATTAATCGGCAAACTCTATCTTCATCATTAGGTACGCTATTAAAGAATTTACAGGAAAAAGGTTTTTACCTTAGAGGAGATGCTGAACTGCGAGAATCATTTCCTCAGTTACAACTGGTAGAAGATAATGAATGGGGAAGAGCTTATTTTACTAAAACAGTTGCGTTTAAACTTGTAGATAGTTTAGATACGGCGATTACTTGGATTAATCAGTATAGTAGTGGACACGCTGACTGTATTGTCACTGAATCTTACCAAGAAAGCAGACAATTTGCTCTGGGTGTAAATAGTGCTTCTACTTACATTAATGCTTCACCGCGTTTTAGCCGCAACCCATTATGGGGAGATGCAGTATTTTTAGGAATGTCTAACCAAAAAGGACACCGTAGAGGATTGATTGGTTTAGAAAGTTTGACTACGCTCAAGCATATCGTCCAAGGAAACGGAAGATTTTGAGATTAGCATATAACTATATAACTATTTATACATCACCCTACTGTTAATTTTTTACAGTAAATAAAATGTATATAAAAGCCTTGCTGCGATCAGAAAAATCTCCTTAATCTCAAGTTATATCTTACAGCAGGACAAAAACCGAGCTTTTTAATGAGTTAATTAAAAAAATAAATCAGATTAATTTAATGATTTATATAGAAACCCGGTTTTTTGCGTATTTTTGAGTTGGGAGTGTAAGATATCCTTAAATCAATCTCTTATTTATTTGAGCAAGCAAACATTTTTCATGACGCAAACAACTAGAGTAACTTTTGCCAAGAACATTGGCTTTAGAAAAGAACTGAATAAACGAGTAGATGCTTATTTTGAGTCCGAGAATATTAATACCAGAGATAATTTTGCAATGTACTTCAAAAGTGCAATTATCTTAGGATGGGTAGCTTTTTCCTGGGTATTTACTCTTTTTTCTCCCAATATTATATGGATGAAAATACTTGGATGTATCATGTTGGGAATGGGCTTTGCTGGTGTTGGCTTTAGTGTTGGACATGATGCCAATCACGGCGGTTATTCTAGTAAAAAATGGGTTAACAGTACTTTTGGTTTGACTTATGATTTTATCATCGGTCTTTCCAGTTATCTATGGAGATATCGGCATAATTTTTTGCATCATACCTATACAAATATCATTGATCATGACGTGGAAATTGATGGTGATGGTTTAGTCAGAATGTCTCCATCAAGAGAGCATAAATGGTATCATCGGTACCAGCATTTGATGATTAACTTTGTATATGCAATTATTCCATTTTATTGGTCAATTGCTGATGTTCATTTAATTTTATTTAAACGTAAATACCACGAGTATAATATTCCCAAACCAAGCCCATTACAATTGCTGATTTTGCTTGGTGCAAAATTTGTATGGTTGGGACTTTATGTTGGTATACCATTTGCTTTAGGATACAGTCCGATAGAAATAATTATCGGATTGTGCATCGTGAATATGCTTTATGGAGTACTAATTTGTAATGTTTTTATGCTTGCTCACGTACTCGAACCAGCAGAATTTATCGAGCCAAATTGTTTAGGAAATGTAATAGATGATGAATGGGCAATTTTTCAAGTAAAAACAACAGTTGATTTTGCTCCTAAAAACAGGTTTTTAAATTGGTATCTTGGTGGACTTAACTATCAAGTAGTTCATCATTTATTCCCCCATATTTGTCACATTCATTATCCAAAAATAGCCCCAATCTTAGCACAGGTTTGCGAAGAATACAACGTGCAATATAATGTATATCCGACTTTTACAAAAGCACTGGTTGCTAACTATAGTTGGTTAAAACTAATGGGGAATCCTCCTCAAATAAATTCGGTAGTCCCCCAAATTTTGTAAAAATTACTGTTTCTTGCAAGCCACTGATGTAGAGACGTAGCATTGCTACGTCTTTATTATTTAGCCGATTTAACCAATAATTTGATTACTCCTATTGCGCTCTAATGTCACAATATCCAGTTGGTGCGTGACACCACAAACTTGATTGTTTTGTTCAAAATCACTCGAAGTGCCACACACCCTAGAAGAAAAATATACTGGCGTTGCTAAGTCCTAAATCTATTTAAAATGAGAAGTGTAATAAACCTTTTTACCCTCATCTGGAACAAAGTGACATTTAATGAAAGAGTTCCACAGAGAACTTAAAATTGGTTCATCTGATTTGTGGAAATATTCACCCAAAACTGGTTTAATCGCCTCAGTTGCTTTTTTCAAATTGTAGTGAGGAATATTCAAGAAAATGTGGTGAGCAACATGAGTACCGATATCGTGGTGAATATGATTGATGAAACCATAATCGCGATCAATACTGGAAATAGCACCTTTAAGAAAAGTCCATTCCTCACCGCGATACCAAGGAATATCTGGCTCGGTATGATGTAAAAATGTTACTAAATCCAGCCAAATTACAAATACAATGTAGGGACCAGCGTAGTATTTGACTAACCACATGAAACCCCATTGATAAGTCAAGAAAGCTAGTAAACCAACCATGGAAGTCCACAGTACAGTACTAGTGATGACATCCCATTTTTCTGAGGGTTTAAACAACGGACTACTGGGTAAAAAGTGAGAACCTGTTTTACCCGGAGAACGTTGAAATAAGTATACCGGATAAGCCAGTAAAAACAGGTAATGTCTACCAATTTTTTCCACTAAATCCATTTGATTGTAAGCTGATTCCGATATTGGATACCAACTTTCATCATTTTCTAAACTACCAGTATTTTTGTGATGAGTTCGATGACTAATCCGCCATCCATGATAAGGAACAAGTATTGGTGTATGAGATAAATGTCCTATTAAATCATTTAACCATTTGTAACGAGAAAATGATTGATGTCCGCAGTCATGTCCGACTACAAATAATGCCCAGAACATCGTTCCTTGCATTACCCAGAAAATGGGAAAAAATAACCATGAATCTAGGTAATAAGCTAAGCCATAAAGTCCAGCAATAATTAAGATGTCACGAGCGAAGAAAAATAGAGATTTACCTACTTTCGGTTGAAAACATTCTGCTGGAATTGCCGCTTTTAAATCTCCGAGAGTAAAGGGTAATTGGCTTGTTTCCTCTGATGATAAAGTTTGAGGATTATTCTCTGGGTTAACTGTAGAAGTTTGCACGCTTGTTACGTTACCGGATATAAAGTGAATTTTTTTGAGTATCTGTTGAGTAAATGAAAGTCAGTAAATAGTTAACAGCAAAGCTTTTTTATCAGACACATAATAATCTATTGATCATTGAGTCCAATCTACCCTAGCATCAGATACCTGGTAACTGATACCTGGTAACTGGTAACTGGTAACTGGTAACTGATAACTGGTAACTGATAACTGATAACTGATAACTGATAACTGATTTCACATTTAACTAATGCAAAATCGATGATTTATTATATATAACCCCCGACATTTTTAAGGGGGTTAAACATAGAAATCTCGAATTAAAAAAATCAAGAATTGTTATCGTCGTGCATCATAATCTTTAAAGGAAATATATTCATTCTCTGGAGTATATAAATGACATCTGTCAGTAATATACTTGAGTAAAGACAGAGAAAAAGTACATTCATCCCGTACATAACTTCCCCAATTTTCTTGTAAGCTGCGATAAGCAAGACGCAAATTATAGGAAGGAATCGCAGTGGAAATGTGATGAGGTACGTGTACATTGATATCGTGACACAGAAACTCTACCCAACGGGGGTAATTGCAGTGAACTGTACCGGATAGCTGGGCTGTAACCGGATTCCATTTATCTGCTGCGACAAAAGGGATATCTGGAGCAGTGTGGTGAATATAAGTAAAAGTACTCATCCAGAAATGATATACCATCCAGGGAAGTAGCCAGAACTTAATAAATCCCCAAATACCAGTTGTAGCAATTAACGTCGGAAAGCACACAGCGGCAAATATAACTACTACAGCTACAGAAAGCTTAATAGCAGGTTGGTCTTGTTTGCGAAATTCAGACCAATTAAAATGATGCATCGCCCAATGTACGATCGAGCCTATCCACCATAAACGGTTGTATAAAAATCTTTTAAAAGCCCACTTTAAGGCTACTCCACTATTCTCATAAAGTTCGGTGCTTACGGGTTGCCAAGCATTATCGACTTTTAGTTTATTAGTGTGAGTATGGTGATAATTGTGCTTGATCCGCCAACCGTGGAAAGGGTAAATTAACGGCATCATAAATAAATGTCCCACTAAATCATTTACCCAAATGCGTTTAGCAAATGAACGATGAGCGCAATCATGTCCGATGACAAAAAAGCCCGTAGCAGCAGTACCTGTGTATATCCATGCTAAGGGTAAAAGATACCAAGGCGCGATCGCCAAAAAAAAGTAGCCGACAATAACGGCTAAAACGCTGCTAATTGCCCTAAACCAAGCTTTACGAGCATCTTGAACGAAACACTCTGGGGGCAGAGATTTAATGATGTCTGTGAGCTTGAGTTCGGAGTCAGTAAGCTGTTTAGGTTGCGAGTGGTGTGTATTTATTGCTGATGTTGTCATGAATGGATTTAATTAAAATAAAAACTCCGCATGATTAGCCACTAACATAGTCGCTTTTTGCGAAGTTTCGTAACATTCGCGATTCGGATTATATCAAGTAATTAACCCCACGTATTTAGAGAAAATTCTATTTTCTGACTAAACAAGCGGTACCCCCGCTCTTTTTCTAAGTAATAATCCGTAAGCGGGGGTAAATAAAGGTTAACTTATTTTGAGCAATTTTAGATTTTGGATTTTGAATTCAAACCCCAGGTTTCTAATGTAGGATTATCGTGAAAGTTGGCGATTGCCTTCAAATCTTGAGGTTGCTAACACTTTCAAGCACTGGGATTTGTCTGTAGGAGTAATCCAATATCCAAAAAATATACTACTGCTTAATAGGTGCTAATTTAACATTTGTAGCCAACCCTAAAAATTGTAGTAATTGAATAGTCATCCAGGTAAGGTCAATTTCCCACCATTGCAACCCGTGACGGGCTGAATACTGAAAAGCATGATGATTATTGTGCCATCCTTCACCATAGGTCAATAAAGCTACCCACCAGCAGTTCTTAGAGTGGTCTCCTGCATCATAGGTTTGATACCCAAACTTATGAGTTGCACTATTGACAAACCAGGTACAGTGCCATACAAAAATAAGACGAACAAAAATACCCCAAACGACAAAAGACCAACCACCTAAAAGTAATAGCAATCCACCCAGAGCAAATTGGATTGGTAACATATACTTTTCCAAAAATTTGTAAACTGGGTCATCTTTGATGTCTTTTGTAAAGCGGGGAACATCAGCAAAAGCTGGAGAATGGTAAAACATCCAACCCATATGGCTCCAGAAAAAGCCTTTGTTGGAATCATGAGGATCTAACTCTTGGTCAGAATGTAAATGGTGAATGCGATGCATTCCTACCCATGCAATTGGTCCTCCTTGACAAGCAAGAGTACCGCAAAATGCCAAGAAATACTCTAGCCACTTGGGAGTTTGAAAACTGCGATGAGTTATTAGCCGGTGAAATCCTAGAGTAATACCTAAACCTCCAGTCACCCAGTACAAAAAGAAAGCTACGGCTACGGCTTTCCAGCTAAAAAAAGCGGGGAATGGAGCTAGTAAAATTCCAAAATGTAAACCAACGAAAAATGAGATGTGCAGCCAGTTTAATGGACCTTTATTTGTTGATGTAGCAATTGTCATGCGATAACCTGAGTAAAATTGTTTAGCCTAATCTGCGCGTCCGTTATGCCCAAATTTTGGGCTTTTGCGTGATAATTACGCAAAGGGTAGCGCCAATAACGCCACAAATCCCCATAGTTTAATTATTTTTTTGAGAACGGTTTTACTAATGAACAGCTTGGAACAACTGCAAGAAGCAGAACAAGCACTGTTAAAGATTTTTTCTGGAATTGACCACAAGGTCAAGCAAAATCTTCAAAGAGTGCTAAGTGCCTTCCGTCATCATAATGTAGGAGCGCATCATTTCGCAGGTGTAACGGGATACGGTCATGATGATTTGGGTAGAGAAACGTTAGATCAAGTTTTTGCTCAAATCATGGGAGCGCAAGCCGCTGCTGTCAGGGTACAGTTCGTTTCGGGGACTCACGCCATAGCTTGTGCTTTATTCGGCGTTCTTCGTCCCGGTGATGAAATGTTGGCTGTCGCAGGCGCACCCTACGATACTCTTGAAGAAGTCATTGGCTTAAGAGGTAAAAATCAAGGTTCACTAATCGATTTTGGCATAAGCTATCGCCAATTGAATCTCACCCCAGAAGGAACGCTGGATTGGCAAGCTTTAAGTCATGGGGTAGAGGATAAAACTCGTTTGGTATTAATACAGCGTTCTTGCGGCTATTCCTGGCGTTCTAGTCTTTCAATTGCCGACATAGAGAAAATTGTGCGTTTAGTCAAGCAGCAAAATCCGCACACTGTTTGTTTTGTCGATAACTGTTACGGCGAATTTATCGAAACTCAAGAACCTACCCATGTCGGCGCGGATTTAATGGCTGGTTCTTTAATCAAAAATCCTGGAGGAACTATTGTTACTGCTGGTGGCTATATAGCTGGACGCGAGGATTTAGTGGAAGCTGCGGCTTGTCGTTTAACGGCTCCGGGAATTGGCAGAGAAGGAGGTGCCACATTTGACCAACTTCGTCTGTTATTTCAGGGATTATTCTTAGCTCCACAAATGGTAGGTGAAGCAATGAAAGGCACTCACCTGAGCGGTTATGTTTTTGACAAACTAGGATATCCCGTTAACCCCGCACCTTTTGCACCTCGTGGTGATGTAATTCAAGCAATTAAACTCGGTTCTGCGGAAAAATTAATTGCCTTTTGTAAAGCCATACAGCAGCATTCTCCCATCGGTTCCTACCTAGACCCCATCCCCGACGAAATGCCGGGATACGAAAGCAAAGTAGTCATGGCTGGAGGAACGTTTATCGAAGGTAGTACCTTAGAATTTTCTGCTGATGGACCATTAAGGGAACCCTACATAGTTTATTGTCAGGGGGGAACTCATTGGACTCATGTGGCGATCGCGCTTGAAGCTGTGATTGAGGCAATAGGAGTTAGTTGACAGTTGACAGTTGACAGTTGACAGTTCTTATTTATTTCTCCCCATCTCCTTGTCCCCTTGTCCCCTTGTCCCCCCATCTCCTTGTCCCCCCATCTCCTTGTCCCCCCATCTCCTTGCTTTCAAGGGTAGGTTTTTTAGATTAAGCCTATTTTTTTGGTTTTAGAACTAAAATCATTGGCTATAACCTTGAAATTACGTTTAACTCTTGAGAAAATTCTCAACTATTTATCTAAAACCT